>WBZO01004152.1_pt1 | contig 15898 bp, 6 predicted proteins | sample 5204261 | NCBI WGS metagenome assembly WBZO01 (sample SAMN12412400, study PRJNA552823) | activated sludge metagenome | isolation source: activated sludge from anammox sidestream of wastewater treatment plant... | place: USA: North Carolina | collected 2017-09 | reverse complement strand
GACGCGACGCTGTACGCCGGTGATCGGATCGGTCTCCAGTTCGACGAACTTGAACACCGCCCGGTTGGACTGGTCCATCGTCGGCTTCGAGAAGAATGCGTCGAGGTTCGCCTCTGCCTCAAGCCCATCCGGAACATCTTGGCCGAACGTGAACCCATCACCCTTTCCGTGCAGCGTGTCGGTGATCTTCTCGAACAGGCCGCCGATGCCCGCGTCTCGACCGTCGACGATCAGAGACTTGAGCATCATGCGCTCGTGCGCACGGCGGAACAGGCTCGCCGCATCGGTCTGATACTGCGTGATGATCGGCTTCGTCGGACGGGCAGATCCACCATCCGAGAGCTTCTCGCCGAGCTTCAGTCCGCGTGCTGCGCTCTTGTCCCCGCGTCTTCCCATCGCGGCAACGTCGTCGAACCACTTGTGACCAGGGATGTAGTATTCGCCGTCCTGCCGCATCGCCTCGCGCGCAGCCGCGAAGTCAGGATCGCACTCGACCACGTAGTCAAGGACACGCTCATGCCAAGCCTGAACACGCGCAGCCGTGTCGGCGATGTGCGGGTACTTCGTCTCAAACTTGGCAATCGCCCCACGCGCACCCTGAAGTGCGATGCCGATGTCGTGCGGGGCAGCGATCGTCTCGCCGGTTGCGGGATCGACACCCGTGCGCTCGGTAAGCAGCCACTCGGCGCGACGCGCCTTCATGTACGTTTCGAGTTCGGCCTGCTTTCCAACCATCGACTCGACCGCAGCGGTCAGCGACTCCCCAGTCTTGTTTCCGTGGAATCCGATCGTCGCGGTGTTGACGAAGTGGGAGACGGTCTGGTCCGCCATCCCCGTCAGAACCTCCATCATGTTGTCGAGGCGACGGTTCTGCGGGGTAGCCTTGCCAAGCGCCTTCTTCGCGTTCTCGTACCGACGCAGCGCATCGTGGCTGGACACGAACTGCTTGAGCAGGTTGTTCGGGTGCAGTTCCCTGATGATGGACTGGAGGTTTCTGCGCGCCTTGGTGGGCGGGTCGGCGATCGTGCTCTGCACGCGCTTGATGTCGCCTTGGTAGCGGTAGATGTCCGCGCTGTTGCGGGCTTGGTCGAGCTTGGCGCCGAAGTCTGGGTACTTCTTCTTCAGGATCGAAGTCTCGAACCACCGCGTCGTCTCAGGGGCGAATCGCATGAGGTCTTCGTGCTGCAACGTCCACATGCGGACGTACTCAGCCCATCCCTCGGACAGGTATCCGTTAGTCGGGATCTCCTTGCCGGGGTTGGCGATCTTGCCGAGCCGAGTGAGTTCGCTCTTGATGTCTTCGGACTTCTCGGTGAGGAACGGCGAGTCTTCCGACTGCACGATCCTGTCCTCGATGGCGTGCGCGAGTTCGTGGACCGCTCCCGAGATGTCTCCGTACTTGATGCGGGCGACGTTCGTGACCGGGCTGAAGAGAGCGGATGCTTCGTCCGGCATCCCGCCCTCGCGCAGAGCAGCCTTCGGGTTCAGAACCAGCGCAGCCTCAAGCATCCCGTCGATGGGTTCTTGGCGCGTGACGATCCGCGGAGAGTTCGCCGTGTCTTCGAGTGTCCCGCGCAGTCGCCCGCCGATGTTGACGACGGTTCGCCCCTGCGCGTCCTTGACGGGCTGGAGATCCGCGCTCGTGATCGTGGGCGCATTCGCCGCCATGTAGCGCGTTGCCGACGGCTGCGCTTCGTACGGAGTCTCGACGACGAATCCCTGCTCGTTGACCCGCGTGGGCGGCGTAGACTTGGCCGGGAGGCTCGGAATGCGCCGTCCCTTGTCGTCGATCGCGTAGGAACCCTCCATCGGAGAGTTCGGGTCGGTGTAGAACCGATCCTTGACGATGCCACCCTCGACATCGCGCGTCGGACCTTCGAAAGGCTTGGGCTTGGGCTGCTTGGACTCTGGGTTACCCTTGCTCGTGTACCCCTCGTCGGGCGCACTGATTCCGCGATTGGGGTCGTCGATCGGGACGTACTCGGGCTGCGGTTTCCCAGACGACGTTCTGCTTGGAGGCTCCACGAGTTTGCCTGTGCGCGGATCTTCGACGCGCGTACGCCCATCGTTCTCGCTGATGCCGTACTCAGGCGAGTCGTAGGGGACGTACTCGGGCTCGCTGATGGAAGACACTGGACGGCGGGTGGGTGGATCGCGCCAGAGCAGTCGCCCTTGCTTGTCTTTGGCCTGCGCTCCGTTCTCGTCGAGCACAGGGAGTCGCGCAGCGTCGCCCGTGTACTCGATCGGAGGCGGGTTCTGCGCTTGCGATGCGGCCTCTTCGGCGCCCATCGACTCTGCGGTGTCACGACGGATCTCAGGGCTGATCGACTTGTCGTGCAGCCAAGAGTCGATGCCGGCGAACGCGCTCGGTTCCGGGGCATTGAACTCCGGGTGCGGCTCCATCATGCCGCTCATGTCCAGCTCGGGACCTTCCCAGCCGTTCGCCGTAAACTTGCGGCCGGTGAAGCGGCGCTTCTGGATGGCAGCCTCAGTTGCGCCGCGAATGAATCCACCGAGCGCGGCTCCCAACGCTGCGTTCTCGTGCGCACCGAGAAGCAACGGGATGTCGTCGTCAGCCGCGTAGTTGTGGATCGCGTTGGTCAGAGCCGTGTACGCGAGGCCCATTCCAGCGCCAGCTCCAGTCGCTTCCGCAGCACGAATACCCGTCTTGGTCGCGCCCGTGATCGCCATGCGAGCCGTGAGCGGCAGCGTTGCCGCGTCGCGTTCGATAGCGCGAATGACAGCGTTTCCCGCCATCGTGTTGATCCGCGTCAAGACACCCTCTGCCGCAGCACCGCCGACGCTTCCAAGGATCGCTCCGCCGAGCCCAGCGAGTGCGATACCACCTTGACCGGCTCCGGCCTGCCGCGCCATCTCGCCGGAAGCACCAGCCTGCTGAGCGCCGCCAACGGTCGCTACTAGTCCTGCTCCTCCAAGCATCGCCGCAAGTGTCGGAGCGACGTATCCGGTCATCTCTCCGTACTGCGAGTAGGCGCTGTCCTGACGCCTCAGGCTCGGAGGCTGTAGAGCGTCCTGCGCGCTCGTGAAGACGCCTTCGTATCCTTGCGCCACTGGATTGTCGTAGGTGAGCCCCATCGCCCCACCGAGCGTCTTGGGCGCATCCAAGAGCACTTGCTTCGCTGCACCGATGACGCCGCGTGCGCCGCCCTTGAGCGCGTCGATCGCGTTCTCGGCAGCGGTGGGGTCCTTGGCGTACTCGTCCATCTCGGCCATCGCCGAATCGAGCCACGCGGGATCCTCAGCCTTGCGCTGCTCCAGCACCTTGCCGATGTTCGCACGGGTCTGCGCATCCGCTTCTGGAGTGCCCGGAAGCGGTCCCTGCATCGCATCCATCTGTGCGATGACGGAATCAGCCCATGCGTTAGGGTCCTGCATCACTGCATCGTTCCACGCTGGTCGCGCGGCTTGGGAGTGGGCTTCGGTTGCTCCATAACAGAGCCCTTCATGTTCGTCGGTGTGCGCGTCTTGAGCAGGAACTCCTTGAGCGCCTCACGGTCACCAGCCTTGTGCAGTTTCAGGGCTTCAGATCGCTGCTCTGGAGTGAGGTCAAAGAGCGCGTCGTTGCGCTGCGGAGCGCCACCCTGTGGAGGCGAACTCGGAGGAATGGTCTCGTTGTAGGGCAGACCTTCCTTCGGTGCGGCGAGCGATCTGTTGATCGCGTCTCGCTCGGCTTCGTCTACGTGCTTCCAGCCTCCGCGCTTCCAGATCAGATCCTCGAAGGTCTTGATCGTGTCCTTCTCGACGGCATCGAGCTTGTCGTAGAAGTTGGTGATCTGCTTGTAGTCTGGCGATCCAGACATGAACGAGAGCGCGTCCGTGCTCAGCATCCGCTGTTGAGCAGCCATCGTCATCGCTTGGATCTGGACGTTCGCCTTCGTAGTATCGGGGGCTCTTTCGATGAGACCGCCCTTGGCGAAGTGCGGGTCGTCTTCGAGGAACTTGAACGGCCCCTTGTCGGGCTTCTCCTTCGGCTTCCCGACTCCGTACAGATCCGACTGGAACTTGCTCGCTTCCTTCGCTAGTTCCTCCGGTTCGAGCGGCGAGTTGTTCACGAGGCTTGCGAACGACTCCACCTGAGCGAGCTTGTCGGCATCGCCTGGAAAGTCCTTCTTCACGCTCTTGCGCATCACGTCGATCGTGGCCTTGAGCCGCGCCGCATCTCCAGCGCGCTTCGAATCCTTGCCGACGCGCTCCGTGAGTTCCTGGCCGATCTTCGTCGCTTCGTTCGGATCGCTCAGGCGCATCTCGTACGCCGTCCGTTCGTCGGGGCGAAGCGTCTTCATAGACGCCAGGAGCTTGCGCGTGCTGGCGATGTTTTCCTCGCCCTGCTTGATCTTGCGCTGCTGCTCGGCGATCTGCGCGGCGCGCTGCTCCTGCATCGACTGGTGCTGGTCCATCGAGTCGAGAATCGACATCATTCGCATCGCGCGCTCAGGGCGCATCCCAGCGAGCTTCTGCATGATCTCGGGTCCATGCCGGTCGATCGCGGACGGAACGCCACCCGCAGTGCCCATCGGTCCACCCGCGCCGCCGCTGCTGCCGTCGTTCGATGCGCTGTAGCCGCTCGGTGCTCCCCCGCGGAGCATTTGCAGCGTGTCACCGAACGCGGCGTTGTCCTTGGCTTCTGCGTCCAGTTCGGACTGCTTCATGTTCAGCTCGCGGTCGCGCTGCCCCATCTGGCGCTCTTGCTGCCCGGCGTAGCGGTCCTTCCACAGGGCATCCGCCTTCGCCTCGTCGCGCCGCACGCTGAGTTCCTGGTTGTGCTGGATCGAGCGCGTCAGCGGGTCGAAGAACTGACCCATCGCCTGAGCCTTCGCCATCTCGGCCTGAACGAGCATCTGGTACGTCGAACTCAGGCTGTCGAGCTGCTGGGGTTGACGGTAGTTGATCGCCACGGATCAGCCTCCCTTCCCGAACCCGCCACCGAACGCCGTTCCAACCGCGCCGAGCGCGCTGCCCGCGAATCCGATCTGTGCCGCCTGTTGGCCAGCCTTGCGTGCCTGCTTGGCGATGTACGCCTGCTGGATGAAGTTGCGCTCCTCGTCCGAGAGCTGCGACAGCTCCAAGCCCGTGTTACGCTGGAGTTCAGCCATGAACATCTGGAAGCCTTGGTCCGCCTCACCACGCGCCTGACCGATGCGGGCCTGCGAAGCCCCCTGCCCGCCCAGAAGCATCCGCTTCACCAAGTCGGGGCTGTAGCCCTGAGCGGCGACCTCACCGCCAAGGCGGTCCTGCTGCTCCCCAAAGCCCGCGGCTTCGCCCTGCGCACGAGCCCGGTACATCGACTCGAACCCGCGCACGGCGCTCTGTGCCGCGTCCTGGGAGCCCTTGAGCAGATACCCCGCCGACTTCGAGAAGCTGCCCTTGGTCATGTTCGCCGTGCCCGTCGCGCCCGGTCCAACGCCCTCTTGCTCGCCGAAGGTATAGCCGTTGAAGCCACCCACCATCGTATGGGGGTTCAGCATCCCCGGCGGGGGCGTGCTCCCGTAGGCGCCGTACTTGCCCGAGGCGTTCTTCTGATACTGCGAGTAGTCAATCGGAGCGTAGGGTTGAGTCATGTGGTCACCATCTTCATCTCTACGTCTGGTCGTCGTCGCTCACGCGCCAGACCAGCGAAGCCAGCTCAAAGGATACACCTGTCGTCGTCGGATCGCTCTCAAGCCGCAGCTTGAAATGCGTCCCTGGGATCTTGTCGAACACGATGCGGTGCGCCGCCTTCAGTTCCGACAGAGTGATCGTGTCCGTGTCGCCGCCAGCCGTGAGAGGCACGGTCGGGTCCACGTTGTCGGCGCCGAGGACGTAGACCTTCGCCTTCAGCGTCCCGCTCGCCTCCGGCAGGATCACGAGGTCGAGGTACTGGAGCCCCTTCATGCGCTCGGAATTCCCAAGGTCGATCCAGCCCGATTCCCACAGGAAGCCGCCCGTGCCGATCTTGACCGCCGCCGCAGACGGAACCGCCGACTGGACATCGGCAAGGTGGACGTAGGTGCCCGTGCTCGACAAGGCCAGCGCCTCGTGGGTCTCCCCATCGCTCCCGACCCAGCGCAGGATCGTGCCGCGGATGCCCTCCAGAGATGTGTCCGGTGCCGTGCCGGAGACCACCATCCCGCTCGTGCTGCTGCCCGTGCCGAGGGTGAAGCTCAGGGTGCCGTGGTCCGCCGTCTCGCCAATCGCCGCCTGATCTGTGCGGGGATCATCGCCCCAGAGCGCGAAGCCCTCCTCAGAACCGAACACAAGCCGCTGCGTCCCGCCCTCCTTGGAAGCCACACTGCACAGTGCCGTGACGTTGGGGTGACGATAGAGACCAAATACGACCTCCTGACCGCTCTCCTTCACTTCCATGCTGACGCGGGCGTTCTGGTGTGTCTCGGCGCCTAGCTTGAGCGCGAGCACGTACTGGTTCCGCCCTTGGTTGAGGCACGCCGCCGCCCGCTCGTACTGCCTGGGATCGACCTGATCGCGGAAGAAGTCGGACAGCTTGCGAGCCACGAAGATCGGCTGCGCGAGGTTCGTCACGCCCGACCGCTGGACGATGTGGAGTCCCTTGTCGGACAGGAACACGATCATGCCGTCGAGTGCCTGCGCCGTCAGATGCGCGACGCACCCCACGCCACCCGTCACAACCAAGGGAACGGGGTTGTTCAGGTTGTCGAACGTCCAGCTACTGACGCATCGCCGCTTGAAGATGACGAGCGACCCGTCGAGGTCGCGGATGGCCGTGAGCCGATCTCCGAAGCCGCTGTTCATGCGCGCGACCTTCGAGAAGTCCACGTTGCCAGGGAATCCGGGCTTGCTCGCCACGAAGGCGTCCGGCTGAATCTCCAGTGCTCCGTACACGAGCCTCGAACCGCTCGTCTCCACGATGTCGCAGCGCGGCGGCATCTCGTTCGTGAACTCCAGCACCACGCCGGAAGATGCTGTCTCGGCGTCGTTGAACTGGATCGTCGCCTCGGCGCTCCCGTTCTCGACCTTGGCAACGCGGAAGAGCGCACCGCTCGATCCGTCACCGACCGACTCGTAGATCCACAGTTCCGTGTCGGCCTTCGAGATCGGCAGGTTCGTGAGCCTCACGCGCAGAGCGCCGCTCGGGTTCACGTTGTCTTCCGTGAGCGCCTTGACCGTGAGCTGCGGGCTCGGGTTTCCGACGATGTTCTGCTTCTTGTCGTAGAACGCTACGGCAATCTGGCGCTGCACCGTCCACTGATCGGGCTGCTGGATGTAGGTCCACTGCGGGTCGATGCTGTCGTTCGACGTACAAGTCGGAGCCACGCTCGGGGAGTGCGGATCGCTCGACACGATCAACGCCGTCGTCGGCTGAGAACTGCTCGCTCCGAACGCGGCTGCATACACGCGGCCATCCGTGACCCAGACCTGCCGCCCGTTGTCGTACTGGAGCGCGTCCGGCTTGTTCGCGCCGTTGTAGTTCTCAGCCTTGAAAGCGTCCGATCCCGTGGTGATGGGGTCGTTCGTGTTCACCGCGATTGCCGTGTTGAACGTCTCGAAGCACTGCGCGTTCGTGCCGCTCGCGCTACCTGCGCTGACACCCCATCCGAACGAGTAGAACTCGCCGCTGAACGCCGCGTACTCGCCTGTCACCGCGCCCTGGATCGACGAGCCCATCATCTCGATGACCGTCTGGCTGTTGTCGGGAGAACGCGACGAGTCGAAGTTCGAACTCTTGCGCAGTTCGATCCCGGTGAACACGCCGCCCTCACGGGCCGTTACCGTCGATGCGAAGCTCGGGCTCGTACCAAGTTCCTCGTCGATGACCGTGATCTGCGTGGCGCTGTTGACGACGGTGATGCGGTACTTCTTGCCTGCGACCGATCCGATCGCGTCCGTTGCTCCCGTGCCCCAGACCCAGTACATGCCAACCATGTCCGACGAGAACACGTTGCCAACGTCGTAGAGCGTTCCACCCGGATTGTTGGCGTTCACGACGCCAGCGGCAGCGCCCGTGTACGTCGCTCCCGGTGCAGATACGAGGCCCGTCGCGCTCGTCCCCGCAGGAAGAGTCAGCGTGCTGGTCGTCAGCGAGACACGGTTCCGCAGCAACCCGCCGACATCGACGACCGCGTTCAGGCTCGATGCGTTCTCACCGTTGCGCTTGAAACGCCGAATCGAACACACGTCGTTCATCGGTCGATACGGCGTGCCGCTGACGGTCGTTCCCGTGGTCAGGTTCGTCGAGTGCTTCCAAATTTGGTCCGCAGCGGCGAAGTCGCCGACGATCCTGATGTACTCGATCTCGGTTCCGCTGACCTTGATGACCAAGCCGCTCTTCGTCGCGCCAGCGTCGTTGTTGTCCTGAATGAACTCTCCGACCGCAACTCCAGACGCTGCGCTCGTGGTCATCCGCCTGATGCGCCCGTCGGTGAAGATGCTGTTCTGCCAGTTCGTTTCGATGCCGTCGTTCACCGGCCAACGCTTGCGGATGTGGACGTAGTGAACGTCGTTCGACTGGAACACGGGTCCGCTCGTCTCGACGTACACCTCGTCCTTGAGGTCTTGGTCGTACCAGCCGAACCGCAGCTTGCCATCCACGATGTCGATGAACGGGCCACCCGCCTTCGAGCCGTCAGCCTTGCGCCAAAGCTGGATGCGACCAGCCACCGATCGCGGGCGAACGTAGCCCTTGAAGTGGAAGTAGTCGTCCTTGTCCCACGACATCAGACCCGCGGTGATCGTGTCGAGGCTCGACCGAAGGAACGCATTTCCGACCGTGTTCTGGTGGTATATCTGCGTCGCCGTCGCACTCGCAGCCTGCTCGATCGGATCGTAGGAATCGTCCGTTCCAGAGCCGCGAACGTTCTTCTTCCACAGCGGGAACCGCTCGATGCTGAAGCTCGGAGCAGATATCGGCGTCACAACGCCCGCTTGGTATCCAACGCCGTCGATGATGACCGCAGGCTTGCCGCCGTTCACTGCGTACAACTGCGAGCCGTACTCCGTGAAGTGCATCGGCTTCTGCGAGACGCCCATCTCGTGGTAGACGCTCACGAACGGATGCGACAGGATCGTCGCGTAGGATCCGGTCACCGTGTCGAGCGTGCGGTGTCCCACGCCGAATCCATCGCTCAAGAGCCGCATCAGCAGCGTGCCCGTGTACGAGATGTTGTTCGGGTCGAAGTCTGCTGGAGCAGTCGTCTGGATCGAAGCCGACGCCGTATGACGCTCGATCACGATGTCTGACAGCTCGCCGTTGAACGAGTGCAGGTATCCAGCGATCCTCTGCGGGGGCTTCAGCGTGCCCTGAATCGTCGATGCGGAGAACGTCAAGTCAGCGTCCGGCGCAGCGTACGAGTCGCGCCCGCATCCGATCAGTAGGCGCATTGAAGCAGCAGACGGACTCACAAGCGCAGAGCGAAGCATCCAATCGTTCGCTCCCGAAACACCCGTATCCACGGCGTTGACCGTGACCGTCGTGCCCTTACCGTTGATCTTGCACCACGGCTTACCGATCACGGTTCCAGAAAGCCGAGTCCAGACATAGAAGCGGATGTGGAACGGTTCGCCAACCGGAACAGCCTGCTGCGCCGTGGCGATGAACAAGCCCTTCTCCGGGCGCGTCGCTCCTGTGTACGCCGCTGTCGATCCGAGCACGAGTTCGGGGCGACCGCGGTTCAGCCGAATCGCCATCTGGAAAGCGTGAGCACCCGTCGACGTTCCGGCATTTTCAGCGGGGTCCGTCGTCGGATCGCCAAGCCACATGATCGTCTGGTACTCGCCAAGACTGGTGATGTACCCACGAGCGTCGTACTCCCTGACATGCGTATCGGAAAATGCCTCAGGGAAGGCTACCGATGTGCAGTCGTCTAGCCGCATCATGTCCGTGTGCAGCGGAGCCAATACGCCGGACGCGATCTCCTTGGATCGGAATGCGACGCCCCACCGAATCTCCTCGGTCCACGATCGCGCACGCCACCGATCGTCCGCCTCGAAGATGGCACCTTGCACGCCCATGTATATCTTGTCGCCGAACCCGTGCGCACCGAGAACGCCGTCTTCGGGGCCGCGCCGCTCAGTGACGAGTCCTCGGGTCCACGACGGCAGGATTGCCGCACTGCTTGAGCGCCCCAAGGGCGAGTAGATGCGCAGTTTGAATCCGCCGCCGGGGACCGCGAGGTTCTCCCAGAGATCGTCGGTCAAGATCACATCGGCAACCGTGATGCCCGTCGCCGCGTAGCTCTTGCCCTTGCCAAGCGTGAGAGGTCGGTCACGAACGTCGTCCTCAAAGGCTGTGTAGCCCGCCAACCGAAATACGCCCGCGACAGCCCCAGACCGACTAGGCTCGATGTACGCCGTTCGAAGCGTGAGGCTCGTGCCACCACTCGACACGCTGTCCACGCCGTACCACTGACTCTTGGTGACGCCGAAGGTCTCGACCTTGGGGATCTTCACCTCGTCACCCGAGACGGCCAGGAATGCGCCCTTGACGGCGCGAATGTTCGCAGCCGCCTCGCTTGTATAGAGTGCCGTCTGACTCGGTGGAGTCACACTCGTCGAGCCCTGCGTGATGTTCGCAGACCGCACCCCGTTGCCCAGCGGCTGGATCAGGTCGTCGCTTGTGAGGAGGCGCTGCGGCAGCGCGTTCGTTCCTTCGAGCTTGCCGTTGCGGATCGTGAGGATGCCGCCGCTTGCCGCGGGCAAGGCACCGCTCGGGCTCGTGATGAACCAGCGTACCTTGTCCACGATCATGCGCGCGTTCAGTTCGGTGTAGCCGAGGTTCGTCGTGTCGCCCGGCTTGCCGAGGCAGTTCCAGCGTCCTCCGACCGTCAGCACGCTTCGTGCGAGGTCCTTGCGGTCGATCGTCAGGTGCGCAGCGGTGAAGTAGCTCGGGTTCGCGTAGTTCGCTCCGATCGCGCCGTCGGTCCAGTAGGCGAACTCAGCGTCTCCGGGGTCACCGTTCGCCGGGAGGAACGCATCCTTCGGCGTCATGGCGATGTACACGTCGTACTGGTCCGTCGTCGTCGTGCGCTGAATACCGACCTGGACCGTAACGAGGCGACCGACCCACGGAGCCGTCAGGTCGTAGCGAGGAGTCGAGACAGCCGCGCCCGAGAGCCACCACGGCAGCAGATCGGGCACACCGACCTGATCGAAGTTCTCCTGATCGCTCGCGTGAGCGACGGCGACTCCAAGACCCATCGGGCGACGAAACGGGATCGGGTCCGTCGATGCAAGCAGTGTGCGGTAACCAAGGGTCAGCAGCGGTCGCGGCGTCACCCGCGTCCCCGTCACCGTGGCGTCCTTCACGTCCCACGAGATAAGGTCCGGCGCGAGCCTTGGACGCATTCCGTTGACCGCTCCAGATCCCTGATCCGGCAACGTCTCAAGCTGCCCGATCGCGTACACGGCCTCCGTCTGAACCATCGACAGTTCGAAGCCGAACCCCTGCGAGTCGTCAGCCAGCATCCGCTGGACCTCACGCTGGAACACGGGGTTATCCGACAAGTCGAGCGTCAGCGCCTCGCCTTCCCCGGACAGGAACACCATGTTTCCGCCCTCGCTGCCGCCGTCCGTCGTCGCGTTTCCGAACGGGCACAAGAAACCGTTGCGGTATCCGCCCACGACGGTTTCGCGCAGCAACGCGCCCTCGGCGTCGTCGCAACGCCACTCGGCGAGCAGGTTCTCGATGTCCGGCTCCGTCCTGTCGTCCAGACGAAGCGAAGAGTGAAGTGTGAGGAGCCGCCGCGAACCAGAGAGAGTGGCAGAGGAGTAGGCGCGCGGCGCTCCCCACACACGAACCTGGCCGATGACAAGATCCCGCTGGTGCCAGCGGAAGCATTGAATCCACGGGTACGCCGGGCCGATCAGTCCGAATCGCCCGCTCGCTCCGTCGAGGATGTTGATGCGGTAGCTCGCTCCGACCTCGAAGTAGTCGAGCAGCGTGATGATCCCGCCGCGCTGGTAGGTCGGCCAACCGTCGCCGTTCACCGCGACGATGCGATACCCACGCAGCGCGTTCGCGTTGTAGATCGTGGCGCCAAGTCCAAGTCCTTCCCACTCGTTGTAGCCCGTGCCGTTGTTGCGAGCGTTGGGCGCGAATCCGCCGTTCGTGTTGCCGACCGACATGAACCTGTGGCCGAGCACGAGGTACGCATCGCCAGTCGCGTTCTTCTGAACCGTCAGCGTCGCCGTCGTTGCTCCGTACAGCGTCGTGCGATCGACCGTCGTGCGATCGACCATCGAGAACCCGCCGCTCTTGAGCGGAGCGAGGTCGGCGCCAAACGGAATGAACCCCATCTTCGCCCACGGAACGAACCGCTGCCCGAGTCCGACGAACATCGCGTCGCGCCCGGAGTACCGAATCCCGTAGCGGCACAGGTACGAGAGAGAGTCAGTCGGACCCTTCATCACGTCCACGCCGCTCGACACCGCGCCGTTGTCGACGTAGCTGTAGCTCGTCGCCGCTTCGCCCTCTTCGCTCACCCAGACCTTGAAGTACCCGTCACCAACCCACGCCGTATTCGAGGGCGTCGTGACGTTGCCGGGCGTGCCCGTGTCCATGTTGAGCTGGACCGCCACGCTGTAGCGACGCCCCGGCTCGACGTACTTGTGGATCAGGATGGCGCGATACGCCTGGGTCGCATACTGCGATCCACCACCACTCGTCGGATGTTGAGTGTTCGCGAGGTTGTACTTGAACGTCGATCCAGAGACCTCTCCCCACTGCGCCGAGTCGTACCAGATCCAGCACAGCGCGTAGTTAGATGGGCGCTTCGCAGGGATGTTCGGCCAAAGAGCACCTGCCCCCCCGAGCCCTACCCCATTGCCGATGTTCACCACCGCGAGCGCCCAAGACATCGGAGAACAGCGATCACCCCCCTTCTGGAGAATGCAAAAGCACTCGTCGAGAGCCTCATCGAAGCCGTTGTATGGATCGAACGGGTTGGGTCCGCCGCTGGGGTTCGGAACCGCAATCGCGTTCACGCCCTTGCTGTTCGCCGTGTAGAGCTTCTCCTCGGGCGGGAGCATGAAGCTCGCGTTGATCTCGAAGCTGCGCCCGCGGCGGATGTGGAACGTCTCCGTTCCAGAGAGAAACACGCCCTCGCTGGTGAAATCGCCACCGATGTCCGTGTCCTTCGAGTACGGCAGGTATCCGTACCCGCGCAGCGGAACGTCCACCGTACCCGTGATGCCCGTCGTGCCCGCGCCTCCGAGCGGAATCGGCATCGCCATCAGCGGAGAGAGCGCCGGGTCGCAGCGCGTTCGGATCGCCGAACCCGGAGCCGTCTGGTTGTTGAACTTGATCGAGCCGCCCGTGCTCGTCACCGCATCCCGATCGAAGTCGACGTTGAGTACGTCCGCCGCCTCGTTCGCGCCGATTAGCGTCTGGTTGTGAGAGTTGTTGACCCCGCCGCCGAGGTCTCCCTGGCGGACGATGCGGTACTCTTCACGATCGGCTTCTTGGGCCATCGTGAATCAGGGCTCGTACTCGACGATGGCCTCGGTCGTGGTGGCGCTGAGCTTGATGCCGAACGGTCCATCGGTGAACCGGCCTCCGTTCTGTCCGTCAAGGAACTCGATGCGCTCGTTGTTCGATCCAGCAGCAATAGCCGTCCTTGTCGTGTACGTGTAGACCGCCGTGCCCTTCGAGTCGGTAATCGCCACCGTATCGGTAGCACCCGCCTTTGTCAGGACGATGCGCGTGATGCGCGGGCGTCGAGAGCCGACGAGATGGCATTTGCCCTGGTAGATGCGGATGGTCGATCCAGCGACCGGGATGCAGTTCACGCTGCCCTTGTTCGGCTGCCCGACGCTTCGCCAGAAGTCTACCGATGCAGCCGTTGCGGATGCGCCAGAAGCCGACGCGATCACGCCCCAGCACCCGTCGCTAGTCGCCACGTAGTCTCCGTTGACGACGGCTGTAGTCTGCGTTGGGCCAGCACCCGCGCCCCACGTCGCAGTGAAGCCGGTTGCGGTGAAGACCTCGGATCCAGTCGAAACCTTGTCGGTCGAGTACGTCGTCGTCGCGGCGCCGTTTCCATCGGCTGGAAACGCCGTCGTCGCAATCGCCACGGTCATCATTTGAGTCATCGGAAATACCTCACGGCCAGTACGGCACTCTGTTCGGATCGGACCAGTAACCCGCTCGACCGCTGCGTTTCACGAAGCTCGGTCCACGCTTGTCGCGCGGGGTCGTGGCGTAGTCCATGAACTTCTTGAGTTCCTCGCCAAGTTCACGGTTCATCATGTTCGTCGCCTGCACGTTCGGCTTGCGGATGAAGCACGCCTGCGCAGCCTTCAGCACCACGAGTCGGCAGTGCTCGCTCGCAATCGGGACGAGGCTTTCGACCACATCACCGCTCGCAAGTGCGCTCGACCACGCGGCGTCCAGCGTGCATTCAGTCCGCAGTGCGCCACCCTCTTCCGTCGTCCCTTTGGAGTAGACGACGCGGCGCACCGTGCCGAGATTCACGTTCGTCTCGGAGTTCGCAAGCGTCACCTGGAACTCGCTGTTGATGAACGTGCCTTCCTCGGAGTTGATCGTCCCCAGCGTCGGCGTGACGGGCAGCGTCACCTTGGACGCGCTCGCGTTCACCGCATCGACTGTGAACTTCAGCATCGGCGGCGGGCGAACCACGACGCGCAGGAAGATGCTCGGGACCGTAGCGAAGTTGTAGAGGCGAAGCGTGTGCATCCCCTCCCATGCCCACTTGGGCTGCGTCGTACTCGGCGAATACTTCTCGACCGGGATGCCGACGCGACTGTTCGTGGCGCCCGTCCACATGTACGGGCTGAACGTGGTCTCGGTCGTCGGGTCGCTGTCACGCCGGGTGACCTCGATGACGTGCATGACCCACGTTGGAATGCGGAACTCCCAGACGTTCGTGAGTACCTGCACGGCAGACGTCGCGTTGAGCGACATCGTGAAGACAGAGTGCTCCTTGTTCCCGTCGACAAGTTGCCGGAACAAGCCCTGAACAGCGGTGTCGAGCGCACGCACGCGGTACGCCAACGGGAACTTCGATCCGTTGTCGTCGTCGAGCAGGTCGCCGAGGTCTGTCAGGGCTTGCGAAAGGATCACGGGTCAACCTTCATGTCGTAGTGCTTCTTGTGTCCGCCCATGAAGTCGGCGAACGAGACGGCTTCCTTGATCGTCGCCTCGTGGCGATTTGTCTTCGCGCGCTCGTCAGCGAGCACCTTCTTCGCCTCGATGCCGTCGGACACGACCTTGAGGTCTTCGCCGCGGCGCCATGCGTCCATGCGCTGCACTTCGGCAAGAATCTCGGTGGGGGACGGAGAACGGTACAGCCCACTCTCCGTCTCCCAGTACGAGACCGTCGACCAGCACGCTGCGTTCGGCATCCACTCCACGATCCGCCAAGCGCCGATCGCCTCGCCCTGAGGGCGACGACCGAATCCGCGAATGGGCGACCACCAGATGTTGAGGAACGAGTCGTAGTCCTTCAGCGCCTTCCTGCACAGCGCGATCGTCTCGGACGAGTGATCCGGGTCGGGCGGCAGAAAGTTGAAAGGCCGGAAGTGTTCCGACGACTCGTTCGGTACGCAGCGACGACGCATATCAGTAGTCGGCTCCGACCCGAATCGTGACTTCGAACAGAGAGTCGAACGCCGATTCACTCGGATCGTTCGGAAGGAACCCATACGTCGCCGATGCGAGATGGGCGCCAGCGACTTCCGTTGTTGCACCGCCGGTTCCTGCAAGAGGCAGGATCTTGTGGCCCGGAGCCATTCCACCCTGGGTGGCGCTGTAGATGACGACGCGGTTGTAGTGCATCATCGTGAGCGGCGAGTACATCGCGGCTCCTCCGCTCACGTCAGCGGGAGTTCCAGCGACACCTTCCTTGAACCACGCGCTGACGGTGATGACTGTGGTGGTGGCCGCAGTCACGGGTCCGATGAATCCGTC
>WBZO01004151.1_pt1 | contig 15901 bp, 11 predicted proteins | sample 5204261 | NCBI WGS metagenome assembly WBZO01 (sample SAMN12412400, study PRJNA552823) | activated sludge metagenome | isolation source: activated sludge from anammox sidestream of wastewater treatment plant... | place: USA: North Carolina | collected 2017-09 | reverse complement strand
GATCAAGGGCCTCCGCGCGAACGCGAGCGGCGACAAGTCCAAGGTGTTCGGGATGATGGAAGGTAGCCCGGACAACAACGACTACATCACGAACCCGTACCGGGTCGACATCCAGTACCGCGGCACTGCAGGCTTCCCGCCGAACGCCATCACCTACCGCGTGCTCTACGGTTCGGCAGACGATCTCGACGTGCGGTACGAGCCGACGACCGCGCAGCGCCTGAGCTCGGTCGTGAACCTCGACCCGAACACCTGGTACTACTGGCGCTACACCTGGGGCAGCGCCGTGCGGGTCACCGTGCAGCAGGGTGGCCCCACCGGTCCGGTGCTCTACGACGTCACCCGGCAGAGCGGCAATGGGTCCTACAACCCGCAGCCTCACTATGCGTTCGTCGGCACGCCGGCCGGCCGCAGCGGCATCGAGTCGGCCACCATTCCCGGCACGATCTACCGCAACGTCTGGATCAGCACCCGGCCAAAGCCGTAGCGAGGCTGCGTCCGCCTGAAGGCGAACACTGCGATCGGGCAGGGGGCCACCATTCCTCGCGGGATGGTGGCCCTTTGTCGTTCAGGGCGGATGCTCGTGGGGGCCGATCAGCGCCGAGCCTGGGACGCAAGGTACGCGCGGAGCACGGCGAGGACGTACGCCTGGCAGCTCTCGGCGGATCGGCCGTTGTACGCGCCGGCGTTCGTGATGTTGTTGGACAGGATGCGGATGCCCAGGAACGGCACGCGGCTCATCGCGGCGACCTGCGCGGCTGCGGCGGTTTCCATCTCCTCGACGCTCGTGCCGAACTCGTCGTGCAGCCGCTGGATCCGATCGAGCTCGCTGTTCCAGACATCGCTCGAGCCGATCACGCCGGCAACCACCGCTCCGGCGGTGTGGCGATCCCTGACGCTGAGCGCCGCGTCCAGGAGGCCGGCGTCGGCCTCGAACCGGTGCATCACCCAGGCGTTCGGATCCTGACCTGCACTTCCTTCGGTCCGAATGAGATCCATGGGCGCCCACTCGTAGAAGTTGCTGCCCTCGCCACCTGCCCGCGTGCCTGTCTTGAAGGCGCCGATGTTCACCGACGCCTCGCCGATCACGATGTCGGAGACGCGCAGTTCAGGATCGTGTCCGCCCGCGGTCCCCTGGTTGATGATGGCGCGCGGATGGTAGCGTTCGACGGCCAGCGCCGTGGCCGCCGCCGCGTTGGTCATCCCTTTCTGCGTCCTCGAGACCACGACCGGATGGCCGTCGATGGTGCCGCGCCAGAACGCCCAACCCTGCACCCGCTCTTCAGCGCGGTCCACCAGCGCGTCCACGAGGACCTGCGTCTCGATCGGCATGGCCCCCTGCACGACCACCGGATGCGCAGGTGACGTGTCGGGTGGAGAAGAGGGCGGCGGCGCACACGCCCCAACCGTAACGAGGGCAAGCAGGCACACGACGGGAGGCGAGAACGACACAGATGTCACTCCTGGCAGGTGATGCTGCGGATGGTAGCATGTGGCTCTCGATGACCTCCCTGCGCGAGCACCCGTGGTACGCCGACGTGGTCGGCGGCATGACCACGTTCGTCACGATGGCCTACATCGTCGTGGTGAACCCGGGCATCCTGTCGACGCCAGGTACCGGCATGCCGTTCTCCGGAGTGCTGACGGCCACCGTGCTGATCGCGTGCAGCATGACGCTGCTGATGGGGGTGTACGCGCGCCTGCCGTTTGCGGTGGCGCCAGGCATGGGGCTGAACGCGTTCTTTGCGTTCACGCTGGTCCTGCAGAACAAGGTGCCCTGGCAGACCGCGCTCGGGATCGTGTTCTGGGCCGGCGTGCTGTTCCTGCTTGTCTCGGCGACGCCACTGCGCGAACGGATCGCGCTGGCGATCCCGGACTCCCTCAGGTCGGCTGCTGCCGGAGGCATCGGCCTGCTGCTCACGTTCCTTGGGCTGCGGAACGCCGGCATCGTGGTGGGCGATCCCGCCACGCTCGTGAGGATGGGCACGCTGGACCACAAGGCGGCCTTCCTGCTACTCGGGATCCTCATCGCGGCCTACCTGACCCAGCGGAAGAACCCACTCGCGTTCCTGACCGCGATTGCCGCGGTGACGGGACTCGCGTGGGGCTTCGGATTCGAGCAGGCCCCCGCCGGCATCCTCAGCCTGCCGGACTTCTCGACCACGTTCCTGGCGCTGGATGTGTGGGGTGCGCTTCAACTGTCGCTGCTGCCCTCGATCGTGGCGATCCTGTTCACCGACCTGTTCGACTCGCTGTCGACCTTCATCGGCGTCGCGACCGCGTCAGGATTGACAGACGAGCAGGGGCGCCCGATCAACCTTCGGAAGGGGCTGATTGTGGATGCCATCGCCACCGCCTCGGCAGGGCTGGCCGGCTCCTCACCGGGAACCGCGTATGTGGAGAGCATTGCCGGGATCCGCATGGGCGGGAGGTCGGGGCGTGCGTCGGTGGTGACGGCCGCGTGCTTCGTGCCCTGCTTCTTCCTGGGGCCGCTGGTTGCCGCGGTGCCCGGTTACGCGACCGCTGCCGTGCTCGTCATGGTGGGGGTGTCGATGTTCCAGGCGGTGCTGAGCGTCGACTTCTCGCGCATCGAGGATGCGCTGCCCGCGTTCGTCACGTTCGTCCTGATCCCGCTCACGCTCTCGATCACGCAGGGCATCCTCTGGGGATTCCTGCTGCACGCGGTGACCTATGCGGTGGTGGGACGTGCGCGCGACGTAGGGCCGACGCTCTGGGCGCTGGCCGCCCTGTCGGCCGTGCTGCTGGTGCTCGGCCACTAGCGAACCACGTGCACGACGACGGGATGCCCCATCGTCGTGCACGCTGACGCGTCTACTACCCGGTCGCTATCGCGCCGCAGGCGAGCACGGGGTGCCGCCCGTGGCTTCGCGAACCGAGGCCACCTCGAACTCGCGAAGCTGCAGGTCCTTGCCACCGACGTCGACGCCGCGCGGCGGCGCGCCGGCGGTCGGGCCGCCCGTGGCCGCGCCCGAGGCGGTCGTCTCGCCAGCCTTCATCGAGCCGGTCAGTTCGACCCGCTTGCCGATGAAGCGTGACAGCTGGCCTTCACCAGGACCGGTCAGCTCGTAGGCCGATGCGGTGCCCGAGGTGCCGGTCGCCCCGGTGGTGCTGGTCGACCCGGCGGTCGACGAACCAGACCCGGTCGAGGCATCCGCGAGGATGTACTCGTTTCCCACGCCCACACCCGTACCGGCCACGCCTCCGCGACCCGCATCGTGCATCTTGCGGTAGTCGCTTTCACTCATGACACAGCCGGTAATCGTCATCTGCTGACCCTGGGCGGTCCGAGCCGTGCTCGAGCCCTGGGATGCAGTCGAGCCCTGCGGTGACGTACTGCCCTGCGTCCCCGAAGCGCCCTGCGTGGTCGTTGCTCCGGGCGTCGTCGTCGGCTGCTGGGTGGCGGCCGTCGTTGTGGCGCCGGCACCAGCCAGCATCGCTGCGATCCACAGATGAGCGGTCAATCTCTTCATGCATTCTCCTCCTGTCCCATCAGCGGGCTGCAATCGCAATGCCCGCGGATACAGCAGAGGGAATACGGCAGAGGGCGCGTGCTACTTCGGGATCCCGATCCAGGCGAATGCTGCGACCAGGAAGGCCGCGCCCGCGACGGCGAAGGCCGGCCCGAAGCCGCTGGTGGCCGCGAGGGAGCCGACGACGAAGGGGGCGGCGGCGCTGGCGAGCCGTCCGACGTTGTAGCAGACGCCGGCGGCGGTGGCACGAATGGCAGGGGGATAGAGATCCGCGATGACCGCGCCAAAGCCGCTGTAGTAGCCGGTGCCGAAGAAGGCGACGAGCGGTCCGAGGAGCAGCAGGAGCGTCGGCGTCCGCAGGTTGCCGTACAGCGTGAGCAGCACGCTGGCGGTGACGAGAAACGTGATGTAGGTGCGCTTCCGGCCGAACGCGTCGGCCAGGTAGCCGAAGGTGACGTAGCCGAGCCACATGCCCACCTGCATGGCCAACACGAAGAGCGACATCGTGCTGCTCGACAGACCGATTCCCCCGCGCTCGGGACCGAGGTTCAGGTACGCGGGCACCCAGGAGTTGAGCCCCCACCATCCGAACAGGGTCGCGGCATTCATTGCGATGATGCTGAGCGTGATCCGTCCACGGTCCCCGGCGAACAGCGAGCCGATCCGGCCACGCTCGGCGGTGTTCGTGGCGTGCCAGGTGTCGGGGTCGTCGAGGTTCCTGCGTATCCAGAGCGTGAGCAGTGCCGGTGCGATGCCGACGAAGAACACGCCGCGCCAGCCCCAGAGCGGCATCACCACCAGGTTGACGAGGGCGGCCAGTCCGTAGCCGAGCGCCCAGGCGCTTTGCACGTACGCGAGCGCCTTGCCACGATGGCGCACAGGGAAGGTCTCCGAGATCAGCGCCACTCCCGTGGCCCACTCGCCACCCATTCCGAAGCCAAGGCCGACACGGAAGATGGCCAGCTGGAGGACCGACTGCGCGAGGCCGCAGGCCGCCGTGAAGCCCGAGTAAATCAGCACGGCCGCCATCAACGCCTGCTTGCGCCCGATGCGATCGGCCAGCACGCCGAACAGCACGCCACCGATCGCGGCGGCCACCAGCGTGATGGACCCGAGCTGCCCGGCCACTGACGGCGAGAGCTGCAGTTGGGGGTCGCGAATCAGCTCCGCCGTGACGAGGGCATAGAGCATCACGTCGAAGGAATCGAGCATCCAGCCAAGTGCCGACGCCACGAAGGCCCGACGGGCCCGGGAGTCCGCGTCGTGCCACCACGTCATCGGACCCTGCGCGCTGGTCTCGTCCCGCATGCCGGAGATTCTACAGGCAGCTGAGGTGCCGCACCCGACCCGTCGCGTCAGCCCTCCACGCGGTGCCCGTTGCCACCGCTGATGGAGGAGGGGCGCCGCAGCCGCGACGCATGACGTCGGAGCCTGCGCCAGGCCGGCGCCAGCATGGTCAGCGTCAGAGCAAAGCCGCCGATGCTGAGGACCATCACGACGAGGTCCCAGAGCGGACGCCGGTAGTAGAGGAAGGGGAAGTCCAGGCTGTGCAGGCCGTGATAGAGCCAGCGGTTCAGCCGCGTGAGCCGTTCCTCCTTGCGGCTCACGGTCCCGCGCTGCGGGTCCACGTAGAGCGTCGTCCGGACCGGATCGTCGTACTGGATGCGGACGACCGGCAGGGGCAGCTCCCGCCGGCGGTCGTAGTAGTAGCTGTCGTACTCCGCGAGGGCCTCGATGTGCTCGATCGTGATGCCAGGCATGGCGTCCCCGGCCAGGGCGCGGATGGCACGCGCATCGAGAGGCAGGAGGCCGCCACGCGGAGCCAGCGGCACGACGGCCCTGTCGGTGGCCAGCCACAGGCCGCCCTGAGACCGCACCACGATCGCCTCGCGCGCGCCGTTCGAGCGCGCGAGCGCCGCAGTCAGCTGACCGGTGTCGATTGATGCGACGGCTGGAGCCGAGCCAGCAAAACCGGCGCGCTGTGCGGCCGTGGGCGACGTGCCCGGGTGCCAGTCCCACGGGTCCATCGACAGGAGCCCGCTGAAGATCCAGGTCAGCGTGACCAACCCGAAGAGGAGACCGGCGTAGTGGTGCCACCACATCCACCCGGCGTACGGCGAGTGCGACGCCTCCCGCCGCAGCCGGTAGGCTTTCCGTGGTGAGAAACGCCAGAGTCCCCACGCCAGGCCCGCCAGTGTCATCACGGTGCCAGCGATTGACGACCAGATGATGAACTGGCCCCACGCGCTCGCATGACGACGGATGGGTGTCATGTAGATCCAGTGCAGGATGGCGCCGGGGTACGCCCAGAGCCTCGTGCGACCCGTTGTCTTCAGCAGCAGCTCGCCGGTCGTGGCCGAGACATAGACACGCGTGTCAGTGCCGTCCTCGATGGCCACCCGGTGCATGGGCAGCTGTCGCCGAATCTCGAGCGTCCACTGGTCCGGCTCCTCGACATAGCCGTCGTAGCGCACTGCCACCGACCGGCCGCCGGCGAGAGTTCCCGCTTCGAGCAACGCCTGCTCCCGGCTCACACGGGCGAGCGGCTCACCTGTATCGGCGAATACCGTTCGAGTGGAACCGGCCCCTCGCATCCGGTACACGGGACGGCCCACGAACATGGTCACCTGGAGGCTGTCCACCGGTTCGCCCGCCGCGGCGTCGCGTGGGGCGACGCGAATCGTCGCGCTGTCGATGGGGGCGAGCGCCGCCAACCGCTCCGCCGGCGACAGGCGCGGCATGCCGGCATACATCAGCACCACGCCCGAGACGAACCAGCAGGTGAAGAGCACGCCGAGGATAATGCCGAGCCACCGGTGCGTGTACACGACGATGCGGCTGATAGACTGTGCGCCTGAACGGGAGCGACGGGTGGGCATTTGCGCGGGGCGATTGTAAGCCGGCGGGCAGGTCGAGGCGCAGGAAGGACGCGGACGTGAGGACGACGATGACGAGGGTGGGGGCGCTGGTCGTCAGCGTGCTGATGGCTACGGCAGCCATGAGCGCTCAGCCACCCGTGCGGCCGGAGCGCCTGGTGAACCGGCTCGCACCGGCGAGGGCGCTGCTGATCGACGTGGGCTACTGGACCACGTCGAACGCGGACGGCACGTTCCACCTCCGCCTGCGCTCCAATGGCAGCTACACCTACACGCACATCGACGCGGAGCGCGTCGTACGCGTGCAGCACGCCGGAGCCTTCGACGTCAGGTACTCGAGGCTGAAGGAACCCGAATGGCCAGGTGTGGTCGGGCCCGGGACGGAGGCTGGTCGAGGGCGCGGATTCGTACTTGCCCTGAGGCCCGGCGCCAGTGACGTGGCGGCCAGCGACCCGCCCGGTCTACCGGGCGATGAACCGGGTGAGTACCGCGCGCGGTTCAGGTTCAGCGAGGAGGCCCCGGTGGTGCTGGACTTCCTGGCCGTTGTCCAGCCGCCGGACAGTGAGTTCGGTCGGCTGGAGTTCAGGCCCGCCCGCTGACAGGGCGTCCAATCAGAAACGCGCGCGGATGCCGCCCCAGGCACGGAACGGTGCGCCAGGGGCGAGGAACGTGGAGTGGGTGAGGGGGAACTCGCCATCCACGGCGGGAAACGGTCGGGCGACGAAAGTGCCTGCCGAGGTGATGCCGGTCGGACCCAACAGCGCCGCCGTCGCGTAGTCGCGATTGAGGACGTTGTTGAGCTGCCCGACGAAGTCGATGCGGCGCGCGAGGCTGATGCGCAGGCCGAGGTTGACCACCGCGTAGCCGCCCACGCTGCCGTCTCCCAGGTAGTACGTGCCGTCGGGTTCGTGCCGGTTGTTCTCGTTGCCCCGGGCGTACGACGACCCCGCGCCGATCAGGTTGACGTGGAGGTTGACGCGGGACGACACCTGGACGTCGCCGAAGACCTTGGCCATGTGCTGCGGCACCAGCGGCATGCGGTGGCCAGGTTCGATTTCGATCAGCCCCTCGAGCCCCGGCATCCCCTCTTCGGCTTCCTCATTGCTGCTGTTGCTCTCGCCGTTGACCGCCTCCTCGCTCTGGAAGGTCGCGCGAAGGAACGTGTACTCGGCGCCGAGGGTGACACGAGCCAGCCTGGTCCGTGCGCCTACCTCCGCACCCTGGCGTCGCGTGCGTCCGAAGTTCTTGAAGTAGCCGAACCCGGTCTGCTCGGAGGCGACGAACAGGATGTCGTTGCTGTTGCCGGCGTGAAAGACTCCGGCATGCCACGCCAGCCGACCCTGTGTGCCGCGAAGGCCGCCCTCGATCGTCCTGGTGACCACCTGGTCGAGCGGCGGGTCGCCCGCCATCGCGTTGGGCAGACGGCACGGCTGCTCGGGATTCGCGCATCCCAGCTCGATGGACGTGGCCGCCCTGCTGCCTTCGCTGTAGCCCGCGTACAGGTTCACGCGCGGTGTCAGGTCGACCGTGAGGCCGGCGGCAGGGTTGAGGCGCGAGTAGACGTGGCGTCCGTCGAGCGACCCGGCGCCGCCTCCAGGGTTCAGTTGATCCCGGTTGTCGATGGTGGTTCGGTTGAAGCGTCCGGAGAGGGTCAGGTGGGTCCGCCTGCCGACCGGCAGTGTGTCGGTGAGGTACAGGCTCCAGGTCCGGATAGTGCCCTCGAGGTTCACCCGCGTGTCGTACGGCTCGCCGTCAACCTCGCCCCCGGTGACACCCCCGTCGGCAAACGCGTTCAGGCCGGTCACGCTGCGATCGGGATTGAGGTAGCCGAGTTCGGTGGACTGTCCGAAGCGGACGGCACTGGCGTCGAACGCGGCACCCAGCGTGAAGAGGTTCACCGCGCGGCCAACCGCCCGCCGGTGCGTCACCTGACCCGACAGGCCGCCGTTGCGCTGCGTCGAGTTCGTGCGGTTGATGAGGCCGGTGCACTTCTCGGCCGGTTCGTCGTTCAGGAGCACGTTGGCAATGCAGCGCCACGACGGAAACGGTGTGTTCGCTGCGTTGGCGCCCGACGTCGGGAACCCCCGATAGCCCGCGGCGGTCAGTGCCGCGATCTCGGCGGCACCGGGCTGGTACACGGACTGGTCGAGCGCGTCCTCGTTGATGTCGCCATTCAGGGTACTGGTGCGGAGATCCCGGTAGTACGCGTTTCCCTGGAAGGTGATGGCGTTCGCCCATCGCCGCTGCGCCGACAGGTTCACCATCGTCGACCGGTTCCTGGTGGTGTCTGGCTTCGTGTAGATGCTGCGTGAGTCGTTCTCGAGCAGGCGGTACTCCTGGAGGCCGTTGCCGTACAGGCTGTTGTCTGCGTGGCCTGCCGTGAGCGTCAGGTCGGTGGCCGGGCGGTGCCAGCCGGCCTTGCCGAAGATCTGCCGGACGTCGGACGGCGACTGGTTGCGCCATCCGTCCTCACCGAAGAGCGTGCCAGCGAAATACCAGTCGACCCCCTTCGACGCCGACTGCCCGCCGTGCTCCACCTCGATCGCGCGACGCAGGTAGTCGCCGAACGTCGCCTGGGCCGTGGTGCCCGTGAAGCCACGGCCATCCTTGGTCTGGACCGAGAGCGCACCACCCAGGGTGTTCAGGCCGAAGAGCGGGTTCGATCCCGGCATCAACGTCGTGGATGCGATGGCGATGCGCGGAATCAGGTCCCAGTTGACCACCTCGCCGAACGGCTGGTTCAGCCGTACGCCGTCCATGTAGACAGACAGGCCCTGCGGCGTGCCGAGCAGCGGCGACGCGGTGTAGCCGCGGTAGTTCACGTCGGGTTGGAACGGGTTGCTCTGCACCTCGTTCACGTGCACGCCGTTCAGGTTGCGGTTGAGGAAGTCCGACAGGTCGACCGCACCGCTGGCCTCGATGTCGCGACTGGTCGCTGTCTGCACGGGCGCCGGCACCTGATTGGCCGGTACCTCGACGCCCGGGAGTGGCGAGAGACCCACCACGGTCAGGTCGACCGCGGTAGTCACCGGATCGGGTGCTGCCTGACCGGATGAGCCGCCGGACTGCGCGAGCGCGGGCGCCGGGGCAATGGCAGGCGAGAAGAGCAGCAGCGCGGTGATGCACGCGCAGGCAGGACGGCACAGGGGCGATGTCGACACGGTGGCTCCGGGCGCTGGCGGCGGCGCGTCGTGCGCCGCCGCCCGTCGGTGAATGCGGGTCAGGGGCGTGTGCCCTGCGATTGCTGCAGCGCCTTCTCGTCGTTGGCGCGCTTGATGATGTAGTGCAGGATGGCGTCGGTGGCCTCGGGCGAGAGGGTACGCCCGAATCCAGGCATGCCACGCTGGGCGCGGTCGCCATCGCGGACCGTGCTGTTCCAGGCGCCGCCGAGCCCGCTGGTGAAGGGCAGCAGGCCGCTGTAGCGCAGGTCGGGTGCGGTCGACCCGGCGCCGGGAACGGCCTCGGGGCCATGGCAGCGTGCGCAGTTCGCCTCGTAAGCCTGGCCGCCGGCGAACACGGCTTCGTTGCTGGCGGTCAGGAGCGGCGGATCGATCTTCACGCGGCCGGACGTGGTGACCGTGACCGGTGCCGTCGGCAGCGCGGCCGTGCCCCCGATCTTGAATACCAGGAGCCGCGAGTTGTTGGCGCTGGCCGGGTTGGTCCGACGCTGATTGTCCGGCAGGCCACGAGCGCCCACCAGCACCGCGACATGCTGCTCGTTGTCGACCATGTAGGTGGACGCGCCGGCGACCACGCGCGCCTGAACCGGTGTGGACCAGAGCGGGCTGCCGTCCGTGGCGCGGTAGGCGCCGAACTCGCCGTTGTGGTTCCCCGAGAAGATCAGGTTGCCTCCGGTGGCCAGGACGCCCGACGCGCCGTACACCTTGTTGGTGATGCGGAAGGCCTCCTTCCCCCTGACCGGATCCCACGCGAGGATGTAGCTGTCGATGTTGCCGCGCGGCGGCGCACCGGGTTCGTTGTACAGCCCGACGCCGCCGGTGAAGTCGACGCCGGTGTTCCAGCCTCGCTCGCTGACCTTGAACTCCTTGGGTCCCGCATACGGTGCGTTGTTCACCGTCACGGGCACATAGACGAGGCCGGTCTTCGGATGGAACGCCATCGGATGCCAGTTGTGCATGCCGAGCGCGCCAGGCGCGATGATGACGGGGCGCTGCGTGATCTCGTAGCGCGCGCTGTCCACCTCCACCGGACGGCCGGTCTTCAGGTCGACGTGGGTGGCCCACGTGAGCGGCGAATACTTCTCGGCCGAGATGAGCCGGCCCGTGCGTGCGTCGAGCACGTAGAAGAAGCCGTTCTTCGGCGCCTGCATCACCACGCGCCGACGACCCTGCGGGAAGGTGAGGTCGGCAATCATGATCGGCTGGGTCGCGGTGTAGTCCCAGCTCTCCCCTGGCGTCGTCTGGTAGTGCCACTTGTAGGCGCCCGTAGCCGGGTTCAGGGCCACGATCGACGAGAGGAAGAGGTTGTCGCCGCCGCCCGGCGATCGGAGGCGCTGGTTCCAGGGGGTGCCGTTCCCGGTGCCGATGAAGAGCGTGTCCAGCTCTGGGTCGTACGCCATGCCGTCCCACACGGTGCCGCCGCCACCCAGCTTCCAGTAGCTGTCGCCGCTCCACGTACGTGCGGCGCGCGCGAGTTCGGGTTGCTCGTACGGCTTCGCCGGGTCGCCCGGCACGGTGTACCACCGCCACGCCTGCTGACCGGTCTCCGCGTCGTACGCCGTCACGTAGCCCCGCCCGCGATACTCTGCGCCGCCGTTGCCGATGATGACCCGACCCTTGACGACGCGCGGAGCGCCGGTGATCGTGTACGGCTGGGTCGTGTCGGTCGTCTGCACCGACCAGACGACCGTGCCCGTCCGGCCGTCCAGCGCGATCAGGCGCCCATCGAGCGCACCGAGGTACACCTTGCCGTTCCACACGGCCACGCCCCGGTTCACCACGTCGCAGCAGGCATCCGCAGCCTTGGCCTTCGGTACCTCGGGGTCGTACTCCCACAGGAGCGCGCCGCGCCGGGCATCGTAGGCCTTGACCATGCTCCACGCGGTCGACACGTAGAGCACGCCGTCGACGTAGACCGGTGTGGCCTCCTGGCCGCGCTCGGTGTCGATGTCGGCCGACCAGGCCAGGCCGAGCCTGCCGACGGTCGCTTCGTTGATCAGATCGAGCGGACTGTAATGCTGCTCCAGATACGACCCGCCAATGGCCATCCACGAGCCGGGCTCTCGGTCGGCCTGCACCAGCCGCTCATGCGTAACCGCGGCGGCACCAACCGGTCGCTGCGCTCCGGACTGGGCGTGGAGGGCGGCGAGGCCGACGACGAGCAGGGAACCAGTGGCAACACAGACCTTCCGCATGGGCACACGCACTCCAGGGAACTCGTGGGTATCGACGGCAGATCGCCGTCCACTAACTGTTATTCCGGCGGGCGCGGATTTGTTCACGCTATTTTTCACGGTGCCTCCTCGGGGTACAAACGGGCCGGGCCATGGCTAGAATGCCGGTGCTGCAGATGTCGACCTCGTCCGGTTCCAGAACGATGGCGCTCCCCCTGATCGCGGGTAGAGCCGAAGCGCCCGCGCGGGCGAGCACCGCGGAAGAGACGGTGCTGCGTCTGTTCGACCTGCACGCGGCGCGGCTCCGCCGCCACGCCTGCCGCACCGGACTGACGCCCGATGCCGCCGACGATGTGGTGCAGGAGGCGTTCATGGCGCTGTTCCGCCACCTGCAGAACGGCGGCAACGCCGACAACCTGCCTGGGTGGCTCGTTCAGGTGTCGTTCCGGCTGGCGCTGAAGGCCCGTCAGCGCTCGTCGCGGCAATCGGCGCAGGTGCATTCCCTTGATGACGCAGGAATCGACCCGGTCGATTCGGGCCTGACTGCCGAGGCGCGCCTGCTGGAGCGGCAGCGCCGGCGACGCGTGAGCGCCATCGTGCAGGCGCTGCCCGAACAGGACCGCCGCTGTCTCTCGATGCGGGCCGAAGGCGCCACATACCGGCGTATTGCCGCCGAGCTGGGCATGTCGCTCGGTGGCGTGGCCAAGGTGATTGCACGGGCCGCCGCCCGGCTGTCGCACGCGGTGAAAGGGTGAGGTCGATGCCGGACAGGCCCACCGGAACCAGGCACCACGAACGACCGTTCGATGCGGCGGCATCGCGCCGCAGGCTGCAGGACGCCATGCGCAAGGAGCTGGTGTCGCACCAGTCGCACCGGCCGACCGTCGACGCAGCGGCTCGCGCCCTGTCGATTCCGCTGGCCGTCGCGGCGGCGCTGGTGGCGGCGCTGTTCCTGTGGGCGCCGACCGATGACACCGGAGCGGGGATGCGCGGCGATGCTGGCGCGGTGCGTCCCGTGCCCGTGTTCACCCCAGGCGCGGTGTCGGCGCTGGACGCCCGGGCGCTGTGCGCGGGCGAGCGACCCTCGCGGCTGCTGACCGAAGAGGTTCGGGTCCAGGTGCTGACCGAGTACGGCATGCGCGATGTGCCCGCTGACGCGTACGAACTGGATGCCCTCATCACGCCGGAACTCGGCGGGCTGGCGGTGCCGGCGAATGTGTGGCCGCAGCGCTATTCTTCAACTTGGAACGCCCACGTGAAGGATGCCCTCGAGAGCCGGCTGGCAGGGCAGGTCTGCCGCGGGGAGACATCGCTGGCGGCAGCGCAGCGGGCCCTGGCCGACGACTGGGTGACGGCGTACAAGCGTGTCTTCAACACCGATGTCCCGGTCGCGGCTCACCTTGCATCGGCCGAACCGGACGACGACCTGATCTTCGAGAGTGCTGCCCCTGTGGGCGGGAACCTGCGCCTGGCGAGCGCGCGGACACGTGTCGACCGCTCGCTCCGGTGGGCGGAGGGCCCGTTCGACCGGGTCGGTTTCCGCGTGATCCTGAATGTCAGTACGCCGGTGGTGCGCCCCGCCACCCACCTGTAGGCCGCTGGACCGCGCCAGACAAGCGCGGCGTCACGAGGCGCAGCAGGCGCAGCCCACCGCCTTCGCTGCGAAGAGATTGCGGGCGGGGGAGCGAGGTACCAGCGTGCTCGCATCCCCTGGGGACTGCGCGATCGGCCGGCCCGCTGCGGGCACGACCGAGGCGCGGTCGCGCGGTGCGGGCGACTCCAGGTCGGCCCGCTGTCTGGTCCCGCGATAGCCCGTGACGATGCGATAGCGGCGGTTCTCGATGGTGGTGTCGACCCGGATGCTCGTGGGACCCGTCACCTCGAACCGCGTGAAGGGCTGGCCGTCCACGGTGATGCGAACGGCGCTGGCGTTCGGCAGGTTCGTGATCCGGAAGGTCGTGCTCGCGCCGCGCCGGTCGGCCGATGCGGCGTAGGTGCCGACGTTGAGCGTGCCGCTCGCCGGGTCGTTCCACGCCTGGTAGCAGCCCATGGCAGGGAAGTCGACCCCCTCCACCGTCGGCGCCGTGAACTTGTCCATGAAGGGCGCCTGCAGGGCGCGGAGCCAGTCGCCAGGCCGCCCGATCTCGGACACCATCATCGTCGCGCTCGCCTGCCCACGCGGATATCCTTCGGTGGGCGCCGTCGTCCACCAGCCGAACATCTCGCTGTTCTTCCCGAAAAAGCGTGGATCACTCTCGCGTTCGGCGGCGGCCTTCAGCCGGTCGGCTACGGCGCTGTCGCCGAGTTCGCGCGCCATGAGGAGCAGGTTGGCGTTGGCGCGCACCGTCGAATTCGGAGCGCGGACGCCGGCAGCGGTCACGGCGGCTTCGTAGAGGAAGGTGGCGAACTCGCGATCCTGTGGTGCCAGAAGGAAAGCCGTCAGCGGGCCTCCGGCGGCCGGTCCATTCAGCTTCCAGTTGACGACCGGGTCGTAGTACGAGGTGACCCATTGCAGCGCGCCGTCGGTGCCAACGCCGACGTAGTTCTGCCGTGCGTAGGCGAGGAAGTTCCGGGCGGCGCGGTGGGTGTCGCGCGCGTACACCTTGTCGTAGAGGTGCATGCCGAGCGACGCCGCCATGTTGCAGTAGAACCAGATCTTCGTGTTCTCGCAGTGCGGCCCCTCCGGGCGTGCGCGGTACTGTTCCTCGAGGCGCGTGGCGAGGCGGTGGTGATCCCACTCGAACACCTCGTCGCCGTAGCCGACCACGGGGAACGGCTTCGCCCACTTGTCGTCGCCCGAGACGTACTTGTAAGTGGCGAGCAGCAGGTGGAACCAGCCGCGGAAGAAGAGGTAGCCGTCGGCCCCGATTGGATCCCTCTGCAGGCCCCACGGCTCGGTGCCGTTGGCGGTCCATCCATACCGGTTGTAGCTGCCGCGCAGGTTCGGCGGGAGCGTGGCCATGACGGACTGCGGGTAGCGTGCGCGTTTCGGGTCGTCGCCAATCTGCGTGAGCCAGTCGACCGCGCCCCAGTACGTGGGATAGCGCTTCGCGTACTCGTCCGTGATGCGGGTGTACACCTCGCGCCAGGCCGGTGTCTGGTCCGCCATCATCAGGACGCCGTAGGCGGAGAAGGAGAGGTCGAACCGCCCGTAGCTCAGGACCACCGGCGCCGTGTACCGGTCCCACCAGGGATGCGGCACGCCGTTGCTCGTCCAGTCGTCAACGGTGACCGCCTTTTCCCACAGGAAACGGAGCCAGCCGAGCGTGCGCTGGTTGAGGGTGGGAAACGGCGAGGCCCCCGGTTGCGGCAGCGGCGTGCTGGGCGCAGCCGTTGCGGCGGCCTGCGCCATGCCGGCGGCCGCGTGCAGTTCCTGCGTGGCGCCAGCCAGGCCGGCCATGCCGGCCGCCGTGCCGACGCCCTTGAAGAAGTCGCGTCTCGAGACGCCGTTGGAGTTCGACATCGGCTTGCGCCCTCGCGCTCTCGGGATCGCGGCGGAGCGCCACGGCCCGACGTCGGACAATCTTCGCGCAGGTGCTGCCGCGCAACTGTCGCAACTTGTCGCGCGCCGAAGCCGGACGCGCCGGCGGCGCGAGCCCAGCGGCGGGTGCGCCCCGGGATTGGAACCGGTCCGCCGGCGTCGACGATCCGCTTCCAGACCCGCTGCCCGATCCTGTCGGCCTCGGCCACCAGCGCGGGTACGTGCCGAGGTCGAGCGACCCGATGCTCTTCGCCTGCCGGACGGCCGTGGCGCCCCCCAGCGTGCAGTCCTCGAAGACGTCCTCGGGCTGGGACGACAGGCCTGGCGAGGCGGAGTGAAGACGTCGTTCGTGTTGTTGTCTGTTGGTTCAACTCGCGGGATGTCGGCCGAAAATGCCCGAAACCGGAGCATGGCCGACCGGGTGTCTGCGTTCGAAACGGCGGAGGCCGGAGCGGCGGCCACCCATTCGAGCGCCGAGGAAGGGGCTAGCCGCGACGCCGTTCGAGCGTGGTGAGGCGAACTTCGTGGTCGTCGAGGGCGGCCGAGACCGTGGTGCGCTCGACGGCCGCGGAACTCATGTGGCGTTCGAGTGTTGTGGACATGGTGGCCACGGCATCCGCGATCATCCGCATGTCAGATCTCAGGTCCTCGGCCACGACATCGAAGTGGCGCCGCGTGGTCTCGGACTCCCTGGTGATGC
>WBZO01004149.1_pt1 | contig 15903 bp, 13 predicted proteins | sample 5204261 | NCBI WGS metagenome assembly WBZO01 (sample SAMN12412400, study PRJNA552823) | activated sludge metagenome | isolation source: activated sludge from anammox sidestream of wastewater treatment plant... | place: USA: North Carolina | collected 2017-09 | reverse complement strand
CGAAATGCTCAAGGATATTTCATATCTGGATGCCGCGCTTGCCATTCCGTACTGCCATCACGAATGGTGGAACGGTCAAGGGTATCCGCGCGGTTTGCAAGGCGAAGCGATTCCGCTCGCCGCGCGCATTTTCGCCGTCGTAGATGTGTGGGACGCGCTCTCTTCTAATCGCGCGTATCGCGCGCGGTGGGCGCCCGAGCAGGTGCGCGACTATATTGCGCGCCAGTCCGGCGCGCAATTTGACCCGCGCGTGGTCAAGGTCTTTATGGAATTGCTCGACGAACAAAATTTTGCCTAAATCACCGGCTTGGATTTTGGCGGTTATGTTTTGAATCTTGATTTTTTGTTTTTGGCGATGCCGCTTGCGGCATCAACGCTTCAATCAGATCCCCGACAATCAAACCCAGCGCCAAGCTGATTGTCAGCCACCACCAATCGTTCCAAAAGAGCGAAACGCCCCAGCCGATAAAAACGGTTATGGCAAAGCCAATGACCGGCGGATTGAGTTGGCAAAAGGTTTTCATGGCGTTAAAAACAAAACCCCCGGTACGCGCTTGCATCCAAGCGGTACAGGGGGCTTCATCACCACGCGCTGCCGATACGGCGCAGCGCAAGTATTTAGGGCGCGGGCTTGTGGCAATCCGCGCATTGCGCGTCGCGATAGTCCGCGTGATTTTCCGGCGATTTGGGCGCGCCCAATGCGCCGGGCGTATGACATGCCGCGCACGCGCTGGCGGCATGGTCGGGCGGAATGGGTGGGATGCCGGAACTTGATTCGCCGCCGGAATCGCCGTCTTGCTTGGGCGGCATAGTTTCTTCGCCCGCTTTTTCAGGTTGATGGCACGTCACGCATTGCGCGTTCGTATAATTTTGGTCCTTGTGCGATTGCGGTATTTGAGCAAAGCTGGTCGCGCCCGTGTCGTGACATCCTAAACATTCGGCGCGTCCGGCAAGCGTATGCGTAATGCTTGGGGGCTTGCCCGCTTGCGCGTCGTATCCTTCCGGCGGAATGGTCGGCACGTGACACGCCAAACACAAGTCATTGGTGCGCCCCTCGTGCGAGGCGGGCATCGGACGAACCTTGCTGTCGAGACCGTGACAAATCTGACAATCTGGATTGCCGCCGATGGGATGCGGAACTTGGGCGGGCGGCGCGTTCGGGTCGGCTGGCGGTTTGACCGCCGCCTGCAAAACTTGGGCGAGCGCGGGCGCGTCGAATCCGGCAAATTCCCATTTCGTGCCGTGACACGCGCTGTTGGAACAGAACGACGTATTGTCGCTGCCGCCTGCGTTGCGCGTATCGTGGCACTCTTGGCATGTCGCGTCAAACTTGGTGCGATGCTGTAAAAGCCACGTCGTCGTTTTATGCGAATCCGGTTCGTTGGCTTGTTCCAGCACAAGCGCCGTATTGGCTTGCGCGCCTTGACTGATGGACGGAATGGTATGGCACACATTACATTCCAGCCGAATCGCTGCTTTGCGGTCCGGCGTAAAGTGTTTGCCGTCGTGACAACGGAAACAGCCCGCCCATTCTTTATGCCCGAGATTATCGGGATGCGTCGTCCAATCGAGCCCCTGCTCTGGAAAATGCAATTTCGGATACCACGTTTGCAATTCGCGGACGGCATTTTGGACCGCCGTCGGATTTTGTTGATAGAATTCGGGATAATTTTGTTGATAGTACGCTTCGACGCGTTGAATCGCCTGATTCGCCAAATTCAAATCCGAGCCGAACGATTGCGCCAAGACTTCGACGCCTTTGGCTTTGATATTGGGAATCGTCGGGTCAATTTGTTTGGTGGCGAGCAAATTATCCATCGCTTCGGCGGGCGTCAAAAAGGTGTGCGAAACGCGATTGTGGCAGTCAATGCAATCCATGCGCCGCTTGGGCAGCTGCGCGATTTGTTCCGACGTCAAAGGATTTTCGAGGTCGGTGTAGGTTGTGGTCGTGCCGTCGGCATTGGTAACTTGAACCCACGGAATCTCTTGTTTGAGCTCTGCGCTGTCGGTGTAAATAAAATCAATCGGGTTTTCGATGTGCCAATGGATGCCGCGCCCCAATCCTTCGCGTTCCGTGCCGCCGCCGATTTTCATCACCTGCGTTGTGCTTTGCAAAGTATTGTCCGGGTCGGCTTGATAATCTTTGGTGGAAACGACCTTGTCCCACGAGAATTTTTCGGGCCAATGACATTTCTCGCACGATTCGCGCGCGGGCTGCAAGCCCTTGGCGTACAACGGAAATTCGTACTGCCCGGTCAAGTACGACCACACAAATTGCGCGTCATTCGCTTTGCGCGTGAACTTGATGCCGAACGAAGTGCGTCCGATATGACACTCGACACATTCCACGCGCGCGTGCGGCGAACGCAAATACGATTCGTAATGCGGCGGCATGGTGTGACAGGTCGTGCCGCAAAAGTACGACGAATTGGTATAGTCCCACGCATACAATCCGCCGCTAAACAGCAACAGCAAAACGAACGCGCCGCCAAACATCAAAAACCAGGTGCGCGGGCGCACGCTGCGAATACGTTGCCAAATTTTTTTAAACCATTGCATCCGATGCCTCCACGTTTTAGCGCGAGTTTTTCACTGCTGCATCACGGTTGTTTATGACAATCCGCGCAAGTTGAATCCAAGCGGCCCTCGTGGTCCGGCGGATTTTTGGGCGCGCCGCCGACGCCGCTGACGTGACACACCTGACACACGGCGCGCCCCGCATGGTCGGCGGGCAGCGCGCTGGCGTTCATGCTGCCGCTCGCCGTCGGCGTACCTTGCGGCGCGGGCGTCCAAGTGGGTTTGCCAGGTTCGAGCGTGGCGGTTGGCGGCGCGGGCGTCGGCGTCGGCGGTACGCGCGTGGCGGTGGGCGTAAAGGTGCGCGGCACAAAGACCTGCTGTTTGTCCGAGACCGGCGGCACAACGCTGAGGGCGGTGGTTTCCGCCGTAACGAACAAGTACAATCCGAACATGAGCGCGGCGCCGATGGCAAAAGCAAAAGGCAAAAAACGGCGGCGGCGGCGCCGTTGAATTTCGAGCGGCGCTTGATGGCTCGCTTTGCCTTGTTCGATTAATTCAAGTTCGAGCGCGTGTTCCGTTTGCATCTCGTGGCGCGACATTTTGCCCGTGAACATGGACTTGTTGAACGTTTTAAGATGGACGTTGTAAAAATGCCACACTAGAATCGCCAGGATGGCGAGCAGCGCTTCGCCGCCGTGCGCGGCTTTGGCGACGGGAATCCATTCGCCCGGCAAAAATTTGGTCGCCAAAATCGGATTCCACAAAATGAAACCTGTGAGCGCCATGATGAGTGTGCCCCACACTAGCGCCCAGTATTCAAATTTTTCGCCCCACGAATAACGGTCGTATTTCGGCTCGGCGCGCCGCAAGCCGAGATTGAAAAAGAATTGATTGAACGCGTCGAACGCGTCTTGCAGACGCGGAAAAATTGTCCAGCGCGCGCGTTCCACATAAATTTTTTGTCCGACCATGATAAATTCCGCAATCGAGACAATAACCAAAACGATTGCGGCAAAGCGATGGAGGACGCGCACGGTTTCGATGCCGCCCATCCACACAATCAAAGTTTCTGCCCAGGCCTCGCCCGCGAATTTTTGCGGCAAGCCGGTGAGGGTGAGGAGCGTGAACGAAAGAATGAGTAAAAGATGCTGCGCGCGTTGAATGCTGTTAAAGCGGCTATACTCTTGCGCCGACGTGGGCGCGTTCGTTTCCGTTTGAGCGGCCATGGGCTACCCCTCATCCTTTTGAATCGTAGGCGTCTTGGCTGTCGCAAGGCGCCGCCGCACGCGCCGATACACATCGCTGGCGATAAAAATCAACAACGCGCCAATCGTCAGGGGAATGAGAATCCAATAAAACAGATTCACATAATAGACGAGCGGATATTTGTCGGGACTCGCTTCGTAATGGCTCATCCACGCGGCGGTAAAGGATGCGGTCGTCGCGTCGGGATGACAACGCTGGCAGGTGACGAGCAAATTTTCTTGGGTCGCCACCATAGACGCCGGGTCCGAGACGCTCTTGATATTGTGGACGCCGTGACAATCGTAACAGACCGGTTTATTGGTTGCCTGGTCGGGATGCTGCTTGGCAAAGAGTTCGACGGTTGTGCCGTGAAAATCTGAAATGTAGGTGTTTAATACGTTTGTCGAAATCGCGTATTTCGACATGATGTTTTGGTCAGTATGACAATCCGCGCACAGTTCCGGCGATTGGAGCCGAAAACTTGCGGTGGTCGGATTGCTGATGCGGTGCGCGCTGTGACAATCCGTACACGTCGGCACGTCGGGATTATTGTCGTTGAATAACGCTTCGCCGTGAACGCTTTGGATATACGCGTCGCTGATGGCGCTGTGACATTGCGCGCAGGTTTGCGGAATACGCGTGCGCGGCGTCGTCGGGTCGGTTACGGCGTGCGCGGTGTGACAATCGGTGCAGACGGCGGCGTTGCGATTGCCGCCGGCGAGCGCCACCTGGTGCATACTGTCGAGCGTCTGGCGATAATTGTCCGCGTGACATCCTTCGCACGTCCGATAATTTTGTAACGTCACGTCGCGGCGGTCGGTGTAATTGGCGGGCGGATGTGGATAGCCGGAAATGTCGGTATGACATTGCACGCACTGCACTTTGAGCGTGCCGTGAATGGACGCGTGATAATTTTCGGCGTCCACGTACAGCGAAAGCGGTTCGCCGCTAGGCAAGGTCATCGCCAGGTCGGGATTGGTATGACAGCTCAAACATTCTTGGTCGCTCAGGGGGCCTTGCGCTTGCGCGCCGAGAGCGAAACCCATAAACGCGCCCACTGCAATCAATAACGCGCCGAACGGCAGCAACCGCCGCGCGGCGCGCTTGGCTACAGCTATTTGTTCACACAATCCGCTCATAGACAAATGTCTCCCCACCCAGTTTCAAAATGAACCAGCGCGTCTCTTTTGGCATAGGACGATTCCTGCGCGAACGCTGCACAATTGCGTTTAGAGTGTAGGGGGAACGAGTCCTATTAAAATAGGAAATTAGTCAAAAGTAGGTGAGAAATTGCGGCACGCGCCGCCGCCAAACGTTTGGCGGCGGCGCGTGCCGCGAAAGTTTTGTCGCAAAATTCTGCCGCGAAATTTTGCCGCAAAATTCTGCCGCGAAAGTTTTGTCGCAAAATTTTGCGACAAATTACACCAAAAAATGACGCTTTTTTGACTTGGGCCCGATAGGGTACAATCAAATTTGTGTCTGAAGGGGGACACATACCAAAGCGGATTCCATCATTCGCTGCGGTTTCCCCATGAGGGGGTCATGCGTTGCGCGCGCTGCGCGTGACGCGGCGTGGTTTGCCTGGCGCGTCGTCCATAAAAACGGCGGCGGCGCCTTGGTCACGCGATTCATAATTTAGCTTGACGTGAACGCGTGACGCGTATTTTGTACCGCGGAAAGGGGTGAAGGGTACAGCTCTTTGACCCGAGGACAGAGAGCGTAGAGCGGTTTAGAAACCTCACATGTCGAATTGGAGGCAAACCAATGTCTAGTTGGAAAATTGTCGCGATTGCCGCGAGCGTCATTGCCGTTCTCACCATTGCGCTTGCGGTTATCTCGTTCTCCCCTGCCGCAACGGCAGTCGCTGCGCCCCCGGCGCAAGAGCCGACGCCCGCGCCACCCAGCGCCGTCGTCCATATCGTTCCGGTCCCCATGAATCGCAATGACCCGAACGTTATCACAGGCGCTCTCAAAATCATCACCGATACCCAAGTCGGCGAATCGAATGTTACAATCGCGATGGGCGCGAGCGGCTTGCCGAACGTTCCCGTCAACGTCCCCGTGCGCGTCGAGTGCCGCGCCGAAGACGTCGCATACACCGGGCCCATGACGCCGACGTGGACGTTGTTCAAACCGACCGAATCCCAAGCCGCGTTCAAGGATCCCAAAGCGAACTTGACCGAATTCACGCCCGATGTTTCGGGCGCGTATGCGGTTTCGTGCGCGCTGCCTGGCCGCGGCGAAGCGGGTGGCGTACATATCTATGCCGGCGCGTACATTGGCAATAATGCCGAAACGTGCAAGACCTGTCATCCGCGCCAAGTGGAAGATTGGGTCAAGACCGGACACGGCAATGCGTTGCAATCCAACATTGATAACACACATTCGCCCGACGCCAGCACGCACTTTAACGAAAGCTGCGCGGCGTGTCATACCACCGGTTTCTTTGCGCCGCCGGTCGGCGCAGGTTCAAATGGTTTCAAAGATGCCGCCGTTCAATCCAAGTGGCAGTTCCCAACCTATGAACAAATCAACGCGGCGGGCAAAGGTGGCAAAAGTAATTGGGACGCGATGCCCGCCGCAGTCAAAGCGATGGCGAATGTGGGCTGCGAACAATGTCATGGCCCCGCCGCCGACCATGTGAACAAGGGCTTGCCCATCATGGCGTCGAGTCAGAATGAAGGCACGTGCAATATGTGTCACAATTCGGGCAACGTCAACGACAAGGGCGAAGAACTCAAAAACGCCGGCCACTCGGACGCGAGCTCGGCTGCTTTCAATACCCCGGTAGGTTGGGGCGAACAACAATGCGTGCGCTGTCATTCCGGCGACGGCTTTGTGTCGTTCCTCGCCAATCCGACGAATCCGGGCGCATGGAAAAATAACAAACAGACTATCGTTTGCGCGACGTGTCACGACCCGCATAACGGCGAAAACGCGTGGCAGCTTCGCATCGTAGATAAACCGGTCGAAATACCGTTTGAAGTAAAACAAAACGTCGGGCTTTCGGCGACCTGTTATACCTGTCACAACGCGCGCACCGATCCGGCGAACGCAGTCAAGAGCTCGTTCCCGCATTACAGCTCGGTGGCTGAATTCATCAGCAACACCGGCGGCGTGACGTACGGTCAAAAGGTTGCGAATTCGCCGCACGGCGATCTCGTCGGCATTGCGCCAGTTCCGAATCCAGCCGCCAAAGAAAATCCGGCAGCCAGTAAATTCCTCTGGAGCAGCGCGGACGACGAAAAAGGCAATACGCCCGGCGCGTGTGTCGTGTGTCACATGACGCCCGTCATCACCGACCGCCAAGACCCGAACTTTGAAAAGGTCGGGGGCCACTCTTTTAACACGGTCAGTCCGGATGGCAAGTTCGAGTACACCGCATCGTGCCAAGCTTGTCACCAAGACCTCACCACGTTCAACATGAAGGTACAAGCCGATTACGATGGCAACGGTAAAATCGAAGGCGCGCAGGATGAAGTCAAAGGTTTGTTGACTGTGTTGTTAAAAGCGCTGGAAGCCAAAGGCGTCAAAACCGTTCCCACCGGCTATCCGTATGCAACGCTGCCGAAAGGCGCGGACGGCCAAGTGGACGACAAGATTGACAATGCCTGGTACAACTTTCGCACCGTGTACGGCGTAATGTGGGGCGAAGAAACCGGCAACGGCAACGAAGGCAAAGCGCAAGCCATTCACAATTTCAAACGCGCGGTTCAACTCTTGCAGCTCTCGTACAAAGACCTCACGGGCCAAGATGTGCCGGGCGCGACGCTGATCACGAAATAAACAGCGCGGCGCTTTTGCGTTGAACGGCGAGACGAAAATAAGGAATGGATACGGCGGACGCGTTCCCGAAACGGAGCGCGTCCGTTCTCGTGTACGCTACGGATTCGTAAAATATAATTTCCCGCTCGTCATTGCGAGCCGCTTTTGCGAAGCAATCCCCTGCGCGTGGGTTCAGGAAGTTGTAAATTTACGAGCCCTAAATGTCCCGCGCGAGACAGGGCATCTGTCATAACTTGGGCGCTCTCAAGCGATTTTGACCGCGCTTGGACATGATTCGGACTTGGCGTTATTACTCTAAAACCAGTCTCAAAACGGATGTGCCGTTCCGCATCCGAAATTTGCAAGGAGTGGCAAATGGCTAGCATTCTGCAAAATCCCCCCGCAAGACCCGCTGCGCGCTCATCCGGCCTTTCCATCAAATATATTCTCGGCAGCATTGTCTTGCTCGGCGTTATCGCCTTTGTTTTATTTAGCAGTTTTCAATCCAATGCGGTCTATTACTATACGCTCCCCGAACTGTACGCGCAACAGACGGAACTTGTCGGGCGCACCGTGCGCGTGAATGGGCCGTTGGATAAAGCGAGCATCGCGAACGACCAAAAGAATTTAGTTCTGAAATTCAATCTCGTCGAAGGCGGTCACGTTTTGCCCGTCGTCTATCGCGGCGTCGCGCCCGATACGATGAGTAGCGGCGAATCCGTTGTCGCCGAAGGCAAGCTTGACGGCAACGGCGTCTTTCAAGCCGATTCCATTCTGGTCAAGTGCCCCAGCAAGTACGAAAAAAGCGCGGAACAATAGGAACGAAGGTCAATCGAGGTTCGTAGGGCAATTTTCAAATTTGCTCTATCTTTTTCAGGGAGCCGAGGATGGCGCTCTTACAAATAGCCGAAGTAGGCAATCTTACGCTGGTCTTGGGAATGGTCGTTTCGTTGTATGTCATTTTCGCCGCCATTTTTTCCCAACTCAAACGCCGGCCCGAATTTCTCGCTAGCGCCAAACATGGCGTCTTTGTCGTTGCAGGTTTGACCACGCTCGCGGTCGTCATTCTCGAATGGGCGTTGCTGACGCATCAATTCCGTTTTGAATATGTCGCCAATCATGTCAGCCGCAATCAACCTGCGTTTTACACCGTGTCCGCGCTCTGGGGCGGCCAAGAAGGTTCACTCTTGTTTTGGGTGTGGCTGCTCGGCTTGTTTGGCGCGGCGGTTTTAATCCAACAAGCGAATCAGCGCAAACATCTGGTCCCCTGGGTGATTGCTTTTATGGCGTTCACGCAGACATTCTTTTTTGCGCTGTTGGTCTTTATCTCTAGCCCGTTCGTTTTACTGCCGCAAACGCCGGCGGACGGTGTGGGTTTGAATCCGCTGCTCCAAGACCCCGGCATGTTTATTCATCCCGTCACGCAATATCTGGGTTATGTCGGATTCACCGTGCCGTTTGCCTTTGCGCTCGCCGCGCTCGTCACGGGCGATTTGAGCTATGACTGGATTCGCACCACGCGGCGGTGGGCTTTGTTTGCGTGGCTGTTTCTCTCGCTCGGACTTTTGTTTGGGATGCGTTGGGCATACGTCGAACTCGGCTGGGGCGGCTATTGGGGTTGGGACCCGGTAGAGAACGCCGCGCTCATTCCGTGGCTCACCGGCACGGCTTATTTGCACAGCGTCATGATCCAAGAAAAACGCGGCATGTTAAAAGTGTGGAATCTCGTCCTCATCATGCTCACATTCCTGCTGTGTATTTTGGGTACGTTCATTACGCGCAGCGGCGTGATTCAATCGGTGCACGCGTTCGGCGTGAGCTCGATGGGTCCCTTGTTTCTCGCGTACATCGCGGCGGTCTTGGTGGTCTTTGCGTACCTGATGTATCTCCGCATGGACAAACTCAAAGAAGAAAACCGTCTCGATTCGTTCGTGTCGCGCGAAGCCACGTTCCTGTTGAACAATTTGATTTTGCTCGGCGCGGCGGTCGCCACGTTATGGGGCACCATCTTTCCGATGTTGAGCGAAATTTTTGCGGGGAAACAAATCACCGTCGCCGCGCCGTTTTTCAATCAAATTAACGGGCCCATCTTTTTGGCGTTGATTGTATTGATGGGCGTTTGCACACTCATCGGTTGGCGGCGCGCGTCGCCCGCGCATCTCAAACGCAATTTCATGCCGCCGCTGCTGCTGGCGGTTGTCACAACGGTTCTCCTTGTGGCGTTGGGCGTGCGCGACCCGTATGGCTTGGTCGCGTTCGCCGCGGCGACGTTCGTTTTGGGAACCGTGCTGTTGGAATTTTATCGCGGGATTCGCGCGCGGATGCGGATGTACCGCGAAAATGCCGTCGTCGCGCCGGTGCAGTTGGTGAATAAAAATCGGCGGCGTTACGGCGGTTATATCGTACATATCGGCGTCATTCTCGCCGTCATCGGCATTGTCGGTTCGACCTTTTTTCAAAGCGAGCTGCAAAAGAATGTCATGCCGGGCGAAGCGGCTACGCTGGGGCAATACACGCTGCAATTTGAAAAATTGAAAATGACCCAAGAAAATAACGCGCAAGTGATTGCCGCCGATTTGGTTGTGTTCGAGAACGGCGCGCAAGTGGATACGCTTCGTCCGCTCAAGGCGTATTATCCCGCCGCCGACCAGATGACGACCGAAGTCGCGGTGCGAACTACATTGCGCGAAGATTTGTACGTGATTCTCGCCGGTTGGAATGACGACGGCAGCGCGACGTTGAAAATCATTATCAATCCGCTCGTCGTGTGGTTGTGGATTGGTTTCATTGTCTTTATCGTCGGCACGTTGATTGCGATGTTGCCTGACCCGCGTCATGCCCAAGTCGCCGAACGTGTGCGCGCGGAAAAGGCGTTGGTGGGGGCATAGGGCGATAGGGCGATTGTGCGATAGCGTTGTGACGATTGCGCGCAATTATGTCGCGTGCAACACAATTGCTTGACCGTCCCAAGACGTATGGAAAGCTTGTTCATTCTGGCGCTCGTCAGCGGCGTCATTTTATTGGTGGGCTATCCGCTCATCAATCCCGCGCGCTATCGCGCCGCGAACGAGCGCGCGGCGCCGAGACATTACGATGATTTGTATAGCGCGCGGGAAAATGCGTTCGAGGCGCTGCGCGATTTGCAATTTGAATACGCGACCGGAAAACTTTCGACGGCGGATTATGAACAATTGCAGGCGCGCTATCAAGTTCAGGCGGCGGACATTATGCGACAAATTGACGCGCTAGAACCGGATGGCGCGCGCGCGAACGGGCCGCGCGCTTGCCCGCGTTGTCACGCCGCTCTGAGCGCCCAAGATAAATTTTGCGTCAAGTGTGGAGCGAAATTATGAATTCGGTTTTGGCTTGGCCGCGCGCGGAAACGCCGGATGCCGCCGCGCAAGTCGTGTATTGGCGTTTGCTCGACGACCGCGCGCTGGCGAAAATTTTGCGCGGGTTGATTCCGTGCAGTCTGGCGCTCATCGCCGTCGCGTTGTACATGGCGCTTTTTTACGCGCCGCGCGAGGCGACGATGGGCGACGCGCAGCGCATCTTTTATTTTCACGTGCCGAGCGCGTGGATCGGTTTTTTGTCGTTCTTGATCGTCTTTGTGGCGAGCGTTTTATTTTTAATCAAACGCGAACGCAAATGGGACGCGCTCGCGCTGTCCGCCGCCGAAATCGGCGTGGTCTTTACGACGCTTGTCTTGTTGACGGGTCCGGTGTGGGCTAAAGCCGCGTGGGGTACGTATTGGGTGTGGGACGCGCGCTTGACGACGACGCTGGTGTTATGGCTCATCTATGTCGGCTATCTGATGCTGCGCGCGGGCGCGGACGATATGAAACGCGCGCGCATCGCGGCGGTGTTGGGCATCATCGGTTTTCTCGACGTGCCGATTATTTATCTTTCGGTGACGTGGTGGCGCACGATGCATCCGGCGCTGGTGGTCAGCGAAGCGGGCGGCTTGGACCCGGCCATGCGGACGACGTTACTGGTCGCGCTGTTATCGTTCACGGTCTTGTTCGGGTGGATGCTGGCTTTGCGTGTGCGGCTGGAACAGAAACGCGACGCGTTGGCTTGGCAGCGCGCCCAAGAAGAGGATTGAGATGGAAAGCTTGATGATTGCCTATGCCATTATCGCCGTCGTGTTGGTCGGCTATATTGCCGCCATCGTCGTTCGCACGCGCCGCCTCGAGCGCGCGCGGCAAGCGGAATAGCTGTAGCGTCAAGCGTCCGGTTTGTCGCGACCGCCCAAATTTTTGCATGAAATACGCGCAAGAATTGGCGCCGATTCTTGCGCGAACGCATCGCCAAGATACGTTCTAACGCGTCCCGCGACGGGACCGGTTTAGGAGCAGAGAATATGGACAGCGCCCCACAAAATCTCGATGTCCAAGAATTGGCGCAACAGCTTTGCGTCAAAGCGCTCGAGTTGTCCGACCTCGATGTGATGTTGGAGGATTATCAGCGCGAGCGCGCGCAGTTGATTCAAGAAATCAACAAACTCAAAGCGTTGTTATGGGAACATGCCGGCGACGCGCAGGCCCTGGCGCGTTTGGGGATTACGGATGCGTCGCTGCTGCCGCCGCCAGCCGGGAATCTGTGAATTCGTTTTGACGGGAGTACGTTATGCCAAGATTTTCGCGTTTGACAATCGGCTTGGGCGTTTTGCTGTTGGCGCTATGGTTTGGCTTTGGCGCCGCAGCCGCGCAGCAACCCGCGCCGAATGTGGACGACCAAGTGTTGCGGATTGCCAAAGATTTGTACTGTCCCGTTTGTACCGGCGTGCCGTTGGATGTGTGCGACACGCAAGCGTGCGTGCAGTGGCGCGCGTTGATTCGTGAAAAATTATTGGCGGGCGAAAATGAGGCGCAGATTCGGGCGTACTTTATCGCGCAGTACGGCGAACGCGTTCTCGGCGCGCCGCCGCCGGAAGGATTCAATTTGAGCGCGTACCTTTTACCGTTCGGCGCGTTATTGCTGGGCGCGGCGCTGGTTTTTTTCACTGCGCGCGGCTGGCTCAAACATGCTCAAAGCGCCGAGAATGGCGCTGCGCCCGCGCCGCGCGTTTCCGCCGAATATGCCGAACGCATTGCGCGCGAATTAAAGGCGCGCGAATAAAACCCAGGCGCTCGGCGGCGCGTTCGGTGTATTGAGTGTGGCGGCGTCCGGGCTTGATTTTTTTACCCTTTGACCATTTCTCCTCTCCCCTCTCGACACGCCGGATTTTTGGCTGCTTTATGCAAGAATTCGGCGTGTTCCCTTTCTTGCGCGGAGAATTTGACACGCGTTCTTTCCAAGATATAATTGTGCTTGCTTGCGGGAGTAGTACAGTGGTAGTACGTCTCCTTGCCAAGGAGAAGGTCGCGGGTCCGAATCCCGTCTCCCGCTCTTGAGGGGTCCTAAATCCAGGTTCCCCCCACAAACCAGTCCGAAGTGGACTGGTTTTTTGTTTTCTTCCCCACTCAACGGCAAAAATCAAAGAGAGAAGAAAGGTTTCAAACCATGACATTCTCACTTTTTTGAAAAGACGACATTCTCTCTTTGTCCCGTGCTTGCAATGGAGTTTTGTCAGTCTGACAAAATCGCAAGACGACATTCTCCCTAAATTAACAAGAAGAAAAATTTGTTAGTCTGACAATTGAAAGACGACATTCTCACTTGCGTCGCGGTTCTGAAAGTTTTGTCAGTCTGACAATAGATTTTGCTAGAGTGGAGGAATACAATGAGTCACAAATCGGAACGCTTACGAAAACAGGAACGGATGGAAATCACAATCCCAACGCTAGTCGAATACTATATCACTAGCAAACGCGTCAAGGGCTGCTCGAAGAAAACACTTATCGGCTATACCAGTAACTTGGGCCGATTTATTCGCTACCTAACGCAGAATCAGCACTCGCTCAAGTTAGCTGAGTTAACAATTCACGATGCCCGCGCGTACATTTCGTCGTTGCAAGGAACGGTCACAAAATATGAAGGACATACTCTGACGCCGGCCAAGCCGGGTTGTACATTCTCACCACAGACCGTGCATAAACACGTCACTACCCTTCGCGCCTTTTCCAATTGGATCCATCAAGAGAGCTACACCAAACAACCGCTCTTTGAGATGCTTGAACTGCCCAAGCTGCCACAAATCAAAATTGAGGTCCTGTCGCCAGAAGAGATTCAAAAGCTGCTTTCAGTCATCAATCCCAATACCTTCATGGGGTCCCGGCTCTACGCTATGATCGTGTTAATGATTGACAGTGGCTTGCGCGCAGGTGAGGTTGTTGGCGTAAAGCTTGCGGATGTGGACTGGGAACGTGGAGTCTTTAAGGTATTCGGCAAAGGTTCGAAAGAGCGGTTTGTTCCAATGGGTGGAACGGCGAAGCAGGTGTTGCTACGCTACGTGCAAGTATTTCGTCCCAAGCCCGCGCGTCCTGATCTGGACAATGTCTTTCTTTCTGTTGATGGTTATCCGTTATCGGTCAACGCTATCACTCAGATTATGAAACGGTTGGCAAAGAAGAGTGGTATCAAGCGTTTGCACGCACATCTCCTACGCCACACCTGCGGAGTACAGTATCTAATGGTTGGAGGAGATACCAAATCACTTCAAATGTTCTTCGGTCATTCAACGCCTTTCATGACGCATCACTATGAGCAACTCACCGATGAACACGTGATGGCACAGCATAGAAAGTATAGCCCGATTGATGCTTTGGGAGTTTCACCACGCCGATTCAGTAAGGTCAAAAGAGTTGAGCAAAAAGAAAAAATAACTGGGCCGAATTTAACAACGCCGTTCAGCAAATCGTAATCCGATTCCTGAATTGGCGGCGATGTCACTTCTGCATCAAGTTGTTCTTTCGGGTGAGCTCTGTCTTCGACTTGAGTTGCCAACACGAACGTAGCATCTTCAATCCTGCCGCATCGAGAATTTCATTTGCGACCTCGAGGACTTGATCAAGTGTGGCGACATCCAGCACCATCGCCATACTTAACACAATGAGGACTTCACGCGAAGTGTTCGGACGCTCTCCTTGTTCAATGCGCCAAATGTGCGCTACATCAATCGCGCTGACTTGTGAAAGGTCTGCGAGTGACAGTCCTTTCGCTTGACGCCACTTTTGAAACGCGATGGCAAGGCGATCTCGTGGCAACTCGAGCGCCCGAGCTTTATGACGATTATGTCTTGAGTGTGAAAGGTTCCCATTCCCATCTTGCACAGTAGGTCGGCTGTTTGGAGAGCCGGAACGCTGAATCAGAGAATCTATAACCGAAGGAACAGCGGAGGAATCGCTTGACATCGCCCACCTCATTGCCCTGACTGCTCTACCATGAGATCAACTAAAATTGACATTACTTGCCTAAAGTAGCAGGGACAGAGATGAATATCTAGCGCTTCGCGTCAGGCGATGCGACAGTTTGTGCGACGATGTACTCAATCACCAGACAGACGCGTCGCGAGCATCCATAACCAACTGTTGAAAAACAGCAACGTGTTTCCCAAAGGGATTTTGGAGGTACTGGTGCGACAAAGCTAGCAACGACTCGATTGGGGAAAAGATGAAGGCGTCTGTTACCCGGAACCACGGTTCCTTCAAAGACGGTGGCTATGCATACTCAAGCAAGGGGCGTTCTTGATACCACATGCCGATTGCAAGCATTATTTCGAGCATTGGTGAATGAGGGTGTTTCTGAAATTCTTCAAGGGTACGATGCAGCCAGCGTTTCCCATGGTGCTCTGCGAGGGCAGTAACAGCAACCAGCAAGTGCGCTATTTCCGGAACAACAAACCGAAACGTTTGCCCATCGGCATTGACTTGCAAAAGCTTCCCTTGCACTGCTCGCCCGATTCTTTCGATTGCAAGTCGCCGATTTTCCGCTTGATTACTGGCGCCCATATAGGGAACGATGGCATCAATCCCGATATTGCTGAAATCAATTGTGGTCCCACGCGTCCGATTGCTTAATGCTTTGACGATGAGAAAGCCAGAGCCAAGCGTGCTTGAATCGCTTTTAGTTTCAGGGAGGTTTTGATGGTCAAGGTTCTTCAAATCGAAAACAGGTTCCTCGTTTTTTTCGAAATGGGAATTGATAAAGCCAAGCAGCGTATCAACGACTGTCTCTTGCTCTCGATGCGCGCAGATGTACTGCAAGCCGCCGGGGAGTTGTGCAAGCCCGGGTAATTGCAAAGCGCGGCGCTCAATTTGTGTTCTTGAAGGGTTTTGATTGGTAGAATTTGTCTTGATAAATTCGGCGATTTGGGTTTGCGTGAATGGTTGAATCTTCACGTAACGCGGATGAGCTGCACGATTCGATGAGAGCTGTTCCATTGCCAAAAAAGGACTTGATGTTGCGAGAATAAATTTGCCAAGACCTGCAAGG
>WBZO01004148.1_pt1 | contig 15904 bp, 12 predicted proteins | sample 5204261 | NCBI WGS metagenome assembly WBZO01 (sample SAMN12412400, study PRJNA552823) | activated sludge metagenome | isolation source: activated sludge from anammox sidestream of wastewater treatment plant... | place: USA: North Carolina | collected 2017-09 | reverse complement strand
AAGGGCCCGTGACGAGCATGTGTACGGCCAGCGCCCTGCAGTTGCACCGCGACGTGTTGTTTTTCCTCGACCGTCCCGCGGCCAGCAAGCTGACCATGATCGAGTACTACGACTGGATCCAGGCCAACCTGCCCGGCGCGCCGACGCATTAGAGCTGGCCCGGTAATACCACCGTTTAGCCGGCGAACTTGTTCGCCGCGATTTCAAGACTGCGACCGGGGTGCGGCGAACAAGTTCGCCGGATGAATGCCTGGGCCGCGGATTCCGCGCAACCATGGAGTGTGCCGCATGAGACTGATTCTCGCCGATCTGGCAAACGATAAGCGGATCAACTTCTACCCCCTGGCCCTCAGCCGCCCTATCTGGGAGCTGCGGTGCGGCATGACCTCGCTGGGTGAGAAGCTCCGGGCCAAGACCAACCCTACGAGCGTCGCCGGCTTTGTGCCCGACTACATGGCCGCCGCCTGCCGCGAGCAAGGCGGGATGCCAATCAACGACGCCGCGCAACTCGCCGGCGACGACCTCTTGGTGGTCGATCCCCGGGTGAAGGCCGAAGGGTTTCCCATCGAGCCCACCGGCCCCAGTCAGGTCGTGCTGGGCGAAGATGGCAACGTGCTGGTGGCCCGCATCGCGCGGGGCGATCTGGCCGGGCTCAAGGCCGACTCGATCGAGGCCCTGGTCGAGGCGGCCAAAACCCTCCCCCGCGCCGACGCCAAGGCGGCCACCTGGAACTACACCTGGGACCTGGTCCTGGCCAGCCCCCATCAGATCACCAAGGACTTCGCCGCGGCCGGGCGGAGCGGGATCGAGGGCAAGGTGGAGGAGCCGTGCGCTATCCGCGGCAGCCGGGGCGACGTGTACATCGCCCCAGGCGTGCTCGTTCACCCCATGGTCGTGATCGACGCCGCCAACGGCCCGGTCTACATCGACGAGAACGCCGAGATCCATCCCTTCACACGCATCGAAGGCCCCTGCTATGTGGGCCCCAAGTCGATCCTGCTGGGCTGCAAGTGCCGCGAGGGCAACTCCATTGGCCCGGTCTGCCGGCTGGGCGGCGAAGTGGAGGAGTCGATCATCCAGGGCTACTCCAACAAGTACCACGACGGGTTCCTGGGCCACGCCTACGTGGGCGAGTGGGTCAACCTCGGGGCCCTCACGACCAACAGCGACCTAAAGAACGACTACACTACGGTCTCCGTGATGCTCGACGGAAAACGGCCGGTCGACACCGGCTCCACCAAGGTCGGCTCGCTCATCGGCGACCACACCAAGACCTCGATCGGCACCTTGCTCAACACGGGGGCCTACGTCGGGGCGATGTGCGTGATCGCAGCCACGGGCAAACCTTTGCCGAAGTACATTCCTTCGTTTGCCTGGTTCCTCGAAGGCGTGGTGACCAAGGGCTTCGGCAAGAAGGCCCTTTTTGACACCGCCCGCACGGCCACGGGCCGCCGCAAGCGCCAGTTCACCGCCGCCCAGGAGGCCCTGTGGACCGAGGTCTTCAACCTCACGGCCCCCGAGCGGAACGACGCGATCAAGAAGGGTCGACGCGCTCTGGCGGCCGGCCAACGCGGCTGAATATTGACAATCGAGGGTTGAATAATACATATTAGTTCCATTGCGGAAAGTAGCAGGCACGCTCCGGGTGCCGTCCGCTCCATGAAACCCCGCGACCATCCGTCAGGGCGGACGGCACGCGGAGCGTGCCTGCTACTTTCCGCGACAGTTGCAAAAGAGAGTCCGACAGGGTGGAGCGGCGGGACGTGGGCCATGGCCCATCGCTCGGCCGCACGGCTCTACCCCCACCTGGGAGGCGTCATCCAATGGCTAGCGTTGAACAACGAGTGATCGCCGTCACCGCGCGGGTGTTGAAGCTCGATCCGAGCGAAATCCGCCGGGAGCACGTTTTCACGACCGACCTGGGGGCCGAGAGCGTGCAGTCGGTCGAATTGGTGGCCGCCTTCGAGGAGGAATTCGGCGTCGAGATGGACGAGGACGCGGCCCTCTCGGTGGACAACGTGGGCGACGCGATCGACTTCATCGCCAAGACGTGCAAGGAGCAGGGGGTGCAAGTTTGAGGAAAGGATGAAGGATGAACATGAGCCAGTCTGCTGTTCACGCTTCATCTTTCAACGCGCATCTTTCATCGAGCACATTTCTGGGGGACCCGTCATGTCCGACATGATCAAAACCTTTCCGCTTCGCGACACGACCGAGCCGAACCTGCTGGAGGAGACGTTCGACTACGGCCTGCCGCCGCTGATCCGCTTCGACGGCCCCATCGTCGAGTACATCGACGGGCAGCCGGTGGAGTTCGACCCGCAGGACCTTAAGACCCGCGACATCTGCATCACGGACACCACCTTCCGCGACGGACAGCAGGCCCGGCCGCCGTATACGATCGACCAGATGGTCCACATCTACGACCTTTTGGCCAGGCTCGGCGGCCCGAACGGCGTGGTCCGGCAGACGGAGTTCTTCCTCTACACCAAGAACGACCGCGAGACCCTGGACCGCTGCCGCGAGTTGGGCCACCGCTACCCCGAATGCACCGGCTGGATCCGCGCGGTGAAGGGCGACTTCCGCCTGGTCAAGGAAGCCGGCCTCAACGAGACCGGCATGCTCACGAGTTGCTCCGACTACCACATCTTCCAGAAGCTCAAGTTCAAGAGCCGCCAGGAGTGCATGGACAGCTACTGCGAGGTGGTCGACGCGGCCTTCGAGGCCGGCGTCCGCCCCCGCTGCCACCTGGAGGACATCACCCGGGCCGACATCGAAGGGTTCGTCCTTCCGTTCGTCGAGCGCTTGATGCGGATGAGCGAGCAGGTGCCCGAGGACAAGTCGGTCAAGGTCCGCATGTGCGACACGATGGGCTTCGGCCTGAGCTTCCCCGGCACGGAGCTGCCGCGGAGCATCCCCAAGCTGATTTACAAGCTCAACAAGGAGGTGGGCGTGCCCAGCGAGCGCCTCGAGTGGCACGGCCACAACGACTTCCACAAGGTCCACATCAACGGGGCCACGGCCTGGCTCTACGGCTGCGACGCACTGAACGCCACCCTGTTCGGCTACGGCGAGCGGACCGGCAACCCGCCCCTGGAAGGCGCGGTGTTCGAGTACATCGCCCTGCGCGGCGACCTCTGCGACATCCGCACCGAGATCATCAGCGAGCTGGCCGACTACATGCGCTCGATCGGCATGCCCATCGCCGACAACTACCCCTTCGTCGGCCGGGCGTTCAACGTCACCCGGGCGGGCATCCACGCCGGCGGACTCCGCAACGACGAGCGGATCTACAACATCTTCGACACGGCCAAGCTCCTGGGGCGTCCGCCCCGCGTGATGCTCACCGACAAGACCGGGGCCGATGGCGTCGCCCACTGGGTCAACGAGTTCTTCGGCCTCAAGGGCGAGGACCGCATCAGCAAGATCAAGTGCCACAAGGTCGCCCGCTGGGTCATGGACCAGTACGAGGTCCACGGCCGGCTGACGGCCATCAGCGACGAGGAACTCGAGTCCAAGGTCCGCGAGCTCATGCCCGAGCACTGGGCCCGGCACAAGGGCAACTCGTCGCCGCATTGAGGCACCGCCGTGGGGCAGGCTTCCAGCCTGCCAGTGCCCGAGCCAGGCCGGAAACCCGCCGCGCCTGCGGCTTCGGCCAGCTTGGAAAGCTGCCCCACTACGGCGTGAAATCCGCCCCCGGCCCGATCGACTCGACGAACCGCGCCAAGAGGTCCGCCGCGCGGTCGATGTCGTCGAGCGAGATCATCTCGACCGGGCTGTGCATGTAGCGGTTGGGGATGCTCACCAGCCCGGCGGCCACGCCCGCCCGGCACACCTGGATCGCCGCTGCGTCGGTCCCCGGCGGCCTGCCCGAGGCGCCCATCTGGACGGGAATGCCGTGGTCCCTGGCCGTGGCGACAAGCTCGCGCACGACCTTGGGGTTGAAGTTGGGCCCGCGGTAGACCACGGGCCCCTTGCCCAGGCGCACGTCCCCCTCCTCCTTCTTCTCCACGGTGGGGCAGTCGGTGGCGTGGGTCACGTCCACGGCGATGCCCACGTGCGGGTCGATGCCGAAGGCGCTGGTCGCGGCCCCGCGCAGGCCCACCTCCTCCTGCACGGTCGAGACGGCGTACACCGCGCACGAGAGCTTGCTCTTGTCCGCCCGCCGCAGGGCCTCCAGCACCACCCAGGCCCCGCACTTGTCGTCCATGGCCGGTGAGGCGGCCATGTTGTTGCGCATGGTGCGAAAACCGAGCTCGACGGTGGCAGCGTCCCCCACGCGCACCAGCTTCTCGGCCTCCTCCTTGTCCGCCGCCCCGATGTCGATCCACAGCTCCTTGAGCTTGGGCACCTTCTTGCGCTCCTCGTCGTCGAGCAGGTGGATGGGCTTGCGCCCGATCACGCCGAACACGGGCCCGGCCTCCGTCCACACCGTCATGCGCTGGCCCACCAGGATCTGCGGGTCCCAGCCGCCGATGGGGATTACGTGCAGGAAGCCCTCGTCGTCGATGTGCTGCACGGCCAGGGCGATCTGGTCGCAATGCCCGGCCAGCATCACCCGCACCGCCGCGCCCGGGTTCTTGGCGGCGATGACGTTGCCGTGGACGTCGGTCCGCAGCTCGTCGGCAAACGGGGCGGCGTACTGGCGGACGATCTCTTGGATGGGGCTTTCGTAGCCCGAGGGGCTGGGCGTCTCCAGGATCCGCCGCAGAAAGTCGAGCGAAGTCGGTTCCATCGTCAGTCCTTGTGCCTTGGTGTTTCCAGGGGTGCCCCATTAGAGCCTATCCTAGAACCTCTGGGGAGACCTTCGGTCGGCCGTTTCGGCGGGGTCGGAGACCCACGCCGAACCCGGTGCTGAGATAGGCGCCTAGTATTACGGCAACCTGGGATTCGGCAAGTGCCGTCCCCCCGTGGCATCTACTTGCCCGGAGTCTCCTTTTCCACGCGCCCAAGCTCGGCCAGGGCCTTGGTCCTCGACACACGCGATCCGGCCGTCTAATCTGGTGGTAGAAGGGCGCCGTTGATTTCCACTCTGTGCAGGTTCTCTCGACATGCGGACCATTGCCGCCGGAACGGGCCTTGCGATACTCGCTGTCCTGCCATCGCTCATGGGGGCTCGGCCGCTGCGGGCCGACCCGCCCGTGTACCGCTCCCCCTTGGTCTTGGCCGTCTCGCCCGACGGCCGCACCCTGTACGTCTCCGACCGGACGGCCGGATGCGTCACCGTGGTCGATCCGGCCATCGGCAAGCCGGTCAAGGACATCGCCCTAGGGGAAGAGCCGTGCGGGCTGGCGCTGTCGGCCGACGGCCGCACGCTCTACGTGGCCCTGCGCCAGGCCCATGCCGTCGCGCTCATCGACACGGCCTCGGGGCAGGTCACGGGCCGCATCCCGGTCGGCCACTGGCCCGTGGCCCTGGCCCTGGGCGCAAAGGGCAAGAGGCTCTACACGTGCAACCGGGGCGATCACACGGTATCGGCCGTCGATCTGGCCGCGGGCCGCGAGGTCAAGCGGGTGCCGGTCGTGCGCGAGCCTTCGTGCGCGGCGGTCACGCCGGACGAGTCCCGTGTGGTGGTGACGAACTTGCTGCCGGCCGGAGCGGGGACCGACGTGCGTCTTGCGGCGGAGGTGAGCATCCTGGATGCATCCGCCCTGTCGTCTTCCCAGGTGAAGCTCCCGGCCGGCTCGACCGTCGTGACGGGCGTTTGCACCAGCCCGGACGGGCGCTGGGCATACGCCGTTCACACCCTGGGGCGGTTCAACCTGCCCATCACCCAGTTGGAGCGGGGCTGGGTCCACACCTATGCCTTGTCGATCCTTGACGTGCCGGCCGGCAAACTGCTCGCCACGCTCCTCCTGGACGACCTGGGCGGCGGCGCGGCCGACCCCTGGGCCGTGGTCCGCTCGGCCGACGGGCGCACGCTCTGGATCAGCCACGCGGGCATCGACCAGGTCTCGCGGATCGACACGGCCCTGGTCCACGAATTGCTCGAAGGCCGCGTGCCGCCCGAGGTGGCCAAGGTGAACGACGGCCTGCGGGAGAACGTCTGGGTCGAGATCAGCCGCGACCGCCGGGCAATTGCGAAGCTGGGCGACGACCTCACCGCCCTGCACGTCGCCGGCGCGATCCGGCGCTTCCCTGCGGGCGGCCAGGGCCCGCGGGGGCTGGCCCTCTCGCCCGACGGGCGGAGACTCTGCGTGGCCAACTACTTTTCCGGCACGGTCGGGGTGCTCGACGCAACCTCGGGTAGGCTGCTCGGCGCGCTGCCCCTCGGCCCGCAGCCCCAGGCCGACGCTGCCCGGCGCGGCGAAATCTACTTCCACGACGCCACCCGCTCGTTCCAGGCCTGGCACAGTTGCGCCACGTGCCATCCGGACGGGCGCGTGGATGGGCTGCCCTGGGACTTCATGCGCGACGGCATCGGCAACGGCAAGGACGTGGTCAGCCTGGTGCTCATGCACCAGACCTCGCCGCACAATCGGCGGGCGACCCGGGCCGACCCGCGGGAGTGCATGAGGACGGGCGTGACCGGGAGCCACCTGGTCGTGCCCGCGCCGGCCGACGTCGAGGACCTCACGGCCTACGCGGCGTCGCTCAAGCCGGAGCCCAACCCCCTGGGCCCCGCTTTGGCCGAGGCCGCCGCCCGCGGCAAGAGGCTCTTCGAGGGGAAGGCCCAATGCGCCGGCTGCCACCCCGCGCCGCTTTTTACGGACAACAAGACACGCGACGTGGGGATCCACACGCCCAACGAACCGGACGGGCAGTACGACACGCCGAGCCTGGTCGAGGTCTACCGCACGGCCCCGTACTTCCACGACGGGCGCGCGGCCACGCTCAAGGACGTCCTGACTACGCACGACCCGGGCGAAAAGCACGGGCTGGCCAGCCTGCTTACGCCGCAGGAGCGGGAAGACCTGATCGCGTACCTGCTGTCGCTCTGAGTCCGTCGGCCGCGCGATCTCCGCGCGACTTGCTCCACTCGCCCGGGCAGGAAAACGGGCGAGTTCCACGGCTGGGTCGAACTGGCCGCGATCGTACCGTAGAATAGAGGATTCGGACACAAGGTTAAGGAAGTGCCTAGCGACATGGATAGCCCCCCGTCCAAGCAGCCCTCGAGCGCGCCACCCAGCCAGAAACCCGGAAGTCCCGAGTCTCCGCCCGGGCCTCGCCCCCGAATCGGAACCCCTCTAGTGTGGGGAATGATGATTCTCCTCCTGGTGGCCGGCTTTCTTCTTTTTGCCGGCGAGTCGGGCGGACGCTCGGAGATCACCTACGGGCAGTTTCGCCGGGAGCTGGACAAGAAGAACGTGGCCAGCGTGGACGTGCGCGGGACGACCTTCCGCGGCGAGTTCCACGAGCCGCCCCCCGACCCCAACGCGCCGAGGGACAAAGAAGGAAACGTCAAGAAGGACTCCAGCGGCGATGTCCCGCGGCTGAAGGGGAAGTTCATTTGCGAGGCCCCGCCCTACGCCCTGATGGACGAGGCGCTCGACAAGCAGTTGCGGGCCCAGCTCGGCGACAAGTACAAGGCCACCGAGCCGGCCGACAGCACCGAGATGCTGATGGTACTGTCCCTGGTGGTCACCATCGGCCTTTTCGCCGGTTTGTGGTTCATGTTCCGCCGTACTCGCGACCAGTTCCTCGGCGGCGGCATTTTGTCGGGTTTCGGCAAGAGCCCGGCCAAGCGATACCAGTCGGGCGCCAAGCGCGTGACGTTTGCCGACGTGGCCGGCCTGGAAGGAGTCAAGAAGGAGCTGCAGGAGATCGTCGACTTCCTCAAGAGCCCCGAGAAGTTCCAGCGACTGGGCGGGCGCGTTCCCAAGGGGGTGCTCATGATGGGGCCGCCCGGCGCGGGCAAGACCCTGCTGGGCCGGGCCGTGGCCGGCGAGGCCGACGTGCCTTTCTTCTCCATCAGCGGGTCGGAGTTCATCCAGTTGTTCGTCGGCGTGGGGGCCAGCCGGGTCCGCGACCTGTTCGAGACGGCCAAACAGAACGCCCCCTCGATCCTGTTCATCGACGAGATCGACGCCGTGGGGCGCCACCGCGGAGCGGGCCTGGGCGGCGGGCACGACGAGCGCGAGCAGACGCTCAACCAGATCCTCAGCGAGATGGACGGCTTCACCCAGAACGACTCCGTGATCGTCATGGCCGCCACCAACCGGCCCGACGTCCTCGACCCGGCCTTGCTCCGCCCCGGACGCTTCGACCGCCACATCACCGTCGATCGTCCCACCGCCAAGGGACGCCGCGCGATCTTCCAGGTACACACCCGCGACGTGCCCCTGGCCGACGACGTTGATCTCGACCGGTTGGCCGCCGGCACCGTGGGCCTCACCGGCGCCGACATCCGCAACCTGGTCAACGAAGCCGCGATCTGGGCCACCCGCCAGGGCAAGGAAAGGGTCCACATGGACGACTTCGAGTACGCCCGCGACAAGGTCCTCATGGGCAGCAAGCGCGAGGAAGTGCTGGCCGGCAAGGAGAAGTCGATGACCGCCTATCACGAGGCAGGCCACGCACTGTTGGCCTGGCTGGTGCCGGGCATCGACCGCCTGCACAAGGTCTCGATCATCCCCCGCGGCCGATCGCTGGGGGTGACGCAACTTCTGCCCGAGGAAGACCGCGTCAACATCGGCGAGCGCGAGTTGCACACGCGCCTGACGTTTCTCTTGGGAGGCCGGGCGGCGGAAAAGCTCGTCTTCGACGAGTTCAGCGCCGGCGCCGAGGACGACCTCAAGCGAGCCACGTCGTTGGCCCGGCGCATGGTGACCCATTGGGGCATGAGCGAGCGCCTCGGTCCGGTCGCCTTCCGCCACGGCGAGGAACACCCGTTCCTCGGCAAGGAGATGGCCGAGCCCCGCGAGTACAGCGAGCACACCGCCCAGGTAATCGACGAAGAGATCTCCCGCATCCTCCGCGACGCGGAGACCTCGGCCAAGGAGCTTCTGGACAAGAACCGCGATCGGCTCGACGGGCTGGCCGGGGCGCTGGAGAAAGAGGAGACGCTGGACGAGATGCAGGTGGAAGACCTCCTCGGCCCGCCGGCCCACCGGGCCCAGGCGGCCGAGGCCTCGAAGGACGAAAAGGGCCAGCCATCCGGAAAACTCTGAGCGGACGATGGCACGCGCGGGAGCAGCCTCGATCCGTCATATATAATGGCTGTCCGTGCTTAATGCTGGCTGAACCCGTGATTAGTCACGGATTGCCCGGCGTGAATGCCGACGGATCTGGTCCGCACACGGGAATTCCTCCATTCCACTGCCAAGTGGAGGTCGCTGATCCGTTTGGCACGGGGTTCGCACCAAAGAAGGGTCGAACCCGTGAGGATGAGCCCATGTCGACCCGCCTGTACGCCTTGCGCATGGAGTCCCGTCAATTGGTGGCCGCCGAGGTTTCGGACTCGACCGCGGCCCGGCTGATCGACGGCGGCCAGACGGTCTTCCTGGGCACTCAGTCGGAACTGATTGCCTTGGCTCGGCGGCAGCGCAAGTCGGTGACCATCCTCGCCCGGCAGACCGGCCCCGGCCGCAACGCGGCTTCGGGCCGGCGCGCGCCGTTCGCGCGTCCCGTGGTCGCGGTCCCGTCGGTGGCCCTGGCCGGGGTCGGTTGACGGCCCTTGCCGCGTCGCCCTGCTGATGTGCCTTTGCGCTCCCGGTGCGCGCCCCTTAGACTTCCCCAATGCCAAGCCAAACGCAAGGAGAGTAGCCAGCCATGCCCGCTTTGTCTTCCGCCCGCCGCAATCCCCGGACCGCGCTTCTGCTGGTCTTGACGGCGTCCGTCATGCTCGGCTGCTCCGGTCCCCAGGGCACGTCGGACCAGGGCGGCGAGATCACCCTCCAGAACGTCTCTTACGATCCGACCCGCCAGTTGTACGAGGACTTCAACCAGGCGTTTGCCGCGCATTGGAAGGAGAAGACCGGCCAGGACGTCAAGGTCCAGCAGTCGCACGGCGGGTCCGGCAAGCAGGCCCAGGCGGTGATCGGCGGGCAACAGGCCGACGTGGTGACGCTGGCCCTGTCGTTCGACATCGACGCCATTGCCGAGCAGGCGAGGCTCCTGCCGGCCGACTGGCAGAAGCGCCTGCCTCACAACAGCGCCCCGTATACCTCGACGATCCTGTTCCTCGTGCGCAAGGGCAATCCCAAGCACATCAAGGACTGGGACGACCTGGTGCGCGACGGCGTGCAGGTGATCACGCCGAACCCCAAGACGTCGGGCGGGGCGCGGTGGAACTACCTGGCCGCCTGGGCGTTTGTGCTCAAGCGTGAGCTGGGCGACCTCAAGAAGCTCCACGACCCGGCGGCGAAGAACGAGGTAGACGCCGCCCAGCAGAAGGCCCGCGCGTTTCTGGCCGAGCTGTTCCGTAAGGAGCGCGTGCCCGTGCTCGACTCCGGCGCGCGGGGCGCGACCAACACCTTCGTCAAGCGGAAGATCGGCGACGTGCTCCTGGCGTGGGAGAACGAGGCGTTGATGGCCGTCAACGAGCTCGGGCCAGAGGGCCTCGAGGTTGTGACGCCGTCGCTGAGCATCCTGGCCGAGCCGCCCGTGGCCGTGGTCGACACCTGGGCCGACCGCCACGGCACCCGCGAAGTGGCCGAGGCCTACCTGCAATACCTCTATTCGCCCGAGGGGCAGCGGATCGCCGCCAAACACTACTACCGGCCGCGGAACCCCCAAGCCGCCGCCCCGGAGGACGTGCAGCGATTCAAGCCGGTCGAGTTGGTCACGATCGACGACGTCTTCGGCGGCTGGCACGAGGCGCAGGCGACGCACTTCGCCGACGGCGGCGTGTTCGACCAGATCCGCAAGACGCAGCCATGACGGCATTCCGGCTCAAAGAGCGCAGCGTGTTGCCCGGCTTCGGCCTGACGCTGGGCTACACGCTCTTGTACCTGGCCCTGATCGTGTTGGTTCCATTGTCGAGCCTCGTGGCCAAGACGGCCACGGCCTCCTGGGGCCAGGCCTGGGCCACGCTGGCCGACGATCGGGTGCTGGCGGCTTTCCGCCTCAGCTTCGGCGCCTCGGCAGTGGCGGCCGCGGTCAACTCGGTCTTCGGGTTCGCCGTGGCCTGGATGCTGGTCCGCTACCGCTTTCCCGGCAAGCGGGTGATCGACGCCATGGTGGATTTGCCCTTTGCGCTCCCCACGGCGGTCTCGGGCATCGCCCTGACCGCCGTGTACGACCCCACCGGCTGGCTCGGGCGATTCCTCGTGCCGCTGGGAATCCAGGGGACCAATTCACGCCTGGGAGTGACGATCGCGCTGACGTTCATCGGCCTGCCGTTCGTGGTCCGCACGCTGCAACCCGCGCTGGAGGAGATCGATCCCGAGGTCGAGGACGCGGCGGCCAGCCTCGGGGCCACGCGGTGGCAGACCCTCTGGCGGGTCATCGTTCCGGCGGTCCTGCCCGCGATGTTGACCGGGTTCGCCCTGGCCTTTGCCCGGGCACTTGGCGAGATCGGCTCCGTGATCTTCATTTCCGGCAACCTCTACGGGGAAACGGAGATTGTGCCGTTGCTGATCGTTGAGAAGATCGAGGGGTTCAACTACACGGGCGCCGCGGTGCTGGCCACGGCCATGCTGGCCGGCTCGTTCCTGATGCTCTTGGCGATCAACCTTCTCCAGTGGTGGATCGGCCGCCACCAGCGCAGCGGGGCCTGACCCACATGCCCGGGGCCGTCCAAGGACAACTGATACGCAAGGGCCGCGGCGACGCCCGGACCGCCGCGCGCGAGCCGGCATGGGTCCGGTGGGCGATCATCGGGGTTTCGCTGGGGTTTCTGGTCTTTTTCCTGCTGGTGCCGCTGGTGGCCGTGTTTGCCGAGGCCCTGGACCAGGGGGTGCGCGTGTATCTGGCGAGTCTCCGCGACCCGAGCGCGCTGGCCGCCATCCGCATGACGCTGCTGGTCGCGGCCATTTCCGTGCCGGCGAACCTCGTCTTCGGCCTGGCCGCCTCCTGGGCGATCGCCAAGTTCAACTTCGTGGGCAAGAGCCTCCTCGTCAGCCTGATCGACCTGCCGTTCGCCATCTCACCGGTCATCTCCGGCATGATCTTCATGCTCGTGTTCGGAATGCAAGGGTGGTTTGGCCCGTGGCTCCTGGAGCACAACATCCAAGTGGTGTTCGCCGTGCCCGGGCTGGTGCTGGCCACGACGTTCGTGACGTTCCCCTTCGTCGCCCGGGAGCTGATACCGCTGATGCAGGAGCAAGGCCCGGAGGAGGAGGAAGCCGCGCTGCTCTTGGGGGCCAGCGGCTGGCAGACGTTCTGGCGGGTGACGCTGCCCAACGTCAAGTGGGGCCTCTTGTACGGCGTCATTCTGTGCAACGCCCGGGCGATGGGCGAGTTCGGCGCGGTCCACGTCGTCTGTGGCGACCAGCGCGGATCGACGAACACGATTCCTTTGCAGGTCGCGGGCCTCTGGGGCGACAACAAGTCCGCAGCGGCCTTCGCCCTAGCGTCGCTCCTGGCCCTGCTGGCCCTGGTCACGCTGGTGGCCAAGAGCGTGGTGCAATGGCGGGCACAGAGGCAAAGCGATGACTCGCTGGGAAGCCCCGGTCCCGAGGTGGGAGGCGTCTCCGACGGCGACCTGCCCTCACCCCCGGCCCCTCTCCCGGCCAACCTTCGGTCGATGCAGGGCGAGGGGAAAATACCATGAGCATCGAAGTCCGCAACATCACCAAGACTTTCGGCGCGTTCAAGGCGCTGGACGGCGTGAGCCTCGACATCCCCGATGGCAAGCTCGTGGCCCTGCTGGGGCCTTCGGGCTCGGGCAAGACCACCCTGCTGCGGATCATCGCGGGGCTTGAGTCGTTCGACCCCTCGCCCGACAGTTCCATCTGCTTCCACCAGCAGGACGTTGCCCGGCAGAGCGTGGGCAGCCGGCGCGTGGGCTTCGTGTTTCAGCACTATGCCCTGTTCCGCCATATGACGGTATTCGAGAACGTGGCCTTCGGGCTGCGAGTGCGGCGCGGGCCGTCGCGCCCGACCAAGGCCGAGATCCGCGCCCGGGTCCGCGAGCTCTTGCGCCTGATCCAGTTGGAGAACATGGAAAACCGCTATCCGTCGCAGCTTTCGGGCGGGCAGCGCCAGCGCGTGGCCCTTGCCCGGGCCCTGGCCATCGAGCCCAAGGTGCTCTTGCTCGACGAGCCGTTCGGGGCCCTTGACGCCAAGGTGCGCCAGGGGCTCAGGCGCTGGCTCCGCCGCCTGCACGACGAGATCCACGTGACCAGCGTCTTCGTCACCCACGACCAGGAGGAGGCCCTCGAAGTGGCCGACCTGGTGGTGGTGATGAACGAGGGGCGGATCGAGCAGGTGGGCACGCCCGACGAGGTCTTCCACCAGCCGGCCAACGCCTTTGTCATGGATTTCCTGGGGAGCGTGAATTTTTTCCACGGGCGCGTGGAGTCGGGCAAGGCCGTGTTCGGCAGTTGGGTCATCGACCCGCCGGCCGGCCTGCAGATCGACGGCGAGACGGCCCGGCTTTTCGTCCGCCCCTACGACCTGGAGATCCTCTCCGACCCGAACGGCCGGCCCGGGCTCCACGCCCGCATCACCCGCGTGCAATCGGCCGGGCCGGTGGTCAAGATCGAGCTCGTGGCCGACACCGGGCAGCCCCTCAATGTGGAACTCTCCCACGACCGCTTCCGCCAGGAGCCTCGCACGGTGGGCGAGGAAGTGTTCGTCATCCCCCGCGACCTGCGAATCTTCGTCGAGGACTACTCGATCTAGCAGTGTGCGGGAATCGCACGCACGCCAAGTGCCACGGTGCTGCTTGCACGCCGGGTGCCACGGTGCTGCTTGCAGCCCGTGCCCGCCGAGCACCGGACGGACGGCCGCCTCGCCACCACGGCTGCCCGCGAATGACGCGAATGCCGCGAATTCCCCAACAATTCGTGTCATTCGCGCTATTCGCAGGCCGAACACGTCGGGCGTTTTGCGACCGGGGTATTCGCTCCTTCGCTGGCAAACCGCAGCAGACTGGCTTGCAGCGGACCCGGATTGGGGAGGCTGGCGGGAGTCGCAGGACGCCTGTCTTCCCGGCGCGACCTGGCGCCTTGCCCTCACGGCCGCGCCTCGTGCGCCTCGCCCATTCGCACCACGGGGCGGGACGCGTATTCGGCATAACGCTGGGCCACGCGCCCCTCAACTGCGTTGCCGCGGTGCAGCAGGATGCGATATTGAAGGCGCAGTGGCTCGCCCGGCTTGAGCGTGCGCGGGCCCTCGGCGCACACCGAGGCCCCGGCCCAACCGTCGTTGCGGCAGTGCCAGACCGTGGGGTGATTGGGGTTGACCGGGTGGTCGAACATGGCGATGCCGTTCCACTTCGCGGGCGGCGGGGCCCCCTCCTTCGCGCCCTGCTCGCCCGGAGCGACCGGCCCCGACTGGTCGATCCACGCCGCGCGCTCCAAGTGGGCCGCCTGCTCGTTGCGGCGCCCCTGGGCGTTGACGATCTCGCCGCCGCCGTCGAACACGGTCATGGACTGGGCCACGCGCACGGCCAGGAAGCCGAAGGTGGTCTTGCCCAATTCCACCGGCTCAGCGCCCGCCGGCGCGACCTCCAGGTCGAGGTCGATCAGCCGAAAACCGTCGCCGGCGCAATAGACCGTCCACGCCCTGCGGTCCTGGAGATACTCCTTGCCCTCCGCGATCCATTTTGTCTTCTGCACGATGCGGCAGAACACGGGGCCGTCCTCCAACAGCTCGATCCCCGCGTGCGCGATCGCGCCCCCTTTCTCCGACCAGAAGTCCCGGCCGGCAACGCTCGAGTGGGCGATCCAGAGCGAGTAATGATGGGCGTGGCTGCCCGTCGGGTCGTGCGGCTTGCCGAACTCGGTCAGCGGCCATCCGTCCGGGCCGATCACCGGATAGAGAAACGGACGCCGAATGCCGGCCGGGCCCTGCTTGGCCTCGTCGGCACGCGGCCCGAAGTGATAGGTCGTCACCGGCCGGTTCGCATCGTGTACGTGGACCACTCCCTCCAGCGGCCATTGTGGCCGGATTTGCAGGGACGGAAAGAAGCGCGGCCCGGCCGCCCGGCCTTCGGCGTCGAAGTGGCGGAAATTCTCCGGCGGAAAGGGCACCTGCACCATGCGGCCCTGTTGCGGCACGGCGAAGCGCAGCTCGTAGCGGGCCGTCCCCTTCTCATCGGCCCGGGCGAGCCACGTAAGCGTCCCCTTCTGGCGCACGCCCGGCGGAGACTCGCCGGCCGCGTACTCGGCCACGAAGGTCACACTGGGCCGGGTCCCCTGCATGAGGCGCTGCTGCTTGGGCCGCGCGTGCTCGACAGGCAGGTACTGCGACGGCACCTCGGTCCGGCCGTCGGCCACCAGACGCAGGCTCCGCTCGTCGACGATCCCCGTCACCTTGAGCGGGGCGAGCATCGCGCCGAAGTCGATGTCGCACCCGACCGGCACGCCCTCGGCCGAAGGCGGCAGACCGGCCACCTCGATCGGCACGGCGAACCATCGGGCCTCGTCCGCCGCCCGGGCTTGGCCGCCGGGAGCGAGCAGGACCGTCAGTAGCAGAGAGACGGCGATCGAACCGGTGCAACGGAAGCGGACCATAAGGCATTCTCCTCGGACGGCCGTAGGAATCGCCCCGGCCGCGCCGCCGGGCGGCCGGCGCCGCGGCGTTGCGCGACGTTTTGCGAGCGTTCCGGCGGATTTCTCCATAGTTTTCCACTCGATTCTACACGGGACCGCGGCGTCGTGCCCTTTCCGCGGCGTCCCGGCCTCTTCCAAGTCCGCAGACGCACTACTAGAATCATGGACAGGAAAGCGTACGTCAACAGGCCGGACCTTGAGATGATCCGATTCGCTCTGATCGGCGCGGGGCGCGCGGGCCTGATCCACGCGCGGAATCTTGCACTGCGCATCCCCGGCGCGACGCTCGCGGGCCTGTGCGA
>WBZO01004147.1_pt1 | contig 15904 bp, 8 predicted proteins | sample 5204261 | NCBI WGS metagenome assembly WBZO01 (sample SAMN12412400, study PRJNA552823) | activated sludge metagenome | isolation source: activated sludge from anammox sidestream of wastewater treatment plant... | place: USA: North Carolina | collected 2017-09 | reverse complement strand
AGGTGTGAGTGGCGTATTGTACTACACTTTAGAAAGCGGAGATTACACAGCGACTAAGAAGATGATCATCGTCGAGTAATCAGAGGAGTCTGAAAAAAGACAGATTAGATAACAAAAGAAGAGCGTCAGCAGGGCAACTTGCAGACGCTCTTTGTATTTTTATGATTTTTTAAATATTATTAATATTTTTATATAAAAATAAATCAATAAGTATATAATTTTGACTACTTTATTCAATTAATGTTGGAGAAGATGTATTTTAGCATTATTTATGATTGTAATGATTGAAAATTTAAAACTTAGGAGCTGTATTGCATTGCTATTGATGCTGTGTAATGTGCTTGTTTATTCCCAAAATGCATTTTTATCGGCAGATGGATGGGGAAATGGCTGGAACACTAATGATTATTGGGAGGGAACCGGGTTTGGATCAACATTTGGTAAAACATACCAGAATACTGCAGGTGCAGGCAATAGATATTTTAGATTACTAACCGACTGGAGTGGACAAACCAGAGAACATGGCCCCGTAGGGAATGCTGATATTCAAGTTTTCCTTATTACTCCATTTGCATTGACAACAGTGGGTCAAGGTAAAGCCTATTATATTGACGTGAATAATTCATCAGATTATTTTGTGTTTAGAACGAGATTTGGTGATGGTATAAGTAATCCTGCTGAATTGATTGTTTTTAAAATAGAAGGTCCAATTCAAACTGTAACAGATGTCAGCCAATGGCCGGATAAAAGTATTGTATATGATACGAGTTCTGTGCATATAACAGCAGAGACAAGTGGAAATCTTTCACCGGGACAGGGCTTATATTTGCGATATTCTACTGATAACTGGACATCGTCTTTCATTATCCAAATGACCAATTCCGGAGATGGTTTTTCAGCAACTATTCCAGCTCAATCCTCAGGTACTACAGTCAATTATTATGTATTTACTTCCGGTGATGGACTGACCATTCAACATCAGGATGCTGATTTTTATACCATCAATGGCAATACTAATCAAGGTACTAATTATGAATATAGCGTGCTGCCGCATAATACAGCTGTTTCTATTTCGCCTGCGTATCCATCCGATCAGGAATTAGTCACTATAACTTTTGATGCCTCTGGCACACCATTATCCGGTCTTCCTAAGATATATATGCATGCAGGTGTTGCAATAAATAAAATCGCACCCAAATCCTTTATGCATGTAGTCGGAAACTGGGGTGTTGACGATGGCGTGGGAGAAATGCAAAATATGGGTACTGACTTATGGTCTATTACCTTGCCATCAATTAGAACCTACTTTAATGTACCGGAGGAAGAAGATATTTTTGCTATTAATTTACTATTTAGAAATGTTGATGGCAGTATAAAGGAAGATTTCAATGGCATTAATTATTATTTTGCTACTAATCCAGGTAAATATTTTGTCATTGACGAACCGGTTCGATATACGCAGTTTGAACAAACGGGTCAAGATGTTGCGTTGTCATGTCATTCAGAAACGGGTATCGCAACTTGGATGTTGCAAGAAGTTGATATTACAGATGGTCATGTTATTGATTCGATAACCACTATAGCCGGAGTGGCGAGTTTTAATTATTCAATTCCTGTCACTGCGATAGGTTTAAAAAAATATAAAATTTATGCCGATTTTGGCACTGTTGTTAAATACAAAACTTTCCAAATCTACGGTTACGATCCGATTGTTGACGCTCCAAGGCCATCATGGGTAAAGCAAGGAATAAATTATCATTCTGATGATTCAACTAAAGCTACTTTGGTATTGCATACACCAGTTTTTACTCAGTATAAAAAAGGAAACGGTACATTATCAGGAGAGAATACGAGTCATGCAAAAAATGTAGTCTTTGTCGTCGGAGATTTTAACAATTGGCAACCTTCAGAAGCCTTTAAGATGTTTAGAGATCGGGATGGATGGGATGGTACTAATGATTCAGATGGTGACAATGACCATGGTGACTACTGGTGGATTGAGTTGTCAGGGTTAGTACCTGGTCAAGAATATGTATTTCAGTACCTTGTGGATGGTGCGATTCAAATCGCTGACCCATACACTTATAAAGTTTCTGACCCTGATGATCATTTTATTTCCCCCGACGTTTATCCGGACTTAGTCGATTATCCTTCAGGAGCAGTTGACAGAGCATCAGTATTGCAGACTATGGACTCATCATTTATTTGGACTGCAGATCCTTTTACAAAACCTTTAGATAATAATCTCAATGTGTATGAACTTCACTTTAGAGACTTTACAGAAGAAGGAACCTATCGTGCAGCAACTGAGAAATTAGATTATTTAAAAGGCTTAGGTATCAATGCTATTCATGTGATGCCGGTTTCAGAGTTTGAAGGCAATGACAGCTGGGGCTACAATCCTAACTTTTATTTTGCTGCTGATAAGGCTTATGGAACTGCTGATGACTTAAAAAGATTTATAGATGCCTGTCATCAACATAAGGTGCTAGTATTCAATGATTTAGTATTGAATCATGCTTTTTATTCTAATGTTATGGCCAAGCTATACTGGAATCAATCATTGAACCAACCAGCTGATGATAACCCATGGTTTAATCCAAAGCATAAAATGATTGCTGACCCTGCAGGATGGTGGGGAGCAGACTGGAACCATGAAAGTGTTCATACCCAAAAGATGGTGGATCGAATCTTGGACTACTGGATGACGGAATTTAACTTTGATGGATTTCGATTTGATTTTACCAAAGGTTTTGGTCAAACAGCTCCTAATCCTAGCGATCCTTGGGCATCAAACTACAATCAGGACAGAATTGATTTGTTGATGAGAATGGTTAATGTTCTGAAAACAAACCATCCTGAAGCAGTAGTGATATTTGAACACCTGGCTCAAGCTTCAGAAGATAAAGTGCTTGCAGATAATGGGATTTTAATGTGGAGTGGAGTAGAACACCACAACAATGTAAAGGGATTAGTTTTAGGCTATAATAGTGATAATACCAATATCTATGACTCAGGTGTTTATAATGCTCCTGGACGAAACTTTATTTATGCAAACTGGATGAGCTATGCAGAGAGTCATGATGAAGAAAGGTTGGGCTATGAGCTTTCTCAATATTTTAATGGAAATAAGACCATTGAAAATGTGATTAAGCGATTGAAAATGGGCTTAAGTTTTAATTTGCTCTTGCCTGGACCGCGTATGTTATGGCAGTTTCAAGAGTTAGGATATGACTTTAGTATAAATTACAATGGCCGTACGGGCAGGAAACCGGTAAGATGGGATTATTATGATGATCCGAATCGACAAGAACTTTATACCTTGACTTCAAGGATTTTTAAATTGAGAAACAGATTTCCTATTTATTCCAATTCGCCTGATTATGGCAATATTGGTTTAGGCTCAGGTAATATCCATATTCCACGTGTAATGAGATTATCATCAGGAAGTGGACCAGGAGCTAAGTACGTCATTGTTATTGCCAATCTTGATCCTGACAATACTCGTATAGCAAACCCTGGTTATGCAGTGACCGGTACTTGGTATAAATATAATGGCTCGACTGTGGTGGATGAAACTGCTTACACCGTTAATAATACGGCTGATAGCTATGCACTCAATCCATCAGAGTCTCTTATTTTAACGAACTTTATCATAGATGATTGTACCGATGTCAGAAATACACTTGATAGTGGGAAGTACTCCTTGAGGGATGCCATTGATTGCGCAGCTGATGGTGACACGGTACATATAGAATATCCGGTGTTTAATGATACAATCCACTTATTGACTCCTATTGAGATTAACAAGAATATCACAATTTTAGGGTTTGATAAGATGAATGTGACTATTGATGGAAGTATGGTGAATGACAACGTTTTTAGTATCCAACCCGGAAAAAGTGTAACCCTAAAAGGAGTAAAAATGGTATGCTCTCAAGATGATGGAAATGGAAGATGTATTTTAAATAATGGAAATTTAACCTTGGATAATATCAAAATGGTTGACATGAGTGGCGGGTTAATGGGGAATAGTTTATGGAATAGTTCGATTGGCAATCTAAATATTAAAGGAAAAGTGATAATTGTTGAATAGCCAATGTTTTGAAAAAGTATATAAAAAACATTTTTGCTAAAAGGATTTGTAGATACTAAAAATTTAATCAATTAAATAAATAAGTTTATGCCATCAACCAACGACGGTCTTGAATTCAGGATAAATCCTAATATCATCAGACAGGTTTTGTTTTTAGGAATAATTCTTTTTATTGGTGTTATTATCATCAAAGAGATGTATTTTATGATGAGTGCATTTCTTGGAGCTATTTCTCTACATGTCATTCTGGATCATCCAAGAAAATATCTACAAACCATCTGGAAATGGCCATCATGGCTAGCAGCATTAGTGTTAATGATATTGTCTTTGGTGGTCATGGTACTGCCGCTGATTTATATGACCTCAATAGCCATTGATAAACTCACCCCTCTCATTAATAATCCTTCGCAGTTTAATAGTGTATTCAGCAGTATTCATGACTATTTATTATCCAGATTTAATATAGATGTTCTTAACAATGAGAATGTTCAAAAAATCACCGGTCAGGTCGTACCTATAGCACAAAAGACGCTAGGAGGCACATTTACAGCACTGGGCAATGTGTTTTTGATGTATCTTGTTTTGTATTTTATGATGACAGAAGCACAAAAATTGCGTGCCTGGATTAGAAAGAATTTACCTTTGAAATTAACCAATGCTAAAAAGGTAACCCAAGAGATTAATAGCCTTGTGTTCAGTAATACGATAGGAATTCCGATGGTTGCCATCATTCAAGGCGTAGTAGGTGTGATTGGCTATTGGCTTTTTGGTGTTGAAGAATTTATTCTGATGGGAATGTTAACTGCGATAGCTAGCGTTATACCATTAGTAGGGACCATGATTATATATCTCCCTCTGGCGGTGTATCAGTTTGCAATGGGAGATACATTCAATGGTATTGGTATTTTGCTATGGGGCTTTATTGTAATTGGATCTGTGGATAATATAGCTCGGTTTCTCATTCAGAAAAAACTAGCTGACGTCCATCCTCTAGTCACGCTGCTAGGGGTGATTATCGGTGTCAATATGTTTGGATTTATTGGTATCATTTTCGGACCGTTATTATTGTCAATATTCTTTATCCTAGTCCGTGTTTATGTTGATGAATTTGGTAGAACCACGAATCTCCCAACTGATGAAGTAGCTAAGGGGTAATGACGATGTTACCTTTGACCGGTGAACAAGGTATTTGGATTTCTTTGTTGATAGTCGTATTTTAAGAAGCTAAGAGCAGATGATTTGACTCCTATAAAGAAACTATATACTCCATTTGAAGGTGCCCATGTAAAATTCATTTGCCAGCAGTGTAAGTCTCTGGAAAATGAAAAATAAGGATAAACAAATGATTTGTTCTTTAAATCGTACGCAATATTTCCAATATTCATATTCCAGTTTTTTGTCAATGGAATACTTCCTGCAAAACTGATACTGTGATTTGAAACGTAAAATGTATCTCTGGTACTCAGCCTCGTAAATTCGAAATTCAAATAATGGCTAAAAGTGAAATTTTCAAACCAATCAGCTAATGAAGTTTCCTTTATGTCCGTCGAGCTGCCTTGTGGATTAGCACTTTGGTCTTTTGAGCTTTTTTCACTTTCGCCAATGAATATTCTTCGAATCTGACCAAAACTGATATTAGTTGAAAATTGGCCACTTAATCTTCTAAATTCAGGCAAAATCTTACCGGCTTCCCATACTGTTTGCTTAGTTACTTTGTTATTGGAATCATAGACATAAGGGCTAAACATAGCCGCAAAGGTAAAATTAGTCAAGCCTTTAAGTACACTCGTATTTCCTCTAATATTAATAGGAGACCATTGAAATGAATCGGCGGCAAAGTTATAGTTACCATTGATAGAAATATTGTCAAAAAGGCGTACCTTTTTCTCGGTAGTATCTTTTTTCGTAAAATACTTTGCTTCTATGATATTCGTGATAGAATAACTCAGTGCCATTTGCTGCTGAGTACCGGTAAGTGTACCAAATGGACTATTAGTTAATGTACTGTATGTTCTGGGTTGGTTATATTCTTCACGTGTGTCTGTATTTACTATCGCTTCATATCTCGATTTGTTTTCTGGTCTGTACACAAAGCTGACCGAGGGTTTTGCTGTATGTCTTAAACCTCTGAAAAACCCACTTCCACCTTTAATCGTTCCGAATAATTGAGTATTAATTGATAAGGAAGAATTAAAATCATGAAAAGCAGTGAATTTTTGTTCGTATGATGCTTGGGGCGGCTTAAAGCCTAATGTGTCACCTGTTAACGTATCTATTCGAATGCTATCAGGATCGAAAGAGAGTTTGTATCGCTTAGTCAGCCAAGTTTCTGCATAATTAATCGATGGCGTAACATTGAAGTATTTTAGAACCCTAATATTAGTATTAATCGCTGCCTTTTGCTGTAGGCCAGTTTGCATGTCTTTAAGCGTCTGAACGGTAAATAGGGTGGTATCTGTTGTTTTTACAAAATTCTTAAATTCTGAACTATAAGACAGCGCAATTTTGTGCGGCCATTTTTCTTTGGTGACATTTTTGGGTTTAAAAGGATAAATTGTATTCATTCTCAACGATAAGTTCGGAAAAGTAATATCCATAGTACGCGTTTGCGTATTCTGACTGTGTCTGAATTCAGCACTGAAGTTAAAAGGAGTACCTGGCATGGAGTGTGAGAAGGAAAAGTTAGATGCGTAGGTATTGGTTAAGGCTGCATTAGGATTTTCATATACTTTTTGATCATATCGGTTAGACTGGAGTTTGATGGTACCTCCCAGTTTTCTATATGGATGGGCTTTGGGGTCCTGACTATGAGAGATGTTGATGGTGTAGGATTTGCTAGATCTACGACTACCGTCTGCTGTACTTTCTGAGATAGTATTGGCAAAACCTAGTAAAATATTACCTGAATACCCATATCTTTTTTTGTAATTTGTATTAACTCTAACGCCCCAAGTTCCGCGAGTATATATATCGCCTGTTATCCTCAAATCCATGTAGTCACTAATAGGAAAGTAATAACCAACTTCCCTGAATCCTAGACCCAGTTGCTCATTATATTCATAACTAGATGGGAAGATAAGACCTGATGATTTTCCTTTGATTAACGGAAAAAATGCAAAAGGCAGGAACAAAGGCGTAGGCACATCTGCAATTTCTACGTGTGCCAAACTCAATACACCTACTTTGTCAGGTATAAATTTTAATTTAGAGGCTTTAATGCCCCAATGAGGTGGATCGTGATTACAAGTAGTGATAGTTGCATACTGCTCATATATTTTATCGTCTTCTTTCACGTCCAGACTATCTGTCTTTCCTGCTATAAATTTAGTTTTTTCACCGATGATGTAAAAGTCAGCTTGTTTTGTAGCAGCATGTTCTACAAACCCTTTTTTAGTCTTGTAGTTGAAGGTCATACTTTTAAAGTTAAAAGTATTTTCTCCTTGACTAAATATGGGTTTGGGTTCTTTAAGATAAAAAGAATCTTTTCTGTCAAAACCTCGGATTAGATTATTTCCAAAATCTGTTTCCATATAGCTGGCTGAGATTTTGATACCTTGTGATTCGACTTTTGCACCACCATACAAATATATTTTCTTTTTCTCAACGTCAACCCACGAAGAATCTTTGGCATCAAATTTGACATCATTCTCAAGTGCATCATTTGATAATTTATATCCTAATTCTTGCACATCAGTCGTATCCGTATATGGTGATTGAGCTATTAAGGAATCCCTTAGAGTCAAGGAATCAACCATAGCTTTTAAATCGTGAATTTGGGTAATCACACTATCACCTTGAGTATTTATATTAGTTACATGAATGTCTTTTTCCTGCCCACTAAGAATGGGTAGAATACATATGTAAAAAATAATTACTATATAAAATCGTATTTTCAAGGTATTTATGATGTATATATTACGATTATTTATTATATTTGCACTTTGTTTAACTCACAAAAATACAATAATGGTCTCAAATTTCATTCAAAAGAACGCTACAATATTAGGTGCTATACTATTTGTCATTGGTATATTGTTTTGCTCGACAAATACTGTTTTGGGTGCATCTCATTCTATAGTGATTGATAATCAACCTGTTAATCATGCTTGTTGTTTTGACAATCCATTAACTGCCATACAGGAAAGTTTATTATTTAAATCGAAGGATAATTCGAAGAATAAAAAATTCAAGGTAGTAATAGACGCAGGTCATGGAGGTCATGATTCAGGAGCGGTGGGTAAAAATGCTAAAGAAAAAGATTTGACGCTAGCCATGGCTTTAAAGTTGGAGAAGTTGCTTAAGAAAAATTATCCTGACATGATAGTTTTATTAACGAGGTCCACAGATGTGTTCATTCCACTGTTTAGCCGTATTCAATATGCCAATGACGAAAATGCAGATCTTTTTATATCGATTCATTGCAATTATATTTCTAGTCCTAAAACTAAAGGAACTGAAACTTTCGTAATGGGACTGCACCGTGCTGCTGAGAACCTTGAAGTAGCCAAACGAGAAAATGCCTCTATATTGCTGGAGTATAATTATGAGTCTAACTATGATGGGTATGATCCATTTTCGCCTGAAGGACATATAATGATGTCATCGTATCAAAATGCTTATCTGGAGAAGAGCATTGAATTTGCAGCTGAAATAGAAAAACAATTTAAAGAGTTTCACATGAGTAAGAGCAGAGGCGTTAAGCAGGCGGGGTTTGCAGTGTTAAGGAAAGCGGCAATGCCGGCAGTCCTTGTTGAAGCTGGTTTTTTAAGCAATGAAGATGAAGAAGCTTATTTGATGTCTGAGGTAGGACAGAATACAATCACTGAATCTCTTACAAGAGCAATAGCGAAATATTATGAACAAAATAAAGATGTTCACAAAGAATTAACCAGTGTGGATAAAGAAAAGGAAGTCAAAGCCGCCATTGATAAAGTTAGAACTGATAATTCTGATGTTAAGGCAACTAGTTCTGTTTCTAAGGATGTAGTATCAGCTGATGCACTGGATGTGGTGTATAAAGTACAAATAGCGGCATTTAAAAATGATGTTGCTGACATGAATTCTGCTGAGATTAAGAGCATTGGAACCTTGACAGTCGTCAGGCAAAATGAAGTTAATAAATATCTTGTTGGTGATTTTGTTACCAGAGCTTCAGCTGAAGTCGCCCGTGAAAAACTCAAAAACTTAGGATACAAAGGTGCATTTATAGTGGTACTCAATCGATAGACTAAGTGTGAATTTGAATATATACTGCCCGGCATATTTGTATATATGCTGGGCTTTTTTTTATAACAATCATCGGCACTCCATCATTTCTTTAAAACCCAGCAATAGGTAGTATTGTTATACTGTCGGTATTTTGAAAATATCACTCCTAATTATAAATTAAAAGTATCGGTTGTGTACCCGAGACAGTATCGAATCATAAATCTATATGGCATTTAAAATAACTTCTAAATATCAACCTGCTGGAGACCAACCCAAAGCCATTGCGGAATTGATTCGTGGTGTGGAGATGGGCGAACAGTATCAGGTATTGCTAGGTGTGACTGGATCAGGTAAAACTTTCACAATGGCAAATGTCATTGCTCAAATGAACCGACCGACCTTAGTTTTGACGCACAACAAGACACTTACTGCTCAATTATATGGTGAGTTGTGTGAGTTTTTTCCTGATAATGCAGTTGAGTATTTTGTTTCATATTATGACTATTATCAACCTGAAGCATATATCACACATTCGGACACTTATATAGAAAAGGATCTAGCTATCAATGAAGAAATTGATAAGTTGCGTTTAAGAGCAACCTCATCGCTACTATCAGGCCGAAGAGATGTGATTATTGTTTCTTCGGTATCATGTATTTATGGTATGGGCAACCCTGAAGATTATAAAACGGGAATTATCCGTATTCAAAAAGGGCAGACGATATCGCGAAATGCTTTTTTATATAATCTTGTCCAAAGTCTATATTCGCGGACTGAGATGGATTTTAAGCGAGGTACCTTCAGAGTGCGAGGTGATACAGTAGATATTAATCTTCCTTATGTAGAATTTGGCTACCGCATTATCTTTTTTGGAGATGAAATAGAATCTATCGAGCAACTTGAGATAGAAAGTGGGAAACGCATTGCTTCACTTGAACATGCCGCCATATTTCCAGCCAATTTATATGTTGCTCCAAAAGATCGATTGAATCAAGTGATTCGAGATATAGAAGATGAGTTATATAATCATGAGCGATTTTTTGAGTCCGAAGGTCGCTTGTTAGAGGCGCAGCGGATAAGAGAGCGTGTCACCTTTGACCTTGAAATGATTAGAGAATTAGGTTATTGTAGTGGTATTGAAAATTATTCTAGATTTTTTGATGGCAGGAATCAGGGTTCTAGGCCATTCTGTTTGTTGGATTATTTTCCTGATGATTACTTAATGTTCATAGATGAGAGCCATGTTACTTTGCCTCAAGTAAGAGGAATGTGGGGCGGTGACAGAGCCAGAAAACTAAATCTTGTCAATTACGGATTTCGATTGCCTTCAGCGATGGATAATCGACCTCTTAGTTTTGAAGAATTTGAATCGATGATCCACCAAGTAATATATGTAAGTGCAACGCCTGGTGAATATGAACTGACTAAGACTGAAGGCGTAGTGGTTGAGCAGATAGTAAGGCCAACAGGACTGCTGGATCCACCGATAGAAGTCAGGCCTAGAATTAATCAGATTGATGATTTGATGGACGAAATACAAAAAAGGGTAGAGGTTGAAGAGCGTGTTCTGGTGACGACATTGACTAAAAGGATGGCTGAAGAACTAACTCGTTATCTAGAGAGACTCAATATAAAAGTCAGATATATCCATAGTGAAATTGATACGATGGAGCGAGTAGAAATTATTAGAGGATTAAGATTAGGAGATTTTGATGTGCTGGTAGGAGTAAATTTATTGCGAGAAGGCCTTGACATACCGGAAGTATCACTTGTAGCAGTATTAGATGCTGATATGGAAGGTTTTTTGAGAAATGCACGTTCGCTGACTCAAACAGCAGGTCGAGCTGCCCGTAATAGCAATGGCCTAGTAATATTTTATGCCGATAAGATCACGGATAGCATGCAGCAAACCATTGATGAAACGAATAGAAGACGTACACTACAAATAGCTTATAACCAAGAGCATAATATCGTTCCTGAAACTGTATTTAAATCAAAAGATGATATTCTTGCTCAGAAATCTATCCTTGATATTCGAGGACAAAAGCCAGCCATTTATGTGGAAGATGAAGAAAAGTTAAAACTGGCAGCCGACCCTATGATAGCATACATGGACAGATCACAAATTGAGAAGCTGATTACTGAAACAGAACAAAAAATGAAACAAGCTGCTAAAGATCTCGACTTTATAACGGCGGCTCAGTTACGTGATGAGATCGTAGCCCTCAAGAAAAAGCTGTAAGATTTATAAATTAAGACAGAAGTTGCATTTGTGACTTGAATCCAGCTTTAACTAAAATGGGATATGAAGAAAAATGACTTTTAAGTTATAATTATTTATATGTTCTTTAGTTAGAGTCATCTGATGTCGCGTACAGAAAAACGAGTACCGAAATAAAAGTATATTGGTATTTTATGCAGCAAAATTTTAATGCGAGATTATAGTTAAATATTCACTAATACCTAAATCTTTATAATATTTTGAGTACAACATAATAACGCTACATTAGTTGAATAAATGTAGCTAACGCAATTTTTAAAAGTGTATACTGGCTAAATTGACGGAAGTAGAGATCTATTATTCCAAAATCTTCTTATTTATAGCTTGGAGTACCTCTCTGTCATTTGCTCCTGACTTATGTACTGCGGCTACTACCTCCATGTTTTCTGGCTTCCAAAGGCCATCTCCTGAATCCGGAAGCGTATAGATATATTTTTTCTTAAAACTTTGACCTCGCTTGAAATCTGTACCCAAAAGATCACCGTCAAATTTGGTAGGCATATCGCGCAATACGTGGTTGTGCTCAAAATCATCAAGAATATTTGACCCATTAATTTGTGCATCAATAATATGAGACTCAGTAAGGAATACACTGATACTAAAGCTACCGTTGATATCAGCAATTGGAATCACGGTGATATCAATTTCTAGTGCTCGGTTGGATGGATTATAATTGGTCTCCATCAGTAAAGAAACCTGGTGAGGTTTATTAAGTTCTGTTTCAACCATTGATTGCCACTTGCCGGTTACAGCAGTTGCGTACCGCTGATCAGGGTCATTGAGGTCTATTCTGTTGACTGTTGCACAAGGCTTGCCTAGAAAAGGCTTGAACCAGTTTTCTAGGTCTTTAGCTTTTGGATTTCTGAAGTCATACTTACTTCGGCCTTTGATCGGGTCAGAAAGAAAATCTCCGTGAATAGCAATAGCTGCTACTTTATCTGGATAATTGTCTAATATGGCTTCTACAGCAGCAGTTCCCTTTGGGCAGTTAGGGCAAGATGCACCAGTCAATTCTTCCAAAAGTACCACCCGATCTGTATCAGGCAGAGAAACATCACCTATGACTACTGGTATTTCATTACAGGAGGCCAATGAAAGGATAGAGGCAAACACGAAATATTTATTCAATTTAAGCATAATTCTGATTTTTTGATATTAGAATATTGTATTCATTGTAAAGCGCATTCCACTGAATGCCGGCTCGAGACGGCAAATGCCTCCACTACATACCACACCTTCTACCTGCTTAACATATCTAAGGCTGTATCTTTGTGATTTGTTAAAAAATACAATACCAAGGGTAGGGTAGAGTGTCTTTTCAAGCGCTCCCTTAGCATTTGTTTTTTTAGGATCTATATTGTACATTCCGGAAGCTTCAAAACTCCACTTTGGCGCAATATTGAATTCAGCCAGACCAAAAAGCCAACTACCATAATCCTGATCTGTATTCATATATTGAGCTTCGATTCTAAGTGATTTTCTAGAATTGAATTTATATAGAAAATCAGCATAGGGTACCAATGTTTTTACAAGGGGAACTTCTGCTTTTGTTTCGTAAATTTCCTGATTGTATTTTACTGCTTGTATGCCAGTGGTGAGCTGCCATTTTCTCTTGTGTTTATACATTACTTCAGTAAATATTTCTTGAAACAGTTGGTCCCCTTCTATGGTTTTGATGTCAGATAGATTGATATTGGCACTCCATGATTTATTGAACTTATATCGGAGGTCAAGACTATAAGCCATTTCTGAGATGTCCAGAGCAGCTGGGTTATATCTTGCTGTCAGCCTGTAGGTATTCTGACGGTTGATTGGCGTGAGGTAGTTTATTAAACCTTTCAAAAGTGTCAAGTTAGGATCGACCCTGAAACTGAAATTTTCAGTGCGTTTCATTTCTGCCGTTATACCCAAGCCACCTTTAGCAAATGAGGCGCTCACAAAAGCAACAGAACCTGTGGCAGACATTAATTTTCCGAGTGTATTGTTACCAACTAACTCTGTTTTTTCGATGTAGGGATTGAAAAAAGTATCATCAGATTTTAAAGCAAATTCAGTGTAAAGATTCAATGACTTGTAACTCAATGTATTGTAAATAGTAGCAGCATACGTATTGTACTTTGGGATAAACTTATCAACTTCCTGATATGTACGTACCACGTCAATAATTTCATTCATGTATTCATCAGACAATGTTTTATTGACGAAGCCAATGCCTGGAGCTAGGGTCACAGGACTATCTTCATTTCCAAATGATAAAAATCCTTCTGCACGGATGCCTTTTAGATTGCCGGAATAAGTATCGAAGGCATTTTTTTGTTTTCCCATAAAGCCCATCAAGTGCCAGGTGTCGCTAAAGTTGTATTTGAGTCTGGCTCCATACAAAGCATTGTCAATAAACAGCGGTCGGGTTTCAAAAGCTCTAAATATAAAACCCGATCCTATCTGGTCATAGAGATATCCAGCACTCACTTCGAGGTTGTTGAGTTCTTTAGAAATAAACCATTGACCAATGCCCGATCCTGAGTAGGATCCAGTTGGATTACGTAGGTTTGAGTTCTGGTACATATCAAATCTTGCTCCTATTGTATATCCATGAATACTATAGTTGAGATTGAGCCATGCCTCACCACCAACAAGCTGATGATCATATTGTGGCGTATTAATAGCATTGATCGACGAATCTCGCAAAAACATGTTGACGTTGGTTTCAAATCCGCCAGAAAACACACCTTTGTCTTGTGCAAAAATAGTGATGGAGGCAAAGGTGAAAAATAAGACGATTAGGCTTTTTACAATGATGAACTTTATATGATGCATGTCTAAAATTGAATAGGTCCAGTGCGATAATAAATACAGGCGCAAGATAAAGAATCTTATTTTTAAATGAAAAAAATTATCTTATTAATGACTCTTTTTGGTTATCCGTTGACATGAAGTATTAAGGTGAGTTAGGAATTGATGAGTTAGTCCCGTTTACTTTTGATGGTATTAGTCTCAAGGTATAAGATTAATGGATGTTTTTGTTGGTTTTGAATCGCAGAGTCGCTTTCGTAACATAATATTGTGTATCTTTGTGGTATATTTTTCCTTATTTAATAAAAAGTATTTTATTTATGGCAAATGAAAAAATTGTGAGTTTACTGGGTGCAGATGCTGAAAATCTTCTGAATCATCAGTGTAAGACCATTGACAAAAGTGTATTACATCTACCTAATAAAAATTTTGTAGATGAAGTATGGGCAGGCTCTAACAGAAATATTCAGACTTTACGCAGTTTACAAGCTATATTTAACGAAGGCAGACTAGCTAATACAGGTTATGTGTCTATTTTGCCAGTTGATCAAGGGATTGAACACACAGCAGGGTCATCTTTTGCTCCTAATCCAATTTATTTTGATCCTGAAAACATTGTTAAACTGGCTATAGAAGGAGGTTGTAATGCAGTAGCTTCGACTTTTGGTGTACTCGGAGCTGTTGCCAGAAAATATGCACATAAGATACCATTTGTAGTCAAAATTAACCATAATGAATTGATGACTTATCCTAATAAATATGATCAAATCATGTTTGGATCTGTCAGAGATGCATGGAACATGGGCGCCGTTGCTGTAGGTGCTACTATTTATTTTGGATCAGCAGAAAGCAATAGGCAGATAATCGAGGTAGCCGAAGCTTTTGAATATGCTCATGAACTGGGAATGGCAACCATCTTATGGTGTTATCTTAGAAATAATGAATTCAAAAAGGATGGAGTGGATTACCACACCGCCGCAGATTTAACATCTCAGGCAAATCATCTCGGCGTAACTATACAAGCAGATATTATAAAGCAAAAATTACCAACTAATAATGGTGGTTTTACAGCTATTAATTTTGCAAAGACACATAAGAAAGTTTACGAGGAACTAACTACAGACCATCCGATTGACCTTTGCCGATATCAGGTGGCTAACTGTTACATGGGGCGTGCAGGTCTGATTAATTCAGGCGGTGAGTCAAAAGGTGCCTCTGACTTAGCTGAAGCAGTCGCAACTGCAGTTATCAACAAGAGAGCTGGTGGTATGGGACTCATTAGTGGTCGTAAAGCTTTTCAGAAACCAATGAAGGAAGGTGTGGAATTGCTAAATGCTATTCAAGATGTATATCTGGATGATAAGGTTACGATAGCATAAACTAAATCTAATCTGACTAGTGACTAGTCCTAAATAACTGATACAGATTTTAGGGTAAAGTTAAATAATTAAACCGAAGTAGATTCATTTTTACTTCGGTTTTTTGTTTTATAAGATTTAATAGGGATAGAATTTTGTCTGTGCATT
>WBZO01004146.1_pt1 | contig 15905 bp, 13 predicted proteins | sample 5204261 | NCBI WGS metagenome assembly WBZO01 (sample SAMN12412400, study PRJNA552823) | activated sludge metagenome | isolation source: activated sludge from anammox sidestream of wastewater treatment plant... | place: USA: North Carolina | collected 2017-09 | reverse complement strand
GCTGCCCGCGCGCAACTGGCTATCCAGTTCGAAGATCGGTTCGTGTTGAGCGAGTGAATTTTATCAACCCGGCTCACACACAAAATTTCTGACACTCCCTCCCGCCGTGACCGACCCGCCCCCCCACCCCCCGGCGACTGGAGCCCCCGATTTCGGTACCACTTTGCCCTCAAAAAACCTCTTATAAAACGCGCACTTCCCAAGTAGACTGCCCACTTTCTATGACGCCCACCCCTACATCCTGCCGTACGAACCTCCTCGGCCTGCCCCGCCCCGAGCTGGAGTCGTTCGTCCAGACCCTGGGCAGCAAGCCTTTCCGCGGCCGCCAGCTCATGAACTGGCTCTATAAACGCGGCGAGTCCGATTTCGACCGCATGACCGACCTCGCCAAGGACTTCCGCGTTCAGCTCGCCGCCCATGCCGAGGTACGCGTCCCCGAGATCGTGACCGAGCAGATCTCCAGCGACGGCACCCGCAAGTGGCTGCTGCGCGCCGACGCCTCCCAGGCTTTCGAGATGGTGTTTATTCCCGAGCCCGACCGCGGGACCTTGTGCATCTCCTCGCAGGTGGGCTGCGCTCTCGACTGCAGCTTCTGCTCCACCGCCCAGCAGGGCTTCAATCGCAACCTCACGACCGCCGAGATCGTCGGCCAGGTGTGGCTCGCGAGCCGGCTGCTGACGGAGGCCGAGCCGTCCGTGGACGGGAAGCGGGAGCCGTTCAGCGTGACGCGCCCGGTGACGAACGTGGTGTTCATGGGCATGGGCGAGCCGCTGGCGAACTATCGCAACGTCGTCCCGGCCATGCAGATCCTGCTCGACGATCTGGCCTTCGACATCTCGCGCCGGCGCGTGACGCTCAGCACCTCGGGCCTGGTGCCGCAGATCTATCGGCTGGCCGATGAGTGCAACGTGGCGCTCGCGGTGTCGCTGCACGCGCCGAACGATGCGCTGCGCGACCAGCTCGTGCCGATCAACCGCAAGCATCCGATCGTCGAGCTGTTGGAAGCCTGCTGGGTCTACCTGCAGAAGCAGAACGGCCGCAGCATCACCTTCGAATACGTCATGCTCGACGGGATCAACGACAGCGAGGCACATGCGATGGAGCTGGTGCGTCTGCTGGAAGATCATCCCTGCAAGATCAATCTCATCCCCTTCAACCATTTCCCCGGCACGCGCTACCGCTGCTCGCCGCCGCAGGCGATCCGCCGGTTCCGGGACATCTTGAACGAGTGGGGCGTGATTGCGACCATTCGCCGCACGCGCGGGGACGATATCGACGCGGCTTGTGGTCAGCTCGTCGGACGCGTACAAGACCGCACGACGACGCGTCTGGGAAGCAAGCTGGTCAGCCTGGCCATCGAAGCGCCATAGATGCGTCGTGACTGCGGCCTCGATGCATCATGGATGCACAACAGATAGAAGCACGGTAGAAGCATGAACAAGAAGTCTGCTGTCGCGTCGCTGGCAATGGCGATGACACTGCTCATCACGGCCTGCTCGACGACCACCACCGGCTACAGCCGCGAGAAGAAGCCGGCCGATGCCGCCCGGTACAACGCGCTGCTGGGGCTCGAATACTTGCGTCTGGGGCAGCTGGGCAAGGCCAAGGACAAGATCGAGCGCGCGCTGAAGGACGATCCGCGTGTACCGGTGACGCACACGGCCGCCGGCATGCTGTACGACCGGCTGGGCGAGCCCGATAAAGCGGACAAGCACTTCAGAGATGCCATCCGGCTGGAGCCGGACGACATGGAGCTGCTGAACCACTACGGTGTCTTCCTGTGCCGCCAGAACAAGGTGAAGCAGGGCGAGGAGATGATCCTGAGGGCCGCGCGCAATCCGCTCTATCCGACCCCGTACCTGGCCTACACCAACGCCGGCCTGTGCATGAACGGCGCGGGCCGAGCGCAGGACGCTGAGCAGTATTTCGGCCAGGCGCTTCAACTGCGGCCCAAGTTCCCGCGTGCGCTGGCCGAGATGGCGCAGCTGAAGTTCTCGGACAACAACAACCTCGAGGCGCGCAGCTATGTCGAGCGCTACATGAAGGCCTCGAATGAGCTGCCCGAGCCCGATCCGGAGATGGCCAACGTCCTTTGGATCGGCGTGCGCGTGGAGAAGGCGCTCAACAATCCGGCGGCCGCGGCCGTATACGCCAAACGGCTGAAGAACGACTACCCCAAGGCCGAGCAGACCCGGGCGCTTCTCAGCTCGGAGCGCTCCTCGGAATGACCGGAACATCCGCCACTGCTGCGCCGGACCGGGCGAGCGCGGAGGCGGGCGAGCGGCTCAAGCGCGCGCGGGAGAGCAAGGGGTTGTCGGTCAAAAGCGTCGCAGTGAGCCTGCACCTCGATCCCTGGGCGATCGAGGCGCTCGAAAGCGGGCAGTTCGCGGCGCTGGGTCCGCCGGTCTACGTGAAGGGTCACCTGCAGAAGTACGCGGCGCTGCTCGACCTGGAAGCCTCATCGCTGATGTCGCTGTACGAGACGCAGCACGAATCCGATCCGCAACTGGCGCCGTTGAGCCTGTCGGTGAAGCTGAAGACCGGCGGCCCGAGACGCCGCAAAGTGATCGTGATCGCAGCGGCGGCGCTGCTGCTGGTCGCCCTCGGCGCCCTCGCCGGGTGGTTCTGGTTTCGAGGGTAAGGTTTTGGCACAGATCATTCAGCCCGTGCGGGGCATGGGCGATATCCTGCCGGCGCAGGTCGGGTACTGGCAGCGGCTGGAGAGCGTCGCGCGTGAGGTCCTCGCCGCCTACGGCTACGAGGAAATGCGCGTGCCGGTGGTGGAGTCCACGGACCTCTTCAAGCGCTCCATCGGCGAGTTTACCGACATCGTCGAGAAGGAGATGTACACCTTCGTCGACACGGGCGGTGACAGCCTGACGCTGCGTCCCGAAGCCACCGCCGGCATGGTCCGCGCGGCCATCTCCAACGGTTTGATCCATAACCAGAAGCTGCGCGTCTGGTGCATGGGGCCGATGTTCCGTCACGAACGGCCGCAGAAGGGCCGCTACCGGCAGTTCCATCAGATCGACGTCGAGGCGATCGGCTATCCCGGTCCGGATGTCGACGCCGAGCTGATCCTGATGGTCGCCCGGCTGTGGAAGCAGCTGGGCATTTCGCAGGTGAGCCTGCAGCTCAATTCCCTCGGGACACCGGCCTCGCGCGGTGTTTACCGCGAGCGTCTGGTGCAGTACTTCAGTGACCATGAGGGCGAGCTGGACGAGGACAGCCGCCGGCGCCTGAACGGCAATCCGCTGCGCATCCTCGACAGCAAGAACCCGCACATGCGGCCGCTGGTCGAGGCGGCGCCGGTCCTGACCGACTACCTCGATGAGGAATCCCGCCGTCACCTGGAGACGCTCGGCGCGCACCTGACGGCGGCCGGGGTGAAGTTTCAGCTCAATCCCCGCCTGGTACGCGGTCTCGATTACTATACGAGGACCGTTTTCGAGTGGGTCACCGACGCCCTGGGGTCCCAGGACGCGGTCTGTTCAGGCGGCCGGTATGACGGCCTCATCGCCCAGTTGGGCGGGGAGCCGACGCCGGCGATCGGCTGGGCGATGGGACAGGAGCGGGTGGTCGCGCTGATGGCGCAAGCCGATCCGCAGGCGCCGGCCGTGGCGCCGGATGTCTACGTAGTGGCCGTGGGCGAACCGGCGGAAGGCGCGGGCTTGAAGCTGGCGGAGGCGTTGCGCGACGTGCAGCCCGGCCTGCGTGTACAGATGAACGCAGGCGGGGGCAATTTCAAAGCGCAGTTCCGCCGCGCCGACAAAAGCGGCGCGCGCCTCGCCGTGGTGATCGGCGAGAACGAATTGAGCCGGGGGGTGGCGGCGATCAAGCTGCTGCGCGCGCAGGGGCGGCCGCAGGACGGCGAACAAACAGAATGCGGCCTGGAGCAGGCGCCGGCGCGCATCCGCGAACTTTTGCAGACGAGGTAACCGTGGAAGATTATCTGACCGAAGACGACCAGTGGGAAGCGCTCAAACGCTGGTTGAAAGAGAACGGCGCCTGGATCATCGGCGGGGTCGTCCTCGGCGCAGCGCTCCTGTTCGGCTTCCGCTGGCGCGAGGACCACATTGCGAGGAACGCCGAATCGGCCTCGGGCGAATACGAGCAGATGCAGGCCGCGCTGAAGGCCCACAAAGATGCCCGCGCGACGGAGCTGGCGGGAGAGCTGCAGCAGGACTTCGCCGGTACGCCGTACGCCGACCACGCGCAGCTGTCGCTGGCCGCCGATGAAGTGCACAAAGGTCAGCTGGACAAGGCGGCGCAGCGCCTGGCCGCGGTGGCGGACAAGTCCGACGATGCACACCTGCGCCAGATCGCGCGAGTGCGCCTGGCCCGCGTGCAGCTGGCTCAGAACAAACCGGATGACGCGCTCGCGACGCTGGGCAAGGTGAAGGAAGGCTCGTTCTCCGGCCTGGTCAGCCAGGTGCGCGGAGACGTCTTGCTCTCCAAAGGCGATCGCAAAGGCGCGCTCGAAGCCTATCGTGCCGCGCTGCTCGACGTTGGTCCGGGAGGCATGATTGACGCCAACGAGCTGCAGCTCAAGGTCAATGATCTGGCCGCCGAGGCGCCGCCGGTACCGGCACCGGCAGCGGCCGCCAAGGACGCCCCCGCGAAAGCTCCGACCAAGGAAGCGGCCAAATGAAACGGAGTCCCGAGGTCCGCCGGTCTTCGTCTGTTCTCGGGCCGTCTGTCCTCGGTTCGGCCGCGCTCGCGGCCATGCTTTTGCTGGCGGCGTGCGACAACGACATCGACACCGACCCGCCGGCCACGCTGGTGGAGATCAAGCCGCGGGTCAAGATCGACCGCTTGTGGTCCACCGGATTGCACGGCGAGGAGCGTTTGCGTCTGGGCCTCGTTCCGGCCACCGACGGTGAACGGATCTACGCGGCCGACCACGGCGGCGACATCTACGCCTTCGACATCAACAAAGGTCGGGAAATCTGGCGGGCGCGCACCAAGCTGCCGCTGAGCGGGGGCCCGGCTGTCGGCAACGGCCATCTGGTTCTGGGCTCGAGCGAGGGCGACGTCATCGCCGTACAGGCCGCGAACGGGGCCGAAGTGTGGCGCAAGAAGCTCAATGGCGAAGTGCTGGCTCCGCCCGCGGTGGGCGTGAAGGTCGTGGTCGTGCGGACCGTGGATGGCCACCTGCACGGGCTCGATATCGCCGATGGGAGCGAGCTGTGGGTCGCCGACCAGAACGTGCCGAAGCTGTCCCTGCGCGGCACCGCCCCGCCGGTCATCGTGGGTGATCTCGTCGTGGACGGCTTCGACAACGGCAAGGTCATGGCTGCCAATCTCGCCGATGGCGCCGTCGTCTGGGAGACCGCCGTCACGCCGTCCCACGGCCGCACCGAAATCGAACGCCTGGTCGACATCGATTCGGCTGCGCGCGTGGTCGACAAGGACGTGTTCGTGGTCGGTTTCCAGGGCCGCGCCGCCATGCTCGCGCTCGAGTCCGGGCAGATCTGGTGGGCGCGCGACCTCTCGAGCGAACGCGGCCTGGCCGTCGGCGAATCCGCCCTCTACGTCTCGAACTCCGATGGCCACGTGGTCGCCCTGCGCCGCCGCGACGGCTCCCTCATCTGGGAGCAGAAGCTCCTGCACCGCCGCGGCCTGACCGCCCCGACGCTCGACGGCCCGACGCTGGTCGTTGCGGATTTCGAAGGCTACGTCCATTGGATCGACGCGGCCACCGGCGAGCTTCTGGCCACTCTCAGAACGGACAAGAATCGCGTGACCAATCCGCCTTTGGTCGTCGACGACAAAGTCTTCGTCCTGACCGACAAAGGCACCTTGACCGCCTTCAAGCGCGGCCAGCGCCTCGAAGTCACCGATGCCGACCGTGCGGCCGAGGACCGCGCCCGGGCCAAGGCGGCCGAAGAGCTGAAAAAGGACATCGAGAAGGCCGAGAAGAAGCGCGCCGAGAAAGCCAACAAGAAGAGCGCCTCGCCGCCGGAGCGTTGACGCGCCGCGAATTGCGTAGGCGGCTGTAGCGTGTTCTTGTCGCTCGATCGAGGTACATCCTCTCAGGGGGGGACTGGGTTGGAGGGAAGGGGTTCCAGTCCCCGCCGGCACTGACTTGAACAAACGACCCTTGCTTGGACACCGCCGTACTCCCATGCTCCCCGTAGTCGCCTTGGTCGGTCGCCCCAACGTCGGCAAGTCCACGCTCTTCAACGTGCTCACCGGCACGCGCGACGCTTTAGTCGCCGACCAGCCCGGCCTCACCCGCGACCGCAAGTACGGCTTCGGCAAGATCGGCCGCTCCTCGTACATCGTCGTCGACACCGGCGGCCTCATCGAGCGCCCGGGCGGCGTCGAAGCGCAGATGGCCGATCAGACGCTGCGCGCCGTCGAAGAAGCCGATCGCATCGTCTTCCTCGTCGACGCCCGCTCCGGCCTTACCCCCACCGACGAGTTCGTCGCGCGGACCCTGCGCCGCGCCGGCAAATCGGTCGTCCTCGCCGTCAACAAATGCGAAGGCCGGAGCGATGAGCTGGCGGTCGCCGACTTCCATGTTCTCGCCCTGGGCGATCCCATGCCGATCTCCGCCGCCCACGGCCAGGGGATCGAGGAGCTGATGGCGGAGGTGCTGCCATCCGCGGATGAAGCCGCCGACGCCGACGCGGCCGCCGATCCTCGCAAAGCTCACGAGGACGCGATCCATGTCGCCGTCATCGGCCGCCCCAACGTCGGCAAGTCCACGCTGGTCAATCGTTTGTTGGGCGAGGAGCGCGTCATCGCCAGCGAGCTTCCCGGCACCACGCGCGACAGCATCTACATTCCCTTTGAGCGCGAGGGCGTGCATTACGTGCTGATCGACACCGCGGGCGTGCGGCGGCGGGCGCGCATCGAAGAGGCCGTGGAGAAATTCAGCGTCATCAAGACGCTGCAGGCGATCGATTCCGCGCACGTGGTCATCGGCTTGATCGACGCCCAGGAGACGGTGGCCGAGCAGGACGCGAGCCTGCTCGGGATGGCCGCCGAACGCGGGCGCGCGCTGGTGATCGGCATCAACAAATGGGATGGCCTTTCGCCGGAGCAGCGCGAGCACATCCGCTCGCAGATCGACCTGCGCCTGCCGTTCCTCGATTTCGCGCCGCTGCATTTCATCTCCGCGCGGCACGGCACGGGCGTTGGCGAGCTGATGCAGTCGGTTCATGGCGCTTACCAGGCGTCGATGCGCGAGATGTCCACGCCGGAGCTCACGCGCACGCTGGAGGCCGCGTTGGAAGCGCATCAGCCGCCGCTCGTGCGGGGCCGGCGCATCAAGCTGAGATATGCGCACCAGGGCGGACGCAACCCGCCGGTCATCGTGATCCATGGCAACCAGACCCGCTCGGTCCCCGATGCCTATCAGCGCTACCTCGCGAATGTGTTCCGCCAGACCTACGGGCTGCAGGGCACGCCGGTGAGGATCGAATTCCGCTCCGACGACAACCCGTTCGCGGGCCGCCGCAACCCGCTGACCCCGCGCCAGCGCCGCAAGCGCCAGCGGGTGATGCGCAGGAAATAATTGGAGCGTAAGAAAGCAAAGTTGAGAGTCCGGGGGCTGGGCACAGGCTCTGGGTGGGAGATATCCACAATTTTCGGGGAACCGGGGAACGTATGGTGTCTAACGCCTTTGGAGCTGTTCGCCGACGGGGGCCAGGGCAGACACGGCACGGCTGAACGGAAAATTGTGGATATCTCCCACCCAGAGCCTGTGCCCAGCGGCACGCTCTTGAATTGCTCCTTCTGGCCTCATGCCGTTTGCGCCTAACGTGATCGACCCATGGCTTCTATACTTACCTGATGACAGCCCGCCGCCTTTTGCAGCTCGACCGTCCGTTTCCCATGCGCCTGGGCGGAAGCCTCCCGGCCGTGCAGATTGCCTATGAGACCTGGGGCACGCTGAACGCCGCCCGCGACAACACGATCATGATCTTCACCGGGCTTTCACCGTCCGCCCATGCGGCCTCATCGTCCGAGGACAGCACGCCGGGATGGTGGGAGGACATGATCGGGCCGGGCCGGCCGATGGATACGCAGCGCTGGTTCGTCGTGTGCGTGAATTCGATCGGCAGCTGCTTCGGCTCGACCGGGCCGGCGTCGGTCGATCCGGCGACCGGCGGGCCGTATCGATTGCGTTTTCCGGTGCTGACGGTCGAGGACATCGCGCGCGGCGGCTATGAAGTCGTGCGCAGCCTGGGGCTGCAGTCGGTCGCGGTGGTGGCCGGTCCTTCACTCGGCGGCATGACCGCGCACGCGTTCTGCGCGCTGCATCCGGGCTTCGCGCGCGGCCTCATCTCCATTTCCTCCGCCGCGCGATCGACGCCGTTCGCGATCGCGCTGCGCTCTCTGCAACGGGAGATGATCCGCCGCGATCCGGTGTGGGCGGACGGGCAGTACGACATGAAGGCGCCGCCGATCACCGGCATGCGCCTGGCGCGCAAGCTCGGCATGATCACGTATCGGTCGGCAGCGGAATGGGCAATGCGCTTCGGCCGCGAGCGCGCCGCGCAGGAGCGCAAGCCGGGCGATCCGTTCGGCATCGACTTCGAGATCGAGTCCTACCTCGACGCGCAGGCCAACAAGTTCGTCGGCCAGTTCGACGCCAATTGTTACTTGTACCTGTCGCGCGCGATGGATCTGTTCGACCTGGCCGAGCACGGCGGCTCGGTGGACGCGGCGCTCAAGCGCAGCGCGTTGCAGAGCGCGCTGGTGATCGGCGTGGAGACGGATCTGTTGTTTCCGCTGGCCAGCCAGAAGGAGCTGGCGGAGGGGCTCGAGCAGGTCGGCACGCAGACCCACTTCGCGCCGCTCCCTTCGATCCAGGGCCACGATTCCTTCCTGGTCGACATGGAGCACTTCCGCCCGGCGATCGGCGGCTATCTCGCCGGACTCTGAGATCAGTGTCTACAGCGCGTACGTTCGGTCAGGAGAAGCCGACGTCGCCGCCAGTATCGGCCCCTGCAAAAGCATTGGCGCTGCGCCGATATTAACGCTGGAGTGGCCGCCGCCACGCCCGATACGCGCGTCGGTCAGCCGCGCCTCATGGCGCTCATTTTTTGTCGTCGTGCCCGCAGTAGAGCACCAGGCCGGATTCGCGCTTGAGCTTGGCCGTTTCGGCGTTGCGCTCGGACGGCGGCAGCGCACAGATGCGGCTGATGCGCTGGGCCAGGCCGGGATCGATTTCTTCGCCCGCCGGTCTTGCGGTGGCGGACGGCCGCGCCTTCGGCTGAGTGGCCGTGCAGCCCACGATCGCGCAGGCGGTCAGCACGGGAACGAGGGTCTTCATCGCGGGAATCGTCATGGTTTGCTTCCTCCCTTCTCAGAAGTGGCCGGTTCTTGCAGGAAAAGCGCGGGATCGACGAAGGCGCGGTTCAGGCTCACGCCCCAATGCAGGTGCGGGCCGGTGACGCGCCCGGTGGCGCCGACCTTGCCGAGGAGCTGTCCGGCCTTGACCGCATCGCCGGATTTCACTTCGGTGGCGCTCAAATGGCAATACATGGTGATGAGGCCCTGGCCGTGGTCGATGAACACGGTGTTGCCGTTGAAGAAATAATCGCCCGTGTTCACCACGACGCCGTCCGCGGGCGCGAGGACGGGCGCGCCCGCCGGCGCGGCGATGTCCATGCCGCTGTGCGGGTTGCGCGATTGTTTGTTGAAGAAGCGGCGCAGGCCGAAGGAGCTGGAGCGCGGGCCGTCGACGGGCGCTTGCAGGAGCAGCGTGGCCGGGGGGGGGTCGGTCCAGCGTTCCAGCGCCGCATCGATGACCTTGCGTTCGCGCTCGACGCGGGCGAGGTCTTCTTTGGACAGGTCGACTTGTTTGGGCGGAACCTTCAGGTGCTGCGCGGCATATTCCTTCGGCCCGATGGCGACGGTGATGCGCTTGCCCGGCGGCTCGCCGTGGCGGACTTCGATGAGCTCCTTGCCGGGGTCGACGCTCAGCGGAACGCCGACGATCGCGCGCCAGCGGGCGCAGTCTTTCACCACCATGACGCGGTGGCCGCGATAGTGCACTTCCGGCGCGGTCTCGGAGGAACTGCCGACGTCGACGAGCACCACGCCCCCCGGGACGGCGCTGTCGCGTGGGAAAGTGAAGGATGGTGACGGCGCGGAAGACTGCGCCGACTGCGTCGAGGACGGTTGAGCCGACGACGGCTGCGTCGAAGAACGATGCGTGGAGGAGGACTGCGCAACCTGCGATTGCGAGTAAGAAGTCCGCGAGGACGTTGAGTGCGGGAAGAAGGCGCGCGAGGATGAAGACGGCCGCGATGCCGAGTGGGTGGAAAAGGACTTGCTGGAGCCAAACGACGTGGACGAGGACCATGCCGCGGAGGATTTCGCGAATGACGCGCAGCTCCAGGCCACCGGGGCAAAGTTCCATGCGAACATCAGCGTCAGCGTGAGTAAGAGAACCAAAGCTCGTCCTCGCGCGCTGCGACGCCGGAGGAGGCCGGAATTTTTTGCGGCGATGAGCCTCACTCCTCGCGATCCTGTACAACCGCGCGTAACCGCCCGTGATGTACACGCGCATCGATCACATCGCCCGATTGCACCTCGCCGGCGGCGCGGATGAGCTTGCCGTCCGCGACGCGCGTGACGATGGCGTAGCCGCGATCCAGAGTCGCGAGCGGGCTGACGGCGTTCAAGGCGCGCGCCGCGACTTCCGCGCGAACGCGGGCCTCGGTCAGGCGTTCGCGCATCACGCCTTGCAGGCGTGTTTGCAGGTGCGACATGCGATGGCCTGCCTCACGCAGGCGCGCGCGAGGGGAAAGCCGCAGCAGGTGCACATGCTGATGGTTCAGCCGCGCCGTGCAGGCCTCGAGCTTGCGGACGAGGGCGAACTTCAGCCGCTGCTCGAAGTCGTCGAGGCGTTGTGCTTGGTGGCGCAGCCGGACGCCGGGATGGCACTGCGCTAGCCGGCCTTGCAGCCAGGTGAAGGTGCTGCCGCGCTGTTGCAGCAGCCGTTCGATGGCGCCCGTGAGCCGCCGGCCCATCAGCCGGAAGCGGTCGTCAATCTCGCGACAGTCCGGCACGACGATTTCGGCGGCGCCGGAAGGCGTCGGCGCGCGCCGGTCCGCGACGAAATCGGCGATGGTGAAGTCCACCTCGTGGCCGATGCCCGTGACCGTGGGAATGGCGCAGGCGGCGAGGGCACGCGCCACGCGCTCCTCGTTGAAAGACCACAGATCCTCCAGCGATCCGCCGCCGCGCGCCACGATGAGCACGTCGCATTCGCTTCGCCCGGAGGCGAGGCGGATGGCGGAGGCGATCTGCTCCGCGGAGCCAAAGCCCTGGACCTGGGCGGGATAGATGACCACCGGAATGGCGGGGAAGCGCCGCGCGAGGATATGGAGGATGTCTCGGATGGCCGCGCCGGTGGGCGAGGTGACCACGCCGATCCGGCGGGGCAATACCGGCAGGGCGCGCTTGCGCTCCTCGGCGCACAAACCCTCGCGCTGCAGCTTCGCCTTCAGCAGCTCGAACCGCCGGCGCAATTCGCCTTCGCCGGCTTCCTCGATGTGGTCGGCAATCAGCTGGTATTCGCCCCGGGGCTCGTACAGGCTGATCCGGCCGCGGACGAGCACGTGCAGGCCGTCGCAGGGGTTACACCGCGACAGCAGGTTCTTCGTCTTGAACATAGCGCAGCGGACCTGCGCGTTGGCGTCCTTGAGGGAGAAGTACCAGTGACCGGAGGAGGGGCGGGAGAGGTTGGAGATCTCGCCCTCGATCCACAGGGGTGGGAGACCGCGCTCCAGGAGGATGCGGGCCTCGCGGTTTAGGCGGGAGACGGTATAGACGTCGCGCTCGGGGAAGAGGCTGGGTTGGAATTCGAGGGAGGTCATGTGGCCATGATAAAGCACGGATTGGAAACTACTAATTGGCGGAGGGTGGTACGCGGAGATCCCGCTGGGGAAAGCATCTTCTAATTGACGCTGGTGGAGCGGGGACTGGAGGGCGGAAGGGGTTTCAGGAACGCCGTGAATCCATTCAGCTGCGCAATCCTGCTCCGCTTGCAAGCCGGGGTTGCCGTCCTGGCAAACCCGCCAATCGCACGCGATCGGCCCGTGTTTTTGACGATCCTGAAACCCCTTCCGCCCTCCAGTCCTCGCGATGGGGCGGTGGTAGAGGTCGGGTGTTAGGCGCTTGCGGTGATGGCCTGAGTTGGCGTGAGCGGCACGGCCGGGGGGGAGGTTACAGGGGTGTCACGAGCGTTTACCGATGGGGCTTCACCGCGTACAATCGCGACCCTTTAACCATCCGCGGGTACCCTCTACCGGTCATGCGCATTCTGGAAGAAGCCCTCACCTTCGACGACGTGCTCCTGGTGCCGGCCTACTCCGAACTGCTGCCCCGCGATGTCGATCTCTCCACCCGGATCACCCGCAAAGTCAGCGTAAACCTGCCGGTCGTGTCCGCCGCCATGGACACCGTGACCGAGGCGCGCCTGGCCATCACCATTGCCCAGGAAGGCGGGATCGGGATCATCCACAAGAACATGACCCCGGCCGGGCAGGCCCGCGAAGTGGCGCGGGTGAAGAAGTACGAGAGCGGCGTGATCGCCGATCCGATCACCATCAACCCCGAGGCCACCATCCGCGATGTCATCGAGCTGACGCGGTCCAAGGGCATTTCCGGCGTGCCGGTGGTGTCCGGCCGCGAGCTGGTCGGCATCGTCACCCACCGCGACATGCGCTTCGAGACGCAGCTCGATGCGCCGGTATCGACGGTGATGACGCCCAAGCCGAAGCTGGTGACGGTCAAGGAGAACGCGCCGAAGGACGAGGTGCTGCGGCTGCTGCACAAGCACCGGATCGAGAAGATGCTGGTGGTGAACGACCGCTTCGAGCTGCGGGGCATGATCACCGTCAAAGATTTCCAGAAGGCCACCGAATTCCCGCGCGCGTGCAAGGATGAGACGGGGCGGTTGCGGGTCGGGGCCGCCGTTGGGACTTCGCCGGATACGATCGATCGCGCGACTGCGCTGCGTGAGGCGGGCGTCGATGTGATCGTGGTGGATACGTCGCACGGGCATTCGCGCGGCGTGCTCGACATGGTGAACAAGCTCAAGACTGCGTGGCCGGATCTGCAGGTTATTGGCGGAAATATCGTCTCCGCGGAAGCCGCGCGCGATCTGGTGGCCGCGGGGGCTGATGGCGTGAAGGTTGGCATTGGGCCGGGGTCGATTTGTACGACTCGCGTTGTTGCCGGGGTCGGTGTGCCGCAGATTTCCGCGGTTGCCCGCGTAGCCGAGGCGCTGAAGGGCACCGACGTTCCGCTGATCGCGGACGGTGGTATTCGTTTCTCCGGCGACGTCGCCAAGGCTATTGCTGCGGGCGCTCACGCCGTGATGATCGGCGGCATGTTCGCCGGCACCGAAGAATCGCCGGGCGAAGTCGAGCTGTACCAGGGCGCGTCGTACAAGTCGTACCGCGGCATGGGGTCGCTCGGCGCCATGGCGCAGAAGCATGGCTCGGCCGATCGTTACTTCCAGGACACCGCCAGCGAGCTTGAGAAGCTCGTGCCGGAAGGCATCGAAGGGCGGGTACCGTACAAAGGAAGCCTCGTGACCATCCTGTACCAGCTGGCCGGGGGACTGCGGGCGGCCATGGGATATACGGGTAGCGCCAACATCGAAGCGCTGCGGACACGGCCGCACTTCGTGAGAATTACGAGCGCAGGAGTTCGCGAGAGCCACGTGCATGACGTGACGATCACGAAGGAAGCGCCGAATTACCGGGTGAGTTGAATGGGGGCGGGGCGGGGTGCCTGGCCTTCGGGGGGAAGGTGGCAGTCCGTCTGCGGGAGATGAATGGGAATCCGGTAGGTAGGTATGGGCGCGGGCACTGGGTGGGAGATACCCACAATTTTCGGGAACCGGGGAAGGTATGGTGCCTAAGACCTTTGGAGCTGTTCGCCAACAAAGGCCAGGGCAGACACGGCACGGCTGAACGGAAAATTGTGGATATCTCCCACCCAGTGCCCGCGCGAGTGTTGGCTTGGCCTTCCGATGGTTTCAGGCTTCGTACACCGACCGATGCGGCGGGGCAGATGGCGTGCAGCGCGCGAACTAGTACGGCTATCTATGAATCAGCTTGCAGTGGCTCAAGCCGGCCATTGCAGCGTCATCCGGCACGACGTTCCGGCCTGTGGTGTTGCCTGAGTCATGAATAAGAATATTCATTCCGACAGGATACTGATCCTCGACTACGGATCTCAGTTCACGCAGTTGATTGCCCGCCGCATCCGCGAGCTGGGCGTGTATTGCGAGCTGCATCCTTGGGATATGAATGAGGAGGCGCTGAGGCGGTTCGAAGCCAAAGGCGTGATTTTGTCGGGCGGGCCGGAGTCGGTGACTGAGGCGGGGTCGCCCACGATTCCGGGGGCCGTTTGGAAGCTCGGCGTGCCGGTGCTCGGGATTTGTTATGGCATGCAGGCGATGGCCAAGCACTTCGGCGGACGCGTTGAACCGCATGACACGAAGGAGTTTGGTTACGCGGAGGTGCGCGCCCGCGGCCACTCGGGCCTGCTGCGCGACATCGAAGACCGTGTGAACGATCAGGGCCACGCGCTGCTCGACGTGTGGATGTCGCACGGGGATCGCGTGACGGAGCTGCCGCCGGGATTCAAGCTGATCGCCTCGACGGCGGATGTCCCGCTCGCCGGCATGGCCGACGAGTCGCGCAAATACTACGGCGTGCAGTTCCATCCCGAAGTCACGCACACCAAACAAGGCACGCGCATCTACGGCCGGTTCGTGCATGATATCTGCGGCTGCGGCAACGCCTGGCAGCCGTCGAATATCATTGAAGACGCCATTGAGCGCGTGCGCCAACAGATCGCGCAGAACGGCAGCGAGCGCAAGGTGCTGCTCGGTTTGTCCGGTGGCGTCGATTCCTCAGTCGTCGCGGCCCTGCTGCACAAGGCGATCGGCGATCAGCTCATCTGCGTGTTCGTCGACCACGGCCTGCTGCGCCATCTGGAAGGCGACCAGGTCATGCAGGTGTTCGGCAGCAACCTGGGCGTCAACGTCATCCGGGTGAATGCCGAAGAGCGGTTCCTCAAGGCGCTGAAGGGTGTGGCGGACCCGGAAGCCAAGCGCAAGATCATCGGCGCATTGTTTGTCGAGATTTTCGAGGAAGAGGCGGCCCGCCTGCACGGCGTCGGCTTTCTCGCGCAAGGGACGATCTATCCCGACGTCATTGAATCAGCAGGGGCGGGGACTGGTAAGGCGCATGTCATCAAGAGTCACCACAATGTGGGCGGTCTGCCGGAGCGGATGAAACTCAAGCTCGTCGAGCCGCTGCGGGAGTTGTTCAAGGATGAAGTGAGGAAGATTGGGGTGGAGCTGGGGTTGCCGGCGGAGATGGTGTACCGCCATCCGTTTCCCGGCCCCGGCCTTGGCGTGAGGATATTGGGAGAGGTGACGCATCAGGCGGCGGAGACGCTGCGGTTGGCGGATCACATTTTTATCAAGGAGCTGAGGAAGGCGGGGTGGTATGACAAGGTGAGTCAGGCGTTTGCGGTTTATTTGCCGGTGAAGAGCGTCGGCGTTACCGGTGATGGCCGCCGCTACGAGCCAGTGATTGCGCTCCGAGCGGTACAAACGATTGATTTCATGACGGCGCACTGGGCGCAGTTGCCGTATGAGCTGCTGGGTACGGTGTCGAGGAGGATTGTGAATGAGATCAGTGGAGTGTCGAGGGTGGTGTATGACGTGAGTGGGAAGCCGCCGGCTACGATCGAGTGGGAGTGAGCTCACGCCCTTCGCCGACTATCGGGGAGTGTCAGAAATTTTGTGTGTGAGCCGGGTTGATAAAATTCACTCGCTCAACACGAACCGATCTTCGAACTGGATAGCCAGTTGCGCGCGGGCAGCATGCCATGCTGGGGGCGGGTTCTTCCAC
>WBZO01004144.1_pt1 | contig 15911 bp, 11 predicted proteins | sample 5204261 | NCBI WGS metagenome assembly WBZO01 (sample SAMN12412400, study PRJNA552823) | activated sludge metagenome | isolation source: activated sludge from anammox sidestream of wastewater treatment plant... | place: USA: North Carolina | collected 2017-09 | reverse complement strand
GCAGCGTAATCGCGCGGCAATCCACGCGATCAATACCGAGGATGCCATTGGCTTTCAAATAGTCGGGGAGTGTTTCTGTGCTGCGCCAATTGCTGGCAATCCGGCTGCATTCGCCAATAATCAACCCCTTCACGAAGGGCCGATCCGATTCGACGTCTTCGGCGTTAAGACCGTAGTTGCCAATCAGGGGATACGTGAGTGTGACAATCTGGCCGTTGTAGGAGGGATCCGTGAGGATCTCCTGATAGCCAGTCATCGCCGTGTTGAAGACGAGTTCTCCCTGCGTCTCGCCGGGGCCGACGAACGAGCGGCCCTCAAATACGGCGCCATCCTCCAATGCGATCAGTGCTTTCATCTCGAACGGAGAGAAAAGCGAATGTGCCCTCCGATTGCAAGCGAGATACCAAAAAGAATTGGATCGCTCAGCCGACGTCGCCCGGGAGCAGATCGTCCAACCGCATGGTTGTGCTCTTCTCCTCCGGACGCGCCCCTCCCGCCTGGCGGTAGGCGTTGCGCAGGGCATTGAGGCAGGACTCTTGGTCCCCAAGATCAACGCGACCGATGTTGTGATTGGCGGGAATCAACAACTCACGCCGAACGAGATCGGTCTGACCGGGAATGGTGAATGGGTGTTTGCAGCGCGGGCACTGGGTTCGCCGAAACGCCAGCGCGTCCTTGATCATCAACTTTTGGCCACACTGCGGGCAGCTCAGTTTGAACTCCAGCTCGCCCGGTTCCCGGGCGATGACGAAGTGAATGCGCCCCTGTACGGATGCCGGAAGCATTCGCAACATGGCGCGCGCCACGTTCAGCGTTGCCTCGTCCACAAATCGAAGAAGCATGACGGAGAAATCTGCGCTCTTGACCTGCGCAACAAAGGTTTCCTCCGGTTCTGCGGCGGGGATCTCCACCACCACGTGCATTTGATGACTGAGATCCACCAACCCATTTTTCGCACCCGCACCGGACAGTCTCTCAATAAATGCCTGCGCTACTTCCGGCTGCGGCGATACGATTGCGGCCACTAACGAATTTGCTGAAGCGCTCATACGCCACCCTCCAGATGCATCGTATTCAGCGACGAACGCAACGTCCAGCACTCAAATTGAATCGCGTGAAAATTTATTGGCGGATTGCAGATTTTGACTTGAGCGCAACAGCGGCGCCGACGAAGGCTTTGAAGAGCGGATGCGGCTGAAGCGGTTGAGATTTAAGTTCGGGGTGAAATTGAACCGCGAGAAACCACGGGTGATCCGGCAGTTCCACCATCTCCACGAGGTGGCCATCGGGCGAAAGACCCGAAAGGACCAGGCCTTTCTCCTCCAATTGAGCGCGATAGGAGTTGTTCACTTCGTAGCGATGGCGGTGGCGCTCGCTCACCTCTTCCACACCATATGTCCGGTAGGCAACGGAGCCGCGCTTGATTCGACAGGGCCACGCGCCTAAACGCATCGTCGCGCCAAGATCCACGACGGTCTCCTGCTCTTCCATCAGACACACCACGGGATTGGGCGTTCCCGGTTCGATCTCCGTGGAGTTCGCGGAGGCTAGCCCGAGCACATTTCGCGCAAACTCAATCACCGCACACTGCAGTCCCAAACAGATGCCGAAAAATGGGATTCCTTCCTCTCTCGCGATTTGGATGGCTTTGATCTTTCCTTCCGTGCCGCGCTTTCCAAAGCCGCCGGGCACCAAGATACCATTGACCGAGCGCACGGCCTCAAGGGCCGCGCCGCTTTCGATATCTTCCGCCGCAATGCGAACAATCTCCACTTGGTGTCGGTGTGCAATGCCACCGTGATGAATGGCCTCGTAGAGCGATTTGTAGGCGTCCTGTAGCTCGGAGTATTTCCCCACCACCCCGATCTTCACCACGCCTTCAGGATGCACAACGGCGTCCACCAACTTCCGCCACGGCGCCATCTTCGCGGGCGGCCGCGCCATTCGGAAATGGACCATGATGATCTCGTCCAAACCCTGCTCCGAAAGCACGAGCGGAACTTCATAAATCGTATGCTTCACGTCCTGCTCTTCCAGCACGGCGTGCAAGGGCACATTGCAGAAGAGCGACAACTTTTTGCGCACCTCTTCCGCCAGCGACACTTCGGACCGGCAAATCAGCGCGTCTGGCGCAATACCGATTTCGCGCAACTTCGCCACACTCTGCTGGCTGGGCTTGGTCTTCACCTCACCCGCCGCCTTGATGAAGGGCACGTAGGTCATGTGGATATACATGACGTTCTCGCGGCCGTCTTCGAGTCCGATCTGGCGAATCGCCTCCAAGAAGGTCAACCCCTCAATGTCGCCCACCGTCCCGCCGATCTCCGCCACCACGATGTCCACGCCGGGCTCGGCCAGCGAGCGGACGCGCGATTTGATCTCATCGGTGATGTGCGGAATCATCTGCAGCGTGTTGCCGAGATATTCGCCTTTGCGCTCTTTTCGCAACACGTCCCAATAGATGCGCCCTGCGGTAAAGTTCGATTTTTTCGACGTCGGCTGCCCCGTGAAGCGCTCGTAATGCCCCAAATCAAGGTCCGTTTCCGCGCCGTCGTCCGTGACATACACCTCGCCGTGCTCGTAGGGACTCATGGTCCCCGGATCCACGTTGAGATAGGGATCCATCTTCAGCATTCGAACATTGAGCCCGCGGTCAATCAACAGGCGCCCGATGGATGCAGCCGTGATTCCTTTGCCCAACGATGAGACCACGCCGCCAGTGATAAAAATATATTTCGTCATGTGTTTCCATTCGCGGGGAGCGCCCCGCAACATCCGGCCGAGAATATCCCCGGTCGAGTGTGTGCCAAGCCATTAATTCAGATTTTGGCATTCTGCGCGCCCCCCGCTATTCTCCCCGCTCCATGCAACCGCAAATCGCCAGCACTCGAATCGTTCCCACCGATTGGCTCAACCCGCTGCCATTGGGCCCATTCTTCGCGCGCCCTCAGCCCATCGAGGTGGACCTCGGCTGCGGCAAGGGCAGATTCCTGCTGGAGCGGGCGCGAACGCATCCCGACGTGAACTTCCTCGGAATTGATCGCATGCTGCGCCGCATCCGCAAGATAGACAACCGCGCGCGCCGACACGGGCTCGACAACATCCGTGGCCTACCTGATGCCGACCGCGTCCATTCGCACCTATTACATCTTCTTCCCCGACCCGTGGCCCAAGAAGCGGCACCACAACAATCGAATCTTCAATCCGCGCTTCATTGACGCCCTCCACCGAACACTCCAACCCGGCGGCATCGTCCACATCGCCACGGATCACCAGGAATATTTTCAGGAAATCTGCGGCATCCTGCGCGGCGACAAACGCTTCACCGAAATCGCGCCGTTCCAACCCACTCCAGAGGAGCGCACTGATTTCGAACTTTGGTATGAAGGCAAATCTCCCATCGGCCGCCTCTCTCTCCAAAAGAAGGACGGCGCACCATCCACCCAACTTCCAAACACGGCGAGCTGAGAAGGTGTCGCAATTCAGCATCTGGCGGCGACTGATTCTTGACCCACCTCCGCATTCCCGCCACGCTCCACCCATTCGCCGTGGAGCGTGCCTATGCCAGTAGCGATTCGACTCAAAGAAGTAACTAAGCGTTTCGGTTCCATCACCGCAGTCAATCGGATCTCGCTCGACATCGAGCCCGGAGAACTCTTCTTCCTGCTCGGCCCAAGTGGCTGCGGAAAAACCACGCTCCTCCGCTCCATCGCTGGGTTCTACACCCCGGACGAGGGCTCCATCCACATCGGCGATCGCGATGTCACCCACCTCGCGCCGGACGAGCGCGATACGGGCATGGTCTTCCAAAGCTACGCGCTTTGGCCCCACATGACCGTCGCGCAAAACGTCGCGTTCGGCCTCGAATTGCGCAAATGCTCGCGCGCGGAGATCCAACAGCGCGTCGCAGAGGCGCTCGCGATGGTTCAAATGGCCGACCGCGCTGCGGCCAAGCCCAACGAGCTCTCGGGCGGCCAGCAACAGCGCGTCGCCCTCGCGCGCACACTCGTCATTCGCCCGCAGTGCATCCTTCTCGATGAACCGCTTTCCAATCTGGATGCCAAATTGCGCCACGATATGCGCGCGGAAATCCGCCGCATCTGCAAACACGCGGGCCTCACGGCCATCTACGTCACACACGACCAGAAGGAAGCGCTCGCGATCGCCGACCGAATGGCCATCCTCGACCGGGGCGTCATTCAACAATACGGCACGCCCCAGGAGATCTATCGCAAACCCACCTCGCGCTTTGTCGCCAACTTCATCGGCGAAACCAACTTCATTGAAGGGCGCATCCGCTCCGCCTCCAACGGAACGGCCATCGTCGAAACCGCTGTGGGCGCCATTGCAAGCACCGCCCTCCCCGCCGAACCGCTCGCACAGAATCAAGCCGTCACACTCTCGCTCCGCCCCGAAGTCATCCACGTCGGAACGGAACCCAAAGACCCGACCAATGTCCTGCGCGGCCAGCTTCGCGACACGCTCTATCTGGGCGAGCTCGCGCAGCACCACATTGCGCTCCCCGCGGCAAACGGCTCGCCCCTCGCACTCAAAGCCTTCGAGTTGAACCCCAAGCTCATCGGACACGAGTGCGAAGCGAAGGAAGTACAGCTCTGGTTCCGCCCCGCCAACGCGGTGCTGTTGACGAGCTGATCGCGCCCGCCATGAAGAAGCGCAATTTCGCCATCCTTTTCGCCGCCGCCGCCGTGATCGCACTGCCCTTCGCACTGCGCCCTCCCGCCGAACAATCCAACTGGCAACCCGGCGACCCCGTGCTGATCATCGTCAGCCCCCACAACGAGGCGATTCGATTCGAGTTCTCTCACGCGTTTTCCAAGTGGCACGAGGAGCGATTCGGAACGCCGGTCAAGATTGACTGGCGCGCCATTGGTGGCGCATCGGAAATCAACCGATACTTGAGCGCGTCCTATATCGCCGCCGCGCGCGGCTGGTGGACCGGACTCGGCCACACGTGGCTCTCGGGCGCTGGCGAGGCGCTGACCAATCCCCGCTTCGACACGCAGCACCCGCCCTCCCTCGCGCCGCGCGAGGGCGAGGCGGCGGAGGAATCTGAGCGCCGGATTGATCGCGAAATGGCCCGATGGGAATCACTGCGTGACCTCTACCAACAATTCCGCGCCACCGACGACCCAACGCAGTTCAGCGCGCAAATTGATCTCCTGATGGGCGGCGGCGCATACGACCACCTCAAAGCGCTCGGCGAGGGCCTCACCGTCGCGCCCTGGCCACCCGACGCGCCACCCGCGGGTCTCTTCACCGATGCACAGGGCCGCGAAATGCTCCCCGCCACTCTCGGCGGCGAGCGCTGGCGCAGCGACACATTCTTCGGCACTGCCGTGAGCACGTTCGGCATCTGCTTCAATAGCGATCGCCTGCGCGACCTCGGCATTCAGACCGCCCCACAGCGATGGGAAGACCTCGCTGACCCGCGCTACGCCCGCCAACTCGGGCTCGCCGATCCCACCAAGAGCGGAAGCATCGCCAAAGCGTTCGAGTTGATTATTCACCAGCAGTGCTACAACGCCATCCGCGCCGCAGGCTTTAGCGACGCCGACATCGCGCGCCACGAAGAAGCCATCGCCGCCGCGAAACTGCCTCCCGGCGAATTGCCTGCCGACGTTCCCGCGGCGTATCAAGCGGCGCTGGAACGCGGTTGGCGCGATGGACTCTGGCTCGTGCAGCAAATCGGCGCCAATGCGCGCTATTTCACCGATGCGGCGAGCCGCGTCCCCATTGATGTCAGCGCAGGCGCAGCCGCAGCCGGGATCGCGATTGATTTCTATAGCCGATTCCAAGCGCAAAACGCGCTCGATGAAAACGGCCGCGAGCGAATGAGTTTTGTCACGCCAGAAGGCGGCTCCAGCGCAAGTTGCGATCCCATCAGCTTGCTGCGCGGCGCGCCGCATCGCGACCTGGCCATCCGCTTCATCGAGTTTGCCCTGAGCGACGAGGGGCAGAAGCTCTGGACCTATCGCCCCGGCTCGCCGGGCGGCCCGATCAAATATGCCCTGCGCAGAATCCCCATCCGCCGCTCCTTCTTCCCCTCGTCGGATCCCGCCATCCAAGCGCAGCACGAACAGCACCTCCGCTATGCGATGGATAACCTCGCCGATCCGCAAATTAATCCCTACAGCGTCAACGAACACTTCACCTATCGCCCGCGCTGGACCGCCGCCTTCTTCACCGTGCACAGCGATTTGATTCGCGCCATGTGCCTCGATGCGTCCCGCGAGCTGCAGCGCGTTTGGACGGCGGTCAACGCAGAGAGCAATTCCGCCGCGCGCGCGAGAGCGCTCGACATCGTGAGAGAGTTGCCCACGCAACCCGAGCCGGTCACATGGCGCTCTGCACCGCGCATCGCGCGCACGGTCAACCGCCTCGACTACCTCCGCGACTGGACGCGGTTCTATCGAGCCAGCTACGCGCGGGCCCTCGCCGCGCTCCGCACCGGAGAACCTTCGCCATGAATCGCGGCCTCTCGCGCATAATTTTCGCCGTCGTCTCGCTCCTCTTCGCGGCCTTCTTTCTCGCGCCGCTCGGCATCGTCATTCGCGGCGGCTTCTCCGACAGCGGCCACTTCACGCTCCGCTATCTCATCGGAGTCTTTCAGAATCCCATTTATGCGGAAGGGCTCTTCAACAGCTTCCGGATCGCGCTCGGCACCACAGCGCTCGTCATCCTGATCGCCCTGCCACTGGCCTGGCTCACCAACCGCTACGACTTTCCCGGCAAGAAATGGATCGGCAGCCTGATTCTCGTCCCCATGGTGCTCCCCCCCTTCGTCGGCGCAATCGGCTTTCAACAAGTCCTCGGGCCGTATGGCGGCCTCAACACACTCCTCGGCATCGGCCCGGTGGATTGGCTCGGCCAGATGCAATACGGCGGCGTCATTGTGCTGCAGGCGCTGGGCCTCTATCCGATCATGTACCTCAACGCGAGCGCCGCGCTCGCGAATGTGGATCCGGCAATGGAGGAGGCGGCCGCCAATCTCGGGTGCAAGGGATTCACCAAGTTTCGCCGCATCACGCTGCCGTTGATGATGCCCGGCCTCTTCGCGGGCGGCACGCTCGTCTTCATCTGGAGCTTCACGGAATTGGGCACACCGCTCATCCTGAACTACACCCGATGCGCCTCCGTCCAGGTGTTCGATGCGCTGAAAGAAATCGGCGCCAATCCATTCCCTTACGCCCTCGTCTTTGTGATGCTCGTCTCCAGCGCCCTGCTCTACACCGCAGGCAAACTCACACTCGGACGCCAGGCTCACGCAATGCAAGGCAAGGCCACCGTCGCAACCGTCACGCGACCGGCGCGCGGCTGGCGTGGCTTCCTTGTCGCCCTGCCCTTTCTCGCGGTCATTCTCGTCGCCATGACCCCGCACCTCGGCGTCCTCGCCACCAGCTTCGCGACGCCCGGCAGTTGGTATCAATCCATCCTTCCCCAGCACTTCACGCTCGGCAACTACGCCGAAGCGCTCGGCCATGAAATGACGATCGGCAGCATCCGCAATAGCCTCTTCTATTCCACGCTCGCCGTCACCTTCAATGCCGCGCTCGGCATCGCCATCGCCTTCGTTGTGGTCCGCTCCGACATTCGCGGACGCGGCGTGCTCGACGCGCTCGCCATGCTCCCGCTCGCCGTGCCGGGCCTCGTGCTCGCCTTCGGCTACCTCGCCATCAGCGCCCACGCGAGCAACATGGATTGGGTGAAGAACAGCGACTTCTGGAAAAATCTCCTCGATGTCCGAGCCAACCCCACGCTCTTCCTCGTCATCGCCTACAGCATGCGCCGCCTGCCCTACATGGTGCGAGCGGCGGTGGCAGGTTTGCAGCAAACGTCCGTCGCGCTCGAAGAAGCCGCAGCCAATCTCGGCGCGGGATTTCTAACCCGTCTCCGCCGCATCACGGTGCCGCTCATCACCGCCAACCTCATCGCTGGCGCATTGCTCGCGTTCTCCTTCAGCATGCTCGAAGTCTCCGACAGCATCATGCTCGCTCAACGCACCGACTACTATCCCATCACCAAAGCCATCTACGAACTCTTCCAACTTATCGGACTCGGCCAATACCTCGCCTCCGCGCTCGGCGTCTGGGCAATGGCATTCCTCGCCGTCACCATCGTCGGCGCCAGCCTCCTCCTCGGCAAGAAGCTCGGCGCGCTCTTCCGCATCTGACCCGAGCGCGCCCACGCCATCGGCCACCCCCTCGCGAACGATTCCGACTTTCCGAGGTTGCGTTGCGCAATGCATTTCGCTACCGTATCTCTGTGCAAACAGGCGGGTTCCGTCTGATGGCGGCGCCCCAACAGGAGAAGATGCGTATGACCACCAAGGGCAGCCCGATTGAGCGAATCGTCAAGCGCGACGGAAACATTGTGGCATTTGATCGAGACCGGATCGCCACCGCCATTTTCAAAGCCGCTGCGTCGGTGGGCGGAACAGATCGAAAGCTCTCCGAAGAACTCGCCATTGAAGTTGAGCGGCGTATGGTCGAGGTCTATGGGCCCTACTCCACGCCCAGCGTGGAGGATGTGCAGGATGTCGTGGAAGAGGTTCTGATCAAGAACGGCCACGTGCACACGGCAAAGGCCTACATCGTCTATCGCCACAACCGATCGCAACAGCGCGCCGGGCGCGACTCCAAAATCGAAGCGACCGACAACATCCCCTACAAAAAGATATACGAAGTCCTCCGCTGGAATATGGACCACGGTTGCGAAACCGTGGACGGACTCAACAGCATCATCGCGCGCGGCCAATATGCCCAACTCGTCCGCGACTGCGATGAACGCTACTTCGCCGAAGTCGCCGAGGGCGCGGAGAAGGTCATCGCGCGTCTGCCCGATGTGCGCATCGTGATCATCGCGGGCCCCTCATCGTCCGGCAAGACCACCACGACGATCAAAATGAGCGAGGCCCTCAACGCCGCAGGCATGGAACTGGTGGCCATCAACATTGACCACTACTTCTTCGACCTCGAAATGCACCCGAAAGATGAATTCGGCGACTACGACTACGAGACGCCGCAAGCGCTCGACCTCTCGCTCATCAATCAACACCTCTACGCCCTCCTCGAAGGCAAAACGATCAAGACGCCGCACTACGACTTCAAGACCGGCAAGCGCACACTCGATGTGCACGAGATGTCTCTCGCGCCGAACCAGATTCTGTTGATTGACAGTCTGCACGGCTTGTATGACGCCATGACCTCCGCCATCCCCGCCTCCAAAAAGTTCCGCCTCTATATTGAAACACTCGGGCAACTGCGCGATGGACAGGGCAACTTCATGCGCTGGGCCGACAACCGCCTCATGCGCCGCATGATCCGCGACAGTTGGCACCGCAACCTCCAACCGCTCCAAACGCTCGCGCACTGGCACTACGTCCGCCGCAGCGAATTGAAAAACATCATTCCGTTCATCGGAACCGTGGACCACCTCGTCAACAGCGCCATGCCCTATGAAATCCCCGTGCTGAAGGCGCGCCTATTCCCCTACTTCCCCGAGGCAATGAAGGTCTACAAGGATGAACCCAAACGCCAGGATGCCTACATCCGCGCGCGGCGCATCTACGAGCTGCTCAATGGTATCGTGCCCGTGGAAGACGACAGCCCCATCCCCAGCAATTCGCTCATCCGCGAGTTCATTGGCGGCAGCCAATATAAATACTGAAAACCAGAGCGACCTCGCCGTGCGCAACCCTCCCGCGTTGCGCACGGCGTCTGCTTTTAATACAATCCGCGCATGGCTTCACTCGTCGAACTTCTCCGCTCCAGCGCAAAGGCGTTTGGCGCACACGCCGCAATCCAATTCCAAGGGAGAACCGTCTCCCACGCGGATTTTGATCGCTATACCGACCGCGTGGCCGCCGGCCTCGTCGAGAGAGGCGTCGAACCCGGCGACCGCGTCGCGCTCTATTGCCCGAATAGCGATGCCTTCGCCATCGCCTATTTCGGAATCCTCAAAACGGGCGCAACCGTTCTCCCGCTCAACCTCCTGCTCAACCCCAAAGAGATCGCCTATATCCTGAAGGACGCGGGCGCCAAAGCGATCCTCTATCACGAACTCTTCACCGAGCAAATGCGCATGGCGTCCGACCTGTTGCCCGGACAACTGCGCCTCCGCGTCTGCATCGGCGCAACGAACCCGCTGGGCGATGACACGTGGGCCGCGCTCCTCAACTCCACCGCGCCCATCCCCCAACCCGCAATTGTCGACACCGACCTCGCGGCAATCCTCTACACCTCCGGGACAACCGGACACCCGAAGGGCGCCATGCTGATGCACAGCAATCTCGCGGCCAATGTCGCGAGCATTCGCGAGGCCCTCCATCTCGAGCCGGGCAAAGACGTCCTCCTCTGCGTCCTCCCAATGTTCCACGCCTTTGCCGCGACGGTGTGCATGATCTTCCCTCTCACCAATGGCTGCACACTCGTCCCTCTGCCCAAGTTCGATCCCCAGGGCGTCGCGGACACCATCGCCGCGCACAACGTCACCGTCATGGCGGCCGTGCCGAGCATGTTCAACGTCTTGCTGCGACTGCCGGACAGCGAGGTGCCCAAGTTCCGCTCGCTCCACTTCGCCGTCTCCGGAGGCGCAGCTATGCCGGGCGAGGTCATGCGCCAATTCGAAGCAAAATTCGGCAAGCTGATCTACGAAGGCGACGGCCCGACGGAATGCTCGCCCGTCACCTGCGTCAATCCGATCGGAGGCACGCGGAAACCCGCATCCGTCGGCCTGCCCGTCCCGCGCGTCGAAATGAAAATCGTGGATGATCGCGGCCATGAACAACCGCACGGAACCGTCGGCGAAATCGTCGTGCGCGGCCCCAACGTGATGAAGGGCTACTGGAATCATCCCGAAGAAACGGCCAATGCCTTTTTTGGCGACTGGTTCCGCACCGGCGATCTCGGCACTGAGGACGATGACGGCTATTTCTACATCGTGGATCGAAAGAAGGACATGCTCATCGTCAACGGAATGAATGTCTATCCGCGCGTGATCGAGGAAGTGCTCTACAAACACCCCGCCATTCGCGAAGTCGCAGTTGTGGGAGAACCCGACGACCTGCACGGCGAAATCCCCGTCGCCTTCCTCGCGCTCAACGAGGGGGCGTCGGCCACGGCCCAAGAGCTGCGCGCCTATTGCCTCGACAACCTCGGTCGTCACGAAGTGCCGCGCAAGTTCATTGCACTCCCGCAGCTCCCCAAAAATGCAGCGGGCAAAATCCTCAAACGCGAACTGCGGATGGCGGGCGAATATGAACGCGGCGTGGATCGCCGCTCACTCTGAGCCGAACACAGGCTATGGACAGATCCTGAACATTGGCCTACGGTTCTCTATCGGAGCCAGCATGAAATATTTCTTTTCCCTCTTTCTCTTTCTAGCCCTCTCCACCGCGCAAGCGACACCCGTTCGCGATCAGCACGTTGTGGCCGAGCTGATCGCTCAAAACGCCTCCGTCCAACCCGATCAGCCTTTCTGGGTCGCCGTAAAGCTCGCGATGGACGAACACTGGCACACCTATTGGACCAATCCGGGCGATTCCGGCCTCGGGACCACTATCGCGTGGGACTTGCCCAGCGGATTCACAGCCGGCCCTATCGTCTGGCCCTATCCCCATGCCATCGCCGTCCCCCCGCTCGTCAACTACGGCTACGAAGACGAGGTGCTCCTGCTCACCGAAATTACCCCACCCGCAACACTGGATGCGACAAACGTCACCCTTCGCGCAAAGGTGAATTGGTTGATGTGCGAGGAGCTTTGCATCCCCGGCAAAGCCTCGCTCTCCCTCAGCCTCCCAACAGGCGACGAAACCCCTGCGGAAAACGCCGACCTTCACGCGACATTCCAGAACGCTTTCGACGCGCTGCCTGTGGACGACACGGACTGGCGCATCGAGGTCAAATCCTCACCCTCCTCAATCGAACTTCAAGCCACCCTCCCCGAGGGTGCGCTCACCGGGCAGTCAAACCTCTACTTCTTCGCAGAATCGCCCAATCTGATCGAACCTTCTGCGCCCCAGCAGGTCGCGTGGGAAGGGCGCACGCTCCGCCTCACGGCTGCGCGTGCCGCCGATGCCAGAGAACTCCCCGCCCAACTCGCCGGCATACTCGTCGCCCCAACGAGCTGGACCCCACAGCGCGACGCGCGCGCCATCGCCATTGATGCGCCCTTCGCAACAAGCGCTGCCCCGGCAAGCGCCGCGCCTCTCGCATCCAGCGGCACGCCAATGCGAGTGCCCGTCGCCCTCTTCTTCGCCTTCGTCGGCGGACTCATCCTCAACCTCATGCCCTGCGTCTTTCCCGTCCTCTCGCTCAAAATCGTTCACCTCGTCGAACAGACCCGCGAAACAAAAGAATCCGCCGCCAAACACGCAGTCGCCTTCACCGCAGGGGTTCTCTTCTCCATGTGGGCCCTGGCGATCCTTCTTCTGATCCTGCGCAAGAGTGGCGCCACAGTCGGCTGGGCGTTCCAACTCTCCAATCCCGCATTCGTTCTCGCACTCACGTTCCTATTCCTCCTCATCGCCCTAAACATGTTCGGCGTCTTCGAAATTGGCGTCGCCCTCACCCGCGCTGGCGGTGTCGCGCAGGATCGAAAGGGCCTCGCCGGCAGTTTCTTCAGCGGCCTGCTCACCACCGTCGCGGGCGCGCCCTGCGCGGGTCCCTTCCTCGGCGGCGTCATCGGCTACGCGCTCTCGCAACCCGCGAACATGGCCATGCTCGCCTTCACCGCCATGGGCGTGGGCACCGCCGCTCCCTACGCTCTTCTCTCCACCAACCCCAAACTCTTGAAGGCCCTGCCCAAACCGGGCGCATGGATGGAAACCATGAAGCAGCTCATGGCCTTCCCCATGCTCGCAACGGCCGGATGGTTCGCCAGCATCTACGCAAAACTGCACGGCGGCGGCGACGCGACGTTCCGCATCATGATCGCCTTCGTACTCGTCGGCGGCGCTGCGTGGGTATTCGGCAAGTGGACCGCCCTGCACCGCCGCGCAGATGTGCGCGTGGTAGCGCGGATCGCCGCCATCGCGCTTCTCGCGTTCGCCATCAAGATCGCGCTGAAACAATCCGACCTGACCATCGAAAAATGGTCGGCCTCAAAAGTCGCCGACCTCCGCGCAGCGGGACGCCCCGTTCTCGTGGACTTCACTGCGGAATGGTGCGCCATCTGCCAGGTCAACAAGCGGCTCGCGCTGCAAAACGAGGAAGTCATCGCCAAGCTCCAGGAAAAGGGCGTCACGCTGCTCGTTGCCGATTGGACCGATCAAAACGCCGAAGTCACCGCAGGACTCGAAGCATTCGGCCGCGCGGCAGTGCCCTTCTACGTGCTGTACGGACGCGATCCCGCAGCCGAGCCTCAAATCTTGCCCGAGCTGTTGACCCCCAACATTCTGCTCGAAGCGCTCGATAAACTTCCCTAGCGCGAGGGCGACTCCTCAACCCTCGCCACGCGCAATGCGGAGCGGCTAAATCCGATTCGGCGCTTCAATTCCAAGCAGCGCCAAACCGCGTTTCAAGACCGACGCAGTCAAATCGCACAAGCGCACGCGACTCTCGCGGACTCCCTCCTCGGCCTTGAGAAACGGAACGGTCTGATAAAACGTGCTGTACACCTGCGCCACCTCAAAAAGGTATTCGCAAAGCACATTCGGCTTATAGACCGACGTCGCCCGCGCCACCACATCCGGAAACCGCGCCAGCCGAACCGCGAGCCGCCGTTCAATCGCCTCGCCCAACACAATCGGCGAATCCTCCGGCCGCCGATCCCCAAATTGCTCGCGATACTTGTCCCGCACGCTCGCAATGCGCGCATGCGCATACTGCAAATACGGCGCGGAATTTCCATCCAACGCCAGCGCCTTGTCCCACGAAAAGGTCACCAAACTCTGCGGATTCTGACTCAAATCGGCATACTTCACCGCGCCCAAGCCCACCGCGCGCGCCACCTCGCGTTGCGTCGCCTCGTCCATCTCCGGACTGCTCGCCTTCACCAACGCGAGCGCGCGCGACTCCGCTTCATCCAGCAACCGCTCCAATTTGATGACGTTGCCTTGCCGCGTCGAAAAGGTGCCCTCGGGCAAGCGCATGAGCCCAAACCACACGTGCACGAGGCGCGTCGTCACCCCCATCTTTCGCGCCACGGCGAAAAACTGTTTGAAGTGCAACTGCTGTCGCTCGTCCGTGATATAAATCACCGCATCCGGCGAAAACTCCTTCGCGCGGCTCAACACCGTCGCCAAATCCGTCGTCGTGTAGTTGAACCCGCCGTCGCTCTTGCGCACCAGACAGAGCGGCAGTTTCTCTTCATCGAGTTTGACGACCAGCGCGCCTTCGCTCTCCTCCGCCAACCCCAACGCCTGCAACCGCTCGACGACCCCCGCCAACTGATCGTTGTAGAAACTCTCGCCCCGATTCAGATCAAAGCGAACGCCCAACCGCGCATAAATCTTCTCAAACTCGCCCAAGCTCAACTGCACAAATTGCTGCCACAACGCGCGGTTCTCCGCATCGCCCTGCTGCAACTTCACCAGCTCCGCGCGCGCTTGATTCAACCACGACTCGTCCTCCTTCGAACGCTCGTAGCTCTTCACATAGAGCCGTTCGAGTTCCGCAATCGGATCGTCCTTCAACGCCTGCGCATCGAGAAAGTTTCGATAACCCAAAATCAAAATGCCAAACTGTGTCCCCCAATCGCCCAAGTGATTGTCCGCCACAACCGTGTAGCCGAGGAAGCGATGCAGCCGATCCAACGCATTCCCAATCACCGTCGAACGAATGTGTCCAATGTGCATCGGCTTCGCGATGTTCGGACTCGAATAGTCCAAAACCACCGTCTTCCCACGCCCGATCTCCGGAACGCCGAGTCGCTCCGTGCCTTGCACTTCTTCGAGCCGACGCGCCAGGGCCGCATCATCCAAATGAAAATTGATAAACCCCGGCCCCGCGATCTCCAATCTCGCAACCCCAGCCGGACACTCCGCCACCAGCAACTTCGCAACCTCCACCGGCGCCCGCTTCAATCGCTTCGCAACACCCATGACCGCATTGCACTGATAGTCGCCGAAACGCTCATCCGTCGCCGGAAGAACCTCCATCTGAACGCCACTTAAATCTGCATCAGGGAAAAGGGTCTGGAAACGAGCGCGCATCCAACCGCTGAGTTCGTGTTCTAATGTCTTCATTTTCAATTTGTTGTGATCGCCGATCTGGCTGAATCTTTAAGCCCCCTGCCGCGCGGAACTAACGCGCAAAACAAACGGGACAGGCAAGGAAAAAACACTGCTAAAACAGTTGCAATCGAGGCGCAGGGTTCTATATTGCGCCTTTCATTACTCAAGCCATGTCGCGTTAACAGGAGGATTCATCATGGCGAAAACATCCAAAAAGACAACAACAACGAAGAAGGCCACATCGTCGGCCAAGGCTTCTGCAGTTCCCACAACCAAGAGCGTCGCTGCAGCCGCAGTAGCCGCAGAAACCAAAGGCCAGACGGCTCCCGCCGCGGTCAAGGCAGCCGTTGCCCCCGCAGCCGCCAAGCCTGCTCCCGCTGCTAAGCCCGCCCCGGCCGCAAAGCCGGCAGCGCCTGCTCCGGCCAAGGTTTCGCGCATCTCCGAGAGCGAGCGCCAGCGCATGGTCGAACAAGCGGCCTACTACATCGCCGAGAAGCACGGCTTCCAAGGCGATTCGTCCGAGTACTGGGCTGCTGCCGAAGCTGAAATTGATGCGGACCTCAAGCGCCGCAACGTCGTAGTTGCCTAATCGCACTTCGCACGTCTTCGCGCGCCGCAGTTTCGTTCAACACTAAACTCGGCGCGCGAATCTCTACTTCAGGCCCGCCAGCAGGCGATACGCCCAATTTGCGGCCAAGACAATCGCCGCGCTGATCCA
>WBZO01004143.1_pt1 | contig 15914 bp, 18 predicted proteins | sample 5204261 | NCBI WGS metagenome assembly WBZO01 (sample SAMN12412400, study PRJNA552823) | activated sludge metagenome | isolation source: activated sludge from anammox sidestream of wastewater treatment plant... | place: USA: North Carolina | collected 2017-09 | reverse complement strand
CCGACGTGAAGCGCGCGGCCTCTTCGAACCCGAGCTGCTGATACAGCCGCCGCGCGCGCACGTTGTGCTCGGCCACGAGCAGCGACACACGTTCGTATCCCCGCGCCCGCGCGGTGGAGAGCACCCGTCGAATCATCGCGCCGGCCAGCCCCCTCCCCTGTCTCGCCGGGTCCACGCTCACCTGGGCGATGTGCGCGGTCGACGCGTGGACCGCCGTCACCAGCACCGCGCCGTCGAGCGCGCCGTCGCTCGAGAACGATGCGGCCGAGAGCGCCGGATCGAACCGCCCGCACGCGTCCCCCCGCACCAGTTGATCCACGTACTCGCGCCACTGCTCCGCGGTGCCGCGCCGCGCGAACGGCCTCGTGCGTTCAGGCTCGTGGTACGCGCGGGCGAACAGCGCCGGCAGCTCCCGATCGGCGCCGCGGCTCCATTCGAACGTGCGATGGTCACCTGCCGCGGGTCCGCCGTCGAGCCTCGATTCGTCGAGTGGGCAACGCCGCATCAGATAGAGGTAGTGCTCGCGCTCGAAGCGATGACGCGCGAGCGCTTCTCCCAACCCTGCGGCGTCGGCGAAGCAGAAGACCATCACGCCGTCGGGCGCGAGCGCCGGCGCGGCGAGCGTCACGATCCCGTCGACGAGGTATTGCGCGGCTTCCGACGACCGGGCGTGAAAGCCGCCGACCTGCAGGATGTCGTCGAGAATCAGGAAGTACGTCCAGCCGGCGATGGTCCGTCCGTCGAGCAGGACGAGACCCGGGAGAAGCCCGCTTCGCCGCTGCGACTCGATCAGCGTGCACGCCGGACGGCTGTCCCACGAGAGCGCGGACAGCCAGCGGTCGGCCTCCCGCCGCCATTCGTCGTCGAGCGGCGGAACCGACCGGTCGCGCCAGTCAACGAGACGCACCGGACATCCTGCTCCGGAGCGACGAGGCGAGCCCGGGAATGGCGTCGGCCGCGCTGGTGGCGGCACCGCGATTGGCCACGACCACCTGATCGTAGACCTCGCGGCGATGCACCGGCACGTCGCGCGGCGCGGCGATCCCGATGCGCACCCCGTTGCGTCCGACGCTGACGACGTGGATCTCGATCCCGTCGCCGATGACGATCGACTCGCCGCGCTTGCGTGTGAAGACGAGCACGTCTACCCCAGGGGGTGATCGATGTCGTGGCGATCATGGCCGGCGAGCAGCTGCATCGCCCGCATGCGCTCGGGGTTGACGACGATCGGCGCACGGAGGTTGACCGTCGCGGCGCCGTCCCCGCTCACGCGCACGATGGCCAGCCAGAGCAGCGTCGAGCCTGGCATCGCACCGAGCCGCTGGCGTTGAAGATCGTCGAGGCGACAGGGATAGTCCGGATCCGCGAGACGCGGGTCGATCGCGAGGAACGCCGGCCGATCGCCGTCGAGCCCCTGCAGGCAGACGAGCGGCTCGAGCGAGGCCGACGTGAGCAGCAGGAACCGCCGGCAGTCGTCGAACCCCGGAAGCGTCTCGGCGAGCGTGACGACGTCGCCGAGGTTTCCCTCGAACGAGCCGAATCGCGTCTGGATCGTGTCGAGCGTGGGGGCGCGGTCGGCGAGGCTCATTTCAGGTAATCGAGGAGCGAGACCTTCGACGCCGCGGCCACGGCGCCGAGCGCCGCTTCGTAGGTCGTCTGCGCGCGCGACATCCGCGTCATCGCCTCGGCCATGTTCGCGTCCTGGGCGCTCGACAGCCGCGCCTGGGCCGCGAGCCGCAGCGAGGTCAGTTGTTCGTTGCCGTCCGCCACGGTCGATTCGTCGTGGCCGACCTGGCTCAGGGCCCGGTTCACCCGATCGAATGCCGAGCGCAGTCCGTCCATGCCGGACGCCAGCGCCGCCGCGTCGCCGCTGCGTGCCGCCGTGGCGAGCGAGTCGAGGAGCGTCAGCACGTCCTGCGCGTCGCTTCCCTGCAGGATCGCCTGCCCGTCGACCGCGATCGTCACGGTGCGGCCGGCGTCGACGTTGACGATCGTCGGCGCATCGTCCCCCTGGTAGATCCAGCCGCCGCCGACGTTCAGGTACGCCGGGCGATCGGCGTTGGTGCCCGAGAACAGGTAGGTCCCGTTGAAGCTGCTGTTGATGTCGGAGGCGATCCCGTCGCGGACGCCTTCGAGCGTCGCCGCCGCGGCGTCACGGATCGGCGCGGTCGCCGTGCTCCCCTGCGCGCTCTGCACGGCGGTCAGCGCCTGCGTGATCATGTCGACGATGTTGCCGAGCGAGGACTCGAGGGCGGTCAGCCGGGCGCTGGCGGAGTCCGATACCGCCTTGTAGCCGTCGATCTCGTCGATGGAGGCCTGCTCCATCACCGCCCGCTGCGCCGCGGCGGCATCGTCGCTCGGCACGCGCACGCGCTGGCCGGTGGAGACCTGCCACTGCGCCTCGGCGAACTGCTCCGACGCGGTGTTGATCGAGTCGAGACCGTCGCGGACCTGATTGAATGTCACTCTCATCACGTGGCTCCGAAGGTGCTCATGAGCGTCTGCAGCGTCTGGTCCACGGCTGTGAAGAAACGCGCGTTCGCCTGATAGGCACGCTGGAACTGGAGGAGCGAGGCCGCTTCTTCGTCGAGCGAGACGCCAGACACCGAATCGCGCATGCGCTGGATGGCGGTGACGATGTCGTGGCGCGTCTCGAGGCTGCTCTTCGCGGCAGCCGAGTCGGCGCCAATGCGGTTGACGAGCAGGCTCCACGATTCGACGAAGGTCGCCGTCCCCCCGCGGGTCGCGTCCGCGTCCTGGAGAGCGGCGAGCGCCCGGGCGGTGCCGTTGTCACCCACCGCGCTGGACGCCGATGCCGCGATCTTCGACGAATCGGCGAGGATCGCGGGGTCGACGGCGATGTGCGCCGCGGCGCCCGTCTGCGAGGCGAGCGGCTGGAAGAAGTTCTGCCCCGTCGCGCCGGAGAGATCGTACCCGGCCGCGTGCACGCCGTTGACCTGCTGCACCAGGTCGTACGCCAGCTCGTCGAGCTGAGACAGGTAGCCGGGCACGACGTTGTCGCGCACGTCGAGAAGGCCGCCGGTCGTGCCTCCGCGCAGCTCGCTCGTGATGTCGACGCCGCCGGCGCGTACTTCCGCGAGGCCGGTGACCGGCGCGTTGGTCACGTCGAGGGAGAAGCTGTGGGTGCCGACGACGAGCGCGCGGCCGGCGCCGATCGTCACGTCGAAGGTCCCCTGCGGCTGCGGGATGATGTTCACGCTGGCGAGCTTCGAGAGCTTCTGCAGCGCGACGTCGAGCTGATCGCGCATCGGCTCGGCGTCGGAGCCGTTCGCGTCGCCGATCTGCCGGTTCAGGGTGGCAATGGTCTTCGCGAGGTCGTCGATCTGCTCCACCGCGCCGCGAAGGTCGGCATCGGCCTGCTGGCGCGACGCCTGGAGACGGCTGGAGGTTTCGTTGAACGACAGCGCGAGGCGCGATGCCTGCGTGACGAGCGCGTCGCGCGCCACCGACGACTGCGGATCGGTGGTGAGCGACGAGACGGCGCTGAAGAAGGCCGACAGCCGGCCGTCGATGCCGGATCCGGCGCTCCCGAACGAGGTCTCGATCAGCGACAGCGCCGACGAGAGCGCCTCGTCCTGCGAGGCCGCCGGCAGCTCGCCGAGCAGACGGCGATCGATGAACGCGTCGCGCGCGGCGCGCACGCCGAGCACTTCGACGCCCCCGATTCCGTTCAGCGTGCGCCGTTCGGCCAGGTCGATGCGTCGTCGCGTGTAGCCTTCGGTGTTGAGGTTCGCGATGTTCTGGCCAGCGACGTCGAGCCCATAGCGCTGCGCGTCGAGCGCCTGGGACGCGGACGTGAGCGAGCTGAAGAGGCCGGCCATCAGACCCGCGCCTCGATGCGGCCGAATCGCGGAGCGACGGTGGCCGCGCCCGCCGGCGCATACGCCGGCGCCGCACCCTGTGCCGCCAGCGAGGCGGTGACGACCTCGCCGAGCGCGTGTCCGATACGGCGGCAGCGCCGCACGGCGAGCTGGATGCGCTGAAGCTGCGCGTGCACGTCGGCTGGTGTCGAGCGGGCGAGCTCGGCTGCTGTCGGCAGATCGGCGACGGCGGCCTCGAGCGGTGCTTCGCAGGCGGCTATGGTGTCGGCACGCGCCGAGGCGACCGCGAACGCCAGCTGTTCGAGTGCGTCCGCGACGGCCGCCAGACGAGCGAGTGCGGGATCGGTCATGGCACCTCTAGACCTGTTCGCCGAGCAGGTGCCGAATCAGGGAGTCGGCGAGCGCGCCGTCATCCCGTCCGAGGGCGCCGCTCGCGAGCAGCGCCTTGCCGCGTGCGACCGCGTCGGGGCGCACCTCCAGCGGCCCGCTCGCCGCCTGGATGGCGCGTGCCGCCAGCGCGACGTCGGGCGACACGGTCACCGCATCGCCGCCAGCAACCGTCCCCTTGCCCTTCGACGCCTGGTTGGTGCGCACGGAGTCGACGCCCGCTGCCGCGGACGCGTCGACGTTGGGTCGGTTGCCCTCAATCTTCATGACCACTCCTGACGTAATTCCGGTCAGCGTAGAAATCGGCAACTCCGCCCGATTCCTTTAGGGTCGCGACGCAAAAATCGGCCGCCGAGCACTAACTTCTTTTCTAGAGATCCCGGGGCGACGGCGCCGCAAAAGCCGAGAGCGACCCGATCTCGATAGCCTGACCGTCCTTCCGCGCCTCGAGGTGCAGGTGCGGACCGGTCGATCTCCCGCTGTTTCCCGAGCGTGCGACCACCTGACCGGCCTCGACCGTGTCGCCGGCCTGCACTGTCGCCGACGAGAGATGCGCGTACCGGGTCTCCAGCCCGTTGCCGTGGTCGACGACGACCGTCAGGCCGTATCCGGACCGTTCGCCGACCGACACGACGCGCCCGGGGGCGACCACCTGCACGTTCTGGCCGTACGCCATGCGGACGTCGGTCCCCGCGTGGAACTGCGACCGCCCGGTGAACGGATCCGGCCGCCACCCGAACGGCGAGGTCACCGGTCCCGGAAGCGCGACGCCGCTGCCGCCAGCCGCCGTCGCGGCCACGTCCGCCGTCGTCGACGCCACGGTGGATCCCTCGGGGATCGACACCGCGTCAGCCGGGGCGGGTGCCGCAGGGGGCGCCGCAGCTGGCGCCGACGCCTCGCCGGTCTTGCGTGCCAGCGCGTCGAGCAGCATCGCGGCGAGGCCGAGCCCTCCGCCTCCGCTCAGCGCCACGCCGAGCTCGCCGTCGAAGGTGTCGGTCATCGTGTCGGCGCCGAGCCCTTCGTCCTGCTCGTTCGACAGCATCGACTCCCGCATGCCGCGCAGCATCTCGGAGAGGAACATCGCCTCGAACTCGTGCGCGAGGCGCGCGAGCTTGACGCGTTCGGCATCGGCCGCCGACCGATCCTGCGCGACCGGGACGACCGGCGTGGATGCGGCGCTGACGTCCATGCTAGAGAATCACCAGATCGGCGCGAAGCGCGCCGGAGGCTTTCAGCGCCTGCATGATCGCGATGATGTCGCGCGGCGAGGCGCCGAGCGCGTTCAGCGCCCGCACGACCGCTTCGAGCGTCGTCCCCTCTTCGAGCGCGACGAGCTGCGCCGTGCTCTCGCGAACGTCGACCTCCTGGTTCGGGACGATTGCCGTGTCGCCGGTGCGCGAGAAGGCGTTCGGCTGCGACACCTCGTACTTCGTGCTGATGCGCACCGACAGGTTGCCGTGTGCGACCGCCGCCGCGCCAATCCGCACCTGCCCGCCGACGACGACCGTTCCGGTGCGCTCGTTGATGACGACGCGGGCGTTCGCGTCGGTCTCGACCGGCAGCAGCTCGAGCCGCGCCATGAGCGTCGACACGCTGCCACGGTACTGATCGGGCACGTGAATCGCCACGCTGCCGGGATCGACCACGCTGGCGGTCTGCGATCCGAGCTCGGCGTTGACCGCGTCGGCGATGCGCGCGGCGCTGACGAAGTCGGGCTCGCGCAGCGCGAGCGTGAAGCTGTCGCTGGACGGCAGCGTCGAACCGGTGGCCACCTGGACCTGGGCGCCACTCGGCACCCGGCCCACCGTGAGATGGTTCACCTGCACGCTGTTGCCGCCGCCACCGCCGCCGAACCCGCCGATCGACAGCGGCCCCTGCGCGAGCGCGTACACCTGGCCGTTCCCGCCGCGCAGCGGCGTCGCGAGGAGCGTTCCCCCCTGCAGGCTGCGCGCGTCGCCGACCGACGACGCGGTCACGTCGATGCGGGCGCCTGGGCGCGCGTAGGCCGGCAGTTCCGCGGTGACGAGGACCGCGGCGACGTTCTCGATCTTGATCTGTCCGGCGGGCACGGCGACGCCGAAGCGCTCGAGCATGTTGGCGAGCGTCTGCGCCGAGAAGATCGTCTGCCGCTTGTCGCCCGTCTTGTTCAGGCCGACGACCAGCCCGTAGCCGATGAGCGGGATCGACTCGACGCCCTGAATCGACGCGACATCCTTCAGGCGCGCAGCCGTTTCGGCCGACGCGGGGATGCCGAACATGACGGACGCCAGCGTCGTCGTTGCAAGTGCCGTGATGCGAAAGCGTGAGAAGGTCATGTCAGAAGATCTTGTTGAGCACACGAACGAGCCAGCCTGGCGACAAGCTGTCCTTCATCAGGCCGCGGCCGAAGTACCGGATCTGCAGCTGGCCGAGCGAGGTGGACAGCACGACGTTCCCCGGGCTGATATCTGCAACGCGTGCCACTCCCGTGAGCACGACGACCTGGCGGTCGCCGTTGATGGCGATTTCCCGAACGCTCTCGATGAAGAGGTCGCCGTTTGGCAGGACCTCGACGACCCGGCCGGTGACGATCGCTGTCAGTTCTCCGGCCCGTGTCGTCGTGCCGGCACCCTTGAACCCGGTATCGCTCTTCCCCGACGCCAGGTTCGTCGGGTCGATGAGCGACGGAAGCTTCGACTCGAGGCCGAAGAGGGACGGGACCGCGGCCGACGCGCTGCTCGACTTCGACAGCGTCGAGTCGGCGGTGCCGGTGGCGGTGATGCTCTCGATGACCCGGATCGTCACCAGGTCGTTGACGCGCCGCGCGCGGGCGTCGCCCATCAGGCCGTTGATCCAATCGGAATTCCCCGCCGGCGGCGAGGACGCCTGCTGTCGCGCCGATTCGAGGTAGCGCGCGATCTGCTCTTCGTAGCGATCGCCCGCGCCCTTGTCCTGCGCCGAGACCGTCGCCAGCATCAGCACGATCGCCGCGCCGGTGGCCCGGATCACTCGCGCGTGTCTAGTCATGAATCACCTCGACGAGCCCGCTCGCAATCACCCGCGCGCGCAGCTCACGCCGCGTCCCCCGATTGACGACGCGAACGACTGCCCCTTCCGCCCCGCTGTCGAGCGACGTGACGTCGGCGGCAACGCGGACGCCGCCGATCGACGCCACCGCCTGCACGACCTCGCCCGCCCGAACCGCCGGCGGCCTCACGATGTCCTGCGCCGTCACGATGCTGCCGATGACGAGATCGCGGCGCAGCGTCGCGCCGGCCAGATCGCGGACGGTCGGCAGGCGCTGCAGGCCGACCCCTTTCGGACTGCCGACGATCTCGACGAGATCGGACGACGTCAGCGTCGCTCCTCTCGCGATCGTCCGCGACGTCTGCGCGTACGCGACCGCGACCCGCACGTCCGCGCGGCCGCGTCCCACCTGCATCGCGCGGCCGCCCGATCCCTCGCCGATGACGACGAAGTCGATTGCGCTCCCGAGCCGCGCCTGCGGCGCGACGGCCACCGCCAGCGACGCGCCGGCGGCCTCCCGAACCGACACGTCGATGTCGGCGACGATGATCGACGCGCCGCCGCCCATCCGCCGCTGCACCTCGCGCTTCACGGCATCGGCGACCTGCGCGTGCACCGACGCCAGCGGCGCCTCGGCGACGACGGTCACCGCCATGAGCACGACGAGGAGCGGAAGCAGCGCGCGCATTACCGCACCATGTTGTTGACCTGCGAGAGCATCTCGTCGGCCGCCTTCACGACGCGCGAGTTGGCTTCGTAGGCGCGCTGGCCGAGGATCATGTTCACCATCTCCTCGACGACGCTGACGTTGGAGTCCTCGACGAACCCCTGCTGCACCGTGCCGCGGCCATCCTCGCCCGGCGCGCCGGTCTGCGGGTCTCCCGAGGCGGAGGTCTCCTCGAAGAGGTTTCCGCCGAGCGGGCGCAGGCCCCCGGCGTTCTGGAAGGTCGCGAGCTCGATCGTCCCGAGCTGCTGCGTGGCCGTCTGGCCGGCGACCTGCGCCGAGACGACGCCGTCCTTCGAGATGCTGACGGAGGTCGCGTTGGCCGGAATGCTGATCTGCGGCTCGAGCGGGTAGCCCTCCGCGGTGACGAGCATCCCCTGGCTGTCGCGGTGGAACGTCCCCGACCGGGTGAACGCCGTCGTCCCGCTGGGCGTGGTGATCTGGAAGAAGCCGTCGCCCTCGATGGCCATGTCGAGCGGTCCGCCGGTCGATCGCAGGTTGCCCGGGCGGAAGTCGCGAGCCGACCCGACCGGCCGCGTGCCGAGCCCCACTTCGAGCCCGATGGGCGCCTCGCCGACCGACGACGATGCCGAGCCTGGCACGCGCGTCTCCTGGTAGACGAGATCCTCGAACTCCATGTGGCTCTTCTTGAAGCCGGCGGTGTTCACGTTGGCGAGGTTGTGCGCGACGGTGTCGATGTTCGCCTGCTGCGCGTTCATGCCGCTGGCCGCCGTGTAGAGGGCGCGGATCATCGGATTCTCCCGAGCTGGTCGATGGCGCGGCCATCGATGTCGTTCATCATCAGGGACATGGCTTTCTGCAGCGCCTCGAAGCTGCGCGTCACGCCGGTCAACTGGGCGACGCGGTCGACGAGCGAGACGTTGGACTGTTCGAGCGATCCGCTGTGGACCTTCGGATCGGTGACGTCGCGCGGCGTGGCGCTGTCCGCGCGCAGCTTCGCGCCGCTCTCCGCGGCGAGACCCGCCGGGTTGTCGAAGGTGACGATCTTCAGCTTGCCGGCCACCGTGCCGCCGGTGCGGATCGTGCCGTCGAGATCGACGGCGATCTCGCCCGTTCCCAGGCGGATCGGCCCCGACGCGCCCATCACCGGCGAGCCGTCGTCGGTCGTGAGCGTGCCGTCGGTGCCGCGCGAGAAATGCCCGTTGCGCGTGTAGCGCGGTCCGGCCGGCGTCTCGATCACGAAGAAGCCGGCGCCGTCGACGGCGAAGTCGAGGTCGCGCCCCGTCGGCGCGAGGGTGCCGGGCGTGACGTCGAGACGCCGCTCGCCGGTGGTCACGTCGATGGCCGACTGGAGCACGGCGGTGAACTGCGGCCGGTCGGCCTGCGCGTCCGCGGCCCGCTCGCTCTTGTAGCCGGCCGTGCCGACGTTGGCGATGTCGGCGGCCAGGCGATCGAGCTGGTCGAGGCGGGAGCGCATCCCGCTCAGCGCTATGTATTGACTTCCTGCCATGCGCATTCCTCCCGCGCCTGCTCGCGCCCGAAGACGACCGAGCCGCGCGATGCCGCCAGGCGGATGCCCGGCGCCTTCTGCAGGCCGACGTGCAGCCGGACCTCGCTCTCCGACATCGCCTCGTCGGCGGCAATGGCCGACAGCGGCCGTCCGCCGCTCGCCGCCTCGGCGATCCGCCGGCCGGTCGCCCGCGCGCTGCCGCGCGTCGCGATCCGCCGGCCGAGCGTCTGCAGCCCCGCGGCGACGTTCTCGAGCCCCTGCTCGGTCGTGTCGGCGAGCAGCGTCAGCGCCTGCGCGAAGTGATCGAGCCGTTCGTTGACACGTTCGGCGTCGGCCGCCCGCCGTTTCAGGCGGACGAGCAGCGCGAGCTGCAGCAGGTTGATCCAGACCAGGACGGCGATGGCGCCGCCGACGACCATCGGCATGCTGACGTGCGGAAGGGTGATGAGAAGGGTGTTCATCGTGACTCCAGTGCGAGAAGCCGGTCCTGCCGGCTGACGAGATCGGTGATGCGCAGTCCGTAGCTGCCGTCGACGATGACGACTTCGCCGTAAGCGATGACCTTGTCGCTCACGAGCAGCTCGACCGGGTCGTCGGGCGAGCGCCCCATGTCGACGACCGATCCGGGGCCGAGCCCCGCGAGCGTCTTGAGCGAGAGCACCGCGCGTCCGAAGCGCACCATCAGCGGCAGCTCCACGTCGAGCACGAGATCGATGGCGGCGCCCGGGCGGCCCGGCGAGGGCGAGGGCGACGGCGTCGTCGGAGTGGGCTGGTCGTTCATCTAGGCCTCGTTGATGCCGGGCTCGGCGCGGCGATCGATGCGGATGCCGACGCGGCCGCCGTTGCGCGTCAGGCGTCCGGTGAACTTCGGGGTCTCGCCGACGCGCATCTCGATTGGCGCATCGGCCGGAATGCCGAGCGAGAGGACGTCGCCCCGCTGCAGCGCGACGAGGTCGGCGGTGCGCAGGCGCGCCTCGAGGAGCGCGGTCACCCGCAGCGGCACGCGCGAGAGGTTCTCGCGAAGCCAGGCGGTCTCCATGTCGTTCGGGGCGCGGCGCTGCCGCTGCCACGACTGGCCGAAGTGGGCGCCGACGACCTCGATCACGCTCGAGGGGAGACAGAGATTCATCTTTCCGGTCGCCGTGCCGATTTTCATGTGGAACCGGATGGCGACGACGACCTCGTTCGGGCTGGAGACCTGCAGCATCTGGGGACGCGTCTCGCGTCCGCGGACCGCGAACGAGAGCGGCGTGATGGCGCGCCAGGTCTGCGAGAGGCCGTCGAGCAGCAGCTTGACGACCGAGTCGATGACGTCCTGCTCGATGTCGCTGAGCGCGCGATCGGGCGCCGTGCCGCCGCCCGATCCGCCGAGCATCCGATCGACGACGGCGAACGCAATCGACGGGTTCACCTCGAGCGCGCCGAGGTCCTCGAAGGGCGGGATCACCAGCGAGTAGAACGCGGTCGGGTCCGACAGCGACAGCAGGAAGTCGGCGTACGAGAACTGCTCCACCGAGTCGACCGACAGCTCGGTCATCGTGCGCAGGTACGCCGAGAGCGACGCGGCGACGTTGCGCGCGAACCGATCGTGCAGGAACTGCAGCGAGTGGATCTGTTCCTTGGAGACCCGGTCCGGACGGCGGAAGTCGTACGGCGTCGACCCTTCCGCGCTCGTCGACACGCGCGAGCCGTAGACGGAGCGCCGCTCCGCCGCTTCGAGCAGCGCCTCGATGTCTTCGCGCGTGAGCGTGCGGTTCATGCCCCTGCCCCTTCCGGCGCGCGCATCCGCTCGGCGAGCGCGGTGCGAAGCCGCCGGATCGCCTGCGTGCGCAGCTGCGACACGCGCGATTCGCCGACGCCGATCACCTGGCCGATCTCGGCGAGCGTCAGCTCTTCCTGGTAATACAGCGCGAGAATGTGGCGCTCCCGTTCGGGCAGCGTCGACACCGCTTCCGCGAGGAACTGCCGGAGCTGCGTGCGCTCCAGCCGTGCGTAGGGACCTTCTTCCGGATCGATGGCGACCTCGAGCGCGCTCGTCCCGTCTTCCGTCGTCGCCTGGCGGACCGACGCGAGCTCCGCCGTGCGCAGCTGATCGAGCAGGCGGCCGTACTCCGTCTCCGACACGTTCAGGGCGCCGGCGATCTCGGTGCCTTCCGGCTCGCGACCGAGCTCGTGCCGCAGCCGCGCCACCGTCCCGTCCATCGTCCGACCGAGCTTGCGGACCGAGCGCGGCGCCCAGTCGAGATCGCGCAGCGCGTCGAGCATCGCGCCGTGGATGCGGCGGCGGGCGAACGCGTCGAACGGCACGCCGAGCGTCGGCTTGAAGCGGCTCGCGGCGTCGATCAGCCCGAGGACGCCGACGCTGATCAGCTCCGAGACCTCCACCTGCGCCGGCACGCGGTGCGCGAGACGCCCGGCGAGCGTGCGCACGAGCCCCACGTGCTCCATCACCAGGCGGTCGCGCGTCTCGAGATCCGCGTCTACCGCGGCGACGCGACCCGATGTCACAGCTCCGCCTCCGCGCCCACCGGCAGCTCTCCGAGGATCGCGCCGGCCAGCGTCTCCGGCGTGGCGCACTCGAGATCGTCGGGCACGCGCTGTCCCGTACCGATGTACGAGACCGGAATCCCCTGTTCGCGCAGCAGGCTCGTGAGCGGCGCGATCGACTCCGCTTCGTCGAGCTTGGTGATCACGACGCGGGCCGGCTTGACGTCGGCGTACGCGTCGAAGAGCCGCCTGGCCGCGGTGACGCTCGTGTCGGCGGCGATCACCAGGTGCGTGCGGACGTTCTCGTGGCGCGCGAGCACCGCCAGGTGCTCCCGCACGGCGTGGTCCTTCGGCGAGCGTCCGGCGGTGTCCACCAGCACCGTGCGCGACGTGCGCATCAGCGCGTACTCGAGTTCATCGGAGGTTCGAGCAACCCTGAAGGCCGAGCCGATGATGTCGGCATAGGTCCTCAGTTGCTCGACCGCTCCAGCCCTGAACCCGTCGGCGGCAATCATCGGGATGGCCCGTCCATGCCGCGCGCGCTCGCGCGCCGCGATCTTGGCGATTGTCGTGGTCTTGCCTACGCCGGGCGGCCCGACGAAGACTTCGGCGGCCGCGAATTCCGGATCGGACGCCGTCAGCGGCCCAACGCTCTCGGCCACCGCCTTGAAGAGGCGCGACGCCGAGGCTCCCCGCCGCTGCGCGTACGGAATCGTCCGGACGATCCCCTCGGCCATGGGCCGATCGAGCCCGCTCGCCACCAGCCGCGCGACCAGCGCTTCGGCGTCCCCGTCGACGGCCGACGGCCGGCGGTCCGACGTCGATGGTCGGTTGGCCGACACCGGCGCCTCGATCGCCGCCGTGATCTGCACCTCCCGTCGTCCCAGCAGGCCGCGCAGCCCCGAGGCGGGGACCATCTCGGTGGACACGACGACCGCGTCGGGTCCCAGCGCCTCGCTGGCGTCGCGAAGCGCCTCACGCACAGTGGGTTTGCGGAATGTCCTCAGTTCCATGACTCACTCGAGTGTCGCCAGGGCCGTGACGGAAATCTGCGGCGGAATCTCGTTGTGCGACAGCACGCCCAGGTGCGGAAGCACCCGCGAGAACAACCGCCACAAATGGGGCCGCAGTGCTGGCGTGCACAACAGCACAGGTTGTGCCACGGCGCTGGCGAAGACATCGGCGATGCGCGACGCGAGCCGCTGCGCCTGCGCCGGGTCGATCGCGAGCACCGTCCCGTGCTCGGTCCGCACCACGGCCTGCAGCAGCCGCTCCTCGAGCGCCGGCGACAGCGCGATGACCGGCACCTCGCCCTTCTCGTTCTGGAACGGCCGGCAGATGCCGCGTCCGAGCGCGACGCGGACCGCCTCGGTCAGCGCCTCGGGATCCTTCGTCACCGCCACCGCGTCGGCGAACGCTTCGAGGATCGTCGTCAGATCGCGGACCGAGACGCGCTCGCGCAGCAGCTGGCGCAGCAGCCGCTGCACGTCGCCAATCGAGGCGAGCTTCGGAATCAGCTCTTCGACCAGCTTGGGAGAGCTCTGCGCCACGCGGTCCACGAGCTCCTTCGTCTGCTGGCGGCTCAGGAGATCCGGCAGGAACGTCCGAATCGTCTCGGAGAGGTGCGTCGACAGCGCGGTGGTCGGATCGACCACGGTGAACCCCGCCTGCGTCGCGCGATCGCGCTGATCCGGAGCGATCCAGGTCGCCGGGAGCCCGAACGCCGGCTCGCGCGTCTGGATGCCGTCGAGCGACGCGCCGACGCCGCCAGGATTGATCGCGAGCAGACGATCGGCGTACAGCTCGCCGCGCGCGACCTCGACCCCTTTCACGAGGATCGCGTAGGTGCGCGGCGGGAGCTGGAGGTTGTCGGCCACGTGCACCGACGGCACGACGATGCCGGTCTCGGTGGCCACCTGCCGCCGGATGGCGCGCACGCGGTTCAGGAGCGTGCCGCCCTGCTTCTCGTCGACGAGCGCCACGAGCGCGTACCCGACTTCGACCGCCAGCGGATCGACCGCCGTCGCGGCGTCCATCGCGTCGGGCGACGGCGCCGCCGCGGCCGCGGCCTCCGCCTTCGCCGACTCCGGACGCGCGCGGTCGACCGTGGCGCGATTGGCGTAGGCGGCGAGGCCGAGCAGCGAGGCGACCGTCAGGAACGACAGCTTCGGAAGCCCCGGAATCAGCGCGAGCCCCACGAGCACCGCCGCGGCGACCGCCAGCGGCCTCGCCCGCGCGAGCAGCTGCACCGCGACTTCGTCGCCCAGGTGCGATTCCGCCGCCGCGCGCGTCGTGATGAGACCGCCCGACATCGACACGAGCAGCGCCGGAATCGCCGTGACCAGCCCCTCGCCCACCGTCAGGATCGTGTAGGTCTGCGCGGCGGTCCCGACGTCCAGCCCGTGCTGGACGACGCCGATGATCAGGCCGGCGACGATGTTGACGCCGGTGATCAGGACGGCGGCGAGCGCGTCGCGCTGCGTGAACCTGATCGCGCCGTCCATCGCGCCGTAGAAGTCGGCTTCGCGCCGCACCCGCTCGCGGCGCGCGCGCGCCTCGCGATCGTCGATGATGCCGGCGTTCAGGTCGGCGTCGATCGCCATCTGCCGGCCCGGCATCGCGTCGAGCGTGAACCGCGCGGTGACCTCGGAGATGCGCACCGCGCCGTGGTTGATCACCAGGAACTGGATCGCGATGAGCACCAGGAACACGACGATGCCGACGACGAAGTTGCCGCCGACGACGAACTGGCCGAAGGCCATGATCACGTGGCCGGCCGACTCCACGCCGTCCTGGCCGTTCATCAGGATCAGCCGCGTCGATGCCACGTTGAGCGACAGCCGGACCAGCGTGAGGAGCAGCAGCAGCGACGGGAAGACCGAGAACTCGACCGGCTGCCTGATGTAGATGACCGTCAGCAGCAGGACCACCGCCAGCCCGATGTCGACCGACAGCAGCAGGTCGAGGACGAGCGGCGGCAGCGGGACGATCATCAGCACCACGACCGCCATGACGGCGATCGGCGCGAGCAGCTGTGCTCCCGGCCGGGCGACGAGCTTCGTATCTGCACTCATGGTCAGGACCTACAACACCAGCTGCTTGATGCGAACGAGGTACGCGAGCACTTCCGCGACCGCGCCGAAGAGCGGACCGGGAATGGTCTCGCCGACGTCCGCCGTCTTGTAGAGCGCCTGGGCCAGCGGCACGTTCTCGACCATCGGCACGCCGTGTTCCCGCGCGATGGCCCTGATCCGCGCCGCCATGTGATCGGCCCCCTTCGCCACGACGATCGGCGCGGCCATCGTGGCGCGCTGGTAATGGAGCGCGACGGCGAAGTGCGTCGGGTTGGTGACGACGACCGTGGCTGTCCGGACCGCCTTCAGCATCCGGCGCTTCGTCATCTCGCGCTGGACCTGCCGCACGCGCGCCTTGATTTCGGGTGAGCCTTCCGACGACCGTGCTTCGTCGCGCACCTCGTGCCGGGTCATCTTCAGCGCCGAGGTCGTGCGCCAGCGCTGGACGAGGAAGTCGGCGAAGCCGAGGGTGAGCATCGCCAGCGCCCCCTGCCAGAGGAGACGCCGGATCGATTCCCACGCGTATCCGGCGGCCTGGCCGGGGACCATGCGGGCGACGACGCCGCCGTCGACGAGCTGTGCGTCGAGGATCCGCCAGGTGATCGTCGAGAGGACGGCAATCGAGATCGCCGCCTTCAGGAACTCGATGCCGCCCTGCGACGGCTTCAGCCGCTGAAGACCGTTGGAGGGGCTGAGCCGCTCCCAGTTCAGGCGGATCGATTCGCTCGCGAACACGAACCCCGACTGCCCGATCGTCCCGGCCACGCCGACGATCGCCGCAATCGCGAGCAGCGGTCCGACGGTGACCGCCACCATGCGCCCGTCGGCGAAGACCGCCTGCGCCAATTCGGAGGGCGACAGGACGTCGAGCGGGCGATCGCCGATGCGCCGCAGCCCCGCGGCGAGCCGCGTCGCCATGGCGG
>WBZO01004141.1_pt1 | contig 15921 bp, 15 predicted proteins | sample 5204261 | NCBI WGS metagenome assembly WBZO01 (sample SAMN12412400, study PRJNA552823) | activated sludge metagenome | isolation source: activated sludge from anammox sidestream of wastewater treatment plant... | place: USA: North Carolina | collected 2017-09 | reverse complement strand
CAGGATTTTTCAGATCGTTATAAACGATAACCCACTCAGCCCGGAATATCGACCTGTGCTTTTTTTTATTAAAAGGAATTGTATTCCTGCAATCCTGTAGAATAATTATGAAGATTAACTGAATTTGAATGGAAAAGAGAGAAATGTGTGAGTCCAAATATTGGGTATCTGGCCAAAGGGCGTTTTCAGGTTGAAATTGTCGCCGCCAATCGCCGCATGGTGGCAGGTAAAAGCAGCGAACAAGTGACCCACTGGGCTGCACAAAAAGCCCTGTCTCTGGCTGGAGATGCGCCAATCCTTGATCTGGCCTGCGGGAATGGACGCCATTTCCCCGAACTCGGGAATCAGGGGCCATTGCTGTTTGGCGGGGACATCTCCGACCCGATGCTGCGTGTGGCGCAAACTCTCCTCGAGCAGACCCGGTATGGACGTGGTCTGGTCCGCCTGGATGCCGAGCAGCTGCCATTCCCGGATAAATCATTCGATGTGATCTTCTGCGCCCGCTTCTTCCACCATTTGCCTTCACGCTCGCTGCGTGAAAGCATCCTCTCCGAGATGTTCCGCATCAGCCGCCATGGCGTGGTTCTGACCTGCAAGGCGCGCTACAGTTATGAACACATTTCCAAGGTGGTCAAATCCATCTTCATTGGAAACAAAGGAGTGGTTCATCGATATTTCATAACAACCCGTGAAGTGACCCGGATAGCTGAGTCCAATGGTTGGAAACTGGCGGAGAAGTATGCTCCTCATCCTTTGATTGGCGCCAACCGGGGGTACCTGCTGATTCCGAAGAAATAGGGGCACGGCATGACGTGCCCTTTCGGAAAACGGGCGATTTCCCTGGGCACATCATGCTGTGCCCCTACAGAAAACGGGTGATCTCCCTTTGTGGATGTATGGCCGCGGAATGGTTTACCGTTTCTTGCCGGGAAATGGAAAGCCTCGGGCCGGGGTTTTTGCTGTCGGCTTGAGAGCGTTGTGTCCTTATATCAAAACGCGCCTGTCCGTCTGGATGGCTTGACACTGTCTGTGCAACGCACAATCCTTGAGTCTTCTGCTCAGGGGAAAGGCCCTGCGCCAGTCTGCTCACAGGCCTCTCCCGCTGAAGAATTGAATCCTGATCCAAATAGAGGAGCGTGGACCATGTCGCAGAGACCGTTGAATGTCGCACTGATCGGTGGTGGAGGCGGAGCCTTTATCGCCCAGCCTCATCAGCGTGCAATTCACTTCGATGGAACTCGCCGTGTTGTTGCCGCGGCGCTTCATCCCGATCCGCAGGTTGCCATGAAAGAGGCTGAGAACTGGCCCTACCCGATCCGAGGCTACGAGAGCTACGATGCCCTGATCGCTGCCCAGAAAAACGCTTCTGATAGCGAGCGCATCGATTATGCCCTGATCGTCACTCCGAACTTTGTCCACTATGATCCGGCGGTCAAATGCATCAAGGCTGGAATTCCAGTCTTCTGTGAAAAGCCTCTCTCACTCAACATGAAAGAGGCGGAAGCCCTGGTGGCGGCAGTCAAGAAGTACAAAGTGCCCTTTGGAGTGGCCCACACTTATCTCGGACATTGGACAACACGCTTCAGCCGTTTCATCATCACCAGCGGCCTGCTCGGCAAAGTTCGCTGGGCCGATTCCTATTATCTCCAGGGCTGGCTGGCCGGCCTGACCGAAAAACAGGGAGTCATGCAGGCCGAATGGCGTGTCGATCCCAAGCGTGCCGGCATCAGCTGCTGCGGGGGCGACATCGGAACCCATGCCCTCATGCAGCTGCGCTATGTCACCGGCCTCGAGGTGGTGGCGACACGCGGATTCCTCGAGACCTTTGTCAAAGGGCGGATGCTGGATGATCACTTCACCACCTACAACGAGCTCAGCAATGGCGGAAAAGCCATCGTCCGCGCCAGCCAGATCGCCATCGGCCATAAGAACGATCTGGGGATCGAGGTCAACTGCGAAAAGGGAACTCTGATCTGGCGTCAGGAAGATGCCGAAAAGGTCGTTATCAATCTGCCGGGGCAGCCGGACCGTGTCTACTGGAGAAAGGAAGTCCAACCCAATGATGGCTTCCTCAAGAATGTGCCCGCCGAGCTCATGAACGAGCCGACCATTCCCTCGGGCCATGTCGAGGCGTTCCATGATGCTTTCGCACGGCTGCATCGCTGTTTCGAGGCGGATGTGCGCGCATACAATGCCAGGAAGAGCTGGAAATGCGATGGCAACCGTTATGCCAATGTCGAAGATGGCAGGATCGGCATGGCGTTTATTCAGGCCGCAGTCAAAAGCAGCCAGGCTGGCGGCAAATGGATTAAGTGGAAGTAATTGAAATCGATTCGCGATACGGGGCACATCCTTATGTGCCCCGTGTCGACCCTCATCCATGGCAGAGCCGTCTGATCCTCTTGTCCGCGAAGTCGCCCTTCTCCTCGAGAAAAAACCACGGATATCTGTTTTGACCGGCGCGGGTGTTTCCGCCGCCAGCGGCATTCCCACCTTCCGCGATGCACAGGGGCTGTGGGAAGGAGTTCCTCCCGAGGATGTTGCCACCCCGCAGGCCTTCGCAAGAAATCCCGGGTTTGTCTGGCGTTTTTATGATGAGAGGCGCCGAAGGCTGCTGGAGTGCCATCCCAACCGTGGCCATGAGGTCCTGGCTGCCTGGAGCCGGCGGTATCCTGATTTCTCCCTGATTACCCAGAATGTCGATGGGCTGCATGAGCTGGCCGGAACTGCAAATGTGACACGCTTTCATGGATCTTTATGGGATGTCGGCTGCTGGGAGGAATGTGTGGCATCCCCGCACCGTTGGCGGGATGAAACTGTTCCATTTCCTTCTCTTCCTCCAGTATGTCCCTACTGTGGAGGGAGTCTGCGGCCTGGTGTGGTCTGGTTTGGTGAGGGAATCGATCCCCATGTTGTCCAAAAGGCAGAGGCTGCCACCAGATGCGACCTCTTTTTCACCATTGGGACCTCGGCAGTGGTTTTCCCGGCAGCGGACCTGATTTTCCAGGCCCAACGGCATGGGGCTACTGTGATCGAGATCAATCCGGAGAAAACACCTGCTTCCAGCCGGGTCGACCTGTTCCTGCAGGGAAACTCGGAAATAGTCCTCGATCGGATCGAAGCCCTCCTGGGATAATTTTCTGCATCCCCGAAAAAAACATTTGCAGTGGGGTCGGCTGGAGATTAAAATGGAACCAGAAAACTCCTGTTTCTGAGGGGGAACAGGGTGCCAGCCTGACTGCCATTCCGCGTTACCCGGTTCGAAGGTGGTTCGTTTCTATTCAATGTTGGAATCTGGCTTTTACAGCCGCTCGAAGGAGGCTGAAAGATGGGCAATCAACAGCTGAATCAAGCGACTGCTCAACCACCTGCGTTTATCAAAGCAATCGATCCAGACACCGGGTCGGAAAGAATCCTCGATGCAAAAACCGAGATCCGGAATTATCTCAGCCAAGGGTGCCCAATGGTGATTGTGGATCTTCTCGGCGCACGTTATGTCTCCAGTGAGCTTCTCAATTTTCTTCTGCTGTGCGAAATGGACTGCCAGCGCAATGGGGCCACACTCAAAGTCCGTGATGTCGCTCCGGATTTGCTCAGGGTATTTCGCTTCGCGGGTTTGAACCAGGTTATCGATTTTTCGGCGTGAGGAATCTGTGGGGGCTGGTTGCCTTGACAGCAGGACAGTCTTTTTTAGAATCCCTGCTTAATCTTGTACTATCAAATAATTTTTTGAAGAAGATCGATGCCTGTTCTGAAAACAGAAAACCTCACCAAAATCTTCCGCCGCGGCTGGCGGCGCGGGAAATTCACTGCACTCGATAACCTCTCGATCGAGGTTCGGGAAGGTGAAATTTTCGGGTTTCTGGGGCCAAATGGAGCTGGAAAAACCACGACCATCAAGATCCTGCTTCGCCTGCTCAAGCCCACCAGCGGAAATGCCTATATTCTCGATACGAATCTGAAGGATACCCCCACCCGTTTGCGCGTGGGTTATATGCCTGAAAACCCCTATTTTTACCGGTTCCTGACGGGAGAGGAATTCCTGAAGTTTTATGCACGCCTGAACCGCATTCCTCCGGATGACCAATCCAGGAGGATCGATGAGCTTCTTGACCTGGTTGGAATGCGCCATGCCCGCAATGTTCTGCTGAAGGAATATTCCAAGGGAATGACCCAAAGGATCGGCCTGGCGCAGGCTCTCATGCATGACCCGAAACTGGTGCTTCTCGATGAACCGATGTCCGGCCTCGATCCGATCGGGCGCAAAGAGATCCGTGACCTGATCTATGCCTTGAAACACCAGGGGCGGACCATCTTCTTCTGCAGCCACATCCTCTCCGATATCCAGGACATGTGCAGCCGTGTGGCCATTCTCCATCATGGAAAGCTGCTTAAAATGGGGGAGCTGGACAGCCTGCTGGGCACAGAGAAAAACAAGATCCGCCTGGAGATCCGCCTTCCGGATGGAACCAGCCCAGCCGATCTCGATCTGGCTGGTGAGTTCCACAATGGCCTTCTCAAGTCGGTGCTTCCGAACACCGCCGAGGCGAATCAGAAACTGGACCTGTGGCGTTCCAAAGGAGCCCAGATCATTTCCTGGATCCCCGAAAGAAAGAACCTCGAGGAGATCTTTGTCGAAACCATTCGGGCCGCTGATCCGAATGTTGTCTTAGAAACCTGACCTGTTGGTGGAAGGATAGACTCAAGAGCCATGACAGAAATCATTGCCATCGGTTTAAACACCTTTCGAGAAGCGATTCGAAATAAAGTTCTTTACCTGATCCTGATGTTCGCCCTGCTTCTGCTGGTGAGCTCGACCCTGTTGTCGAGCCTCGCGCTTGAGGAAGGCATGAGGGTCATTAAAAATCTCGGGCTTTCTTCGATCAATGTCTTCGGGCTTCTGGTCGCCATGTTTATCGGGGTCAACCTGATTCCGCAGGAAGTCGAGAGCAAGACCATCTACACCATCATCTCCCAGGGGGTCCGGAGATGGCAGTTCGTTCTCGGAAAGTTCCTCGGCCTGACCATGACTGTCTATGCCAACATGGCGGTCATGACTTTCATGCTGCTGTTGATCATGTTCTGGTTTCTGGGCGGCTTTTCCCATCCTTTCACGACACTGGGGGACCGCTCATTCATGTGGGTGACTGCCGCCATCGGGATGCAGCTGTTCGAAATGCTGATCGTGATCAGCATCGCCATCCTGTTTTCCTCTTTTTCGACACCAATCCTGTCCGCGGTCATGACCCTGATGGTCTATGCCATCGGCCACATGACCAATGATTTCTGGGATTACATCCGTCTTCAGACCGAAAAGGAGGGGACTAACCTGTTTACAGGATTCCTCACCTTTATCTGGTACCTCTGCCCCCATCTGGACCTGCTCAACCTCAAGAAGCTGGCGGTTTATTACGAGCTTCTGCCGGCAGCCCAGACCTATTTCCCCCTCGGGCCGGCGGTGCTCCATTCTCTGACATACTCCGCCCTTGTGCTGGGCCTGGGATGTGTCGCTTTTTCCAAGAGGGATTTCTGACCGGGCCGGGCCTTTGTGATGAAAAAGAAAGCTCCACTCATTGCGGTTCTTCTGACAGCCCTGTATATCGCAGGCCAATATTCGGCCTGGACTGTCCAGCGGTTTGATTATGTCTACAACTACATGTACGAATTCACCAGCCCGGGGGTGCGCTCCCTGCTGTCGATGGGGCACGATGCCCTGGTGGCCGATCTCTCTCTCATCCGCGGGATTCAGTTCTATGGCAGAAATTATCCCCTGCTCGACAAGCACCCGGTCAAATACGAGCAGTTTCACTCCCTCGGCACATCGGTATCTCAAATCGACAAACGTTACGAAGGCGCATACCGTTTCTGGGGCTTCGCCTTCACCAGCGCCGAGCGGGGCAAGGTGGATGCCTATCGCTTCCTGATCCATGGCGCTCACCAGCTGAGTGCCACAGATGACCTCAAGACCGCGACTGGCCCGGCTTTTGGCGCTGTCTTTCCCGACCTGTGGAAAGTCGCCAAAGATGCCGGTTATGTGGCGGTGTATGAACTCAAAAGCGAAACACCCGAATGGGGCTGCAGCGCCTACAAACTGGCCCAGCTTTCATCGGATTGCCCCGACTTCATCAGGCGATTGGAATACTTCGCCTGCCGTTCAATCGAGCCGGATCCGCTCCCGCCCCTCATGGAACTCGCTCATGATGCCGCATCGACTGACAATGTGGCTCTGAAAACACTCAATGTGGATCACATCAAAAGGATTGTGGCGCAGGAGCATAAAACCTTCTGGAAGTTTGCCGAGGATGTTTATCGTGAAATCCACAATGCCACGCCCACAAAGATTTCCGATCTGAAAACAGTCCAGATCATGAAAGAAGCCACACAGCGTTATCGCGAAATGAGCGCCAAGTGGTTTACCGATGCCACCACACGCCTGTTTCCCAACCTGGTGAATCCTGTCACAGCTGTTCAGGACAACCCGATGGTGCGGGAAGCGGTCGAACCGGAGATGCCGATCGACCCTTATGGCGGGGAATATCTGATCCTCACCATCGAAGGAAAGGCAGAGCTGGTAAGCACCGGCATCTGCATGGATGAGAGGCGTGATTTCCTGGCTGGCTACAATGCTGCCCTGGATGATTACAGGAAGAACCACGACGGGCAGTGCCCTCCGGATATCGACACTTTCGAAAAGACCTTCGATGAGAAACTGGTTCGGGCGGACATGTATGGATATCCGCTCCTCTTCAATGCCCAGAGCTGTTCATTCGCTTTTCCGCCGATCTCCGAAGAGGCCCAGCCGTCAATGGCTCCTTATGCTGGCAGGCTGAAGGAAGAAGAGGGAGAAGGGGAAAGCCCGGCATCCGTTACCGATGAGCTCAGCCCCCCGCCTCAAACCGGGAAATGAGCTGCCGCCAGGCAGGCTCATGGCGATTCGCGTTCCGGGTTGTGATCTTAAACCAGCCGATTCAATAAGGCATCGACTGCCTGTCCCTGTGTTCCATCCCAACGGGTGAAGTGTGAGACCTGGGTGAGGCGATTCCCTCCCATGGCAGCCTGTGAAACATCCCGGGCCGCCAGGTTGATCGAACGAATCCCCAGCTGATCGAGGGACAACATCGTCATCTGTGCTACACTCTGTGCTTCTCCCTGAGAAACCAGCACACGCAGCTGATTGAAGACTGCATCGTCACGGTCAATCCGCCCGTCCTGGTTGGAATCAAAACGCGCCAGCTCCTCAAAGCCATTTCCGGCGCCATGCTGGTCTCCAAACAGCTCCCTGCCGTCATCGATCTTCCCATTCCCATTGCGGTCGAGCGCAAGGAAACCATCTCCGCCTTTTACTGTCGCCATCTTCTCGGCCTGTCCATCGGCATCCAGGTCGAAATCGGCCCCTGCCGCGGCGCTGGTCAGCTCGATTCCATCTCCATCCAGATCGAGGACAATTGGATCCGCGGGGGGGGCTTCTTTGGAGCGAATCTCCATCCGGGTCGATTCAAAGGAAAAATCCATAGAAACCTGAAGCGACTGGGATTGCATTGAGAAAGACTGAGGCCCTCCGCTTTCCCGTGGGGCTGCAGCAGGGGCCTGTGTGGTTGCGGCGGGTGCCGGTCTGGCTGTGGATCCACCCTGAACTCCCTGGAGGAACTCACGCAGCTTTCCAAGGAATGCCGCAAACTGCTCATCATCTCCGAAAAAGGTCTCGAGCAGCACGGCGAATCCCCCCAAGGAGCCATCGGCTGAAAGGGCTTCCAGGTTACCCTGAATCCCACCTTCATTATTGATGGCGATCGAAGTCTGGCTGAATGAAATATCGATGCTCAAGGAAGCCCGAATCTGCTGAGTCTTGAATCGTTCAACCGCCTGGCGCGCGGCATCGCCAAAGTTGGCCTGCGGATTGCCTCCACGAGCTCTCCCGGTTTCGACCAATGCCTGCTCGAATTCGGCAGACACCCGGATCGAAATCCTTAAATCCCTTAACGATGCGAAAACATTCGACCCTTCCGGAGACTCGGCAGCCGCCACACGGGTCTCACTGAGAGAAAAATCCATCGAAGCGGAAAAACTCGAACGGCTGAACTGGTAGGTGCCATCCGGCGCCACAACCAATCCCCCCGGCTGTGGGATGGCAAGGGGCATCTGCTGCCTTCCGCCAAGTTCCAGAACATCCTCCGGCAGAGCGGTCTGTGTTCCAGCTGGCTGGGTTTCGGGTGGAGAACCACTGGCTCGGTTCTGCTGAAAAAGGCTGCTCAAAAAAGATTGAAGGGAGCTCCCCGGGTCCCCGGAGAGTGCGGGTAGACTCAGTCCTTGTGCCATCCTTGGCCACCGACCTTTCCTGGAGCCGACTGAAGGTGAGGGCATCCATGTCCTCGAGCCTTCTATCGAGAGGGCTGGTTATAATTCCTCTGCTTCTACACCCTCTGAAAGGAAAGGTACACAAAAAAGACTTGTATGTCAATAAGATAGTTTATTGCGTATCGGCCAAAATAAAAATATCTTCAGTGATTTCATGAAGATGGTGGCCGTTGCCCTCCGGCGAAGATGGGTAATCCCGCATCCCAGACAGAAAACCACCAAGTCAAATTCAACCGAATAAACCCTGTTAGTGAAATACCCTGAAGAATATCAGTCAAAAAAGCCACATAAATTCTGACATACAGGGTGAATGGGCCATGTATGTATTAAAAAGAGAATTATTTTCATGACTTGTGAAATAGTATCTTGACATGCGATTTAATATCAGTCATTATCTCGCTCAGTAGTCCCCATCCCAGAGTCTTGCGATGTTCGGGTCTGCTGAAAAATGCAAGGTTATAAGGCTCCAGCAGTCATATATCTTGTAAAACGACGAAGGAAGAACACAAAATGTTGGGCTCAGATGCGATTATCGAGTCACTTCGGCGGGAAAATGTGGAGTATGTCTTTGGAATACCAGGAGGAGCAGCCATTGTTGTGTATGATTCGATCCTGGAATCCAAAACAAAACTGATCCTCACCCGTCACGAACAGGGCGCCACTCACATGGCGGATGGTTATGCCCGTGTGACCGGCAAACCGGGCGTGGTCCTTGTGACCAGTGGTCCCGGGGCAACCAATACGGTCACCGGCCTGTTGACTGCCAACATGGATTCTGTCCCGCTGGTTGTGATCACCGGGCAGCAGATCACCCCCATGCTGGGCAAGGATGCTTTTCAGGAGGCAGATATTTTCGGGATCACCATTCCAGTCGTAAAGCACTCCTACCTGGTCAAGGATCCCAATGATCTCCCGCGAATCATGCGTGAGGCCTTTTATATCTGCAACACCGGACGGCCGGGGCCGGTTCTGATCGATGTCCCCAAAGATGTGGCCTCACGGGAGTGCACCGCCCCGTTTCCGGAAAAGCTGGAACTCCCCGGGTATCGTTTCCCGCAGATGTGCGACATGACCAGCATTTACCGCGCTGCGGATCTGCTGGCTGAATCGAAGCGTCCAATCCTCTATGTGGGCCATGGCGTGCTGATCTCGAAGGCCGCCAAAGCGGTGCGTGCCCTTGCAGAAAAACTGCGTGCTCCCGTGGTGAACACGCTGCTGGGCAAGGGGGGGTTCCCGGAAAATCATGACCTCTCCCTGGGGATGATGGGCATGCATGGAACCGCCTATGCCAACAAGGCCCTGGTGGATTGCGATCTGATCCTGTGCATCGGAGGGCGCTGGGATGACCGCATCACCGGCAAACTCAGCGAATTCTGCCCGACCGCCAGGAAGATTCATATCGACATCGACAAAGCGGAATTCGGCAAGATCATTCAACCCGATGTGGCTCTTGCGGGTGATGCCAGAATCATTGTCGAAGAGCTGATCAAGCATGTTCATGCGCTCGATACACGTGACTGGCTCGATAGAATCAAGCAGTGGAAAGCGCAGTATCCCCTCAAGTATCCCAAACGGGGCGGGTTGCATGCCCAGCTGGTGATCGACACCCTGTACCGCCTGACCGAAGGCAAGGCGATTGTGAGCACCGATGTGGGGCAGCATCAGATGTGGGCTGCCCAGTTCTACAAGACTGATCTGGATTACCAGTGGCTCTCGAGCGGTGGCGCAGGAACCATGGGATATGGTTTTCCCGCAGCCATCGGCGCCCAGTTCGGACGCCCCAATGACCAGGTCTGGGCGATTGTCGGCGATGGCGGATTTCAGATGACTCTGCCAGAGCTGGCGACAGCGGTGATTAACAAGCTTCCGATCAAAGTCCTGATCATCAACAATGCCTTCCTCGGGATGGTCCGCCAATGGCAGGCATTGTTCTTTGACAACCGGCTGTCAGGCGTGGACCTGGTCGGGAATCCGGATTTTGCCCGCCTTGCCGAAGCTTATGGGGCCAAAGGATTCCGCATCCGGCGGGTCGGGGATGTCAAACGGGTCCTGCAACAGGCCATTGATTACAATGATGGCCCTTGCGTGATCGATGCCGTGGTCGAAAAAGAAAGCAATGTGTGGCCAATGATCCCGGCTGGGGCGGCCATCAAGGATATGCTGATCGAAGAACCCAAATTGAAACTTGCCAAACCGGAAGGGAGTACCTGAGATGGAAGGAGCAAATGGTTCCAATGGAAAACACACCATCAGTGTGTTTGTGCATGACCGTCCCGGCGTCCTGAGCCGTGTGGCCCAGGTGTTTGCCCGCCGGGGATATAATATCGATTCGCTGGTGGTCAGCCCGGCTCATGATGCCGGTTTCTCGAGGATGACCATCGCCTGCAAAGGCGATCCGGGAGTTCTCGATCAGATCATCCGCCAGCTCGACAAGCTGGTGGATGTGGTTCGTGTCGCCGAGCATGGTGATGAGGAAGCGGTAGTCCGCGAGCTGGGATTGTTCAAGATCAAGGCTGAAGTCGACCACCGCACCGAAATCCTGCAGATTGTCGATGTGTTCCGGGCCAAGACAGTCGATATCGGAGATGACAGCCTGATCATCGAGGCCACTGGGGATACAGAAAAACTGGATGCCATGGAGCGGATGCTTGCCAAATTCAGCATCATCGAAATGATCCGTTCAGGCAAGCTGATCATTGCCCGCGGCAAAGAACTGACCTGAGAATATCATCATCGAAGGGGCGGAGATGAAGATGGACTCCGCCCCTTCTCTTTGACTGATTGAGGTTTAATTTCCCCAGCGCGCCAGGTCGCCGTAACTGACAGTCCCATTGGTTGGTGAATAAACACGGGGATTTCCCAGCCTCATCCCGGGCCGATGCATGATCCACTCGCCATATCCATGGCTTCGGTCCGGTCCCGCCGAAACGACAATCCATCTCCCGGCGAACCCTGCATCCGGGTCGAAAGGAAAACCCTCGACCCGCCCCCGGACCTCTCCTCTGACATTGCATCTTTCTCCGGCACGGTTGGCCGGGTTTGGAGGTGTATGTCCGGATGCCAGGCAGCGCCAGCGTGCCGCATAGTATCAATACACATTGTTTGTGGGATCACGCACTCCCGCTCCGGCTCCCGCATTGTCAACGGCTCGATCGGCCGGGTGAAACTCATCGATCGGAATGCCCTTGAAGTACTGCACCGGTGTGGTCAGCTGCGAGTAAACATAAAGGCTTCCCTCACCATTCCCTCCCCCCACCTCAGACCCGTCTCCCATGCTGCGCTTATGATCCAGGCCGTATGATATCAGGGCGGTTTCCAGGGACCGCAGCTCTCCCATGGTGTTGGCCACCTTGGCGCGCACCTGCGCCTCCAGGAAATTCGGCAAAGCAATCGAGATCAGAATCAGTATGATGGCAATGACGATTAACAACTCAATTAATGTAAAACCCTTTCGCTCCATGAATCCCTCCTTCCTGATTATCTCAATGAAACTCATGTATTCTACATCCTTCAGTCTAGCCAAATGAGGCACTGTTGCCAACGGAAGCAGCTGCAGGAAAGGAATCCGAAAATGTCATTTGACCCTGGTCCCGAGATTCGCCTTCATTCGCTCTACACCTACCGTGACATCGATCGACGATTCTGGGAAGAGCACCTCGAAGAATGGGTGCCACAGGAGCTGGCCGATGCCCATGTTCATATTGTCCATCCCCGTTATCAGGTCGAAACCCTGACCGAGGAAATGAAACGGGATTACTGGGTCAATGAGCTCATGGACATGCAGGATGCCGAAACCGCCGAGCATTGTTATCGGACCCTTTTCCCTGGCCGGAAGGTCACCTGCCTGGCATTTGGCTTCCCCGGCCTTGGATGGGAAATCGAAGGTGCGAATCTGTACCTTTCCGAAGAGCTGCCCAAACGGGGCTGGCTGTCGCTGGCGGTCATTCGTCCGACCTGGGTGGCCGGGCAGATCGAATGGTGGCTCCGGCAGCCCGGCATCATCGGAGTGAAGCCCTACTACACCCTGATCGGGTATGATCGATCCACCCGCGACCGTTACATCGAATCCAGCATCTTCGACTTTCTGCCGCATCACCAGCTGGAGGTCCTGAACCACCACCATGCCTGGGTAACCCTCCATGTCCCTCATGCCGACCGTCTTGGGCATCCCGGCAACATCCGTGAAATCCGGGAGATCCGGCGGAGGTACCCCAGCATAATCCTCGTCATTGCCCATTTCGGGCGTTCCTACACTCTCCCTCATGCCGAAGAGGGGTTGCTGCCCCTGGCGGAAGATCCCGGGCTGTACTTCGACAACTCCGCTGTGCTGAATCCCGAGGTCCATCGATTGGCGCTCGAGCACATCGGTCCCGATAGAATTCTGTATGGAACTGACAATCCGGTATTTTACATGCGTGGCAGGCGTCAGTGGTCCGGCCGGACCTATGTCAACCGCACCAGCCATCCCTTTTATTTCAACAAAGATCGTGAAAGCCCGGACATCGAAGCCACTTATACATTATACACCTATGAAGCCCTCAGGGGTTTCAAAACCGCCTGCCAGCAGCTTGGCCTCGGCTCCCGTGATGTGGCCCGGATATTCAATGGGAATGCCCGGGAACTCTTTGCCAGGGCCAACAGACAGTTGAAAAATATTGATTGACGCTCCCCTCCTGGAGTGCGAAAATTCTTCTTCGTCCGATTGCTGTTTGCCTGTTCTGCCTCGAGTCACCATAAAATCTGTCCAGGAGGAAAAATGATGAAAGTTGTCCGGGTCGGAATAATTGCCTTTTGCCTCTTTTCAGCAGGCACAGGCTGGGGGCTTTCTGTTACTGTCAACAAAGCAGGCTCTGGTGGTGCTTATACTTCAATCCAGTCTGCCATAAACAGTGGCGCCGATCATATTACCATTACTGACAGCGGTGTTTATGAAGAGAATGTTACAATCGGGGATAACGATACTTTAACCGGTGGACCGGCGGTCACACTCACCTCGACAAAAACCGGTGTGGATCGCCCGGTGATCACAACCAATGATTCACACACCTACACCGATGCCCAGGATGGCGGGCGTGGGGCTGTGGTTCAGGTCTTTGCACAGAACTCAAAAATCTCAAATGTCATTGTAGAGGCCAATCCAGAGGTAGCCTGCGGCAGCATCGCTGTAATCGCCCAGGGAGTCGAGATCACAAACTGCATTCTGAGGCCTCGTCCGGGGAAGGCCGGGAATCTGTCCGCATCGATTCCTCTGCTTTTCTGCGGCTCGCAAGGCTCGGCGGGGGGTGAACCGACTTCCAATGGGCGCAACTGTGACAATGTGATTGTCCGTGACTGTGAATTATGCGGTGTGGCCACAGACAAGCTGCTCGAACCAGTAGCCGATATTTATCCGGGTTACCTGTCATCAGCCAATTCCCAGGCAACTCAGCTGGTTCGCATGGACATGTACTCTCATGAGCCGGATGGGGCAGACCGGATCATCGATGTGACCTTCGAGAACTGTTATATCCATCACAGTTCTGACCTTCATCTGTTCCCCTCGAATCGTGGCGATACTGGGGGCCAGGTGATTGTCTACCTGATGAATTGCCGCCTGGATGCAGCTGCCAAATTCTCGATTCGTGGCCGTGGGGCCTGTGTGGTGGCGGACCATTCTGTCTTCACACGGACCAACCAGGGAAACCATGGAGATGGTGAAAATGCCGCCATCGCCATCAATACTCAGAATGGCCATCTCGATAACTGGGCACGGGTAACCGACTGTGTCTTCGTCAACTGTGGAAGTGCATTCGCCAAAAAGGGGTATTATGGTGCGATCAATAACCACAACACCATGGGAACGATTACCACCGACCACTGCACCTTCGACAAGTGCCTGAATGGTTGTGTGGTTGGAACCGGTGGCGGGACAACAGATACAAGGCACATTGTTTCCAACTCGATCTTCCACAACATCGGCTACAATGCACCGCCGGCGATCGATGCAGCCGGAATCCCATTGGGCGCCACAACACCGCTGGATCCTCCTGGCCTCTACAGGGCCTGGTTTTTCGGTGTGGAGACCATGTTCGATGGTTCAGCGTTGTGGTCTGCCGTGTTCAACAACTACATCTCAACAGAAGCGATTCTCCAGGTGGATACCTGCCTGGTGGGAACCATTGCGGATGAAGACACCCGTGTCTGGGCTGATGCTGTCGCAGCGGGCTTTGGCGATCGTGAAAATATTCTTGGCTGCCGGTTGTCCTGCGGAGATGTCGGAGAGGATCTGCGTGTCCGCGGATTGGGAACAGTCACCCGGGGCACTCCGGTCTTTCTGAACACCGACCCCGATGCTGAAGCCCCCTATCAGCTGGCACCCGGCTCGCCGGGCCAGGGGCTGGGGGCGCGATTCGGGGGTCCGCCATCATCAGCTGTAAACTGGTCTTTGTATAACTGATCACTCTTCAAGCAATCGATTCATCCGGGCGTGAAGGCAGAGGCAGACTTCACGCCCGTCCTGTTTATCTTCAGGAAAATCACTTCGAGTGCCGCCGCTTTCTGTTAATGGTGATGCCCCGGGTGGTCCGGAAAGGTTTCATGCTCCTCCTCATGCGTCTCCCAAGGCTCCATGTGGGTGGTGATGACCACACGTCCCCCCAGCTCCTGATGGATGGACTGTTCGACCTGTGTGGCCTGTTGGTGGGCCTGGCGGATGGTCACATCCTCTGGAAAGAGCATGTGCATTTCCATCCAGGTGGTTCTCCCGGTATTTCGGATGCGCAGCTCATGGAAATAGCATCGATGCTGCTTCTCTGCTTCGAGCAGAATCCGGCGGATTGTTATTTCAACCTCCGGATCCACCTTTTCCATCAGGCCCAGGATCGCTTCGCGCACCAGGTGCCAGCCCGCAAACAGGATATTTACGGCAATTGCCAATGCAATCAGTGGGTCGAGGAATGAATATCCGGTGAGCGCCACCAGCCCCAGGCCCACTACGATTCCAACACTGGTGTAGGAGTCGGAAAGGACATGCTTCCCATCGGCCACCAGGATCAGCGAATTCTGTTTCTTTCCTGTGTCGATCAGGTACCAGCCCAGAAAACCATTCAGGATGCCACAGAGCGCGATCAGCAGGTTTCCTGTTGTGATCGATTCGATTTCTCCTCCTGCAATCAGCCGGTGTATCGATTCATAGAAAATGTACAGGGCGGCGAAGATGATCAAGGCCCCCTCGAGTCCGGCGGAGAAATAGGTCACCCGTTCATACCCATAGGGATGCTTCCTGTCGGGAGGGCGCTGGCTGAGCCACAGGCAGTAAGCCGCGATTCCAACTGCCGGCAGATGGACAACCGACTCGGCCACATCGGACAGGATTGCAGCCGAACCAGTCAAAAGATATGCCGACAGCTTCAGGCCGAACAAACCGATTCCGACCGCCAGAGAAATCAGCATGGCCTTCTGCTGGGCGGCATACTCGGGATCTGTTGAGGTCCAGAACTTCCAGATCATGATCTCAATCTACACCCTCCAGGCTTCCATTGGCAGATTTTTTCGAATGACAGCAATTTATTATTGGACAGACTAATC
>WBZO01004140.1_pt1 | contig 15926 bp, 16 predicted proteins | sample 5204261 | NCBI WGS metagenome assembly WBZO01 (sample SAMN12412400, study PRJNA552823) | activated sludge metagenome | isolation source: activated sludge from anammox sidestream of wastewater treatment plant... | place: USA: North Carolina | collected 2017-09 | reverse complement strand
GCGCTGCGTCGACGCGATCGCCGGGGCGCTGGGCGAGTCGTTCGACGCGGGCCTGGCGCGCGAGCGGGCGATGTTCCTCGAAATGGTGCAGACGCCCGAATCGAAGGCCCTGCGCCACGCGTTCTTCGCCGAGCGCGCGGCCAGCAAGATTCCCGACGTGCCCGAAGACACCCCGATGCGGCCGATCGCTACGGCCGCGGTGATCGGCGCCGGCACGATGGGCGGCGGTATCGCGATGAACTTCGCCAATGCTGGCATTCCGGTCAAGCTGCTCGAGGTGAAGCAGGAGGCGCTCGATCGCGGGCTCGCCACGATCCGCAAGAACTACGAGAATTCGGCGAAGAAGGGCCGGATGAGCGCCGACGACGTCGAGAAGCGCATGGGACTGATCCAGCCGACGCTCGCCTACGAGGACATCGGTTCGGCCGACATCGTGATCGAGGCGGTGTTCGAGGACATGCCGGTGAAGGAAGCGGTGTTCCGCAAGCTCGACGAGGTGATGAAGCCCGGCACGATCCTCGCGACCAACACCTCGACGCTCGACGTGAACCGCATCGCCTCGTTCACGAAGCGCCCGCAGGACGTGATCGGCACGCACTTCTTCTCGCCGGCCAACGTGATGAAGCTGCTGGAGATCGTGCGCGGCGAGAAGACCGCGAAGGATGTGCTGGCGACGACGATGCAATTGTCGAAGAAGCTGCGCAAGACCGGCGTGGTATCGGGCGTCTGCGACGGCTTCATCGGCAACCGGATGCTCGAGCAGTACCTCCGCCAGGGCCTGTACATGCTGGAGGAGGGCGCGAGCCCGCAGCAGATCGACCGCGCGATCGAGAAGTTCGGTTTCGCGATGGGTCCGTTCCGCATGAGCGACCTGGCCGGCAACGACGTGGGCTGGTTCATCCGCAAGCGCCGCTACGTCGAGCAGCCAGACCTGAAGTATCCGAAGGTCGCCGACCGGCTGTGCGAGCTCGGCCGCTTCGGCCAGAAGACCGGCGCCGGCTGGTACCGCTATGCGCCGGGCAAGCGCGATGCGCTGCCCGATCCGGCGGTGGACGAACTGATCGCCGCGCACCGCAAGGAGATCGGCGTGGCATCGCGGCGCATCTCCGACGACGAGATCGTCCACCGGCTGGTGTTCGCGCTGGTGAACGAGGGCGCGAAGATCCTCGAGGAGGGCATCGCGGCGCGCGCCTCCGACATCGACATGATCTATCTCACGGGCTACGGCTTCCCGCTCTGGCGCGGCGGGCCGATGCTGTACGCCGACATGGCGGGGCTCTACAACGTGGTCAACCGGATGGCCGATTTCGCCGCGAATCCGCACGGCGACGCCGCGTTCTGGACGCCGGCGCCGCTGCTTGCGCGACTGGCCGCCGAGGGCAAGGGATTCAACGGTTGAGACACCTGGGGACAGCGAATCATGCGTGAAGCAGTCATCGTATCGACCGCGCGCACGGGCCTGGCGAAGTCCTGGCGCGGCGCGCTGAACATGACCCACGGCGCGACGATGGGCGGGCACGTCGTGCGCGCGGCGATCGAGCGCGCCGGCATCGAGCCCGGCGAGGTCGAGGACGTGCTGATGGGGTGCGCCACCCCCGAGGGTGCCACCGGTTCGAACATCGCGCGGCAGATCGCGCTGGCCGCGGGTTGCCCGGTGACCGTGTCGGGCGTCACGGTCAACCGTTTCTGCTCGTCGGGGCTGCAGACGATCGCGATGGCCGCCCAGCGGATCATCGCCGGTGAGGGCGACATCTTCGTCGCCGGTGGCGTCGAGTCGATCTCGTGCGTGCAGAACGAGATGAACACGCACATGATCCGCGACGCCCGGTTGCTGAAGACCAAGCCCGAGATCTACTGGTCGATGCTGCAGACCGCGGAGATGGTCGCCAGGCGCTACAACATCCCGCGCGAGCGGCAGGACGAATACGGCGTGCAGAGCCAGCAGCGCGCTTGCGCGGCCGCCGCGGCCGGCAAGTTCACCGACGAGATCGTGCCGATCACCGTGCGCATGGCGGTGGCCGACAAGGCGACCGGGCAGCTCGGCACCCGCGAGGTGACGCTGTCCGACGACGAGGGACGGCGCGCGGACACCACGCTCGAGGGCGTCTCGCAGATCAGGCCGGCGTTGCCCGGCGGCGTGATCGCGGCGGGCAACGCGAGCCAGTTCTCCGACGGTGCCGGCGCCTGCGTGGTGATGGACGCGAAGCTCGCCGAGAAGCGCGGCCTGAAGCCGCTCGGCTGGTTCCGTGGTTTCGCGGTGGCCGGCTGCGAGCCCGACGAGATGGGAATCGGCCCGGTGTTCGCGGTGCCCAAGCTGCTCGCACGCGCGGGCCTGAAGGTCGACGACATCGACCTGTGGGAGCTGAACGAGGCGTTCGCGGTGCAAGTGCTCTATTGCCGCGACCGGCTCGGCATCCCGAACGATCGGCTCAACGTGAACGGCGGCGCGATCGCGGTCGGGCATCCGTACGGCGTGAGCGGCCAGCGGCTCACCGGACACGCGCTGATCGAGGGCAAGCGCCGCGGCGCGAAACGTGCGGTGGTCACGATGTGCATCGGCGGCGGCATGGGCGCGGCCGGCCTGTTCGAGATCGCCTGAGCGGGCGCGGATGCCGCAGTCCGGCAGGGTCCGCCCCGACGGCGCGAACGAAGCCCGAGCGAGCATGGGCCTGTTGCGCACTCCGGACGAATGCTTCGACGGATTGGTCGACTTTCCGTTCGCGCCGCATTACGTCGACGACCTTCCCGGCTACGAAGGGGTGCGCGTGCACTACGTCGACGAAGGTGCGGCCCACCGTGGCACCGTGCTGTGCCTGCACGGCAACCCGACCTGGAGCTACCTGTACCGGCGCATGATCCCGGTGTTCGCCGAGGCCGGCCTGCGCGTGGTCGCGCCGGACCTGATCGGCTTCGGGCGCTCCGACAAACCGGCCGACGAGGCGGTGCACGGCTTCGAGTTTCACCGCTCGATGCTGATGCGCTTCGTCGAGCGACTCGACCTGCGCGACGTCATGCTGGTCTGCCAGGACTGGGGCGGGCTGCTCGGGCTGACGCTGCCACCCGACATGCCGGGTCGCTTCACGCGGCTGCTGGCGATGAACACCGCGCTCGCGGTCGGCACCGCGCCCACCCGCGGCTTTGCCGAGTGGCGCGCGTATTCGAACCGCACGCCCGACCTGGCCGTCGGCAGGATGCTGATGCGCGGCAAGCCCGACATGAGCCCTGCCGAGGCGGCAGGCTACGACGCCCCGTTCCCGGACGCGCGCTACAAGGCGGCGCTGCGCGCGTTCCCGAACCTGGTGCCCGATTCACCCGACTCACCCGGTGCCGAGATCTCCGCGCGCGCCAGCCAGTGGTGGCGCGAAAGCTGGACCGGACACGGTTTCATGGCGATCGGCCTGCGCGACCCGGTGCTCGGCGAGGAGTCGATGCTGCCGCTGCGCTCGATCATCCGCGGCTGCCCCGAGCCGATGCGGCTCGCCGACGCGGGGCACTTCGTGCCCGAATGGGGCGGCCCGGTCGCGCGTGCCGCACTGGCGGAATTCGACCTGCGCGGCCTGCGGCACTGATGCAGAGGGCAGGCCCGGTGAACTCGAGGCTCGTCTCGCGTCGCGCCCCCGACTTCCTGCTCTGCGAGCGGCCCGACGCAACATCGCTCGCCGGGCACGAGCGCTTCGCCGAGCTCTCGTGCGGAGCCTCCGACGGGGCGCTCGACACCTGCGACCGGGTCGCCGCCGCACACTTCGCGCCGCGCAACCGTCTGCTCGATGTGCACGAACCGCATTTCGACGGCGAAGGCGTACGCCTGCCAGAGGCGTTCGCGCCTCAAGGCAGCAGGCAGCAGGCAGCGCGCTACTCGGTTGCCGGGAGTTGTCGCGGATCACGCCGATGCTCGAACCATTCGAATCGCTCGGCGCAACCACGCGCGTGATGCACGATGCTTCGTTCTGAACCTGTCACTTCATGGAGACCATCATGTCGCTGAAGCAAGCGTTCGATCTCGGGGGACGAAAGGCGATCGTCACTGGCGGATCGCGAGGGCTCGGCCTGCAGATCGCCGAGGCACTCGGCGAAATGGGCGCCGAGGTGCTGCTGGCCGCGCGGAAGCAGGACGAACTCGACGGGGCGATCGCGCACCTGGCGAAGTTCGGCGTGCAGGCGCACGCGGTCGCCGCCGATCTTGGAAGACCGGAGTCGGTGCACGCATTCGCCGACGCGGCGTTGGCGAAGCTGGGGCACTGCGACATCCTGGTGAACAACGCGGGGGCGTCCTGGGGCGCGCCCGCGGAGGATTACCCGTTCGATGCCTGGTTGAAAATGGTCTCGCTGAACATGAACGCGCCGTTCCTGCTGAGCCAGGCAATCGGCAAGCGCTCGATGATCCCGAGGCGCTATGGCCGGATCATCAACGTGGCGTCGATCGCCGGGCTTCGGGGTAATCCGCTCGGAACGATCCAGACTCTCGGCTACAACACGACGAAGGGCGCGCTCGTGAACTTCACGCGCACGCTCGCAGGGGAGTGGGGCCAATACGGCATCACCGTCAATGCGCTTGCACCCGGCTTCTTCTGGTCGAGAATGGCGAAGGGGGCGCTCGAGAAGATCGAGACGATGGTCAAGAAAGCCACGCCACTTCACCGTCTCGGCGATGACCAGGACCTGAAGGGGGCGGCCGTCCTGTTCGCATCCGACGCCGGCAAGCACATCACCGGCCAGATCCTGGCGATCGATGGCGGTGTAAGCTGCGTTTGACTAACGTACTATAGTTAGGTTAGGCCGACATTCACCGCCGGCACCAGCCAGATTGGAAGGAACGCATGCGAACAGAGGACCCTGCCCGACACCCCACCGAGGTGGCGATTCGCGCGGCTGCGATCCGCGTATTTGCCAAGCATGGCTTCAAGGCAGCAAGCCTTCGCATGCTCGCGAAGGAAGTCGGAATTCAGGCTCCGTCGCTCTACAACTACATCAAGAGCAAGGAGCGGCTGCTGTTCGATCTCTTGCGTGACGTGCTGGTTGCGCTGCTGGCGGAGCTCGACGCAGCGAATCGCGACGTGGTCGATCCGGTTGCCAGGCTTCGCAACTTCATCAATGTCCACCTGGATTTCCATCTCGACTCGCGGCTCGAGGTGTTCGTCGGGAACATGGAGCTGCGAAACCTGACGAAGCCACACTACAAGGTCGTCACCGGATTGCGCGACGAGTACTCGGGGCGCCTGACCGCGATCATCGACGATGGCGTCAGGATGGGTGTCTTCCAGGCCGTCGACTCCCGCGTCGTCACGTTCGCCGTGCTGGCGATGCTCACGGGTGTCTGCAACTGGTACCGGCCGGACGGCCGGATGAGCAAGCAGGAGCTCGTCCGGATCCACACTGACCTGGCGTACAAGATGCTCGGCGCACAGGCCAGTTCGAGCCCGGCAGTCAAGGCACCTCGGACGACCGGGTCGGCGGTCGGTGCGGGCCGTGCGACGGTCTAGGTTGGAGTGCTCTAGCCAACTGTCTTGCGGAGCACCTCGAGCGCGTCGGGATTGACCAGCCCCGAAAGGTCGCCCGCAGGCTCGTGCATCAGCACCGAGCGCACCAGCCGGCGCATGATTTTCATCGTTCGGGTCTTGGGGATATCGGCCACGAATAGCACTGACTTCGGGCGGAACGACGATCCCAGCGCCTCGACAACCGCCGCACGCAGTTCGTCGGCAAGTTCGGCGCCGGCTGCTACTTGCCTGGACGGTACGCACACGCATACGACGGCGGAGCCCTTCAGGGCGTCGGGTACGCCCACGGCCGCGGCTTCGGCGACCTTGCCGGTGGCCAGCAATGCCGCCTCGATTTCCGCTGGTCCGGTCCGCTTTCCCGCGATCTTGATCGTGTCGTCCGAGCGGCCGTGGATGTACCAGCGGCCGCGCGAGTCGATCGAAGCGAAGTCGCCATGCACCCAGAGTCCAGGGATCTTCGACCAATAGCTCTCTAGGTAGCGCTGCGGATCGTTCCAGAAACCCCGCGTCAATCCTATCGACGGTACCGAGAGCGCCAGTTCTCCCACCTGGCCGGCGCCTACCCGGTTGCCGGACTCGTCGACGACGATTGCGCCCATGCCCGGGATCGGACCGGCGAACGCGCAGGGCTCCAGATCTTCGTGCAATACGGTACCCGCGACGATGCCGCCGCCGATCTCGGTTCCGCCCGAGTAGTTGAGCAGGGGCATACGGTCGCGGCCGACCTCGCGGCGAAACCAGGTCCATGCTTCGGGGGTCCACGGTTCGCCAGTCGCTGCCGTTACGCGCAGGCTCGACAGGTCATAGCGCGCCACCACCTCCGGCGGTTGCTGCATGAAAGCGCGGATCATGGTCGGCGCCACGCCCAGGAAGGTGATCCGGAAGTCCTGCACCAGCTTCCACAGGCGTCCGGGCTCGGGGTAGTCCGGAACGCCTTCGGCGAGTACCAAGGTCGCTCCCATCAGCGGCACCGCCACCGCGAGGATCGGGCCGGTCAGCCAACCCATGTCGCTCATCCAAAGAAGTCGATCACTCGACTGGAGATCGAGGATCAGGCCGAAATCGAGCGCGACCTTGGTCATGAAGCCGCAGTGCGAGTGGACGGTACCCTTGGGCTTGCCGGTCGTTCCGGAGGTGTAGACGATCATCGCCGTCGCCTCCGCCGGCAGCTCGACGGGACGACGTTCGCCACTCGCAGAGATGAGGTCGTCCCAGGAGCGCATGCGGCCATCTTTCGGGAATCGGGCAACCGTATCGCGAGCCACCACGAAGACGTGTTCGAGCGTCGGTACAGAGGTCGCCGCTTCCTCGATGATCTCGAGCATCGCGATCTTCCTGCCCCGTCGCAGCGTGACGTCGGCGGTCACGACCCCCTTGGCTCCCGCGTCGGCCAGGCGCTCGGCAACCGCCTGCGCGCCGAACCCGGAAAACATCGGAAGGGCGATCGCTCCGATACTGACGATCGCCAGGTAGGCGGCGATGGTTTCCGGCACCATCGGCATGTAAAGGCCGACCACGTCGCCCTCGCGATAGCCCAGCCGGGCCAAACCGGCGGCCACGCGTCGCACGAGCGCGGCGAGCTCGTGATAGCTCAGCGCTCGGCATTCGCCGGTCTCGCCTGTCCATTCGATTGCCGGGTGCTCGCCGCGCCCCGCCTCGATTACCCGATCCAGGCAGTTCCATGCGATGTTCGTCGTCCCGCCCGTGCACCAGCGAGCCCACTCGGGGCCCCGTGACGTGTCCAGCAGCTGGTCGAATGGCCGGAAGAAGCGCAAGCGGTGGAACTCCATCACCGCACGCCAGAACCATTCCGGATCCCTGGCAGCCCGCTCGCACAGCGCTTCGTAGTCTGCGATGCGGTGCAGGGCGAGAAACCGGCCCAGCTGGCTGTCGGCCCGGGCGCTCATGGCTGATCCTCGTCGATCTCACAGACGACGATTCGCTCGATGTACGGTGTCATGTACGCCTTCATCTGCTGGTGCACGTCGGAAACCTGGTAGGCATCGTGGTCGGCAGCGCGCACGAAACTCGAGACGATCCCGTGCGTCAGGCCGTCGCTTCGCAAGGCGACATTTCGACTGAACACGTATCGCAGCAAGTTCGGGGTACCGCGGCGGACGCGCTCGGCGAAAGCTTCCACCTGCTCGAAGAAGCGTCGATCCGCCGCGGCGGTGAACTCCATCAGGACCACGTGGTGGAACACTGCAGCACACCTCACATCCGGGCCAGCATGCCGCCATCCAGCGTCAGCACGTGGCCGTTGACGAACGAACCCGCCGCCGAGGCGAGGAACACTACGGCGGGGGCGATCTCTTCCGGCTCGGCCCAGCGGCCTGCGGGTACCCCGGATTCGAGAAACTTCTGGAACTCGGGGTTCTCCTGCAGCGCGCGAGTCAGCGTCGTTCGCACGAAACCAGGGGCCAAGGCGTTCGCCGTGATGCCGCGACCGCCATACTCCACCGCGAGCGCGCGCGTGAACGATGCCAGTGCGCCCTTGGCCGTGGCGTACGCGGCAACATTGGGAAGGGCAGCCTGGCCTGCGACCGACGACATCACGATGATTCGGCCGAACCCCTGCTCGAGCATCGCCGGCAGGCAGGCGCGTGCGCAGTTGAACGCGCCGTTGACGTGGACGTTGATCAATGCCTGCCAGTCCGTCAGCGGCATGTCGAGCACCGCCTTGCGGTTCTGCGCCCCGGCGTTGGCCACCAGCGTGTCGACAACGACGCCGCGATTACCTAGCCGAGCAATTCCCCGGATGACTGCCTCCTCGTCGGCGACGTCGAAGGGCTCGGCGAGGGCCTCGATGCCCGAGCGAGTTAGCTCGGCGACCGCATCCTCGCAGCGACGCGCATCGCGTCCGTTGACGACGACCCTCGCGCCGGCCATGCCGAGCGCCTGGGCCATGGCCGATCCGAGTCCGCCGGCACCGCCGGTGACCAGGGCGGTCCGTCCCCGGAGCGAGAACGTCTTTTCGAACCAGCTCGCCTGCATATGCGTCTCCACGAGTCGTAGGCCTTCTCGCTGCAGCCCGTTCAATCGCCCTTGCGGCGGAAGTGCACCGGGAAGTACTCCTGAACGACCGGGCTTTCCTTCGCCCACGAGTGGCATTGGTCGAGGAAGAACGGCAAGCCGTCATCGCCGCCCGTCGGTGCGCCGATTTCACTCATGAACTGCTCGCGGTACGGGGAGATCGCCTGGAAGACTACGGTACCGACGCAGTACAGGAGCTCGCGCAGATGCGTGCAGCCCTTCCTTCCGCGCATTCGCTCATCCACGGCCCGGCGCCATCCCGGCCCCACGGACACCGAGACGAGCGACGGCACGCTGCCAAGCGCCCCCCGGCAGTAGCCGAACGGAATCTCGGCCATCTCGCATGCGATGTCCCGGACGATCAGGTCGTTGTCGACCGTGACGCGCACGCGAATCTGGTGAATCGGCGCACCTGGCCGCAGTTCGCCGCGCTCGCGGTCCTTGTAGGCGAACGGCTTCTGGTCAATCAGTTCGGCTTCGATGTCGAACATTCCGTCGTCGCGGACGTACCCGCGGCTCACGATCTCGCGGGTGTGAATCTGCCGACGCGGCCGAGGTGAACCGATGGGCATTGAAGACTCCGTCAGCTGATCAGGTAGCCGCCGTCGGCGACGACCACCGAGCCGGTTATGTACGACGCTGCAGGGGATGCGAGAAACACCACGATGCCCGCGATCTCCCCGGGCGCGGCGAATCGCATCAGAGGAATGCGGCTGCGCGCCCGCTGGCCCGCGCGCTCGTCGCCGGTCAGGTGTGCGACCATCGGCGTATCGACGATGCCGGGTGCGACGGCGTTCACGCGGACGCCATGAGGAGCGAGTTCCGCTGCCAACGCCCGCGTGAGTCCGGCAACCGCTGTTTTCGAAGCCGTGTAGCCCACCGAGGACGAGCCGGCCAAGAACGATTCGATCGATGCAATGTTGACGATCGCGCCCCGGGCATGCTCGAGTTGCGCCCGCAGGGCCAGTGACATGTTCAGAACTCCTTCCATGTTCACCTTCATCAGCAAGTCGTACGCCGCGCGGAAGTCCGAGTCCACGATCCGGTTCAGCCGGTAAAGACCAGCGCCGTTGACGAGCACGTCGATCCGTCCGTGGGCGTCGAAGATCGAACGTCCCGCGCGCTCGCAATCCCCCGCGTTGGAGACGTCGCACACGACGGTCGTGCAGTCCGAGGAGCCTCCGAAAGCGCTGCGATGCGCGCTCGCCAGTCGCGGCTCGTCGATGTCCGCCAGAACGACCCGGTACCCTGCTGCACGGAATGCCAGCGCGATCGCCTGGCCATTGCCGCCGGCGCCGCCCGTCACCACGGCCACGCGACCGCCGAGGTCGTCCGCGCGCTGCGTCCCGGACTCGCCGCGACTCCCCATGGCCACCTCTAGAACGCTCGCTTGAAACCGAAATAGCGCTCGGCGATCAGGTTCCTGCACATCTGGTCATTCAGCGGCGCGAAGACGTAGAGGCGGTGATCGCGGTAGTACCGCTGCATCGGGCTCGACGTATCGAAGCCTGCGCCACCCATGACGTCCATCCCGACGTCGGCCGCTCGCTTCGCCACGTTCGACGCCGCGAGTTTTACCATCGAGCTGGCCACGTCCACCGGCGCGCCCTCGTCGTCGAGTTGCGCCGTCTGGAGCAGGAACGTCCAGGCCATCTCCAGCTCGGTTGCCGCGTTCGCCAGCATGTGCTGGACCGCCTGCAACTCGGAGAGTGTCCGCTTGAATGCCGGCCGCGCCTTGGCGTACTCCGCAGCGTACTGGAGCGCCCCCTGGGCGATCCCGAGCGCGACGGCCGCAGCATTGATTCGCTCCGAGTTCAGCGTCGCGAGTACCTGCCGGAATCCGCTACCTTCGACGCCAAGCAGGTTGGCTTCCGGCACTGCGACGTCATCGAAGTAGACTTGGCAGGTGTCGTAGCCGTTGATCGCGAACGTGTCGACCTCGCGAGCCGATATTCCCGGCGCGTCCGAAGGCACGAGCAGCATCGAAACGCCCTCGGTCTTCCCCTCGGCAGTGCGGGCGAGCACCACGTAGAAGTCGGACGTCGTTGCCCCGCTGATCCACATCTTCGCGCCCGTGATCCGGTACATGCCGTCGCGTTTGACGGCGCGGGTCTTCATCGCCCGCAGGATGTCCGTGCCGCCGCCGGCCTCGGTCAGGCAGAACGATGCCTTCGTCCGTCCCGCCGCCAACGGCTCCAGGTATTTCTTCTTCTGCTCCTCGTTCGCGTTGTCCTTCAGCAGCCGCGTGACCATGAACTGGACGACGCAGAAGACCGCCATCGAGGTTGCGAGATTGCCCAGGGCTCTTAGGGCGAGAATCTGCTCGACGTTGCTGCCGCCGCTACCGCCGTGGCGCTCGTCGACGCCGAGTCCCCAGACCCCGAGCTGAGCGAGCGTCGCGTGAAGATCGTCGTCGAATTTCTTCGCTGCGTCGAGCGCCTGGACCTTCTCCAGCGGCGACGTGCGCCCGATTGCCTTGATCAGCGAATTTTCGAACAAGGTCTGCTCATCGGCCAGACGGAACATGGTCGGTTCACCCGATTTGACTTCGATGCCGGCAATGCTATATTAACTAACGTACGTTAGTCAATTTTCATGGGTCAGGCGAGGGGAAGGCGATGGGCTACAACACGATCGAGTTCCATGTCAGCGAGCAAGGCGTGGCGCGCCTGACGCTCAACCGCCCGCAGGTCAAGAACGCCATGAACGGCGACATGTACGACGAAGCAAGGGCGGTCGTGGCAGCGGTCGACGCCGATCCCGCGATCCGGGTCCTGGTGCTGACCGGCGCGGGCGACGCGTTCTGTTCCGGGGGCGACTTCCAGTACCAGCAGAGCCAGCGTGTCCGCAAGCATGCCGACCGCATCGCCGAAGCGAGCAAGCTAGCCCTCTGGCTGCGCGAGCTCGACACGCTCTCCAAGCCGGTCGTGGGCCGCATCAACGGCCCGGCGTACGGGGGCGGGGTGGGCCTCGTCGCGATCTGCGATGTTGTCGTCTGCGCGTCGGATGTCCGGTTCTGTCTGTCGGAGGTGGGCCTGGGGTTGCTGCCCAGCATGATCTCGCCTTATGTCGTGAGAAAGATCGGCGTGTCCAATGCACGGGCCGTGTTCCTGAACGCCGTACCGTTCGGCGCCGAAGAGGCGCGCTCGATGCGCCTCGTTCACGAGATCGTCGCGCCCGCCGAGCTCGACGCGGCGACTGCGAGGCACACGGCCCGGTTCCTGCGCTGCGCGCCGTCGGCGATCTCCGCGACAAAGCGGCTCGTCGACTTCGTGGAACGCCACGGATACGAGGAGAACTTCCACTACACGATCGACCGCGTCGCCGAGATGTGGTCGTCTGACGAGGCCGAGGAGGGCATCCGAAGCTTCCTCGAGAAGCGCAAGCCGGCCTGGTTCGTCGGCGAGGGCTAGACGCTCGGCAGCTCATTGACATTTGCGGCGATCCGTATAACATACGAACGCTTGTTAGTTTACGCCGCCAGCTCTCCGGCGGACGAAATATCCGGAACCCGACATGGCTGCATCCACGCCCCACCTGAAGAACGAGGAGTTGCTCTCCGGGCTCGCTTCGCGCTACGTCGACGTCGAGAGCCTGCCCTGGAAGCCGACGCCGACGCCCGGCGTCGACATGAAAGTCCTGCTGCAGGACAAGGAGACGGGGCTGCTGACCGCCCTGTTCCGATGGCAGCCGGGGACCGAGTTGCCGCTGCACGAACACGTCGAGATCGAGCAGACCTTCGTACTCGAGGGGAGCATCGTGGACGAGGAAGGCGAGGTGCGACAAGGTGATTACGTCTGGCGGCCGGCCGGCAACCGTCACATCGCGAGGTCGCCGAACGGAGCGCTGGTGCTCTCGTTCTTCCTCAAGCCGAACAGGTTCCTGACCGGCAACCTGGCGGGCGTGGCGCTCGAGTAGCGCCGGCTGTTCGGAGAGACGTCGATGGCCGACCTGCCTGCTTCCGTCACGCTGCACGAAGAGGGGCCCCGCGAGGGCTTCCAGATCGAGTCGAGCGGCATCCCCACGGCTCGCAAGGTCGCCTTCATCGAGGCGCTTGCGCAGACCGGTGTTCGCCAGATCGACTGTGTTTCGTTCGTCAATCCGCAACGTGTCCCCGGGATGGCCGACGCCGCCGAAGTCGCCGCGCAAATCCGCAAACGCGATGGGGTTCGTTACACGGGGTTGTGGCTCAACACCAAGGGCTTGATGCGCGCGCTCGAGACGCGGCTGGACATCGTGGGGGCCATCCGCCTGACAGCCTCCGAGACCTTCTGCGTCAAGAACACCGGCATGGACATCTCGCAGACGGTCGACGAGCAGCGCCGCTGGCTCGACGTCTACCGGGAGAGGCGCATTCCGGTGGAGTGGGGCTACGTGATGACCGCGTTTGGATGCAACTTCGAAGGCTACATCGACCCGCGCAAGGTCGTGGCCATGGTCGGGCAGATTCTCGAGCTGGCGGCCGAGTCGGCGGTGTCGCTTCGAGGCGTGTATCTCGCCGACACCGTGGGATGGGGAACGCCGCTGTCGATCGAACGGGCCATCGATGCGGTCCGCGACCGCTGGCCGGACCTTGCGCTAGGCCTGCACCTGCACGACACGCGAGGCACGGGGCTGGCCAACGCATATGCGGCGCTGCGCCTGGGCGTGCGGCAGTTCGACACCACCTGCGCCGGCCTCGGCGGATGCCCGTTCGCCGGGCACAAGGGCGCGGCCGGCAACATATGCACCGAAGACATGGTGTTCATGTGCGAGGAGATGGGCGTCGCCACGGGGATCGATCTCGAGAAACTGATCGAGTGTGCGCACATGGCCGAGGAGATCGTCGGCCATCCGCTCCCGGGCAAGGTGATGCGGGGCGGCAGCCTCGCCCGTTACAGGCAACGGGCGGGCACGTGATGAGCAGTCACGAGCGGCTGCTTTCGCCGATCACGCTCGGAGCGTGGCGGCTGCGCAACCGGATCGCCATGGCTCCGATGACGCGCTCGCGCGCCGGTGCGGGCGGTGTTCCGACAGCGTTGAACGCGCGCTACTACGCGCAACGGGCGGGGGCCGGGCTGATCGTGGCCGAAGCCGCCCAGATCAGCCCCGAGGCCCAGGGCTATCCGCGCACGCCGGGGATTCACACACCGGATCAGATTCGCGGATGGCGAGCGGTGACCGATGCGGTCCACGAGCGTGGCGGCACGATCCTGCTGCAACTCTGGCACGTCGGTCGCTGCACGCACCCCGAGAACCGGGAGCCCGGCACCCGCGGTGTTGCGCCATCGGCAATCGCGGCGCCAGGACGAATCTTCACGCCTAGCGGGTTGCATCCGATGCCGGTGCCGGTCGCGCTCGATCGTGCCGGCATCGACGAGATCGTGGACGGCTACCGGCAGGCTGCTGCAAACGCGATCGCGGCCGGATTCGACGGGGTCGAGCTGCACGCCGCCAACGGGTACCTGATCGACCAGTTCCTGCACTCGAGCTCGAACCTGCGCACCGACGAATACGGCGGATCGATCGTGAACCGTTGCCGACTTCTTCGTGACGTGACCGCCAGCTTGGCCGACCGGATCGGCGCCGACCGTGTCGGTGTCCGGCTGTCGCCGTTTGGCGTGTTCAACGGCGCGGTCGATGATGATCCCGCGAGCCTGTTCGCCGCGGCGATCGGGGGACTGAATTCGCTGGGCATCGCGTACCTGCACGTCATCAACGTGGAGGTGAGCGGCGATCGGGCTGCGAAGGGCGCATCGGTCGACGCGGTGGCGTTTTCTCGCACGCACTGGAAGGGTTCCCTGATCGCTGCCGGCGGCTATACGGCGGGCAGCGCAGAGGCCGCGCTGGCGTCCGGGAAGGCCGATCTTGTAGCGTTTGGCCGCCCATTCATCGGGAACCCCGATCTCGTGGAGCGGATCCGCTCGGGCAGGGCGTGGGCAGAGCCGCAGCGCGTCACGTTCTATACCGAAGGCGAAGCGGGCTACACCGACTATCCGATCGCCGCTCCGCTTGTCGAAATCTAGTTTGCGTTCATGAACCCTTGGCCCGACGCAAAGGGCCGCGCAGAGGAGGCATCGATGTTTCACCTGGCAGTCACGAACCGGCCGTTTCGCGTACCTTCGAAGCTGGCAAAGCTTTTCGCGCCCATAGCGCTAATGCTGGCGGCCACCGCATCGCACGGACAGGAAACGATCAAGATCGGCGGAATATTCGCCCTCTCGGGCCCGGTGAGCTTGCTCGGCGTGCCCGAGGAGCGCGGTTTCCGGATGAAGATCGACGAGATCAACAAGGCCGGCGGCCTCAACGGCAGGAAGATCGAGGCCGTTGTCTACGACACGGAAGGGAACACGACGAAGGCGGCGCAGCAGTTCCGCAGGCTCGTGGAGTCCGACAACGTGGTCGCCGTCATTGGCCCATCGAGCTCGGGCGAGAGCCTGACCGTCGGCCCGATCGCGAACGAACTGAAGGTGCCGACCGTCACGCACGCCGGAACCGAGAAGATGACAGTGCCGGTGACCTCGTGGGTCTTCAATACCCCGCCGACCGACCGGGTCGTTGCAGCGCACCTGCTGAGCGTCTTCAAGAAGCGCGGCATCACCAAGATCGGCCTGATGACGGCAGCCGACGGATTCGGGCAATCCGGCGCGAACGTGGTCAAGGAGCTGGCTCCCCAATACGGCGTACAGGTCGCCCGCCACGAGGAATTCAACCGGCAGGACGCGGATATCACGGCGCAGGTGCTGCGCGTGAAGGATTCCGACGCGCAGGCGATGCTCGTCTGGAGCACGTTCCCGGCGGCGACGATCATCCTGAAGAATGCGGCCGCGGTCGGTTTCAAGAAGCCGATCTACAACAGTTTCGCCGCGGCCAGCAAGGACCTGATCGTGCAGGGCGGTGCGAATGCCGAGGGTACCTACGTCTCGTCGATGCGCCTGCTCGCGCCGGAGACGCTTGCCGCAGACGATCCGATGCGTCCGATCGTCACCAAGATCTATGAAGATTACAAGGCACGCTACAAGGAGGCGCCCGCCACCTTCACCGCGCACAGCTATGACGCCCTGCTGATCATCGAGGCGGCCGCCAAGAAGATCTCGGGCCCGATCACCCGCCAGTCGCTGCGCGACGCGATGGAGACCGTGACCGTGGTTGGCGGCAACGGCATCTACCGGCTTTCGCCGAAGTCGCACGGCCCGGATCCCGAGTCCCGGTCGATGGTCCTGCTGGTGGTCAAAGGCGGCGAATGGAAAGTCGACGAGTGAGTTCGTCTGACGCCCGGGGGCGCTGAAGACATGCTGGGCCAGATCGTCGTCTCGGGGATCACGATCGGCGCGATCTACGCGCTGATCGCGATCGGCTTCACGATCGTCTTCGCGACGAACCGCGTCGTGAACTTCGCGCATGGCGAGTTCGTGA
>WBZO01003584.1_pt2 | contig 15927 bp, 11 predicted proteins | sample 5204261 | NCBI WGS metagenome assembly WBZO01 (sample SAMN12412400, study PRJNA552823) | activated sludge metagenome | isolation source: activated sludge from anammox sidestream of wastewater treatment plant... | place: USA: North Carolina | collected 2017-09 | reverse complement strand
CTCTCCATTCACGCGGGGCAGGTCGCGGATCCCACCACGGGATCGCGGGCCGTCCCGATCTACCAAACCACGTCCTTTGTCTTTCGGGACACGGACCACGCCGCCAATCTTTTTGCGCTGAAGGAATTCGGAAACATCTACACGCGGATCATGAATCCGACGACGGATGTTTTCGAAAAGCGCATGGCGGCCATTGAGGGGGGCACCGGCGCGCTGGCCGTGTCCTCGGGCCAGACGGCGACCACATTCGCGCTGTTGACCATTACGCAGCTCGGCGACGAAATTGTGGCGGCCGACAACCTCTACGGGGGAACCTACCAGCTCTTCCATCATACGATGCCCAAGTTGGGGCGTACGGTGAAATTCGTGGATTCGCAGGATCCGGAGGCATTCCGCAAGGCGATTGGCCCGAAGACGCGGGCCATTTTTGCGGAGACCATCGGCAATCCGAAATTGGATGTGCCCGACTTTGAAAAGTTGGCAGCCATTGCGCACGAGGCGGGCATTCCATTGGTCGTGGACAATACGGCCGCCGTGGGACTCGTGCGTCCGATTGATCATGGGGCGGACATTGTCACCCTCGCGGCCACGAAATACGTGGGAGGGCATGGCACGTCCATTGGCGGCGTGATTGTGGACTCCGGAAAATTCCAGTGGAACAACGGGAAATTCCCGGAATTCACCGAGCCGGATCCGAGTTATCATGGGCTCGTCTATTGGGATGCCCTGGGGAATTTTCCTGGTCTGGGCAATGTCGCCTTTATCATCAAGGCGCGCGTCCAGCTCCTGCGCGACATTGGGGCGGCGCTGAGCCCCTTCAATGCGTTCCTATTCCTGCAAGGGCTCGAGACCCTGCCCCTGCGCGTGCAGCGGCATGCGGAGAATGCCCTCGCCGTGGCGCGTCATCTCAAAAAGCACCCCTCCGTGACGTGGGTCACATATCCCGGTCTCGAGGACAACCCGCACCACGCCCAGGCGGCCAAATACCTCAAGGGCGGCTTCGGAGGCATCCTCGGCTTTGGGATCAAGGGGGGACTCGAAGCCGGAAAGACATTCATCCATTCGGTAAAACTCCTCTCGCACCTCGCGAACATGGGAGACGCCAAGAGCCTCGTCATTCATCCCGCCTCGACCACGCACCAGCAATTGACCGTCGAGGAGCAGGCCGCGACCGGAGTCACACCCGATTACATCCGCGTGTGCGTCGGCCTCGAGAATGTCCAGGACATCATTGCTGATATTGATCAGGCGCTGGCCGCAGCCACGCAGAGATGACTTTTCATCCAACAACCAACCAACAAAACCAACAAAAAAAACCATGAGTCAAACACCCATCCAAAAAGAGGTCCTCGGGGCCAATGAAACCTACTCCGGCAATTTCGGAGACAAAGCGAAACTTCCCATGCCTCCGGGTCGCCGGTTTGCGATTCTGACGTGCATGGACGCGCGCCTGGATCCCGCAAAATACGCGGGCCTCTCCGAGGGCGACGCGCACGTCATTCGCAACGCGGGAGGCCGCGCCAGCGAAGACGCGATTCGGTCGCTCGTCATTTCCTACAAACTGCTGGGAACCAAGGAATTCTTCGTCATCCACCACAGGGATTGCGGCATGCTTCTCTTTGACAATGCGACCATCTCGGATCTGCTCTCCAAGAGCCTCGAGACGGCGGTCATTGATGAAAATGGCTGGCGCGACATTGGCAAGGGGCCGGGATCTCCGGAGGGCGCCAAGGTGGACTGGCTCGCCTTCAAGGACGAAGACAAGGCCGTCCTGGACGATGTCCTGACCATCCGCAACCATCCGCTCATTCCGAAATTTATTCCGATCCACGGATACATTTTTGATGTGCGGACTGGAAAGCTGAACGAAGTGCCCGGCGCGTCCGTCGCGGGCGCTGCCACCGTCTGAGCAAAAGAGAGAGGCATTTCCTTGCCAGATAGCGGTCGGTCATCCCGCCGGAGAATTCCGGCGGGGTGGCTGATTGCCGCCCGGGCGGCCCGCTGCCGATGTTGTCCCCCTGTGTTCAGTCGCCGATCCGAAACACGTCCTCGGCGGGCGAGCGTCCGATGACATGCTGGAATGCCGGACGATTGGCGGCGAGGTGGATGCCAATGTGGAAGACCTCCTCGGGATCGGCATCCAAGGCCAGGGCGATTTGCTCGGCCGTCCCTCCGGTTCCACGGCTGCCTTCGAGATGGGCGATGACGCGCGCTTGAAGATTGAGGAGGCGGGTGGCGGCCTTTTTTCCGGCCTCGACGCCCGGCTGATGGTACGCGTTGATATTTGCGAGTGAGGCATAGAATCCAACGGCCCGCTCGAAGAGGGCAATGAGCGCGCCGAGTTGACGGGCATTCATTTCCGGGATGCTGAGAGTGAGGGATTCCCGGCCCTTTTCGCGCAGGGCCGTCCGGGTCCCGCGCAGGAATCCCTGGAGGTAATCCCCGCTGGTGACGCCCGGCTCGACTTCGGGGTCGGAATCGGCGGCCGCCTTGTGGACTTCAATGAAAGTGACGAAGAAATTGTTGATGCCATCGCGGAGTTGCTGGACGTAGGCGTGCTGGTCCGTCGAGCCCTTGTTGCCGTAAACCGCGATGCCCTGATGGACGGTCCGCCCCTCGAGATCGCGCTCCTTGCCGAGGGATTCCATGACGAGCTGCTGGAGGTAGCGGCTGAAAAGGAGGAGGCGGTCCTTGTAGGGCAGGACGACCATGTCCCTGACGCCGCGCCCGCCACCCGCGCGCCACCACATGAGCGCGAGGAGCATGGCTGCGTTCCTCCGGATGTCATCCGAGCGGGTGTGGTCGTCCATGACCCTGGCGCCGGCGAGGAAGGATTCCGTATCCAGCCCCTGCAAGGCCATGGGCAGGAGGCCGACGGCGCTCATCACCGAGGTCCGTCCGCCGACCCAGTCCCACATGGGGAACCGGCGCAGCCAGCCCTCGGATTCCGCGAGGCGGTCGAGCGCGCTCCCGGAGCCCGTCACAGCCACGCAGTGCCGGGCCGGCTCGGCACCAACGGCCTTGAGAGCAGCCTGCGCAATCAACATCCCATTGCGGGATTCCTTGGTCCCTCCGGATTTGGAAATGACCACCACAAGCGTCGTTCGGAGATTCCCGCCAATGGCATCCAAAACCTTCCTCATGCCATCCGGGTCGGTATTGTCAAAAAAATGGACGCGCATGGGGTCTTTCGGACTCCACAGGGCATCGGAGACGAGTTGCGGCCCCAGAGCCGATCCTCCGATGCCGACCACAAGGACATCCGTGAATGTCCCGCCATTCGAGGCGCGGATCCCCCCCGAATGGATATCCGCCGCAAAAACCGCGATGGCCGTCCGGGTGGCGGTAATTTCCTCCCGCAGGGCTGTTGTCGGAGCGAGGGCCGCATTCCGCAGCCAATAATGCCCCACCATTCGGTCTTCGTCAGGGTTGGCAATCGCGCCCTCCTCGAGTCGGCGCATGGCCTGACAGGCCTCGTCGGCCCGCGCGGCCATGGTTCGAAAAAAATCCTCCGGAAAATCCATCCGGCTGATGTCCATTGAGAAGCCGAGATCCTCATAGCGGAGGAAATATTGCTGGAAGCGCTGCCAAAGCGGGATTGAGTTCATCGCTCTCAAGAGACTAAATTCGCATCCTCATGGCAAATCCAAAGCAGGCGACACAGGATGCATTCCCCCAGGTGATCCTCTGCGCCGACGCCGCCGAGACCCGCCGGGCTGCGGCGACTCTCGGCGAGATCCTGCGTCAGCCGGGGAAGCGGGTCATTAGCCTTGATGGGCCATTGGGCGTGGGGAAGACGGAATTTGTCAAGGGGCTGGCTGAGGCCCTTGGCTGCGGGGGGCCCGTCACGAGCCCGACTTTTTCCATTGCCCACGAATACCCCGGGAGGGAGGGCGCGCTTTATCATTTCGATTTCTACCGCCTTGGGAATCCGGACGAACTCGAAACCTGCGGATTTTTTGAATGCGTGGGGCAGGGGACTGTCGTTGTCGAATGGGGGGAGAAATTCCGGGATTTCCTGCCCGCCGGGACCTTGTGGATTCGGATGGAAATTTTGTCCGATGGAATGACCCGCCGGATCGAGAGGGCCGGGTCATGATTCTTGCGATGGATTCGAGCGCGGAGTGTGGATCCGCCGCGCTGGTTGGAGCGCAGGGGGTCGTTCGGGAGATCACCTTTGCGGGAGGGCGCTCCCGCAAGGGGGGAGTCACTGCGGCCCTGACGGAACTCGCTGCCGGGGGGATTCGGGGAGTGGTCGTGGGGCTTGGGCCGGGCAGTTACAATGGGATTCGGTCCGCGGTGGCCGCCGCCTGGGGGTTTGCGCTCGCGCGCGGGATCCCTCTCACCGGCGTTTCCTCCCTGCTCGCCATTGCCACCGGGGAATACCTCGCCGCAGGCGACGCGCGGCAATCCCAATTTTATTTTGCCCATGTCAGAAACGGCGCTTTCGTGACCGAGCCCGCGCTGCATGGCCGGGAGGGACTCCTGGAACTGATCGGGGCGCATCCGGATTTGCCGGTTTACGCGCCTGCCCCCCTTGGCGTGCCTCGGGAGGTCGTTGCCACGCCGCGGGCGGCCTTGCTCGCCGGCTTTGCGGAGCCATCGCCTGGCCCGCTGCGCCTCCCCACGCCCATTTACCTGAAACCCCCGCATATCACCCAACCCCGAAAACGACATGCCTGAGATTCGTCGCCTGGGCATTGTCCCCTATGATGAGGCCCTTGCCTTGCAGGAGGCCCTCGTGGCCGAGGCGCTCGGAGGTCGGGAATTCCTCCTCCTGCTCGAGCATGAGCCGGTCTATACCATCGGACGCACCCGGGACCACTCGAGCCTGCGGAATGCCGCCCACTTGCCCCATCCCGTCGTGGAAACCAACCGGGGAGGGCAGGCCACCTTTCACGGTCCGGGACAACTCGTCGGCTACCCAATCCTGCATCTCGGACGTCGCGGCAGGGATATCCACCGCTGTCTGCGCTTCCTCGAGGAAGTCCTTCTGCGGGCCTGCGCCGAATATGGGCTCACGGCACAACGCCGCGAGGGACTGACCGGCGTCTGGATTGCTGACCGCAAAGTGGCCTCCCTGGGAGTTGGCTTGCGGAAGTGGGTGACCATGCACGGCTTTGCCATCAATATCTGCAACCCTCTCGAACCCTTCCGCGAAATCACGCCCTGCGGCATCCAGGGCGTGGAAATGACCAGCCTCGAGCGCGAGACGGGACGGACAATTGGCGTCGGGGAATTCGCGGAAGCAGTCACCCGGATTTTTCAGGGTCTCCTCGAAGATCCGGTCATGGGCCTCCCCTTCCACGAGGAAGAGAGACCTCCCACATGAGAACCTCAGAATCTCAGGCAACAATCTCTCTCTGTGACCAATCTGCCTTTTCCTGTTGAGGCCTGGGAAGATCTGGCGGCTTTGTGAAACCGAGATGGTGCGGATGAGCACATCAAAGACCGGGCGTGGCGGTTCGATCCAATTGCCGTATTCATCCGTCGTTGGCGGCCTCAACGCCCTGACCTTCCCGTTGCAGAGAGCTCGTCCGGATTGAGGGATGGATCATTTTCCGAATTTCCCCTTTCGATATTCCAGCGGCTTCGGTAGATTTGCGGTTATGGTTTCTGTGGCGATTATTGGCGCGAGTGGTTATTCCGGGGAGGAACTCTGTCGGATTCTGGCGGGGCATCCGGAGGTAAAAATTGCGGCAGTGACCTCGCGTCAGCACGCTGGGAAACCCGTCACCGAAATCCTGCCCCGGCTGGCGCGTCATCCGGCCGTGGCCGACCTGCTCTTCTCGGAGTCCACGGCCACCGCGGCCCTGGATTCCGGAGCGGAATTTTTCTTTCTGGCCCTGCCGCACGGCCTGGCCGCTGAATTTGCGCGTCCGCTTGTCGAGGCGGGGAAGCGCGTTGTGGATTTGAGCGCGGATTTTCGCCTGCGCGACGCCGCCGTTTATCGCGAATTTTATGGTCAGGATCACGAGGCGCCGGAATTGCTTGCGGAGGCGGTCTTTGGGCTTCCGGAAATCCATCGCGAGGAGGTTGTCTCCGCGCGTCTTGTGGCTTCCGCGGGATGCTATCCGACTGGCATCCTGTTGTTGCTCGTTCCGTTGCTGCGCGCGGGCCTGCTCGATGCGGAGTCCATCGCGGTCTCGAGCGTAAGTGGTGTGAGCGGGGCGGGACGCAAGGCGGAGACGGCCTACATTTACAGCGAATGCAATGAGAGCCTGCGCGCCTACGGACTCCCCAAACACCGTCATCTTTCGGAAATCGAGCAGGAATTGGGGCTGGCCGCAGGGAAGCCGGTGACCATTACCTTCGTGCCCCATCTCGCGCCCATGACCCGCGGCATCCACACGACCGTCCTGGCCCGTCCCGCAGGCGATCCCGCCGCCCTCGCGGAATGCCTCGAATCCTCCTATGCCCGCGAGCCCTTTGTCCGATTCTCGCAGGCGCTCCCGGACACCAAGCATGTCACTGGAACGAATTTTTGCGACTTGGCCGTGCGAACGGACCCTCGTACCGGACGCGTCATCCTGCTCAGCGCCCTGGACAACCTGGTCAAGGGCGCCTCGGGCCAGGCCGTTCAGAATTTCAATCTCATGGCGGGCCTCTCCGAGACGTCCGGCCTGCTTTGAGTCCCATGAAATCTCCCGCTTCGATTGCAAAACCCGCGCCCGCGCCGCTGCGAAAGATCTCTGGAGGCGTCCTCGCGCCGTCGGGTTTCACGGGGGGCGCTGCCGCCTGTGGGATCAAGGACGGAAGGGCCGCGCGCGCGGATCTCGCCTTCCTGGCCTGTCCGACGCCTTGCGCTGCGGCGGGGACATTCACCACCAATGCCGTCAAGGCGGCGCCGGTCCGGGTCTCCATGCGCCATCTCCGCCGGGGAGTGGCCCGCGGGGTCATCCTCAACAGCGGCAACGCCAACGCCTGTACCGGGGAACCCGGAATGGCCGCTGCGCGGGACATGGCCGCCGCCGCCGCGGGAAAAATTGGAGCGCGCCCTTCGGAAATCCTCGTTTGCTCGACAGGACGCATCGGAATCCCGCTGCCTATTGAACGCATCCATGCGGGCCTCCAGACATTGAAACTCTCCCGCGCGGTCGGTACCCCGATGGCGCGGGCCATCATGACCAGCGACACATTCCCCAAGCAAATCGCCGTCGAGGTCGCTTCAACGGCTGGAAAATTTCGCATCGGCGCCATGGCAAAGGGAGCGGGGATGATCAATCCTGACATGGCGACGATGTTATGTGTTGTGACGACGGACGCGGTGGTGGAGGCGTCCCTCCTCAGGGAAGCTCTACGGGACGCCGTTGCGGAATCCTTCAATCGCATCACCGTGGATGGCGACATGAGCACAAATGACACCGTCCTGGCCCTCGCCAATGGCGCCTCGGGGGTTCACCCGCATGAGGGGGATCTGGCGAAGGGACTGCGCTATGTAACCTCGGAATTGGCTCGCATGATGGTCCTCGACGGGGAGGGGGTCAGCCGATTTATCGAGTTGGAAGTGCGCGGAGCGGCTTCTGCCCGCGATGCCCGAATTGCGGCGGAGGCCGTCGCCAATTCGACCCTCGTCAAATGCGCCTGGGCGGGCGGGGATCCCAATTGGGGCCGCATCATGGACGCCCTCGGGTACAGCGGCGCGCGCATCCGCGAGGACCGTATCCGGATGGATTATGCGGGATTGCCCATTGTACGCGGAGGCATTGCCACGCCCACTCCCTGGAAAAAGCTCCGCGCTGCGGCCGCGAAACCCACCCTGAGAATACAGATTGATCTCGGTCTGGGCGATCATGCGCATGAGGTCTGGACGACGGATCTGACCGAGGAATATGTCCGTCTCAATTTGGGAGAATAAGAATTATGTCGCTCAGTCCTGAAGCCCACGCGGCAAGCCTTGTCGAGGCGTTGCCCTACATCCAGAAATTCCGCGGACAGCTCTTTGTGATCAAATACGGAGGCGCGGCGATGGAGGAGGAGAGCATTGTCGAGCGATTCCTGCGCGACATTGTCTTCCTCGAGGCGGTCGGCATCAATCCCGTCCTGGTGCATGGCGGAGGCAAGGCCATCACCGCCCGCATGCAGGAGGCCGGCCTGAGCGCCCAATTTGTCAATGGGCTGCGCGTCACGGACGCGGCGACGATTCAAATTGTTGCGGCGACGCTCGATGGCGAGGTCAATCCCCGCATCGTCGCCACGCTCAACAAATTCGGCGGGAAGACGCAGGGGGTCTCCGGGCGAATGGTCTTTGTGGCGGAAAAATTGCCCCCGCAGACCGACGCCGCCGGACGGGAGGTGGACGTCGGATTTGTCGGCGAGGCGGCCACAATCAATACAACGGAGATCCTGGAAATCGCAGAGAAGGAGGTTGTGCCCGTGATCAGCTCGCTGGGAGCCATGCCGGATGGGACCCTGCTCAACATCAACGCGGATGTTGCCGCCGCGGCCCTGGCCTCGAGCCTTTCAGCGGCCAAGCTCATTTTTGTGAGCGATGTGCCAGGCATCATGCGCGATCCGTCCGATCCGGAGTCGCTCATTCCTTCTGTTTCCACGACGCAGGTGGCCCGGCTTATCTCCGACGGGGTCATTGCCGGGGGCATGATTCCCAAGGTGCGCTCCGCGGCCAATGCCGTGGCCAACGGCGTGGGCAAGGTCCACATGATCGCCGGCCAGACTCCTCATGGTCTCCTCCTGGAAATTTTCACCAACGCAGGCATCGGAACGGAAATTACGGCATAAGGACATCCGCGAAAAGGGCAGCCAATCCGAAGGCCAATCAAGGAGCGCAGATTGGAATCGAAAAGGCTGGCAAAAGGAAACCGAAAAGAAGATGCTCGCGGCCATGATTCCGCGTTCCCTTTTACTGGCTGTGGCGGGTCTCTCCCTGCTGGCATCATCCGTCCGGGCGGACTCGGACGCGCGCATCCCCGAGGTCCTGCGCCCCTGGGAGGCGTGGACGCTTTGGAATGACCGTGATTTCGGGTCGCCGTCCCCGTTCAACAATCCCGAACGCCTCCTGCCGTTTTGGCCATCGTCCGTGAGTCTGGCTGTGACCTCCGATGGCGGGACATTCACTTTTGGCGTCACGGCTTTTCGTGAGGGCTGGATCCCGCTTCCGGGGGATCCGGAGCATTGGCCTGCGGGCGTGAAGGTGGATGGGAAACCCGCGCCGGTACTGGATCGTGGCGGGGTTCCTCATGTGTTGGTGTCGGCTGGGACGCGCCGCATCGAAGGGAATTTTGTGTGGTCGGAGACGCCGCAGCGTCTGCGCATTCCGCAGGAGGTCGGGATTCTTTCGCTCAAGTTGGATGGGAAGGATGTCCCCATTCCTTCGTGGAGCCCGGATGGGACGCTCTGGCTGCGCCGGGATGCGATTACCGAAGTGGTTGGCAAGGACCACCTCGAAGTGAAGGTCTACGGCCTGATCGAGGATGGGATTCCCCTGTGGTTGCGCCTGCGCGTCGAATTGATCGTCTCCGGGAAGAGCCGCGAGGAAAGGATTGGCGTCGTCCTGCCGGAGGGCTGGCGGATTGCGTCCGTCAATGGCCCCATTCCGGTGGCTGTGGATGACGCGGGATTCCTCAAGGCGCAGGTGCGCGCCGGAAAGTGGACAGTCGCAGTGGATGCCTTTCGGATCGATCATCCCGCCCAATTGCGGTTCGGTTCCGGCGTGGCGCTCGCGGCGCGGGAGGCGCTGATTGCCTTCAAGGCCAATCCGGAATTTCGTCTGGTGGATATTTCCGGAGTTCAGCAGGTGGACGCAGCGCAGACGACCTTCCCGCAGGACTGGAGGAATTTTCCGGTCTACCGCTGGGAACTTGCCACCCCGCTCGAGATCGTCGAGCGCCTGCGCGGTCAGGGCTCGGAACAACCTCCCGGACTCGGCATCCAACGCGAATTCTGGCTCGATGATGACGGGCGCGCGCTGACCTTCCGCGATACGATCACCGGGAAGGGACAGCGGATTTGGAGGCTGGATGCGGCGGCGGGCCAGGATCTCGGCGCCGTACGCTCCAATGGCGAGGGACAACTCATCACGCGCAATCCGGAAAATGGCGCTCCGGGCTTCGAAGTGCGCTCGCGGGACTTTGCGTTTGAGGCGGTCGGGCGCATGAGCAACACGCAGCGCCTAACAGCCACAGGCTGGCGCGCGGACGCGGAGACGCTCACGACCAGGTGGAATTTGCCTCCGGGCTGGCGGCTCTTTGCGCTCTTTGGGGCGGATTGGGTTCGGGGCGATTGGTTGACCGCATGGAGCCTTCTGGATTTGTTTGTCCTGCTCGTGTTCACGCTCGCAGTCCGTCGCCTGTGGGGGAATCGCGCCGCGGTGCTCGCCTTCCTCGGCCTGGTACTCTCCTACCACGAACCCGGGGCACCGCGCTTCCTCTGGCTGGCCCTCCTCGTACCTCTGGCCCTCCTGCGGGTGCTTCCTGCCGGATGGGGAAGGCGGCTCGTCCTCGTCTGGAAATGGGCGACGGTTCTGGCTCTGGCGTTTGTGCTGATCCCCTTCCTTTCCGCCCAAGTCCAGCAGGCTCTTTTTCCGCAGCTCGAGCAGCATGATAATAATACGGATGAGATTGCGTTCCCAAGCAGTGGCCTCGTGACGCAGACTGAAGCTTCTTCAGTGGTTGCACAAGCTGCGGACGAGGCAGCGCCAAGCCGTGGAGCGCGTCAGCGGGAGTCTCCCGGACTGACCAAAGAAAAGGCGCATCAAATCAAGGCATTCGCAGGTGGCTGGGGCAGGGCGGCGGAGGGCGGCAATGCCGCCAATTTGGCCAATGACCCGCAGGCGCGGATCCAGACCGGACCGGCTGTGCCGGAATGGGATTGGCGACAAATTTCCTTTGGCTGGAATGGACCTGTCCGCGCCACGCAGGAAATCCGGGTCATCCTGATCCCGCGTTCTCTCGAACGCTGTCTGAGCGCCCTGCGCGTGGCATTGCTGATCCTCCTGCCGATGATCCTCGTGCGGGGACGGAATGGACGTGGGACTGCGCTGCGCCCCGGGATTGCCGCGATTCTCGGCGGTCTCATTGTGTTTGTTCCGGGACCAACCGCGCAGGCAGCCGATTTTCCGACGCCGGAACTTCTGAATTCGCTGCGCGAGAAATTGGTCGAGAAATCCGAGGCCTACCCGAACGCAGCCGCAATTCCTCTGGCGGCGTTGCGCGTTACGGAATCCGGCCTGGAAATGAACCTCGAGGTCCATGCGGGTACCGAGACGGCGGTTCCACTGCCCGGACGGCTTCCCGCGTGGGTGCCTGCGCGCGTGACCGTGGATGGTCAATCGTGGCCGAGCCTGCGACGCGATGGGGGTTTCCTGTGGATTGTACTTCCCAAAGGTGTCCATCAAGTCCGCGTCGAGGGGCTCCTGCCCGGCGTCACGGAATGGGAGTGGGCATTCCTCCTGCGTCCGATGCGCGTGGAAATAGACGCGCCCGGCTGGACCGTCTCCGGCATCCGAACCGGAGGCATTCCCGACCAGCAAGTCTTCTTTGTGCGGGAGCAAAAGGTGGCGCCGGAGGATTCCGAATATGACCGGCAGGATTTTCAGAATGTCGTACAAGTCCGACGCCACTTGGAATTGGGCCTCGTGTGGCAGGTGCAGACGACCGTGCGCCGGCTTTCACCGCCGGGTCGGGCCATTTTTCAGAGGATTCCCCTCCTCGAAGGAGAGAGGGTTCTGACCGGGAATGTCGTTGTGAAGGAGGGTCAGATCGAAGTGCGTCTGGGCGCGCAGGAGACGACATTCTCGTGGACCAGTGAATTGCCTGTCACTCCGGAAGTGACCCTGCGGACGCGCCCCTCGGATGCCTGGGTCGAGACATGGGCCCTGACCGTCTCCCCGGTCTGGAATGTGGCCTTTTCCGGACTCGCGCCTGTGTTTACTCCCGACGCCCCCAATCTCGTTCCTGTATGGCAGCCCTGGCCCGGCGAAGAAGTGGACCTCCTCGTCTCGCGTCCGGAGGCCATCCCCGGGCCCACCACGACGGTTCTGCGCGTCAACCGGAAGACGACACTCGGGACGCGGCAAAAAATAACCCAGCTGGCCCTCAGCCTGCGGTGTACGCTCGGCGAGGATTTTCCGATCCTCCTGCCGGACGAGGCGGATGTGACCAGTCTTTCCCTCAATGGCAAAACCATCCCGGTGCGCCGGGAAAAGGGTGACCGGGGCGCCGTTATTATTCCGATCCGTCCGGGCGAATCGAACATCCACATGGAATGGAAGACAGACCAAATCCTCGGCTTCCGTGCGACATCGGATTCCGCCGGTTTGTCCATTCCCGCAGCCAATATGGTCGATATCATCGAGGTCCCCGAAGGGCGTTGGACGCTCTGGGCTCAGGGTCCCTTGCGCGGACCGGCCGTGCGCTTCTGGATTGTTCTGGCCTGCGCCGGGATTGCGGCGCTGATTCTCGGGCGGATGCGCTCGTCACCCCTCAAGACGGGCGAATGGGCGCTCCTGGCGCTCGGCCTCACCCAGGTCTCCTTGACCTTTGCGCTGATTGTTGTGGGTTGGTTGTTTTTCCTGGCATGGCGGGGCAAACCGTCCTACGCGGCCCTGCCAACCAAGTTCTTCAATATCCTGCAGGTCCTCCTTCTCGTGGCAACAGGCGCCGCGCTCATCGTCTTCGTGGCCATCGTCGGAGCCGGCCTGCTCGGAGATCCGGAAATGTTCATCCTCGGGAATGGATCGAGCGCAAATGCGCTCCAGTGGTTCGATCCGCTACCCGGCCAGACCCTGCCTGTGACAGCGGTAATGACCGTCTCGATTTGGTGGTATCGCGTCCTGATGCTCCTCTGGGCGCTCTGGCTCGCATCCTCGCTTATCCGGTGGCTCCGCTGGGGCTGGGGGGAATTCAGCGCGGGGGGTTGCTTCCGCAGAGGAGGAACTTCCGCCAAGCCACCTCCGATTCCCTGACCGAATACTGCAGGGAAGTTCATCTATGGAAAACAAATCAGCGACCACTCCGCGTGTCCTTGTCCTGTTGGGGGAGGGATTTGAAGAAATCGAGACAGTCACTCCGGTGGATCTATTGCGCCGCGCAGGAGCGACCGTGACGACCGCCGCTGCCGGATCGTCCCTGACCGTCCGAGGGAGATCCGGGATAACCATCATGGCCGATCAGTTGATCGGGGAAATTGATCCGGAAGAATTCGATGCCCTGATTCTGCCGGGCGGACCGGGTGTTGCCACCCTGCGCGCCGAGGGGATTGCCGCGAGGCTGGCGGCGCGATTCCATGCGCGTGGGCAGTGGGTCGCGGCCATTTGTGCGGCGCCCGCCCTTCTCGCGGATGCGGGCCTGATCGAGGACATTCCCTTCACGTGCCACGAATCCGTTGCCAAGGAATTGACCGGGGCCGATCTGAATCAGCGTGTGGTCATTGCAAAAAATATCCTGACCTCTCGGGGCGCCGGTACGGCCCTGGATTTTGCGCTGGCCCTGGTACGGGTCCTCTTCGGTCCGGAAAAAGAATCTCAGATCGCCGCCTCGATCATGGCGTAGAAGCAGAACCGCGTGACCGACGATATATGAGATCTCCTGTGCGATGGTTCCTCTGGCTCGCCTTTGCCGGATGGGCGGGGACCCTCTACTTTCTTTCTTCGCAGTCAACCTATCCCGTTGCCATACCCCGCTTCCCGCACGTGGACAAGGTCCTGCATTTTTCCTATTTCGCGGTGGGCGGAGCCATCCTCGGCTTTGCCGTGGCCCTGACCTTCCCCTGGACGGCGCGCGTCCGCAATGGACTTGCCCTGCTCGTCCTCGTCGGCGTCGGCCTGCTGGATGAATGGCACCAGACATGCACCCCATCGCGCAGCGGCAACGATCTCTGGGATTTTACGGCCGATTCCCTGGGTGCCCTGACCGGAATTCTCGTCGCCTCGTGGCTTTACGGATGGATCAGGGGACTCTGCAAGGAGCCCGACAGGACCGGGTCCTTGAATTGATGCATTTTACGCCAGGCCTTGGGCTGCTTCGATGACCTTTTCTGCGGTCATGCCGAGTTCCTTCATGGCCTGTCCCCCCGGAGCGCTGATGCCAAAGCGATCAATGGCGATGACCCGGCCATCGAGGCCCACGTAGCGGAACCAAGGATCGGAAACTCCAGCCTCGATCGAGATACGTCGGCGGCAGGATTGCGGCAGGATGCTCTCCTTGTAGGCGGCGTCCTGACGTTCGAAGCGCTCGAAACTCGGCATCGAGACGACGCGCGTCCCGGCACCGAGGTTTTCTGCGGCCTTGAGGGCGTGCTGGAGTTCGCTGCCTGCGGCAAGGAGGATCGTCTCGAGGTTTGCGGTCTCCTTTTTGGCAATGTAGCCGCCACGGAAGACACCCTGACGCCGCTCTGCCACCGGGATGGAATTCAGGGTGGGCAGGTTCTGGCGTGTGAGGACGAGCATGGTCGGACCGTCCATTTTCTCGAAGGCCGCCGCGAATGCGCCCGCAGTTTCTTCCGGGTCCGCGGGACGGATTACGTCCAATCCGGGGATGGCCCGGAGCGCGGCGACGGTCTCGACTGGTTCGTGGGTGGGACCATCCTCGCCGACTCCAACGGAATCGTGAGTGAAAATGTAAACCACGGGCAGGCGGGAGAGAGCGGCAATCCGGATCGAGGGGCGTCCGTAGTCGCTGAAAACGAGGAAGGTGGCGCCACTCGCGTGGAAAATCCCGTCGTAGGCCATCCCGTTGAGAATGCCGCACATGGCATGTTCGCGGATTCCGAAGTGGAGATTGCGTCCGGTGCGATTCCTGGCGCTGAAATCCCCGCCCTCTTTAATATAATTGAGCGTCGAGCCGTGGAGGTCCGCGCTGCCGCTGATCATGAGAGGCAGCTTGGCGGCAATGGGCTGGAGGACTTCACTGCCGGCCTTGCGGGTCGCAATCGAGGTCTCTGGATCAAAGGTCGGGATCGCATCCAGGAGTGAAGTGGCGCGCCCGGCAATGGCCCCTTCGAGTTCCGTGGCAAGTCCCGGATTTGCCGCAGCCCAGGCACGGAATGTCTCCTCCCAAGTGGCATGGACGGCATCAAGTGCCTGCCTGTGCCGCGCAAAATATTTCGTGGTGGCCGGGTCCACAAAAAAGGTTTCGTCCGGGAGACCCAAATTCCTGCGGGCCTCGGTGACAAATTTGACGCCCGCCTCCCCGTGGGCCTTGTTGGTTCCCGCAACCTCGGGGATTCCCTTGCCAATGAGGGTCTTGGCGACAATGAATTGCGGTTTGCCCGAGGTCGAGTTCTTGGCGGCAGAGACGGCCGCGATAATTTCATCGAGGTTGTTGCCATCAATCTTCCGGACTTCCCACCCGTAGGCTGCAAAGCGCGCCGCCGTGTCCTCGCTCTGCGTGACGCTCGCCATGGCATCCAGTGTCACGTCATTGGCATCGTAAATGACAATGAGATTATCGAGCGCCAAATGACCGGCGAGGGAGGCCGCTTCGTGGGAAATGCCTTCCTGAAGGCACCCATCCCCGGCCAGGACGATCACATGGTGGTCAAGGATTGTGTGCTCCGGCGTATTGAAGCGCGCTGCGGCCATTTTTCCGGAAATCGCATAGCCGACCCCATTCGAGAGGCCCTGACCCAAGGGACCGGTGGTACATTCCACGCCGGGGGTTTCGTGAAATTCCGGATGGCCCGGTGTCCGGCTGTGGAGCTGACGAAAATTCTTGATATCCTCGATCGAGAGGTTGTAGCCCGACAGATGGAGCCACGCGTAGAGGAACATACTCCCGTGACCAGGGGACAGGATAAAACGGTCGCGATTGAGCCAACGGGGATGGTCCGGACAGTGGCGCAAGACATGACCATACAGGGCCGCGCCCACTTCGGCGGCGCCCAGAGGCAGGCCCAGGTGGCCGGATTTGGCTTTTGTGATGGCATCCATGGCGAGCCCGCGCGCGTCGCGGGCGGCAATTTCCAAGGCGG
>WBZO01004137.1_pt1 | contig 15936 bp, 15 predicted proteins | sample 5204261 | NCBI WGS metagenome assembly WBZO01 (sample SAMN12412400, study PRJNA552823) | activated sludge metagenome | isolation source: activated sludge from anammox sidestream of wastewater treatment plant... | place: USA: North Carolina | collected 2017-09 | reverse complement strand
ATGCTCAATAACTGTCACGGTATTACCTGCATCCACCAGCCGGTGTAGTACCTGTAGCAATTTTTGGATATCTTCGCTATGCAGCCCGGTAGTGGGTTCATCAAGAATATATAATGTGCGGCCGGTTGAACGCTTGGAAAGCTCTTTTGCCAGTTTAATCCGCTGAGCTTCGCCCCCGGAAAGAGTGGTTGCCGACTGCCCGATATTGATATAGCCCAGCCCAACTTCCAGCAGCGCCTGGCATTTTTCCTTAATAGACGGATGATTCTGGAAGAAGTCTACCGCTTCTTCCACCGTCATATTCAGCACATCGGCAATGGATTTGTCTTTGTATTTTACCTCGAGCGTTTCGCGATTATAGCGCGCGCCTTTGCATACATCGCAACGCACGTAAACATCAGGCAGGAAGTGCATTTCGATTTTAATCACGCCGTCGCCCTGGCAGGCTTCGCAGCGACCGCCTTTGACATTGAAAGAAAAACGGCCGGCTTTATAGCCTCTTGCTTTAGCTTCCGGCAATCCGGCGAACCAGTCGCGAATCGGTGTAAAAGCACCTGTATATGTCGCCGGATTCGAACGTGGGGTTCGTCCGATAGGGGATTGATCAATTTCAATCACCTTATCGATAAATTCCAAACCGGTGATGCGATCATGCGGGCCGGGATGAGCTTTGCTGCCATGTAGCTTACGCATGGCGGCTTTGAATAGCGTTTCTATCGTGAGGCTGGATTTGCCTCCGCCCGAAACCCCCGTAATGCAGGTGAATGTTCCAAGCGGGATATCCACATCAATATTTTGCAGGTTGTTTGCGCGTGCTCCTTTAATGCTGATCTGCTTAACCTTGGACGGTTTACGGCGTTGCGCGGGCAAAGGAATTTCCCGCTTATGACTTAAATATTGTCCGGTAATGCTTTTGCCGTTTTTAGTCACTTGCTCCGGCGTTCCATGAGCAACAATTTCGCCGCCATGAATGCCGGCGCCCGGTCCCATGTCGATGAGATAATCGGCATGGCGCATCGTGTCTTCATCATGTTCGACTACCAGCACAGTATTGCCAAGGTTCTTGAGGTTTTTAAGTGTGGCCAGCAGGCGTTCATTATCGCACTGATGCAGGCCTATAGAAGGTTCATCCAGCACATAAAGTACACCGGAAAGGCCTGAGCCAATCTGGGAAGCCAGGCGGATCCGCTGCGATTCGCCGCCCGAAAGTGTGCCCGATTCCCGCGAAAGCGTAAGATAATCCAGCCCTACATTATTAAGGAAACCCAGCCGCGCGCGTAACTCTTTGAGTATTTTTTCGGCAATTTGCTGGTGGGTTTTGCTGAGTTTTGGCTCCAATGCATTGAACCATTCCACAGCTCCCTCAATGGAAAGTTCGCAAACCTGGCCAATATGCTTATCGCCTACTTTAATGCAGAGAGATTCAGGGTTAAGGCGATAACCATTACAGGCATCGCAGGCGGTGACATCCTGATATTTGCTTAAATCCTCGCGCACCCAGTCACTTTCAGTTTCCTGATATTTGCGGGTGAGGTTGGGAATCAATCCTTCGAATGGCTTGTTGCTGTTATAAATACGCAAGCCATCGTTATATTTTATTTTGATGGATTCAGTGCCGCTGCCATGCAGCAGCACCTGCTTTATATTTTCCGGCAGATCTGCGTAGGGTTTGGTCAGGCTGAATTTGTAATGGGCTGACAGGCCTTCCAGCGTCTGGCGATAGAATTTGCTTTGGCTGCCTGCCCAGGGCGCAATGGCTTCTTCCAGAAGAGATTTCCTGGGATCAGGGATAATCAGCTCGGGATCAAAAAAGATTTTGGTGCCCAGCCCATCGCAGGTCTTGCATGCGCCATAAGGGCTGTTGAAAGAAAAAAGGCGTGGCTCGATTTCATCAATGGTAAAGCCGGAGATCGGGCAGGCGAAGCTGGAAGAGAAAGTCAGTTTTTTATCTGAATCCTGCACTTCAATAATCGCCAGGCCTTCGCTCAAATTAAGGGCGGTTTCAAAACTGTCAGCAAGTCGTTGTTCAAGTCCTTCTTTGATCACAAGGCGATCGACGACGACTTCGATCTCGTGCTTTTTGTTTTTGTCGAGTTGAGGCAGTTCGTCAAAAGTATAAATGGAGCCATCAATTTTAACGCGCTGGAAGCCGCTTTTCTGGTAGCTCAGCAGTTCCTTGGTATGCTCACCTTTACGCCCACGCACTACGGGTGACAGTAGCAAAATCTTGGTGCCTTCTTTAAGTTCCATGACTTTATCAACCATCTGGCTGACGGTCTGGCTTTCAATCGGCAGGCCGGTCGCGGGAGAATAAGGAATACCGATGCGCGCATAAAGCAATCGCAGATAGTCATAAATTTCCGTGACAGTGCCCACAGTTGAGCGCGGGTTCTTACTGGTGGTTTTCTGGTCGATGGCAATGGCCGGCGAGAGGCCGGTGATACTCTCTACATCAGGCTTATCCTGAATATTGAGGAACTGGCGGGCATATGCTGAAAGACTCTCAACATAGCGACGCTGCCCTTCGGCATAAATGGTGTCAAAAGCCAGTGATGATTTGCCAGAACCAGAAAGGCCGGTGATTACCACTAGCTGATTTTTAGGAATATCCACATCCACATTTTTGAGGTTGTGCTCTTTGGCACCGCGAACGCGGATGTGAGTATCTATCGTATGATCTGGCTTAGTCTTCATTTTTGTCCTCAAGCCAGCGAGTTTAGCGAGATTTCCTCTGGCGTACCAGTGGCAAATAGCTATAGTGCGTCAAAATTAGATAAATTTACGGAGGGTTTATGGCTGGCAGTGTAAACAAGGTGATTCTGGTTGGGAATCTGGGGAAAGATCCCGAAATACGCCAAACTCAGGACGGTAAAGAAATCGCTCATTTGACATTGGCAACTTCCGAAACCTGGAAAGATCGTAACACAGGTGAGCGCAAGGAAAAAACTGAGTGGCATCGCGTGGTTATCTTCAATGAAGGCCTCACCAATGTAGCAAAAAATTACCTTCGCAAGGGTGCAAAAGTATACATTGAGGGGCAGCTGCAAACCCGCAAATGGGTAGATCAGTCAGGCCAGGAAAAATACACCACTGAAATAGTGCTGCAAAACTATAATGGCCAATTGGCAATGCTGGATAGCCGTCAGGGTGGTGGACAGTCCGGTGGTTATGAGCAGGCAGGCGGTGGTTATGGTGGAGCTTCTGAACCTGCAGGCGCTGGTCGTGATTATGGCAGTGCGCCTAACCGTGCGCCTGATCTGGACGACGAAATTCCGTTCTGAGATATTTCTCCGCATCGATTTCAATCTGATTAAAATTGATGCCACCCAGCGGGTCATCGCCATTTGTGCGCAATGCTTCCAGTCGCTGTGTGGTAGCCAGCAGCGCGGGCACGATGGACTCCTCTGGCGTATATTTTGCGTAAAAAGCCTGGGCCAGCTGGGATTGTGATTCAAGCTGGTCGGGCGTGCCAAATCTCTGATGGTGAGGAGGCGGGCTTCCCATCGCAATCAGTCCTGCATTGGTAACACCTTTCGCGCTGCGCACCTGCAGGCAGAAATCTGCAGGGTTGATATGAGTGGACTGCAGATAGGCAGTTGTACCCGCAAGCGTTTGCCGCAGAATATATTCACCCTCAGCTTTATCGGAAAAATCACGTTGAGCCATTGTGAGCCAGAGGTCATAAAACCGTTGCACACGTGGATTAGTATTGTCGATGATATTGCCTGTCTCTATACCCTCCGCATGCAGCCTTTCAATGAAGCGTGCGGCAAAGGCGGGGCCGCTTCCCGCATGCACAGAATAGGGAACAAACTGCTCTTCGTTCTGAAGCAGCACGGGCGAGCCGTAGGCAGCTAGGAGTTTGGTAATCAACGCTTGCTGTTCGGCATTCTCGGCATAAATGCCATAAATCGTCCGCGGAATGTGGGGCATAATGCGTGCCGTGCGAACAGGCATGCCACAGGCAAGGGCGATATCATGCATTGTTTTTCCCGCCGCGATGGAAATAACAAGCGCGCCTTCATGCATAATAAAGTTGTAATCCCTTAATGCTTCCAGTTGCTGCGGCTTGGCACAAAAGAGGACAATATCATGTTTATGCAAAAGCAGTTCTTTTTTAATTTCGTTACGTCCAACGACTGTCACCTCCAATGCTGTTTTGGCGGGTAGTTGTCTTTTAACTGCGGCTTTATCTTTTCCCGGGCTTTCGCCGGTAATCAGGGTCATGCTTTTTGCCCCTAGGGGATTATTGGCTGCAATATCCTGAATAATGCACTGCGCCATATGGCCGGTGCCAATGACAAGAATCCGGGGATGTTTTTTCATGGTGGCTTAAATAGCAAACAGCGCCGGCCACGTATATAAATATGCATCAACCTCCGTATTTAATACTTGCCAGAAATACAACTATAAGTTTATATTTATTTGATAATTAAAATGCTTGGTTGCAATTTGCAGCGTTAAAGAACGGGAGAAGGTATGATATTCGCCTCAGGGTTGTATTGGCAGGCCTTATATTCCTGCTTCCCGGTACCCTTCATCTTTTGGAGGGAGCAATGACCCAGCATTCAGCTCCGGAACAGGCATTTAAAACTATTTTTGAATCAGTTCCCGGGCTGTATCTGGTGCTGACTCCTGCCTTCGAGATTGTCGAAGCCAGCAATGCCTATCTAAAGGCTACAATGACAACACGGGATATAATTGGAAAAAATATTTTTGATGTATTTCCCGACAATCCTGAAGATCCTAAAGCTACGGGAGCGGGAAATTTACGTGCATCCCTGGAAATGGTTCTGGAGAGTCGGGTAGCAGACACCATGGCTATCCAGAAGTACGACATTAGGCGCCCTGAATCGCAGGGGGGCGAATTTGAAGTGCGCTATTGGAGGCCGCTGAACTCCCCCGTGTTGGATAGCAGGGGTAATGTTACCTACATTATTCACCACGCAGAAGACGTGACTGATTTTGTAAAGCTTCAGCAACGTAAGGCGAGGCAGATTAATGACGTTGAAAGAGTTGCTGAGCAACCATTCCGGCAAATTTGGCTGCCGATCACGCTTTGTTTAGTGATATGGGTTGCTGATATCTCGCTCCCTGCCGGCATAGCGGCAGGGGTTCTCTACATCCCGTTTATTTGCTGCAGCATTTGGCACAGGCAATCGGGCATGCCGTTTATTTTTGCCTGTATCGCGACAATACTGGCAACAGCTTCCTATCTTTTTAAGCCTGCAAGTCAGGTTGATTTATGGGTTGAGCTAATAAATCGCGGTTTTACGTTAAGCTCTTTATGGCTGGTAGCTGTATTAATTTATCTTGGTAAACGCAGTGAAATCTCACTGCATGAAACCCTAGAGCGCCAGAATCTTGTCATGCGCGGCCTCAGCGTCGGAATTTTGGATTGGAATATTCCAACTGGCGAATTGTACTGGTCTGCCAAGTTCAAAGAGATTCTTGGAGTGCAGGATAAAGAGCTCTTGCCGCATTACAACGAATTTACCTCTCGCCTGCATCCTGAAGATCGGGCGCGGACCTTAAAAGCAATTTCAAATCATCTGAACAAGCAGGAGCCTTATGATGTGGAATTCCGCCTCAAGCATGCAGATGGCAATTATGTGTGGATACATGCCAAAGGGCAGGCGCAGTGGGATAAGTATGGCCGGCCGCAACGAATGGTAGGATCGGCAGACGATATTACCTGGCGCAAGCAGGCGCAAATTCGGCAAGAGCGAAACAGTGCATATCTTGAAGCCATTACCAATACAATTATTGACGGGCTTATTACCATCAATGCGCGCGGAATAATCAAAAGCTTCAACCCAGCGGCAGAAAAATTATTTGGCTATAAAGCCAAAGAGGTAATCGGAAAAAATGTAAAGCTGCTCATGCCCGAGCCTTATCATGGTGAACATGACCGATACTTAAGCAATTACATGCATACGGGCAATGCCAAGGTAATAGGCATTGGCCGGGAAGTAACCGGACAGCGCAAAGATGGCAGTATTTTTCCCGTGGAACTGGGGGTGAATGAGATGCGTATTGGCAAGAGCGTGATATTTGTTGGCACCATCAGAGATATCTCGGAGCGAAAGGAAGCTGAGCGCGAGCGGCGCGAATACATGCAGAAGCTGGAGCATAGCAATAAGGACCTGGATGCCTTTGTTTATGTTGCATCGCATGATTTAAAATCACCACTGCGGGCTATTGATAATCTTTCAAAATGGCTGAGCGAGGACTTGCCTAACCTGAATGCAGAAAATCAGGAGCGGCTTAAAAAAATGCAGGGCAGAGTGCGTCGGATGGAACGGCTGCTGGACGATATTCTTGAATATTCCCGTGCGGGCCGAAAAACCGACAAATCACCCCCGATAGACGCGGCCATGCTGGTAGCTGAAATCTCAGAGATGCTGGATGTGCCGGAAGGGTTTGAAATTATTGCGGACCCCTCTCTCGAGGGCATCATGATTCCGCGTATGCCTCTGCAACAGGTATTCCATAATCTGGTCAGCAATTCCATCAAGCATCATGATCGAAAACAGGGAACAGTAAGAATTGCCGTGTACAGGGAGGGGGCTGAATTTCACTTTACTGTAGGGGATGATGGCCCCGGAATTCCTCCGGAGTACCATGAAAGAGTTTTTGAAATGTTTCAGACCCTGCGCCCGCGGGACGAGGTAGAGGGCAGCGGCATGGGGCTGGCACTTGTTCGCAAAATTATTAATAGAGCCGGCGGGGTGGTCACGCTGAAATCAGGTGCGGGAAGGGGAGCAATATTTTCTTTTACCTGGCCACTAACAGACTCGCAAACGATGAGAGAGGCGGCATGACAACACAAACAGTAAACATAATGCTGGTTGAGGATGATGATGTGGATGCGGAGAGCGTCGCCCGCGGCCTGAAAAGAAATCATATTGCCAACCCCTTATATCGTGCACGCGATGGCATCGAAGCGCTTGATATGCTGCGCGGAACCGGCGGGCATAAAAAAGTCCAGAGCCCATATTTGCTGCTGGTTGATTTGAATATGCCCCGAATGGATGGCATTGGCCTGCTGAAGGCGCTTCGAGACGATAGGCAACTGCAAAAAGCTATAGTTTTCGTTTTGACGACTTCGAAAAGTGAAGAAGATAAATGCGCTGCTTATCAGCAGAATGTGGCGGGTTATCTGCTGAAATCAAATGTAGGTAACGATTTCGTTCGGGTGGTGGATATGCTCGGGCACTTCTGGAAAATCGTGGAATTTCCCCAAGGGTAGTTATGCTGAATGTTCTGTTGATTGAAGATGACGAAATTGATGCAGAAGCCATTCGCCGCACAATGGCGCTTTGCCCGTTGAGTGGTGATGGAAAGCCAAGCGGGGCTAATATTTTTCAGGCGCAATATTTTCAAAAAGGCATGGAAATACTGCGCAGCAATAAAAAAATTGATGTGGTTTTGCTGGACCTGCATTTGCCGGACCGTCATGGCAGTGAAATGCTGCGCGAGTTATGTGAGCAGTGTGGGTATGCTCCTGTTATTGTGCTGACCGGTATAAATGCATCCGATGAACAGGGGGTTGAACTGGTGCGTGCAGGGGCGCAGGATTACATCCCCAAAAATCATGTGAGTGTTACCTCGCTTACTCGAACAATTCTCTACGCCATTGAACGGCATCATTTGCATCTGCGCATTGAACGGCAGGCGCGGGAGCTTCGGTCGATCAATGAAGAGCTTGAAGCGATCAATGAAGAGCTGGAGACCTTTACCTATATTACCTCGCATGATTTGCGCTCACCGCTGGTTAATCTAAAAGGATTCTCTAGTGAACTGCACCGCTCTATCGCGGTGATTATACCCAAGCTCGAAGCATGGCTTCCTACGCTGCCGCCAGCTGAGCGCGAAGAGTTAAGTCGCGAATTATGCCAGCACATACCAAAAGCTCTCTCCTATATTATTACGGCAGCCGAAAAAATGGATCGAATGACGAGCGCTATCCTCAAGCTATCCAGACTGGGGCGCAGAGAAATTCGATTCGAGCCCATAACAACTGTAAAAATTGTCAGGCAATGCCTGGAGGCGCTGGCCTACCAGATAGAGAAATCTCAAAGCACGATAGAAATCGAAGATCTGCCGGATATTGTGGCCGATCGTGCATGTATTGAGCAGGTGTTTGGTAATCTTCTGGATAATGCACTAAAGTATCTGGATCCCGCGCGACCGGGGCATATCCGCATTGTCGGATTTCAAAGTGCCGGACAGGTCAGCTTTTCCATATATGATAATGGCTGTGGCATCGCACCGCATGAAATGCATAAGGTATTTGAAATCTTCCGCCGTGCGAGCGGCTCTGAATCTGTGCCGGGTGAGGGAATGGGCATGGCTTATGTCCGCACTATCGTCAAGCGCCATGGTGGCAATATCTGGTGCGATTCTATACCGGGGAAAGGTACCGCGTTTCACTTTACTATTGCCAGTCAGCAGGCAGTGAGAGAGGCAGCATGATTTCCCGGAAAGAAGTAAAAATTCTGCTGGTGGAGGATGACGAGGGGCATGCGGAACTGGTGAAATTGAACCTCAGGAGAAGTGGCCTTATTAATGAAATATTTCACTACCCGAACGGTAATAAATTAATGGACTTCTTCGCGGACGAAGCTTCCCAGATGCCAGGCAGTAAATATCTCATTATTCTTGATATCAATATGCCGGGCATGGATGGGCACCAGGTGCTTCGCAGCTTAAGGCAAAACGATTTAACACGCTGCATACCCGTCATCATGCTGACAACGGCGGAAGATGAACGCGAGGTTCAGAGATGCTATGGTTTGGGATGCAATCTCTATCTTACCAAGCCTATTGAATACGATGATTTTTCGTTGGCAATGCATGAGCTTGGGCTGTTTATTCAAAAAGCCAAATTTCCAGGCTCAATATTACTGATGGCAGCATGAGGGAAGAAATGAAGCCACAACTTCCATTATTGTATATTGATGACACTGAAGCTGATGTTGAGCTCATGCGTATCATGCTGAGTCGGTACGGTATGACTCTCAAAGCGGCTGCAACCGGCCAGGAAGGTCTGACGGACTACCATCCTGCAAAATACTCTGCTGTCATTGTAGACTGGAATCTGCCAGATCGAGACGGTCTTGATATAATATCTGATTTATTAAGGCGTTATCCGCAATGCCCAGTGGCTCTCATAAGCGGTGCTTTGGATGAAGAGAAAAGTGCAGCCGCTGCAGAAATGGGGGTCGAGTGCTTCGAGAAGTCCCTTAACTTCGGTTATATTGAGCATATACGCAGCTTTGCAAATAGACAGGCCTGCGTTGTAAATCGGAAGGTCACGGGCTGATGGAAAACATCACCAATATTGATAAGGCAGAAAATCTGGCAAAAACATTTAAAGAGTTTGCCTATGTTGTCAGTCACGATCTTGGGGCGCCGTTACGGGCAATGATTCAATTTTCTCATTTATTGCAGTCCGCGGATGCGCATGCGTTGTCGGAGGAGGGAAAAATTTATCTGCACATGATTGTTGAAAATGGGCAGAAGGCACAGGCAATGCTGGCTGGTTTGCTGGAATATTCGCGATTAAATACCGATGTGAATCCCCGCCAACCCACCGATCTTAACAAGCAGCTGCAGCAGTGCCGCGAGGAACTTGCCAGCAAAATAGAAGAGAATGATGCAACGGTTGTAGCCGGGCCGCTTCCTGTTGTGCAAGCCAATCCCGACCAGGCAAGGCGGCTATTATTCTGCCTGCTGGAGAACTCCCTGACATTTCGTAACGAAAACCAGGCTCCAGTCGTGACTATCGCTGCTGAGCAAAAAGAGGGTGAGTGGATGATAACGGTGCGGGACAATGGCATAGGGATTGATCCGCGATTTCATGAGCGCATTTTTATGCCTTTTCGCCGTTTGCACACGGATGAAAAATATCCAGGCATAGGAATGGGGCTGGCTTTGGCAAAAAAGGTGGCGGATCAGCACGGTGGCAAGTTATGGCTTGAATCCGAGCCGGGCAGGGGCGCTGCTTTTAAATTCACATTACCTGTAGCTGAGGTTTTTTGATGGCCGATGTGATGGCGATCCCAAATCAGGCTTCGCTCATTCACATCCTTCTGGTGGAAGACTCAATAAGTGATGCCCTGCTGGTCAGAAGGGCACTGGCATCTGCAACGCAGGCCCCATTTCATGTGCAGCATGTAACCTCGCTTAATGCTGCGCTGCAGGCGATTGGTGAAAAAGAGTACGATGTGGTCTTGCTGGATCTTTCGCTTCCAGACAGCGCGGAATTCGATGGGTTGCTGTCGCTGCAGCAGCTGGCGCCAAAGCTTCCTGTTGTAATTTTAACGGGGCAAAGTGACGAAGAGATGGCGCTCAAAGCTGTGGTATGCGGCGCGCAGGATTATCTTTTTAAGGATAAGGCAGATGGTCTGGCAATAATAAGGGCGATGCAATATGCTCGAAAGCGCAAGCAGTTCGAGGCCACGCTTATTACTCAGGCAAATTTTGACACTCTAACAGGGTTAGCGAATCGCGTTCTATTCGAAAGCCGTCTGGATATGGCATTGGCGCGGATTCGACGCACCGGTGCAGGGTTAGGAGTTTTTTTCCTGGACTTGAATCGCTTTAAATCGGTCAATGATACAATGGGGCATAGTGCGGGTGACAGCCTTCTGCAGCAGGTTGCGCAGCAGCTGAAACTATGCCTGCGGCCATATGATACTGCGGCACGCTTCGGTGGCGACGAATTTGCATTACTTATCGAAGGGATCGCCCAGCCCCGTGATTGTGCCTCTATCGCACAAAAAATTATCGGCCGGCTTGCCGCTCCATTTTCGCTTTGCGGTCGCATGGCTGAAATTGGTGTGAGTATAGGTGTTGCTGTCTGCATGGCAGCAGAGGATGCCGATAGGGAAACACTTATGCGTCATGCAGATGAAGCGATGTATGATGCGAAGCAGTCTGCAGAAAGTGCTTATCGTTTCTATACGCCTGAAATTCAGAAGCAGGCATTTATTCGCATGCGGCTTGAAGATGAGCTTCGCGTAGCTATTGCAGCTGATCAGCTGGTTCTGCACTACCAGCCCAAAATGGATTTGCAGAGCGGCCATACGATAGGGGTGGAAGCCCTGTTGCGTTGGAAGCACCCCGCGCGCGGTCTTTTGTTGCCGGCAGAGTTTATTGCTATCGCGGAGGAGATGGGGTTGGCCGGAGAAATCGGTTTCTGGGTGATTAAAACAATATGTAGTGATATGCTGCGCTGGAAGCAAAGCGCGGTACCGATAGTACCGGTATCGATCAATCTCTTTGCCTCTCAGCTTGACGACCCGCATTTTACCCGAAATTTACGTGCGCTGTTGTATGGATTTTCATTTCCTCCCTCATTAATGGCCTTGGAAATACCTGGGGATGCGCTCCTTATCCGCCCTTCGGAACGCATGAAGATGTTGCAGCAGGTTCGGGCACTGGGAGTGGAAGTGCATCTCGACCATATGGGGCAATCCGCAATTGCTCTGGAAGCCTTTCAGACTGCCTGTGTTTCAGCGCTTAAAATTTCGCGTGAACTTACTCAGGCTGTCGGTAAAGCGCTGGATACGCAGCCTATGGTACAGGCCATTATGGATATAGCCTCGCATTTCGGTATGGATGTAGTTGCCATCGGCATTGAAAATGAATGGCAGCGCGCTTTTTTCAGAGACCATGATTGCCGCCATGGCCAAGGAGTTGCATTATGCCGCCCAATGCCAAGTGAATATTTACCTGAATGGCTGAAGATTAAACATAAGTAATAGAAAAACGTCTAATTCCAAAAATAGGACAATAAGGAATTAAGCATTTTAGCCAAAATTTAGAGTTAATAATTAATAATGATTTATATTCGGGCAACTTGCAACGGAGAAAGCCGATGCCTACCGCTTCCTTTTCTTATAACCTGAAACAGCTTCCCAGAAGAATACCTTCTGAAAGAGATGAAAAAGCGGCCATTCAGGTTTTGCTAATTGAAGACAACAATAGTGATGTGTTCCTCGTCACCCGGATGCTGCAGGAGGAAGCAGGAAGAAATAAATTCGAAATGTGCCATACCCCCTCCCTGGCCATAGCGCTGGAATGGCTTGATACGAAATCCTTTGATGTCATTCTGCTGGACCTTGGGTTAATTGATATCGACGGAGTCAGTTCGGTTGCAGCGCTTCACATTGAGGCGCCGCATATACCCATAATTGTTTATAGCGCTTCCTATGATCCGCAGATGCAAAGGCAGGCATTAATGTGCGGGGCCAGCGGTTATCTCATTAAAGGTAACGAGAGCGCTACTTCGCTGCAGCTTATTATTCATGAAATATTACTTAAAACCCAACACCCCAACCATTAGAAGAAGGAGGTTGATATGTTCAGTACGGCCGCACTCGCAAGATATCCGGAGCCCTATCAGGACCACCGTTTGAACAGCACAAGACAGATAGAAGTGGAACCTGCTTCGCTGAATATACTCATGGTCGAAGATTCTGCCAGTGATGCGCTGTTAACGCGCATCGCGCTCGATGCCACGCGCATTCCCCATCAGCTTGGCCGCCTCAAAGACGGGCGTGAAGTGATGCCATATCTCTCAAAATGTCAGCAGAAAGGTCATCGTATGCCAGATGTTATCATGCTGGATCTAGGGCTTCCTGGCGTTGATGGATTCGAAATTCTGGCGGCACTTTCAACCAGTGCACATGAGCTGCGCGGTATTCCGATTATCATCCTGACCGGCTATGAGCATTTTGAATATCTGAAGAAAGTCTACCAGTTGCCAATTCTCGCTTACATTGCCAAACCGTGTAATATGCAGGAAATTCGGGCAGTGCTTAAGCGAGTCCAGCAATATCGGCTGCATTAGGATTATGCGGTTTTTATGTTAGCCCCATCCAGTCCTAATTTTATGCTGATGGCTTATCAAATTAAATGACAGGGGTATGGAATGGTTTTCAGCGGTAGACTGGGATTCGCTTTTTACACCTGACACGCCTTTACTCGAAATTCTGGCGCGTGGCAGTGTTGTTTATCTCTCGCTGTTTTTTCTGTTGCGCGTGATTTTAAAGCGCCAGGCGGGTGCGGTGGGCATAAGTGATCTATTAGTCATTGTGCTGATTGCCGATGCTGCACAAAACGGTATGGCGGCAGATTACAAATCATTGCCCGATGGTATCCTTTTGGTCGCCACTCTGATTTTCTGGAATTATGCTCTCGAATGGCTGGGCTTTCATTTTCCATGGTTTGAAAGCCTTATTTCTCCACCGCCACTGCCTTTAATCAAAAATGGAAAAATGCAGCATGAGAACATGAGGCAGGAGCTAATTACCAAGGAGGACTTGCTGAGTCAGCTGCGCCAGCAGGGTATTGATGATATTGTCAGGGTGAAACAAGCTTGCCTCGAAGGCGATGGCAAAATAAGCGTAATAGAATATAAAAAACCGGCGAAGCGAAAGAAGCTAAAGGCTAGGACTGCCTGATAAGGGTGGATTTTTTAGCATTTGCAGATTAATTCTGTGGCAGGTTATCTAAAGCAAGAAGGACTATGACAACAATTAAGGATTCACGACAGGTTGTTAAAGATCTGAAAGCTGGCAATGCGCGCTTTCTGGAAGGGAAATCAATCCAGTCTTCGCAATCATCCCTGATGAAACTGAAGGATTTTGCCGAAAAGGGGCAGTTTCCTAAAGCTATTGTTCTGTGCTGTTCAGATTCGCGCGCGCCGGTGGAAATGATTTTCGATCAGGATATCGGGGATCTTTTCGTAATTCGCGTGGCAGGCAATATTGTTGCTCCTTCATTAGTCGGCAGCGTCGAATTCGCAGTAAGCACTTTCGGTACGAATCTGGTGCTCGTCATGGGGCATACGCATTGCGGTGCCGTCAAGGCCACGCTGTCGCATATCGAAAATTCGCGCGCGATAGCGTCGGAAAATATTCACGACATTGTCAGCCGCATTAAGCCGCATATTTTGCCCATTACGAAAGTGGAGGGGATGTCTGAAGCGGAAAAAATGCATCAGGCCGTGGAGGCCAATGTGCGTGCCTCCGTAAGCCAGCTTTCCCACGCCAGCGGCCTGATTGAAGGGCTGCTATACGAAAAGAAACTCAGAATTCTTGGCGCCGTACTTGATATCGCCACCGGCGAAGTAACGTTTTTGGAGGAGTAGGTAGCTTTCATACATGTCAAGATACTCTTCCTTAGCTCATTTGTCGGAGTGTGAGCGAAAAGAAAAATCTTTTATGCTTTGTGATTTTTTTAACCCAATAAATACTGAAAAATATAAGCAGGTATTAAGTATATCCTCTATTCAAATTCAATAACGCCCATGTCAGTTAATTAATTTTTTCTTGGGCAGAAAAAGCTAAAGGTATTGCCTTTAAAACCGAAGTGCTTATCTAAATGAAAAAAACGATTGGCAGTTACTCTATTCCTTTTCTTCGAAGGTGAAGTTCTTTTACACTGTGCTTGGTGAGATTCAAATCTTCGCTATTTATTAGATCTTCATAACTTTTCTTTTCTAATTCTTCGGTCAGCTTAATGCACAGATCATCAATCTTTGATGTTGCATACTTTAGGGCTATACTAATTAATCGATGCAAAGAGATGTAATCTTCTTGCCTCAGGGTATGTACTTGAGAGTATACATAAATTATCTTCTCAATTTTATGGCTTTTGTTTCCAGCATTAATAGCCGCACCCGGCATGCATTGCGAACACGAGTTTTCATCATGAATAAAATGCTTATCGCGTAATAATTTAAAATGATCAAAGCAAATTAGAGCTTTTCTATCTTCATTTTTATACACTGCATCTCTATCGAGCTGACTTCTTGCACTGCCTCCCACAAAACATTTAATGAAGTGCGTGATTGCCGATCGCCATAACGCTTCGGTCACAATAGAGGTTGGTTTGCCGTTGATCTCTTGTAGGCATTCAAGCGCAAAATTTAAATCTACATGATGCAATCCGAGATCGGCTAATCTTCGTGCCTTCTTTCCATTTATTTTTATGAGCTTAAGGGTGTCTGGAGTAAGCTGTACTTGTAACCGGTCTTCGTCCAAACGGGTAACCTTTAAAAATTCCATAACCTTATCCTGACCAAAATTGTCCATACTTCATGCGGCGCAGATATAGGATATAGGGTATTTCTGCCTGTACTATAGAAAATTAGCGCTGTTTTTCATGAGCGAAGTACGGGTAAAAAAGCTGGAGAACCCTGAAATAATTGGCTTTAGGCAATTGGTGTTTTCGCTTATAAAGTTAGCGGTCAGAGAAAATGGCGGAGTGGAGAGGATTCGAACCTCCGATACGGCTTAACACCGTATAACGGTTTAGCAAACCGCCGCCTTCAGCCTCTCGGCCACCACTCCGCACGATCCGCCAGCAGCGCCATGGCTGAAGGCGGTAATTAATTGCTCGTTTCGTTCGCGGGGCTGGCGTTCGTCCACCACTCCGCACTCGAAATATGAAGGAGTGCCTTGGTACTTATTCAGAAGGGCTCTGTCAACCGCGCAGAACTAATCATTGCATTTCATCTTCTTTTGCTTAGTCTGCCGTCTCTATGGCTAAAAAGCAGGAAAGTCTCTGGGAAACAGTTAAAACCATTGTAATTGCAGTGGTGCTGGCCATGGTTTTCCGCAGTTTCTTTTATGAGCCTTTCCATATTCCCTCAGGCTCTATGAAGGCTAACCTCCTGATTGGAGATTATATTTTTGTCGACAAGATGGCTTATGGCTATAGCCGTTATTCCTTCCCCTTCGGTTTGCCGCTGTTTGAAGGCCGCATTATGTATGATCTCAAAAACAGCCCCAAGCGCGGGGATGTTGTGGTGTTCCGCAAGCCGAACCAGCCGGATATTGACTTTATTAAACGCGTGATGGGCTTGCCGGGGGACGAAGTACAGGTCATCAATGGTATTGTCTCGATTAATGGATGAAC
>WBZO01004136.1_pt1 | contig 15936 bp, 18 predicted proteins | sample 5204261 | NCBI WGS metagenome assembly WBZO01 (sample SAMN12412400, study PRJNA552823) | activated sludge metagenome | isolation source: activated sludge from anammox sidestream of wastewater treatment plant... | place: USA: North Carolina | collected 2017-09 | reverse complement strand
ACAGCGAGTTTTGGAAAACACTGATGGCTGAATTTGAGGCTGCATAACCAGGAAACCAGCTCAGAGAAACACGTCTCAAAACTCATCTCAATTTTTCCGGGCATTATTTGCAACAGAGCCTAGAAAAATCCAACACTCAGTTCACTCTCGATTCTCGCGGGTGTGGGTTTAATTGCAATGAATCGACTACTTTCATCGTTAATCGTGCTGGAGGGCAGGTTCCGCGTCCGCCTGAACCGATATCCAGTCCTCTGGACAAGATTACTCGGCCGTTTTACGATCCTAATCAGGGGTTCCCAAAGAAATATTGAGGAATGATGCGCCATAGTATTCTGTGTTCTGGCTTAGTGATTGCCGTCCTATCTGGCTGCGCGTCAGATGGGGGACGGAAAGCGCTCGCATCAATCTCTGGGCTGACAATTACTGGTTTGAACATCAAGCAAAAAGATGGGACTATCAGGCATGAGATATTGCTCGAAAATAGCACCTCACGACCGTTGATTGTTACTTGCGATGTTGTTTTGGTCCGTCCGGGTTCCCAGCAGGCACAAGTTCATAAGTTTAGAAAGAACCTTTACCCCAATTCGCTGGAGCAAAGCGTTCTACCGACGGAAACACCTTGCGATCTAGAGATTGATCATCTAGACAATCTTTCGGTGGAAGGTCTTGACGGGCATTGATTTTGATTGTCTGTTAATTCGCCAGCGTCTCATAACGATCTTTATGGTTCATAGCGAATATTCGTAGGCTAAAACGCCGACCATCTCGCCTTTTTAGGAGTCGTATTTATCACCGCCCCCAGGGCTGTTCTCCTTAAGGCTCCCTGCTTCTTTGTATTTTTCAATTTCTACTTTAGGTGTACTTTTGAAAGCTTGCATCTCTCGTAAAGTTTCTGACTTTTTTAACTTAAGCCGCCATTGCTGGTGATGGCATATTTATCGTGACCGTTGGGAGGCTCATCATGCCGTGAAAAAGTTTTGAGACTTTCTGTTATTTTTGACCTTTAAGGTGCCATCGCTGTTGATGGCAGAATTATTCCGACGTTGGCTGTAAGCGGCTCGTAATATCAGTTATATTAGTGACCGCTATTTGGGAAACGCCCATCAGATGGATGTTTCCCAAATAGTGGAACGCGCGCAGCGCATTTTGGGGGACCCTTAAAGGATCGAAATCGCCGAAGACCAAAAAGGAGAAATACACTAAACTCTAAGAAAAATATGTCTCAAAGTCATTGACAGGTTCCGTTCAGCTTGAGTTAGAGAGTATCAAACACAGACAAACAAATTATTGGAGAATTTAAGTGAGTTACCAATTAGACATATTCTCTGACCCTATTCCGCAAGATAACGAGGCGAAGAAAAGAACCTTTGAGCAAGAACTTGTGATCCGGAGACCAGAAGATATCAAGCAGCTAGATGAAGAAAAGCTACTTAAGCTGTACATAGTACTAAGTAAGATTCTCAAGAAGTTTCCAATTGAGCCGAGACAATCAGGAGAAGAGACCGTTTGGTCAGCCAGACCTGAAGTAGGAAAATACTGTATTTCTTTGCAATCATCTTCCTCAGTAACCGGAGAAATCCTGCCGTACGTGAAGGATGTAGCAACCAATCACGGATGCTGGGTTTCAGATCCACAAACAGGTGAGGTGTTTAGACCAATCAATGGTTCTACAAACAATCCACTTAGAGTTGACGAAGTAAACCGAAAGCTTGCGTTGAAATACATGCACGAATTTTTAGAGATGCAGGTATTCGATTTAAAGTATCAGGTCCAAATGGTTGAGCTGAATAGCAAGGAATACGAGTTTTTTTTGGAAAAGAAATTGTCTAGTAGTGAAAGAGGTCCAGCGGCAGCTAAACTGGCTTTTGCAATAGCTTTTAGATGCTCAACTTCAAAAGACAGGAATGAGAAAACAGCTGGTTATAGGAGGATCCTAACGCTTTTGGAAGTCACAAAAGGGCGAGCTTATGACATTCCTCTGCTGCGCGAAACCGCAAAAACTATTTTAAGAAGTGAAGGGGAATGACTTTTTGTAGATCACTCCCCTCCATTGCGAGGATTAACTGTAGCGGCGTGACATCGTAGAGAGTCGGACCTGACATCATCGGTCAATTTGGGATCAAATTAACCGCCACCAGGAACAGTGTCAGGCTCAAATAAAATGACACTGACCCAAATTAAGTGACACCAACGCCGGTGACCGAGAAATGGTAAGGAAAACGAGGGTTTACCTTACTGGTAACCCAGCCACCCGCAACCGGAACCTGTCAATAACTGTACGGGATTGAGATTATCCGAGGTCGGGATTGAGATCATCGGTGATTTCTGGCGCAAATTAATTGAGACTATAGGTGCCGGCTGGCGCACTTTAATAGAGACTGAGCGCACTTTATTTGAGACTGGAGCACTTTAACTGAGACTGGAGCGATTTAATTGAGATTATCGCCACCGAGTCTGGTGACGCCCAGCCTGTAAGGAATACGTTCGTTTTATATACACCTGGGGGTATTTTTACACTTTCCGCCGATTTTGGCACTTTAGGGGTGTAAAGAAAATAGGCTAGAAACCTATTGTAAAAACATGCTATTCTCTGACGAGTTTTTGACTAGAAAGAGTCGACATTGAAAATTGGATATGCGCGAGTTTCCAGCGATGATCAGAATCTGGAGCTGCAAATTGATGCATTGAAGAAGGCCGGATGTCGGCGAATCTTTGAAGACAAGCGCACTGGAGCCAATGCAGATCGGCCTGGGCTGAAAGATATGATGGCGATGGTGCAAAAGGGCGACACTGTTTTAGTCTGGCGGTTAGATAGATTGGGCAGGTCTTTGCAGGATCTAATAAGTCTTGCTGCCCAGTTGGAGAAGGCTGGTGTTGGACTAACAAGTCTTCATGAGAACTTAGGCACTACAAGCAGTGGCGGCAAACTCATATTCCATTTTTTTGCAGCTATGGCGGAATTTGAAGCCAATCTGATAAGGGAGAGAACAGCTGCTGGTCTAGCTGCTGCGAAGGCAAGAGGGCGCGTCGGTGGCCGGCCAAAGCTGTTGGATCAGAAGCAACGAAGGGCACTGATAAAGCTCCATAAAAGCGGTGAGCATTCTGTAGCTGAAATCTGCAGGATGATGAAAATTTCAAGGCCAACATTTTATAACTATCTGGAAGAAGCTGGACAGTGAACAAGAAATCCTTGCCTCCAGAAGCGCTCATTAGCTTGCGTGCGCGTCTGGAACAGCTGAGTCCAAGGAGTCCGGAAAGAAAGCAAATCATCGACAAGACCGCTGAATTGTACGATGTTTCTCGCTCGACAGTGTATCGAGAATTAAACAATGAGCGGAGACCGAAAGAAGCAAGACGCTCTGACTATGGCACATCCAGGAAAATTTCAAAGGGTGAGCTTGACCGGTACTGTGAAGTTGTAGCCGCCTTGAAGCTGCGCACAGAGAACAAGAAAGGGCACCACATCTCAACGGCAAAGGCCATAGAAATAATCGTTGACCACGGTGTGATGACGCCGGACGGCTGGGTGAAAGCTCCGCCGGGTCTACTGGACAAAAGTCTAGTAAACAGACGCATGAAAGCTCTCGGCTATGATAGGAAGCGCCTCGGTATTGAACCTCCATGTGTCCGATTTCAAGGCGAGTGGAGCAACCAGTGCTGGCAGTTCGACATGAGCACTTCTGACCTGAAGGAGGTAGAAGAGCCAGCCTGGATCGAACCCGGTAGAGGCAAGCCGAGACTAACCCTATTCAGCGTCGTGGACGACCGAAGCGGCGCCAATTATACGGAATACTGGAGCGTTTACGGCGAAGAGGTCGAGACGGCTCTCCGTTTTCTGTATAACGCAATGGCGCAAAAGAAGCGAGAAGATTTCTTGTTTCAGGGCGTTCCAGAAATGATCTATATGGACAATGGACCAGTGGCAAAGAGTGCTGTATTTCAGCGGGTCATGCTTTGTCTCGGCATCAAAGTAAAAACGCATGAGCCAAGAAAAGACGAGAAGATCGACAAAAGAACTACATCTCGCTCAAAAGGCAAAGTAGAAAGGCCGTTTTTGACCGTCAAATGCGCTCATGAGGCGCTTTACCAGCTTGGTCACGTACCGAAAACGGAAGCGGAAGCCAACGTGTATCTGTTAAGCTACGTCCACCTTTACAACAAGCAAAACCATCGCATTGAAAATCATTCAAGGATTGAGGACTGGGTTGCAAAATTACCGGAAGGTGGGTTCAAAGCAGTTTGCTCCTGGGAGAAGTTTAGAAGTTTTGCCAGAGAGCCAGAGCAGAAGACTGTGGCACGTGATTGCACAATATCGATGGATGGCGGAGTCAAGTATGAGGTAAGCCCGGAACTGGCTGGCGAAAAGGTCGTCGTCTGGTGGGGGCTGTTTGACAATGAGCTTTTCGTTGAACATGGTGAAGTGAAATATGGACCGTATAAGCCGTCTGGTGGTCCGATTCCGCTGCACACGTTCCGGCGACACAAGAAAACAAGGCGGGAAAAGACAGCCGAGCGAATAGAGGATCTGTCAAAGAAATTGGCAGTACCTCGCTCCGTTCTTACAGGTAAAGCAGAGGATAGTCAGGTCGTCAGCCTGATCCAGCAGAGCCCCATACCCAGTACACCGTTCAAAGATCGTTTCGAGTACGAGACTCCGGAGTTCGAAAACAAATCTGTAGCAAAACTGGCGATTTCTAAGTATCTAGGCCGGGCTATAGCCGAATTGCCAGAGGAGGCCAGGCAGTTCATTACCGACCTCGTAAGTCAAACCCTCAACAAGAAAGAAGTATTAGAAGGTGCAAAGTCATACTTTGCCAAAGCACGAAGAAAGGATGATAGCCATGCGCGCTGATGTAATGGGGTATTACAAACTGGCTAAGGATGTGCGCCAGGCTGGCTTTTTTGAAACGGAGCAACACAAGAGAATTTTCTCTCAAATCAGAGATGCTATTCGGCAGGGCGGTCTGATCGTAGTTACCGGAATGATCGGCTGTGGAAAGACAATTAGCCTCAATAGGCTCACTGACAATCTTTCAAAGGATAGTAGGGTTGTCGTTTCTCAGCCGCTCTGGGTAGAGAAAGGCAAGTATCAGGTTTCCACCATTATTGAAGCAATTTTCTACGACTTAAAGAACGATAAGTATGTTATTCCTCACGGTGAGCAGCGTGAGAGAAGACTGCGCACACTTATCAGGAGTGAAAGGAAGCCAGTCGCTGTATTTATTGACGAAGCACACAATCTGCCAATAGCAACCCTCAAAGGTCTTAAGCACCTTGTCGAGACTCTCAACAAAGGGATTAGTCCGGGGTGCCTTTCAGTCATTCTGGTAGGTCATCCCAAACTACAGAATGACTTAAAACGTGCATCTATGCAGGAGATTGGCTACCGGAGCTCGCCGTTCTCACTTGACGGTGCAATTGACGGCAGGCGTCAGTTTATTGAATGGCTGATTGAGCAGACCGTCCAAGAAGGTGTCAGCATCAGCGATGTTTTTGAATCAGAAGCCATTGACCTTCTCGCGGAGAAGCTGGTCACACCGCTGCAAATTGTTGAGCACCTGAACAGGGCGATGGAGGCTGGCCACGCTGCTGGCGAGAAACCGGTATCAGCTTCAATTGTAACTTCAGTACTTTCCGGAGTAATTGAGGACCTTGAAGCTACAATCACCAGGCTCGGGTACGATCATAAGTCACTGGCAAATCTTTTGAACGTTTCACAGGGAGAAGCACGGCAGTTCCTGGCTGGCCGCTTGGACAGCGCAAGGTCGGCCGATCTTCACGAACAACTGCTGGTAGTTGGGCTACCAATCTAAGTATTAATTGGGAGGCAGCGATGAAACAAAAAAAGATCTTGATAATTGCTGGGCCTAACGGGGCCGGGAAATCAACGTTTGCCCGGGAATTCTTGCCAAATGAGGCAGAATGTCCAGTGTTTATAAATGCCGACTTGATTGCCGCAGGCTTGTCACCCTTCCAGCCCGAACAGGCCGCAATTAAAGCTGGGAGGCTGATGCTTAGAGAAATGGCTGAGCATGCGGAACATGGCCACAGCTTTGCGTTTGAAACCACATTGGCCGGCCATGCCTACGTGCGGATGATTCGAGAGTGGCGAAAACAGAATTATCAGGTTAAGCTGTTTTTTCTCTCCTTATCAAACCCAGAGGAGGCTATCGCGCGCATAGCTGAGCGGGTAATTCAAGGAGGACACTACGTGCCGGACGATGTTGTCCGCCGCCGCTTCGAAGCGGGTTTGGTAAACTTTAAAACGATCTATCGCTTCGAAGTTGACTATTGGCGTTGGTACGACAATAGTGGAGATATGCCTATCATGATAGATGAGGGAGAAAATCAATGAAATCAGAATCCCTGAAGGATCCAGATATGCAACACGCAACAACAGCTTTGAAGCGAGCTGCAAAACGTGCTCGGCAGATCGCTGCACAGACAGGTACAGCGGTAGTAGTAATTCGAGACGGCCAATTAATTCGAGAAATCCCAAAACCAGAACCCAAAGACCAAACCCAAAAAGAATCAGCTTAGTAACTCGGGCAGAAGAATTTTCTTGTCTAAAAACGGGTTTTCTAGACGGCTTCTTTTAGACCTAGAAATTCCTAAATCGCCGCAACTTGCCAAGAAGCAAGGGCAACAAAAAAACGAACGTATTCCTTACAGGCTGGGCGTCACCAGACTCGGTGGCGATAATCTCAATTAAATCGCTCCAGTCTCAGTTAAAGTGCTCCAGTCTCAAATAAAGTGCGCTCAGTCTCTATTAAAGTGCGCCAGCCGGCACCTATAGTCTCAATTAATTTGCGCCAGAAATCACCGATGATCTCAATCCCGACCTCGGATGATCTCAATCCCGTACAGTTAAGCGGCGTGCCCGTTTCCGAGATCAGCGATCCCAATGCCTACGAAGCATGGATCGACTACCGGATGGTGGCAGAGGAGCTGGTGGGATGAGCAAGTTCACGGGCGTTCTGGAAGCGGCCAGAGGTCGAGAAGTTGAAGAGCAAGCTCCTCGGCCGTTGAGTGTTGCAAGAGGGCGCCCTAGAGGTAAGAGAAGCGATCCGGCTTTCGAGCAGGTGACCGCCTATGTGCGCAAGGAGACTTACCTGCAAACAAAAATGGCACTTCTGCAAGAGGGCAACGACAGGGATTTCTCACAATTGGTCGAAGAGTTGCTTGGCGCGTATCTGCGTATGCAAAAATCCGGGTTGCCGACTACGCGGACTGCGGTTGAATAGACCGGGAATGGATGCCAACGACGATCAGCCAGAGCTTACCAAGCAACCCAAGGAGCAGCAATGGCCTGACTTGGCGGAAGAAGTGGTTGTTAGCTCAGGAGTGAAAGCACGACGCCAGTGCCTCATTCTTGCAAGTATGGCTGCTTTAGTTACGAATCCCGCCTGGGCGGGCGTCGATGACGACTTACAGTTGTGGACCCCAGTTACATTGGAAGACTTGGTCTGTGCAGGAAGGACGGTTGCGGGTGCATGGCGCCCAAAAGTAAGGGCTCTAGACCAATCCAAGGTCTTATGCGCAATCGATCAATAAGATGGTGATGAGGATAGCTTAGATGTATATGGACATATCTGATCTGACAATCAAAATCTGCCGGCATGCTCGTTCAGTGCAGAATACCGGCTGCCTTGACGTTCGCGACATCGGCGACCATCGCATTCCACTGGCTGAAGGCGCTGAAGAAGATGCACGTCAAGTCGGCCGGGAAAATTCAGAGTTCCTGCGTACACCAGGAACATTGCTCTACCGCTCTCCTTATCTACGCGTGCGGCAAACAATGGACAACATTCTCTTCGGCGCAGGTTTAATGTCATCATCAGGCGAACCGCTTGTGAGAGTGTACGAAGATCCTCAATTGCGCGAGGTGGAGCATGGTTACAAGGATGTTGACGAGCAGCAACCACTGAGAGAAGTTCACGGCTGGTTCTATTATCGATATGAAGGCGGTGAAATGCGATGCAGCGCTCGGAAGTTGCTGTGTGCAATGCGCATGATCGCTGCAGAGACCGCATCAATTGTGATCTTGGCCCTTTAAACTTGCCTGTCCGGGACCATCGAAAATGGCCGGATTGAGGTCCTTTTTACAAACTTTAGAAGAACAGCTCCTCGGGCAGATCCGCCTGGACCGCCCCGTGGAAGTACTTGATGGCGCCGATAAGCCAGCATGTGGTCCCGGTGGCAATCATTGCCAGTCCCACTTTCCCTGGCATCGGGCCGCAGTCGGTAAAGCCGGCGAGGCAATAAGCGGCTATCCCTGTAATGGCGATGACGAAGCCGGCGATGATAAGCTTCCTTCCAGTCTGAATTTCGGCTACCGACGAGACTCTCGTCCTGTCTTGCGGCGCCTCACTCGGTAGTTCCTCTGCAACTTGATATGGTATTTCGTTCGTCATCGCGTTCGCCCTCCAGATTGATCGGGTTTGAAAGAGTAGTCGACCACAGTACCAGCAAAGCCGCATTGAGCGGGCGTTGAACCATGGTGAGAAAGGTAACGAGCCAGGCGATCAGTCCCAGTACGAGAAACGCTTGGGCTATGGCGACAAGTTGCGTGATTTCCAGAACCGCAGCCAGCCTTAACGTGCACACCGAGTACATGCCGAGGGGAAAGACCAGCCCCCAGTACAGCGGGTCGTAAGTGAACCGAAAGCGCCGCACACAATGGCGCCACACTCCGAGCGCCAGCAGCATCGGAATCCACCAGGTCGCCGTCGCCCAGTACATGACGGTCAGTCCTTTGACGAACGGGACCATGGCAACGATCGGCGATGTATCGCCAAATCCCTGGAGCAACTCAGTTCCGGCCAGCGTGGTTATGGCCATGGCGCCCATGTTTACCCAGTATGGTGGCACTAGGTCGCCGGGCTCGAAGCGAAAAAACATGTAGCGATAGAGAATCAAGGAAATGAGCCAGATGTAGAGCATCCCGCCGAACAGCCAGAAAGAGAGCAGGAGCAAGGCTGCCAGATCTGCGCTGGCTAAAAGCGGCTTGACCTGGCAACCAAGAACGCACACTGATTGAGTGGCCACCACCGAGATCAGCCAGCCACCGTTAATTCCTTCTTCGAGCGGCGGCTTCTCCGATCGAACCACGAGGAGGACAAATATGGTATAGGTCGAGGCAATCCACAGAAGCAGGCCGGTCCACCAGAGAGCCTGAGCCAGAACGTCATTCCTTGCCATCTGGTGCACCTGGCACCCAAGCACGTTGGTGGCAGCCACGAGGGTGAAGAAACCGAATGCTCTCTTATGAGAACACCAGTCGGCGATAAATTGCGAATTGAACAGCCCCGCCCGCAAGCCAAAGAGAACAAGTAGAGTAAAGTACGCAAACACGTTGATGAGAAAGAGCAGTTGTGCGGCGAGCGTGAGACCAAACAAGAGGCAAGCTAGGGAGACAATACCTGTGGCCATGACCAGGGCGAAGTAGGCGGGGTGTAGCTCCGCGACTCGTTTGGCCAGGTGACCTATAGGAAAACCCAGGACTCTCCTGTTGCCCCGGTTGCCAATGCTCGCTTCGGTACTTGTGGTCTCGCTCATACCACAAGTGTCCCAAAAGTCCTTGTGGACGTATATCAGCGGGACCAGGAGAGACTGGTAAGAGTATTACCGGCGGTGTGTCGGCGTTTGTCCTACAAGGACCTTCTGTAGGGAAGCTGCGATAAGGCCCAACAAGCAGCTCGATTCGATTGGCAGGCAATAGATTCCAGTCCCGATTTTTACTGGAAGTTGGTGAAACACCGCATGGGATGTGCATCGCTGTACGGTGAAAAAGGGACAAAGCTCTGATTTCCGTCTTCGAGATTTGCACTGGCACTTCACCGAAATGTGCCACCAACTCAGTGGCTCGACGATAACAATTTCGTTGGTTGTCGTTGCCGAAATTTCCGGTTCTAGGCAAAGTCGGCACTTTTTTCTCTCGGACAGCCAAATTGTCCAATGCGTGGAAATGCTTGCTCAGAGAGGCTCCCCATTTTCTATTGGGTCTTATCGCACGTTCCCTACACATGCCCCTACAAGCAGCGAGGAGGGTGCCTATTCGACAAGTCCTTGCCGCAGTGCATAGCGCATCAGCTCGGCATTGGAGCCCATCCCCATCTTCTCCAGGATGCGCACGCGATAGGTGCTTACGGTCTTGACGCTGACCTCGAGAATGGCAGCAATCTCCGACACCGACCGCCCCCGGGCAATTAACAGGAAAACTTCTCGCTCGCGCATCGAGAGGGCGTCGTGTGGTGATTCGGAGCCCCCCACGGCAAGGAAGTCGGCAAGGTTCGCGGCAATGGACTCGCTGATGTAGCGTCGGCCGGCAAGGACCGCCCTGATAGCCCGGTTGAGTTCTTCTGGCGTGTGCTCCTTGGTCAGATAGCCGGAGGCGCCGGCGCGTAGCGACTGGACGATAAACTGCTGGTCATTGTACATACTCAGCATCAACACTGGTGTACTCGGTTGCGCGCGTTTCATATCGGGCAAAATTTTCAGACTGTTTTGCTCACCCATGGCGATGTCTAGGATAACGAGGCTCCAAGGCCCTGCGCGCAGCATTTCGAGAACTGCCGTGCAGGAGGAAGCTTCCTCGATTGAGGCGTCTGGGAAGTCGCCCTCGATAATCCGGCGCAAGCCGGAGCGAAACATGGTGTGATCATCGGCTAGGAGAATTTGCATATCACTGGGCAGAATAGTTCCGAGGGATGTCCACGCGTACCCGGGTCCCCTTGCCCGGCTCACTTTCGAGGGAGAAGGTCCCGTTCACCAGGCGCGCCCGCTCTTGCATGCCGATGATACCAAGGGACTCTCTCTGTTCGTCAGTATGCTCTATGCCACAGCCGTTGTCCTCGACAGTAAGGATGATTTCCTCGCCCGTCGTGTCGAACTGAATGAGGACCTCTGTGGCGCCTGAATGTCGGACTATGTTGGTCAAGGACTCCTGGACTATGCGGTACAGGGTTATGGAGATCAGCCAGTCGAGATTGTTGTCCAGTTCGCCGGACTCCACGTCAATGACCACGTGGGAGTTGCGCTCGATATTGCGTGCCAGCAACTCGATGGCCGAGACAAGCCCCATGCGATCCAGGACCGGAGGTCGTAGATCGGATGCTATCTGCCGGACAAACTCCACCATGCCGTCGAGTTTGTAGCGAATACCCCCAATTTCGGTCAACAGAGGAGTGCCACAGGACTGATCGCACGAATTGTCGATTCGCGCCAGGTCCATTTTGATGCTCGTGAGCACCTGTCCTACTTCATCATGTAGATCCCTGGCTATGCGCTGCGCCTCAGATTCCCTCACTATTTGGAGGTGGCGTGTGAGCTTGTCTAGACGACAGTGCGCCTCCTCCAACTCTTGGTGCCTGCGAGCCAGTGTCTCGGCCATCCGATTGAAGGACCTGGCCATATTTTCAAGCTCGCCGTGACCGGGTTGAACCGGAACTCGGACCGAGTAATCTCCTTCCCCTAGCTTCTGCGAGGCTTTCAATAGCGCCCTCAGCCAACGCAGAAGAGTTGCTTCTTCGAGAAAAATCACTGAGACAACCGTGCAGAGCGTGACCAGCAACAACAAGCCAAACATGCGGTAGAAGGTGGCGTTTGCCCCTTCATTGATGCGGGCGTAGGGGAGCGCAGTCGCGACAACGACTCCGGGGATATCCTCCATAGGCGCAACTGCGAAGGACTGAGAGTGTCCTAGTATTGACGTGGTGATGGTCGCCCGCCCCCTTCTGGCGGATTCGGAGAGCCCCGATATCTGGCTGCCAGGAGGGAAAGCCTCGCGGTGACCTTTACCAGAGTTTGCCAGTATCGTTCCGTCACGATCGACAATTAACAATGTGTGCTCGGATGGTAGCTCGATCTTCTTGGCAACAGACTTCCACCAGCCGAGATCTATAGCGACAAACACGACCCAGCGGACCTTGCCCTGACGGTCCCTGACAGCCTTCGCCAGGTGGAGTAACGGGCGCTGGACGATTGGCCCGATTACGTACCCGCCGGTTTCGATGTCGGTTGACTTAAGTGCTCGCTCGATAGCGCCATAGCTCGCCATGTTTATATTGCCAGCAAATGGATAAGCGCTGTTCACCACGTCACCATCCGCAGAAAGGATAACGATGTTTGCTAGCTGCGGATAACCAGCCAGAAGCGATTCCAGAAACTTGGAGTCTTGAACTAGCGTGTTGGAAGGTTCTCCCTGCAACTTGTCGGTAAACCAGCGCAGCAGCTTCCTGGCGCCGGAGATCTGGTACAGGTGCTCGCGCGCGATCAGGTTTACCAGATATTGGGATTCATGCACGGTCCGCTCCAGAACGTGGGACCGCTCCTGATCGGCTATGAAAAAGATGAATAGCAAAGTTGGTAGAGTTGCCAGACAGATGAGCAAAATCAGGCGACCTCGAAGCGTCGACGCGAACGACAAGACTAGCCGCAGACCGTTACGATTCACTAGCGACAACCTCATCGGCGTTAGGTGGGAGGACCACTTTTGACTTGCATGCCGACAGCGGTCGTTCGCGAAATGTCGCAATCATGTTTATGGTGAATACAAGAACGCCTGTCAACTCAAGGGTTGCCGACAGCGGCAAGAGCAGCCATGCCCAGGTCGCATGATACTGATAAGCAACAATTTCAGATGAAACTCTGGCAAGGCATCCCGTATTTGTTAGGAGCAAGGCGAGAAACATCAGACGTTCACTGAAGAGTTTTTGTCTACCGAGAAATGCCGGCAGCATCCGCGGGCCTACGGTAAAGACCATTGTCATCAGGAAGCCGACTGTGATGGCGTGGCGTCCGGCTCCGACAATCCCAAGTGAGCCAGGATCACTGGCGCCCCATAGGAGCAGTACACTTGCGATCAGGAGCCAGGCGTAGGCGATTCGCATGAACACCGGAAAACTTTTGTGCACCCCCTGAGTTTTGGCTGGTTTACTGGGCGGCTCGAAGATGCGCAGTGCAATCACAACAAGAACTGATGCAGCCATAAGCATCAGCGCGCTTGTCAGGGATGTATACGCAAACGCGGTGACAATTCCCGACACGAGCAACGCGATTACGAAATAAATAGAGCTTTTGCTTAGAGGTCTCAAACCCAGGAAGACAGGCATCCAGTGCGCAGTGAAGCCCCAGGCAATCGGCACAGTGAAACCCCAAATAGACAGTGTCAGGAAGCCGCTGTCGAACTCGGTGGGGAACGTGGGAGATGCACCTGACAAAGACAAACTAAAGGCTTCGGCACTGTTCAGGGCCATAGACGCAGCCAGTCCGATGGTGCCGCCGATAACCAGGGCCGCCCAGGGCTCAATGGCTCCTTTCATTGTTCGTTGCATTCGGTGACCTTGAGCGCTGCGAAACAAAAAAATTGCCACAGCAAGGAATTCAAGGACCGCTGACAAAGGGAGCGTAACTCGCCATTGCCACAGATAGACGTTAGCGAGCCAGCGCAGGCTAACACCGGCCGTCCACAAAGCCCAAATGAGCCAGCCATCCCAATACGACCAGGCGGAAACGCGGCGCAAATTCGGAATGGAATAAAAACCGATGCCCAGGATGAAGCTACCGATCCAGCCGAAAAGCTGGGCATGCCCATGGGCCTGTATCCATGTGGCAGAAACCGAAGTAGCGGACTGAGCGCTGCTTATGGCAAATAGATTCCATACTCCTAGGAACGTCCCTGGCAAAACCATGAAGAGCAGACCTGTAGCGAGGTAAGTCATAAGCAGCTTTACTAACTGCTGTTCCCTCGCAAAACTTATAGGTGTGGCCTGTTTATTCATTTAGTCATGAAGTTCGGCTATTGCTAGTCATCTTGGACTTCAGATACAGCTTTAGTGCCTGAGCATTGTTGTGTTCCGTGTCCTTTGCAGCGTAGAGCAATGTAATTGCATGGGTGCGTTCCATTTTCAAATTAACGATGTCGGTTACCGTACTCTTGCTGATGTTCAACTTGTCAGCGATAGCACGGTAAGAACTGCCTTCCGCGACCATGCTCAAGACTTTCGGAGCGAGACGATCCGACTTTATTCGTTGTCCTGGTTGCCGCCCGATCTTCTTGCCTCTTGCTTTGGCAGCCGCTATTCCTGACTTGACCCGCTCTCTTATAAGGTCGCTCTCGAATTCTGCCAGCGATGACATGATGCTGGCCATCAGCTTGCCTTGCGAGGTTCCAAGATCGAATTGCAAGCCTGACTGGGCAATGAGCGAGACACCCCAGCTTTGAAGCTGTTGGAGTGTGTGGATCAGATCCATCGTGCTGCGGCCCCAGCGCGTCAGCTCAGTTACCAGAACGATGTCGAGCTTGCGTGCCTGTGCAAGTGCGAGGATCTCCCGGCGTTCTTTTCGTCCGTCCTTTGAGCCGGATGCTGTTTCTTTCCAGACGCCTGCGATCTGCCATCCAGCCTTTTCTGCGTATGCACGGAGGTCGTGTTCTTGCCTTTCACAGGATTGATCCGCAGTTGATACCCGGCAGTAAATTGCGGCCTTCGGCTGTACCAATTGAACCCTCCAGGAATCCTGCCTTCAAAGCCACATGGCATGAGGTTGCCACATTGTACCAATTAAGGTGTACTTTAATCAGTACAAGGACCAGATGACAAGAGCCAAAGAAACCCTGCCTCATACCAGCCTGCTTGGCAAGACACCAGGCGCGGGATTCAGGGAATCATTCCACTGGACCAAAAAACCAATCTTTTATGGTACACAAAAAAACCGCAATCAGGGAATAGCTAGAAAATAAATTCGGGCGGGATAGATAAATGGAAATGGTTTTTCTCGTAACACTTACTTCGGCCTTTGTTGCCGCATTAACAACCCTGACAGTAGGGTTCCTCACGCACTGGTCTGGTGAGCAGCGAGAACGCCTTACTCGGCAATATTCGTTCAGAGAACAACAGTTACAGAAATTCTATGCGCCAATATTGTCTCGATTAATTGAGCTATCAACCCATTGGCAATTAGCCGAAAAGTTGACTGAAAATCAAAAAGAACTTTTGAAGAAAATGGGTCAGGACAGTGCTCCTACGGTAATGAAACCAGCTCAAGATTATGTCAGAGAAGTCCACAAACGCCAGAATGAAATATTAGAGGAAATCGCGAACATCACTAAAGAAAATTTCCACCTTGCAGAAGCTTCAACAATAGCCGAAGCAACGAATATCTTTCGCACTAATTTAAATCGAAAATCGGTCAGTTTTGGATTTCCAATTGATGCCTCCGGTGAACCAATTCCATCACCGGGTGAACCGTTCTCGCCTTCACTAATAAAATTCATGATGGATATTCAAACACAATATAATCGTCTTGCAAAAGAATTGAGAACGGCTCAATTTAATGAGATACAAATTTCTGATGTATCAAAAATCAAAACAGATTTTCCGAACTTGCTTGAGTTCAAAAGTGCAGATACAACAGTCTTTCTTGAAAAAGCCAAAGACAATTCAGAAACCAGAAACTGAAACGCCTGCTGCGTCGGCTTTCAACGGTGACTACTCCACTCCTCTCTCGAAAGCTGAAGCTATCTGTAAGTTCAGAAATATTTGTCGCATAAATTCTAGAATTATTTGTCACAATTGGCTATCGAACCAGTGCTTCAAAGGCAAACAGGCTGGCATAGTGACAAATAATTCTATAAAAAGCACGACAAATATTTCTGCAAAATCCGTGCCATTTAATTCTAAAACTTACAGACGGGTGTCACTTTGCAAGATAAACGCTACAGTTTTTTGCACGATAATTGTGACGGTCGACCGGTCTATTAGTTCGAAATCCAAAAAAATTCAGTCGCGCAGATATCGATAGAGGGTCGTAAAATGGACCCCAAAAATATCCGCTACATATTGAACCGATTTGCCTTGTTTCAAAAGCTTCTTTGCTAATTTTAGCTGATCGTCATCCAATTTTATAGGTCTTCCAAACCTTACCCCTCGACGTAAA
>WBZO01004134.1_pt1 | contig 15941 bp, 17 predicted proteins | sample 5204261 | NCBI WGS metagenome assembly WBZO01 (sample SAMN12412400, study PRJNA552823) | activated sludge metagenome | isolation source: activated sludge from anammox sidestream of wastewater treatment plant... | place: USA: North Carolina | collected 2017-09 | reverse complement strand
GAAGGTCAGCCTGTCGATTGTATGAAGAGTATCGATCATCACAACAAGATGATCATGATGAACATTCTGGCTCCGTTCTTTGATAACGGTCAGAATACCAATCAGGAAGATATGGAGTTCTTCTTGAAGGGTACCCGCTTCATGGCTGAGGTGATTCGAGATTGTTTCAATAAGTATGCCATTCCTGAATTGGTGAACTACAACTTTGACGGCGTTACGGAATATCCTGAACTGAAGGTTCGCCGTCTTGGTGATACTACCGATTGGCGTACGATGTCGTTCGCAATTCGTAACCTGGTTGGTGCTAAGGTTATCATTCCTGACGAAGCTCTGGAAGTTGCAATTCGTGAGGAGATGGACCTTACGCAAATGGATAAGGAAACTCAGCGCGAAGTTGCTACGCCTCAGTTGCCTTCAGGACCTCCGCGACAGAGTACAGCAGCTAAATCGCAGCAGGGTAAGACTCCTGGCAAGTCGAATACAGGCCAGGACAACTCTGGAGGGTAACTTTTATATAATACTTTCTTGCCGGCAAGTATATGTTCACTATATAATCTAGATGAGGAGGTGTCAGGTGCCGCAACGCAACCAAGGTTACTGGATCGAACTTAGTGGGATTCAGTTTAACGAGGGTGAGCAGATCACCCACATGCAGGCACTGCCCCTAGGAAGTTATCACCATCCGGTTTACGGTAGAATTAACGTGACGCCTGAAAAGGTCGCCCGGATGGTTCAGAACTTCAATGATGGTGTTCGCGGGACGGACATCGATATTGATTACGACCACAAAGTAAACACGGGTAAAGCTGCGGGCTGGGTTCGCGCCATGCATGCTAAGCCTGATGGCTTGTGGTTTGACGTCGAGTGGACACAGGCAGCTAAGGACTCGATCAAGGCTGGGGAGTACAAGTACTTCAGTCCTGAGTTTGCTGATGCTTGGAAACACCCGAAAACCGGTAAGGTTCATAAGGATGTTGTGTTTGGTGGTGGCATCACCAACAGGCCGTTCCTGAAAGATATCTTGCCAATCAATCTGTCCGAGATTTTCGGCAGTGAACCATATGAAGGAGGAAATGCTGTGGAAGAGCTTCTGAAGCAGCTTGCCGAGATGCTGGGTCTGTCTAACGACAGCACTCAGGAGCAGATTCTCGCTTCCCTCACCACTAAGCTTTCGGAAGGTGGCGACGACGCTGATGGCGACGACGACACTGATGAAGGCGAGGGTGAAGAGGAGAACGGGGAGAGTGGCGAGAGCGAAACAGAGCTCGCCCAGCTTGCTGAAAAGAATCCTCTCGTGAAGAAGTTGATGGAAGAGCAGGCGGCCGCTTCGCGTCGTCTGATTGCTCTCGAAGCCACCAACACCCTTCATGAGGTTTCTTCAGCCGTCACCAAGCTGACCGAAGGTAAGGGCTTTGCGATTGCGCCTAAGGTGCAGGACAAGCTTGTTAAGGTGCTTTGTCTCACTGAGAGCAAGGTGCGCGCCGACCTCCTGAGTGTTCTGGGTGAACTCACCTCGAACATTATCGAGCTCGGCGAACGTGGTGGACGTAAGTCGCCGTTCGTTGGCGATCCGTCGAAGCAGTTCAATGAAAAGATCAAGGCCAAGCAGGCTGAGGGCATGTCCTATGCTGACGCCGCTGTCGCTTTGTCGGCTGAAGAGCCTGAGCTCTTCGAGGCGTACATGGCTCAGGAAGGGGTTACGCTGTGAGCGGTCCTAACTTTGTCCTCGATAAGGGTTACAAGGTTGCTTCGGCTACTGCAGTAACTCAGTTCCAGGTCGTCAAGCTTTCGGCTGACGATACTGTTACTCCGGTTTCGGCTACGACTGATCAGCCGATCGGCGTTGCGCAGGAGGCTTGTGCCGCTGCTGACGCTACTCTCGGTAAGGTGATCAACATCCGTATGTTTGGTATCTCTCGCTGTGTTGCGGGTGGTAGCATTACTCGTGGTGATATCGTTAAGCCGAACGCTTCGGGTGCAGTGATTGTGGCACCTGCTGTTGCTGGTACGAACGATAAGTGTCTCGGCATTGCTCTTGTGAGCGGTGTGTCCGGTGATCATATCGACGTTGCCATCGTCCCTGGCCTCCGTAATAACGCGGCCGCTTCCTAAGGAGGATGACAAATGGCTGTTTATGATCCGTCTGGACGCAGTAACGTCCACACTAATCAGATCCTGTCGCAGATCAGTATTGGGTTCCCGAACAATGGATTCGTGGGTCCGGTGCTCTTCCCGAAGGTTACCGTTAAGAAGCAGTCGGACATCTACTATGTGTTCGGTCGTGAAGGCTGGGCGGTTGAGCCGTTCGGTGATCTTCGTGCTCCGGGCACTGTCGCGAATGAGATTCCGGGCTTGGCCGTGTCGACTGATACGTACTTCGCCAAGGAGCACTCGCTGCAGATTCCGGTGACGGATGAAGAGCGTGAGAACGCTGACGCTCCGCTTTCGCCGGACCGTGATGGTACTGAGTTGGTTACCTCGAAGATCCTTCTGGCTCGCGAGATCGCTATTCAGACTATGGCGGCCACTGCTGCTAACTACGCTTCCGGTCTGAGCACTACTCTTTCTGGTACGTCGCAGTGGAGTGACTACGTCAACTCGACTCCGATCTCTGACGTGCGTACTGCCTTCCGTGCAGTGCATGCGAAGATCTTCATGGAGCCGAACCTGGCGATCATTCCTTACCAGGTTATGTCGCAGCTTGAAGACCATCCGGACTTCATCGAGCGCATCAAGTATTCGGAGCGAGGTGTTCTCACTCCCGAGATCATCGCTGCGATTCTCGGTGTCGAGCGTGTGATTGTTCCGGGTGTTGGTTACAACTCGGCTAACCCGGGTCAGACCGCTTCGCTCGGTTACCTCTGGGGCAAGGACGTTATCTTCGCTTGGGTGCCTCCGCGCGCGGGTCTGAAGCTTCCGTCGTACGGCTATGAGTTCGTTTGGGCTTATGGCAGCCTCGAGCAGGTCACTGAGAAGTGGCGTGAAGACCAGCGCAAGTCGGATATCATCCGTGTCTCGCGTCGGTACGACCTCAAGATGACGGCTCTTGACGCCTCCAGCAAGGAAATCGCTGGTTACGTCATCAAGGCCGCGGTTGCGTAGGAGGAATCATGTACGCACTTACTACCATTCGACATGGTTATGTCGACGATGCCGGTGTCAATCACGTTGTCGAAGTTCCTGAGGGTTCTGAGATCCCGAGTGAGATTCCGGATGAGGTTGTTGACGAGCTGGTGAAGATCGGTTCGGCTGGCAAAGCTCCTCTCGCTAAGGAAGGCCTCGATGTGGGCGACGCTCTCGATGAGAAGCAGGCCCGTATTGAAGAGCTCGAGAAGGCTCTGGCTGAAGCTAAGGCTCAGCTGGCTGAGAATGCTTCGACTGAAGCTAAGACTGAAGCTAAGCCTGCAGCTCCGGCTGATAAGAAGTAATCGCGGATCCTGGTAGATAGGATAAGGGTCAATGACATTCCTGAGCCCCGAGAGCGTTCAGCCTTGGCTTGAGAAGACTAAGCTCACGCTTAGTGTCATTGACCCTTTCCTTGAAACTTATGTTAAGGATCAAACGCTTTCGCGGTTGTCGAATAGGTATGACACAACGACGTGGACTACCTATTCGACGACTCCTAGTATCGTCATTCAGGCGATGAGCCTTCTGTATGCATCTTTCTATTACCAGAAAATGTACTCAGAAGACATATCGCCTCTTGACGCTAGTTGGGGTGCGAAACTTGAATCAATGTGGGCCAGTCTCGTTGCTGGTCTAGCTGATGGTTCGGTCGACATCATTGGTGTTGACGAAGCTCTTATTACAAGTGGTTCTCCGGACTTCTATCCTACAGATACTCAGGAAGAGGATGGCCTAGGCGAAGAACGTCAGTTCACTATGGGTAAGGTGTTCTGATGTTTGACTTCTGGGTTGAGATGAGTCCTAATCCTCGTATCCTCACTGACGACTTTACTCAGTGGGGTTTGGATATTCGTTCTGCTAAGGAACCTTTGAAGAGGTCCATTCAAGAAGTAATGGCACCTAGTTTTAAGGCTAACTTCGATGAAGGTGGTCGTCCTTCTTGGGAGCCTCTTAGTGAGACTACACTTTTGATGAAAGCCCTTGCAGGTCAGCCTTCCGACATTTTGGTTGCTACTGGTCAGTTGAAGAAAACAGTTCAGCAACTCAATCTGTGGAAGATCGACGGTCCTGGTGGCGAAGCCTACATCGATACTCTTCCCGAAAAGATTAGCTATGGCAAGTTCCATATGGAAGGTACGCGCAGAATGCCTGCTCGTCCGTTTATGGACTTCCAAGAAGAGGATCTCGATAAGATTCAGGAAATCTTCGCTGACTGGATCGTTGAGCGAGCTGTTAGGAATGGCTTCGTTCTGAGTGAGGGCATATGACACTCACTCAACGCCTTTCTGTTGTTAGCCAAGCGATCATCGATCTTCTTGAAGCGAACAAGGAATCTTTGGGCATTGAAGATGTCTTCGATGGTGACATGAGTCTCATCCCTCGAACGCCTGCTATTGCAGTTGTAATGGATAGTAAGGATCGGACTCTTTCAGGAGCTCCGAATCGCGTTGATAATACCTTCAGTATTTATCTGATGGTATATCACGGCAAGATCCAAGACATTCAAATCAACCAACGCGCAGCAGTCGTACTGACTGAAGAGATCGAATTACTTCTTCATGCAGATAACACTTTAGGCGGCATTCTTATTGATAGTCGTGTAACGGCTGTTCAACAGGGTGCAGTCGATCGTGGTAATTCCAAGCTTCGTACGTCGCGAATGACTTGGTATGGAATGTCCAAGACAATTACAAGTCAGGAGACGTGATGAGCGACCTTATCGTCAATGATCCGTCCGTACCTAAGGGCGCTGAGATTGAAGTCTTCGGTCTTGGCGTTTTTAAGAACGGCTACAAGTACACTCTAACTTCCGAGCAGAAGGATCGCTACAAGCTTTTCGTTCCTGTATCGGATCAAGAAGACGACGGCCATGTTTGGCCTCTCGTAATCGGCGATGAATCAGCAACCCTCTCTGTGGGGTCTGTTGAACAACCTGGTCCCGCTTCTTCCACCCAAACGGAAGATGACAAGAAGGATGAAGACTAATGGGTTACGGCATTCATGCACAGGGTGTACTTGGCATTGCCTTTGAAACCACTCCGGGCACTTATGTAGCCCCTACTAAGTCGTTCCCGATTATCAGTGAGAATCTTCAATACATGCAGAACACTCAGTGGCGTCGAGTCATTCGAGGCGTTGCTGATAACGTCGGAGCTGTTTCGGGCTTCTATAACGTTCAGGGTGAAATCACCATGGAACTTATGGAAGATGCACTTCCTTACTTCTTGCAGGTGAGTCGAAATTCAGTTGCCAAAACTGGTGCTGGTCCTTATACTTATACGACCACCCCGATTCATATTGCTGCCGGTGCTATTACTTCTTCAGGTCTTCCGAAGAACTCAATGTCGATTACCGTTCTTCGTAACGGTCAATACCATGGCTTCCTTGGCTGTGTTGTAACCTCAATTGAGTTCGCAGTCAGCAATGGCATTCCGACAATGAAGTTCGGCATTTTGGGCCTGGATGAAGCTACTCAGTCGAGCTTCTCGCCGACCTTCCTTGCGACTTCAATTCCGTTCGCGCCGGGTCAGTACTCGATTGAAATTCCTACTTCGACGCAGGTTTTCGATGTTGACAACTTCACTTGGACGATGGACGACAACGGTAGTCCGCAGTTCCGGTTGAGCAACGTTCGTAAGCCTCAGTTCATTCAGTTTGGTCAGCGTAACGTCTCCTTGAAGATGGATCGCGACTTTGTAGATCGTACAGAACTTGACGCCTTCAAAGCTCTGACTTCTAACAGCGTCAGCATTGTTCTTACGAAATCAGCAAATGCCAAAGTGACTCTTAAGATGGCAGCGGCTATTCGAGATGACTACTCTATCGACGGTCTCAATGATCAAGGCAGCCTGCAGCGCGCTTCAGTTAGCTGGCAGGGTACTTATGATACTAGCACTTCTAAGTCTTACGAGCTCATTGTTATTTGCTCCGAAAACATCACCTGATAAACGGCAAAGAAAGGCCCCTTCAATGCCTCGTGCAACTGTCAATATCGAAGAAACTACTCGAGTCGATCTCAAGAGCTGTCCCGGAGGTTTTGTCGAACTTCGTCGACTGCCTTATGGCGATTATCTTCAGCGCCAGCAAATGGCAATGGAAATGAAGATGCAGGCCACTAAAGGTAAGGTCGCTGAAATGGACATTAAGTCTGCAGGCCTTAAGGTCGCTGAGTTCGAATTCTCGCGATGCATCGTAACCCACAATCTGGAAGACAATGAGGGTAATCCTCTTAACTTCAAAGAGGCTTACACCATTCGACTTCTCGATCCTCGAATCGGTAATGAGATCGGTGACGAGATCAATAAGCTCCATGATTACGACTCGGAGGACTTGGGAAACTAAGAAAGCGAATCTCGGCTGTAGCCTGGGGAGGCGATGTAAAGCAAGATGATGAATGGGCTCTCGGACATATTGTCACAATGGCTAATATGGTCGAGAGCTTTCATCTACTCCCTAGAGCTGGAGGAATCTACGACCAAGATTCGCTTTTAATGGAACTGATCCTTCTCTACATAGCGGAGAAGTCAAGAAAGCAGAACGCAGAAAATGCCGCTAGGAACTCGGGACGTCCTTCTAATCCTTAGAGCGAAAGATCAGGCGTCTCGAATCATTGCGGACGTTGGTCGACAGTTCGGTGATGTAGGTACTCAAGCTCAAGCTGCAGGTTTGCAAACTCTTAGAGCTGGTACGGCACTCACCGGTCTTGGTGTTGGTATTGCTGCCACAGGAGCGGCTGGTCTCGCTGTAGTTAAACAGTTTGCAGACGCTGCTAATGAATATACTCAGCAAGCAGCTTTGACTCTTACTCAGGTAGATCAAGTCGGAGTTAGTCTTGATACGATCAAAGATATTGGTCGTGAAGTAGCTGCTGAGATCCCTGCACCTTTTGAACAGATGCAGAAGACACTCTATGACATCTTTTCCTCGATGGACGTTAATGTCAATGAGTCGAAGAAGCTCCTGACTGAGTTTGCTCGAGCAGGTGTTGCAGGTCAAGTTGATATGCAGGTAGCTGGTCGAGCTACGATCGCTATTATGAATGCCTGGGGCCTTCCTGCGAGTGATGTGAATAAAGTTCTTGACCTCCAATTCCAGTTAGTTCGTAAGGGTGTTGGTACCTATGAAGAGTTTGCAAGCTCTATTGGTATGGCTATTCCTTCGGCACGTAGGGCTGGGCAGTCTGTCGAAGAACTAGGTGGTATGCTTGCCTTCTTGACTCGAAATGGTTTGAGTGCTGATACTGCTGCTACTTCGGCAGCACGCGCATTCGAAGTCATGACTAGAGGCAAGACTATCGATAACATGAAGGACTTTGGCGTCAGTGTTCTTGATGCCAATGGCAACATTCGAGATATGTCATCCATCGCTACCGAGTTGGGTAAGAAGATGGAGAACTTGACTGATGCTCAAAAGATCGAAGCAATCGACAAAATCTTTAAGGGTTCTGGTAACAATATCCAGGCACGGCGTTTCTGGGATATGGCTATTCGTAACTACGATGAGCTGAACCAACGTGTCGGAGAAATGAAGGATTCTGCTGGCGCTCTTGATTCTGCTTACGACCTCATGTTTAAGCAGCCTCAGACGCAGATGCAATTGTTCAGGAACAACCTAGAGATCTTGAAAACGGAATTCGGCGATGCCTTTATTCCTGCAGTTAGTAAGGCCGTCGAATGGGGAGTCAAGTTGATGAAGTGGTTCCAGAATATGGATCCACACACAAAGAAGATGGCAATTCGAATCTTTGCCATTGCATCGGCCTTCTTGCTTATTTCAGGTGTGATTGTTTCTGCTGTTGGTGCCTTTATGGTACTACAGGGTACTCTGGCTATGTTGGGTACAAGTCTTGGAGCTATTATTGGCGTCAGTGGCCTTGTCCTTCTTGCTATTGTAGCTATTGCAGCTGCTGCTTATCTCATCTACAAGAACTGGGATAAGATCAGAGCTTGGTGGGATAAGATGTGGCCAGGCATTCACAAGACAGTGAATGACACTTGGCAGAAGATGCAAGAGATCTGGGATACCGTAACTGAACATGCTGTTCAACTATGGCATAGGATGCAGGAAGTGTGGGATACACTTACTGCCTTCTTTGTCGATATGTGGCAGAACCGTATTCAGCCTACTTGGGATGCCATTACGCAGTTTGCTGTACAGATGTGGCATACGATCCAAGAAGTTTGGGATACTGCTATTGAAGCCATCAAGACAGCTGCTGCTTGGTTCTGGGACTTCTTTGGTCCTGGCATCATGGAAGTTTGGAATGCGCTGCTTGAGAACATTCCTCCGATCATTCAAGCCATCTACAAAGTCATTGAAGCATTCGTTCGTGACGTCATTATCGTCATGCAAAAGATTGTTGACTTTATTCAGTGGGCTTGGCCTTCTATCTGGGATTGGACAAAGGGTACTTGGGACCTGATCGTATCGGTCCTTAGAATTGCCTGGGAAGTTATTCAAGCCGTTGTGGAATTCGGCATTCGATTCATTATCGATCTCTGGCATGCTTTTGGTGACGACATTCTTCCCTTCATCCAAATGATCTGGGATTTGATTACAGGCGTCATTAGTTCTGCGATGGATATCATTCGAGGCATCATTCAATTCATCTCAGGGCTCATTCGTGGTGACTGGCATGATGTATGGGAAGGTATGCTTTCGTTCCTTGAAGGCATTCTTGGACTAATTCGTCAGGTCATTGATACTGCTTGGCAAGGCATTCAACTAGCCTTTGATTTAGGTATCTCGTTGATTCGTCTCGCCTGGGATACCTTCTGGAATGCTCTGCATACTATCGTTGATCACGCTAAGGACTTGGTTATTGATTCGATTAAGGCCCTGCTACACTTTATCGATCAGGCTATGGGTCCTCTAGATGAAATGCTTGGCAAACTTGGCGATGTGGCAGGTAAGATCGGCGGTATCGTAGGCAAAGGTATTTCAGGTATCGGAGGCCTGTTCAAGGCTCAAGGTGGTGCCGTTCTTCGCAATGCCGCTTACATCGTTGGCGAGCACGGTCCCGAAGTTTTCGTACCAAGCGAGAACGGTCTTATCATGAACAACTCACAACTCACGGGTGCTAGCCCTGTGGGTAGTTCAGGAGTCATGGGCGGTGGAGTGATTATTCAGGCTGGAGCCATTCAGGTTACTGTTGGCAATAATGTCGATAGGCAAATGGTTCAACAAGTCATGGATGATTCGATTGAACAATTGGTGAACATCTTTACGCAGTCTAAGGGCGCTCGATGACGATCAATACATATACTCCTGGTACTGTTTCCGCTTCGCAGTGGACTGCTACTGGTGGAGGCGCGCTCAATGATGGATCTGATGGTACTTACTATACAACTAACAGTACACAGATCAATACTCTGCTAACCATTAGTAACTGGTCACCTACGATCATTGGTTCGACTAGCCCTACTAAAGTCATTACAGGTATTCAGATTCAGATTCGTTATAGATTGGTAGGAGGCGTTACTAGCCCCTGCAAGGTAACAGTTTGGCTGGAGAACTCTAATGGCGCTCGTCTTCCTCTTGCTCTAACGTTCACCAGTACAAGTGTAGTGAACAATGTTAGTGGTATTGTTTACTATGCACCTTCTGGACGTCTTTGGACAGAGACTGAACTGAACAGTATCGTACTTAAGATCAGGGCTCAAACGACTCTTGATGGTACGACTGCTCTTGACAACATTATTGTGTACGATGTCAAGATGTATCAAGTTGTCAATAACTTGCCGACACCAAGCTCGGTTACACTTTTACCTGACATCTATACTTATGCAGCTCCGATACTTACTTGGACCTATTCAGATACTGATGGCGATGCTCAGTACAAGTATCGAGTGAAGGTATTTAACTTCGCTACAGTTAGTAGTACGTCATATGCCGGCTTTGATCCTGATGACTCTCAGTATTCAAGTCTTGCCGTATATGATAGTGGCGAAGTTATCTCTTCGAATACAAGTCATCAAATCGGATTGCTTGCAGGTACAAGCCTTCCGAATGTTCAATATACTGCCTTTGTTAAGGTGGCAGATATTAACAATGTTTGGGGTCCATGGGTCAAGAGCTCTATCGTAGTGAATCCTTACGGTGCTATTGCAGGATTCATTACTTGTACTCCTACTGTTGATAATGCCAACAACAGAGTGTCACTTGCTCTTCAAGGCGGTTTGAATCTTCTCGACGATCGTACACAGTTCATTGCATCTGATCACGACTGGACTACTCTTAGCAACTGTTCTGTAGCGGCTGAAACTTCACTCGTACTGGCTGGAGGCTATAACACAATTAAGCAAACAGCTACAGCAGCTGCTACGATGACTGCTGCAACTAGTGCTACATATGAAGTAGCTCCCAGTACAAGTTACTATGCAGCTGCTTATGTACGTACTGCTGTTACAGCTCGGACAGTTCGTATAGACGTTGACTGGTATACTTCAGCGGCTGCCTTTATCTCAACGTCAACTCTGGCTACTGGAACTGATTCAACTTCCTATGCTCAGATTAGTGGTACAGCTACTTCCCCAGTTAATGCCGCTCTTGCAGTTGTCAAACTTGTTGTTGTGTCACCTGCTAATACTGAAATTCATTATTGGGGCGCACCACACTTCTCACCAAGCAACTCTCAAGCAGTTGCTTCAACACATGCCTGTTATGGAGGTCTGTCTCCTCGACGTAATAAGCTGTCAGGTGATGATAGTAGTTTTGAATCAGCTCTTAATTGGGCGAGCTTTAATGGCAATGCTACATTAGCTAGAACGAACTTAGGCGGTGGAGCTGCTCTTGGTTCGTACGTAATGCAGATTACCTGTACGTCTACTGCTAGTGAAGCTGTAGCCTATTCACCTTTGTATACAGCACTTGCCGGACAGTCCTATACTGTTCAGGCTCGAATTAAGACAGCAGCCAGTGTTGCTAATGCCAATATCGGTATTGCTTGGTATGACATTAATAAGAGATTGCTAGCGACAACTAGAGCTAGTACGCCTCTTGGTGCAACTACTTCCTATCAAACCGCGACTCACACGGCTACAGCGCCCACAGGGACGGCGTACGCTTCAGTATTGGCTATTGTTGATGCTACAACGCAGACATTGTATTACGACCTCATACAGTTTGTACTGGGTGCTGGTGTAGGTGTAATGCATGTAGGACGTCAAGCTTTTGCTGGCGAACATTGGATTAACATCGAGCGGTCTGAAGATAGTGGTGCAACATGGACACCTATCTATGGCAGTCGTTCGATGAATAGTCTTGAACCTAGTTTGTACAGTTTTACTAATGCTGCTCAGACTCTAACTGTAATTGATTACGGAGCTAGGCCCAATACAGCGACTCTCTATCGAGCTTCACTTGGTGCGCGCAATCAGTCGCGCTATCTTGCTGGTAGTGTTTACTCTACATCTCCGACGACATATACAGTAGCACCTACAGATCCAAAGGCGTGGTTCTTGAAGGACGTTGTAACAGGAACGTCTTTGGCTGTTGACATCATAGGAGACACCTTCGATGAAACAGTTCCTGAAGACCAAGCTACTTATCACCCTATTGGTCGTAGCACTACTGTCGTTATCAGCGACGTTATACGTTCATCTACTTTTCCAATAACATTCGACTTTATTAGTTCTGCTAACCTTGCAACATTCAAAACACTACGAGGCTATCAGAGAGCTTTGCTTCTACAGAACTCTTGGACTAATCAACAATGGTTTATTCGATTCAAAGAGGAAGTCAAGTATTCGACAATGAATACTAACCCTGCTAGAACACTTGTTGAGTGCCGTGTTGAGGTTGTTGATGTACCCACGTTCTGACCTCTTTGATCGTAAGATCAGCCAGTCTCATCGAATGTATACTCGATGTGATGTGACTGATTCGTTGGGAAATCTCCTAACGACTTTGACCATAACGGAGGGCCAAATAAATGTCGCAGTCGACGATTCTATTCGTAGTCGTTGTAGTGTTACTCTTGTTGATCCTACTGGGACCCTTACGCTAGACAATTATGCTGACTACCTCAATCCTTATGGGAACGAACTTCAAATCTTCCGAGGTCTTTGGTATGACGATGGAACCTATGAAGCTGTGCCCTGTGGGGTCTATGGTATAAAGCGGGTGCGCGTAGATGAATCAGGTCAAGGACTTGTCTACACAATTGATGGCTACGATCGTTCAAGAGCGATTGCTAGAGCGAAAGCTCTTGAATGGTCAGCTATCTCTAGTGGTACAAATCTTGTAGATGCTCTGAATCTTGTTCTCGCTCAGTCACCTTTATATGGAAAGTTTACAACAAATTTTCCAACAAGCTCAGCAGAAAGTGTCGCAGTCTTTATCTCTCCTGGAGATAATCTTTGGGACATTATGAATGACTATGCGCAGAGTGCTGGTTACTATTTATTCTTCAATCGTGTAGGACAACTTACAATAGAAGCTGTACCTGACACAAGAACAACTTCACCTGTTTGGACTTTCAAAGAAGGTGAAGGTACAATGTTGTTATACGCTTCAAAACAATTGGATAATGAAGATACTTACAATGCAGTTCTTGCGACAGGTGAGATGCTTAATGTTACAGGCGTCACTAGTCAAGTGTATGCTTTGTATGTAGATGACTCTCCTGCATCGCCGACCTACTATAGAGGTCCGTACGGAGTCGTCGCAAAGGTATTCACCAATCAGAAGTTTCAGGATCCTGCTACGATTTCAAACTTCGCTTTATCTGAATTGAATAAGAGTCTTGGCGCGACTGTTAGTTGCGAGATGACTTCTCTTGTTCATCCTGCTCTTGATGTCAATGATGTTATTACAATTCAAAGAGCGCGAGCAGGCATTGCAACTAATTTCGTCATCGATAAGATTTCATTACCACTAACACATAATCGCGCTATGAATGTTTCACTACGTGCACAGAGGGATCGTATCTGATGCTCGACGAAATAATCGCCCGAAGGCTTGTAGCTGCTACAGATGATAGGCCTGAAGTACCTATCAAAATGAGAACGGGCAAGATCACTGCCGTCTTTAAGACGCCTAACTATCAATGTTCAGCTATTATGACAGGAAGTACTATCACTCTGGGAGGCATTGCTATCCTAGGTCAGTACTTTCCTCAAGTAGATGACATTGCAGTTTTCTTGCAGCATGGTAATCAACTGATTGCTCTTGAGTGTCTTAATTCTCGTCCTTGGCTTGACTATGTACCTACACTGACTAATGTCACTTTAGGCAATGGTACCTTATTTGCTCGATACAAAGCTTATCGTGATCGTGTTGATTGTCATGGCAGTATTACATTAGGCTCAACTACATCTGTCACAGGCACTATAGGTATCAGTCTTCCGACTAGTGTTCGTAGTGGAGGTGTATTCTTAGGAGCCGTAAAGGCTGAAGATTCTAGCGCAGGATATGTTCGCACAGTAGGTATCGCAGAAATATCTGGTAGTAGTCTTACTTTCTCTAGTGATGGTAACGCTGGATGGCAAGCTACCGTTCCATTCACCTGGGGGACTAATGATGTTCTCGCTTGGCAAATATCGTATGAACCTGCATGAAAGGCCCTTATGCTATTATATGTACAACCTGGACAACTAGGCTTTGATTACTCAGCTGCATGGCTTACGCCTGAAGACATCAAAGGTGTAGGAGGTGTATTTGTCTCTCGATACATTTCGGGCGACACTTACAATCCAAGTACACCACAGAAGGCTAAGCATGACCTGAGTGATCAAGAACTCGAGATGCTTTTTGAAGGAGGCATTGGAGTTCAGATCAACCAAGAACAGCACCCCGGAGATTTCCTTAAAGGTGCTGATAGAGGACGACATCTTGCTGATAGAGCTAATTTCTATCTAGACAAATTTAATTGGCCCAAAACCTTGCCCGTAGTCTTTAGTTGTGATGAAGATGTCACATCTGACACTATTGGTTGGGGAATTCAATTTATGATGGGCTACGCTGAAGTAATTGATTGGCCTTACAAATACTATGGTGGAACTAAGTTAGGTAACCGTCTTGTACGAGAAGGCTTGCTTACTCCAGGAGATAGTATCTGGAAGGCTATGGCGAGTTTTTGGTCTAGACATGAATCGGATGAGAACGTCTATCTCTTCCAGAAGCTTGGCTACTACCAACCTCTTGCCTATAAAGGTAGTGTCGATTGGAATATTGCTCGTATTCAATTCCCTGTCTGGCTCGGAGGGGATGACAATAACGAACTTCATTCTGAAGGTGAAACAACTAAACCCATACTGGAGGTCCCAATGGCAGAATATGTTTGCAATGCCGAAGTCCGGCACTTTGAGAATCAGGACTGGCCTGTTGGCTGGTTGTACTATGAGATGACTTATGACATCAATGGTAAAGATGTGAAGCGCCGTATCATTGGTGAGGCTGGTCCCGGTCGTCATCTCGGTACGGCTATCCCTCTTACCAATGCTCAGCTGGATGCTATTCCTGACTTCTGGAAGCCTGAAGCTGAGTCGAAGGCTCCGCACGGTTCCGTCAATGTTACAGGCAACCTTCAGGGTGTTCTGACATTCTAATGTTTCGACTGCTCTTCTTAGCCACTGATCCGAATGAGTGGACTCCTCAAAGGGTATATACATCCTTTGTTGCTTTCTTCATCTCATTTACCACGGTCTTAGGCATTCTTTGGAGAATAGCGCTAAAGAGAGCAGTCGAAAGTGCAGTTATGCAAGTCGTTGATAAACGTCTTGAAGATAAAATGAAAGACTCATTAGATCTGCTGACTGATATCCATACGTGGGTTCTTCAGCAGAAGCATGGTCAAGCGTTGAACGAGGCCGAACTATGGGCTACTCTAGCTCAACACGGAATCAAAAGGGATATGCGTGACCTGTTTCATCCACAAAGCGAGAGAGGTCAAAATTGATCCAGAAATTGAAAGATTGGTACAACAAGCGATCGAACGCGCTTAAGGATGCACTCGCCACAGGCACGCATACCTTTATCGGTTTATTCGGTCTCAGCTTGTTGGGTTGGCTGAAAGACGTTCAGGAATGGGCTGGAGGTACTAACTACAGCTTTCCTGCAGTGTCACCATTGGGCAAGGCCGCTGGTTCCGCCTTTGCTGCGGCTATGACCTCAATGGTGACTCTGGTCTACAGATCCATCCAACAGAAGAAGGATCCTACTGCTGGTCCTCAGTTCCCGACTACAGTCAACGTTACACCGGAAACTGCTAAGGACGCTCAAGTGGTAATTCCTCCGGAGCCCAAGAACGACCCTGTGGAGTAATTTCAAATAGCAGGGCGCGCGATCGGCCTGGGAGTTGATGGGTTGGGGCCTTTCCTGTCAGCTCTCAGGCCTTTTGGCTTTTTCAATAAAACTCATATCGCCCTTCTTGGTAATGTACAAGAGGGCATGACGAACTGCATCCTGCTGATGAGTGATTGAAGTGTATAAGCCAAGCTTCTTGAGATTGGCGTTAGTCCACATACGTTTAGCATCCGAAACGTTCTGCATGACCAGTTCAACTTTGCGCATCTGACACCAGAGTTCAATCACTCCGATGTAGTTACGGCTGATCAATTCAAGTGACACGCCTTGAGTAGGATCACGACGCTGATAGACAAACCGTTCACAAATGACAACGTCCGGGCTCGTGTCATTTAAAAGCTTCCACAGGGAGAGGTGGTGATTGTCTTCGTCGAGAGTCCCTATTAGCCAATGGTCGGTATAGGTATTGTACTGCGCGAAACCTGTGTCTCCACCAGGATCTAATGCCATGACTTTCATTGTGCTCCTAAAGTTTAAATTGAGTCTAATAACGCTAGTGCTACTACTAT
>WBZO01004132.1_pt1 | contig 15944 bp, 15 predicted proteins | sample 5204261 | NCBI WGS metagenome assembly WBZO01 (sample SAMN12412400, study PRJNA552823) | activated sludge metagenome | isolation source: activated sludge from anammox sidestream of wastewater treatment plant... | place: USA: North Carolina | collected 2017-09 | reverse complement strand
ACGTAGGCCTGCGAGGGCGGCGGGAGGATCTCGCGCGCGGTCGGGCGCGAGCCGAGCTTGTGCGGCGCGACCGAGTCCTTCTTCATCACGAAGCAGAAGGGGAGGTTCGTCTTCGCCATGTGCGAGACGGCCCTCTCGATCGAGCTCGCCACCTCCGACTCCTCGGTGGGGAAGTACGCCCACGCGACGCCCATCAGGTCGAGCATCTGCGTCGTGATCTTGCCCATCAGCTCGTGCTGCGGTTCGTCGTGCGGCCCGCCCGGCTCTCCGCGCAACGTCACGATGAGGAGCGACGGGATCTTGAAGATCGCGTTCAGCGACGTGAGCGGCGAGACCGCGTTGCCGAGCCCCGAGTTCTGCATCATCACGACCGCGCGCCGGCCGCCGACCTCGGCGCCCGCGGCGATCGCGACCGCGTCGCCCTCGTTCGCCGCGCCGATGTACGAGAGATCGGGGGCGTCGATGACGTAGTTGATGAACGGCTTCACGTACGAGCACGGCACGCCGGTGTAGAGCGTGAAGCCCGCGAGCTTCGCCGTCTCGACGAACGACCTCGCCTCGATCATCGGAATGCGCTCCCGCGGACGAGGTCGTTGACCGTGTCGACGTCGAGCCACCCGCCGCGCGAGTAGACGACCTTCACCTCGTGACCGTCCTTCACCAGGCGACGGAGGAGATCCGGGATCGAGAGCTTCGCGAGCTCGCTCGCGGGCGTCTTGTCGATCATCGCGGCGACGGTCTTCGCACCGTTCGCCGAGAGCTTGAGCAGCCCCGTCCACTCGCCGGTGATGCCCGGGGCGTCGGGCGTGGTCGACATGTCCTTCAGCGTGACGTCGCCGAGGAGCGTCTTGCGCGAGTGAGGCTCGGAGCACACCGCCCAGTCGGCGCGCCGCGTCTTGTCGGACTCGGGCAGCGAGTCGACGGCGACGACGAAGTCGCCCTCGGCGTCGAACAGCTCGTCGAGGACGTGCTTCTTGAAGAGGACGTCGCCGTACGAGACGAGGCACGGACCGTCGAGGTGGCTCTTCGCGCAGGCGAGCGAGGCGAGCTCGCCGGTCGACGCGAACGCGTCGTTGTCGACGTACGTGGCGCCGGTGAGGTTCACCGCGTCCTTCGCGTAGCCGCGCACCACGAACAGGTCGCGCACGTTTGCGCTGCGGTACGCGTCGAGGATGTGGCCGAGGATCGGCTTGCCCGACACCGGGAGCATGCACTTCGGGCGGTCCTTGGTGAGCTCGCCGAGCTCGTCGCCGCGACCGGCCGCGAGGACGATGCCGCGCGCCACGGCGCCGCCGCGCGGGAGATACGCCTTCTCCGCCTGCTCGAGCTCCGGCTCTCCCTGGAGTCGGAAGACCTCGGCGAGGGGCGCGACCTTCTCCTCGACGTTGATGAGCGACTGGTCCGAAAAGATCTGCTTCGCCGTCGCCTGCATCGTCGCGAGCGCCGAGCGCATCAGGTGGTTCGCCCAGATGACGATCTTGAAGCCCGCCTCGCGGAAGACCTCGGTCGGCGTCGTGTAGTACTTGGTCGGGACGATCACGAGCGGGAGGCGATCGCCCCACTCTTTCTTGAACTCGAGGATCTCGGCGGCGTTCTTCTTCGACGAGTGGATGAGCACCGCGTCGGCGCCGGCCTTCCGGTAGCACTCGCCGCGCTCGAGGGCGGCGGCCATGCCGTGGCCGGCGATCAGCGCCTCGACGCGCGCCACGACGACGAAGTGCTCGTCGCGCTGCGCCTCCTTCATCGCGCGGATCTTCCCGGCGTGCTCGTGCATGTCGGCGAGCGGCTGCGCGGTGCCGCGGATGAAGCTGTTCGTCTTCGGGAAGAGCTTGTCCTCGATGCACACGCCGGCGACGCCGCGCTGCTCGAGCTTGGTGACGAGGCGGCGCGCGGAGTTGAAGTTGCCGTAGCCGGTGTCGCCGTCGAGGAGGATGGGCACCGTCGTGGCGTCGGCCATGAACTCGACGACCTCGAGGACCTGCGTCCAGCTCGCCTCGTTGTTGTCGCGGACGCCGAGGGCCGCGGAGATGGAGAGACCGCTGCCCCAGATCCCCTCGAAGCCCGCCTCCTCGGCGATCTTCGCGGAGAGACCGTTGTGCGCCTCCATCAGGAAGTGGAGGCCGTCGCCACGGAGCATGTTGCGGAGGCGGGTCGTCTTGCGCATCGAAACTGGTTGAACCATCCGAACACCGATCCTGCAAGGCATGAACCGCCGACGGACGAGCTCACGCGGGCGTAATCATTTTCCGGAATCGCCCTACTAACACGGAGTTCGGAAGTAGCGACACGCCTCCGCAGCGCGAACCGGGATACGCGGGCGCGAGCTCGACATTCCCCTCGTGCGAACGGGGCTCCCCACGGGAGGGCCTGTGTTAGAACCGCGGGCCTTCATCAGTAGAGGAAGGAAGATCCCATGCCCACCCGGAAGAAGATCGGACTCATCGGCGCAGGCAACATCGGCGGCGAGCTCGCGCGGCTCTGTGCGAACAAGGAGCTCGGCGACGTCTATCTCTTCGATATCGCTGCGAAGGAGAACTTCGCGAAGGGCAAGGCCCTCGACCTCGAGCAGAACGGCGCGATCCTCGGCTACGACTCGCACGTTCGCGGCACCGCCAACTGGGCCGACCTCGAGGGCGCCGACGTCCTCATCGTGACCGCCGGCATCCCGCGCAAGCCGGGTCAGTCGCGCGACGACCTCGTCGCGGTGAACCTCCCGATCATCCGCGACGTCGCGAACAACGCGAAGAAGTACTGCCCGAACGCGTTCGTCATCGTCATCTCGAACCCGCTCGACGCGATGGTCTACGAGTACAAGCGCGTGACCGGCTGCGCAAAGGGCATGGTCGCGGGCATGGCCGGCGTCCTCGACTCGGCGCGCTTCCAGCTGTTCCTCGCGCGTGAGGCGGGCGTGAGCGTCAAGGACGTCCGCGCGATGGTGCTCGGCGGCCACGGCGACGACATGGTGCCCGTCCTCTCGATGACGACGATCAACGGCGTCCCGGCCGGGGCGCTCATCGCGAAGGACAAGATCCAGGCGATCATCGAGCGCACGCGCAAGGGCGGCGGCGAGATCGTCAACCTGATGGGCACGAGCGCGTACTACGCGCCCGCGACCGCGGCGGTCGCGATGGCCGAGGCGTTCCTGCTCGACCAGAAGCGCCTCGTCGCGGCGGCTGCGTACCTCGACGGCGAGTACGGCTACAAGGACCTCTTCATGGGCGTCCCGGTCGTCATCGGCGGCAAGGGCGTCGAGCGCATCGTCGAGATCCCCCTCACCGAGGAGGAGAAGGGCATGCTCGCGAAGAGCGCGAAGAGCGTCCAGGGCATCGTCGACGTCGTGAAGAAGAGCTGACATCCACGACATGCAAGGAGCCGCCGGCGGCCGTGCCAACCGCGGCCGCCGGTGGGGTGAGACGGGGGACGCCGGATGGACAGCGCGCGCGGGGCGGTCGGCGAGGACGCGACGTTCGCTCGCATCGAGCGGCTGTTCGCGATGCTGAAGCGATTCCGCGCCGAGCTCTCGCCGCACGACGACGAGCGCGTCCTCTTCCAGCGTGCGTGTCGGATCGCCGTCGAGCTCGGTGAGTTCCGGTTCGCGTGGGTCGGCGTCGTGGACCGCGCGCGGGGAGTCGTCGTGCCGATCGGGCACGCCGGGCTCGGGGCGGCGTACCTCGACGGCCTCGAGATCGCGATCACCGACTCGCCGACGGGGCGAGGCCCTACCGGCACGGCGGTCCGCGAGCACCGGCCCGTCGTCTGCGCGGACATGGCGAGGGACACCAGCGTCGCTCCGTGGCGCGATCGCAGCCTCCGCGCCGGATTCCGCTCGTCCGGGGCGTTCCCGTTCTTCCGCGGGGGAGAGGTCTACGGGACGCTCAACCTCTACGCCGATGCCGTTGGCTTCGTCGAGGCGATCGAGCAGACCATGATGGAGGAGCTCTCGGTCGAGCTCGGCATGGCGCTCGACGCCATCGATCGCGAGGCGGCGCGCCGGACGATGGAGGTCCGGCTGCTGGAGAGCGAGGAGCGCTACCGGACCATCGTCGAGCGCGCCGCCGACGGCGTCCTGATGTTCTCCGGAGAGCGCACCGTCCGCGATGCGAACCCGGCCTTCTGCCGCATGTTCGGGTACGCGCGCGAGGAGCTGCTCGGGACGAGCCTCGACGACCTCATCGCGCCGGAGAAGCGCGATGCCTACCGCGAGGACATCGCCCACTTCCACCGGAGCGCGTCCGGCTCGACGCTCAGCTTCGAGCGCACGGGGTTGACCAGGGACGGCCGGCGCATCGATCTCGAGATCCACTCCACGCTGCTGTCGCACGGAGCGGCGATCTCCGTCGTACGCGACGTCACCGACCGCAAGCGGAACGAGGCCGAACGCGCCGCGACCGAGCGCCTGATCTCGCTCGGGCGGCTCGCCCAGAGCGTCGGCCACGAGATCAACAACCCCCTCTCGTACCTCACGCTGCGGCTCGAGCAGGCGCGGGCGCTGGTCCAGCCGCTCGATCCGGACCTGCGGACCGAGCTCGACGAAGCGCTGGCCTCGGTGGCCGACGGCGCCGCCCGCATCACCTACGTCGTTCGTGCGCTCTCGGCCTTCGGGCGCGGCGACCTCGAGGCCGTCGAGCCGATCGCGGTCCGGAGCGTCGTCGACGCTGCGCTGTCGCTCGTCTCCAACCGCCTCCATCACCTCGCGTCCGTGGAGGTCCAGCTCGGCGAGACGCCCTCCGTCCAGGTCAATGCCTTCGGGCTCACGCAGGTCCTCGTCAACCTGCTGCTCAATGCGGCGGACGCGATCGAGAGCACACCGCGCGATCGCCACGTCGTCGCCATCGCGTCGCACGTCGGCGCGGAGGGGAAGGTGGTCGTGGAGGTCAGCGACACGGGCCCGGGCATTCCGGCGGCGGACCTGTCGCGACTGTTCGACGTCGGGTTCACGACCAAGCCCGTCGGGCGAGGGACCGGCCTCGGTCTCGCCATCGTGCGCTCGATCGTCACGTCCTTCGCCGGCACGGTCGAGGCCGTGACGCGAGCCTCGGGCGGGGCGACCTTTCGCATCGTCCTCCCGCCGGCCGAGGCGTCCGTCTCGCAGCCATCCGAGCCGCCTGCAAAGGCCCTTCGCGCGCGCCGACGCATCCTCGTCGTCGACGACGAGCCGCTCGTCGCGCGCACGCTCGCGCTCCTTCTCTCGGGCCACGACGTGACCGTGTGCACGACGATCGCCGAGGCGTTCGACATCTGCGCGCGAGAGGACGTCGACGTCATCCTCTGTGATCTGATGATGCCGAATGGCGGCGGCATGGAGCTCCACGAGAGGCTGGGCCGAGAGATGGCCGGCGTTCGCGAGAAGATGGTGTTCATGACCGGCGGTACGTTCACCGATGCGACGACGAGCTTCTTGAAGAACGTCCCGAACCCGCGCCTCATGAAGCCGTTCGCGATCGAGGAGCTGCTGGCCGTCGTCGAGGCGGCGGGCGAGGGCGGCGCTGCGTAGGGTACGATGACGCCATGGTGCACGGTCGCCGAGCGCTCGCATTGGTGGTGCTCGTCTCGATCACGACGGCTTCGGCGATCGCGCGTGCGGACGACGAGGACGACGACGCGCCGATGATCGTCGTCGAGGCTCCGCAGCCCGATCCCGTCGCGGCGCCTGCGCCGGAGCCGATCCGCCGCACGCCGCCGCGCTGGGTGGACGTGAGCTACTCGTCGCAGACGCTGCTGCTCGACGGGATCGCGGTCGCGATGTTCGTGCCCGGCGTCACGACGAGGACGAGCCCGCTGCCGGGCCTCGGGCTCCTCACGTACTGGCTCGGTCCGCCGATCGTCCACCTGACGCACGGGAACATCGGCAAGGGGTTCGCCGATCTCGGCATCCGCACGGTGGCTCCCTTCGTCTTCATGCTGCCCGGTCTGATGACCGCGGCGGCGCTGACTGCGAATGCGAGCGCCGAGACGCGGCGCGACGCGCTCGACGTAGGCGGATACACGGGGCTCGCGCTCGGGTGCGCGTTCGCGATGGCGGTCGACGCGCTCGTCCTCGCGAAGGACCGCGTGCCGGCCGAACGGGCGTACTTCCGGGACGACGCGAAGCTGCGGCTCGCTCCGAACGGCGTCGCCGGAGCGTTCTGATGGAAGCGCGCCGGACGCTCGACGTTCTGAGCACGCTCGGCGGGCTCGACCTCGGCCTCGTGCTCACGCATGCGTGCAACCTCGCGTGCGCCTACTGCTACACGGGCGCGAAGAAGCGCGTGCGCATGACGCGCGAGACCGCGGAGCACGCGCTCGATCTCGGCCTCTCGCTCGTCACGGGGCCGGATGCCGTGATCCAGCTCACGTTCTTCGGCGGCGAGCCGCTCCTCGAGCACGAGCTGCTCGTCGCGATGGCCGAGGAGGCGCGCGGGCGCACGGCTCGCATCGGCTGCCGCCTCCTCCTGCAGGTGACCACGAACGGGACGCTCCTCGACGCCGAGCTCGCACAGCGCCTCTTCGATCTCGGTGTCCACGTCGCGCTGAGCGTGGACGGTACACGCGCGCAGCACGAGGCGGGCAGGCCCCGCGTGGGAGGCGGCTCGAGCTACGACGCGGCGATGAAGGCGCTCGACGTGCTGGTCGCGTCCTGGCGGCCCTTCGACGTCGTGTCCGTCGTCGACCCGTGCAACGTCGGCCAGCTCGCCGAGGGCGTTCGGGAGCTCACGAGCCGCGGCGTCGAGGCGCTCACGCTCAACATGAACTGGGGGGCCGACTGGCGCGAGGAAGACCTCGCGACGTTCGAGCGGCAGCTCGAGGAGGTCGCAGCGTCCTTCGTCGCGTGGCTCCGCCGCGGTCGCTGGGTGCGCATCCAGCCGCTGGAGGGCGCGATCCAGGGCGCCCTCCACGGAAGCCCTCTCCTGGACGGCTGCCACTCCGGGATGCGGAGGATCGCGGTCGCGCCGAGCGGGAGGATCTACCCGTGTCCGCGCGCGGTCGGCGAGGACACCGGACGCGGAGCCATCGGGCACCTCTCGGCTCCTCTGCAGCTCTCGCGCGCGGAGCACTGCGTCTGCGCCCGGGTCGAGGAGACGGGCGACGCTCGACGGGCGGGCGCCGTCTTGCTTCGTCACGACGCCGCGGTCACTCGCGTCGCCGATCGTGTCGCGTCGCTCCTCGAGCGCGAGTACGATCACATCTCGGTCGTCGAAGAACGCATGGGAGGGCAGCCTTGAGATTCCGAGTCGAGCTACTTCCCCTCGTTGCCCTCGCCGCGTCTTCTGCTCCGCTCGCCGGCTGCGGGAAGAAGCCCACCGGCGGCACGACGGCCATCGAGGCCGGGAGCAAGAAGCCCTTCCTCCTCATCCGCCGGAAGGAGGACGTCCCGGTGCAGCTCGGCGGAGCGATCGCGCCGCCGCTCCCGCCGGCGACGGATGCGTCCGCCGGAGGACGTGGCGCCGGCGCCCCCGCCCCCGCTGCGCAGATGGCGGTCGCGCCTCCGGCGCCTGCCCTCACGATCACGCACGACCACCGGCCGGACCAGGCGTGCGCTCCTCTCTCGCGCGAGGAGGTCGAGAAGGCGCTCGCGGATCTGAAGCAGGCGCCGTGATGGGGCTCCGCGTCAGTCGATGATGACCGTCACGTCATGCGTCGGACGGATACGTACCCGGAAGAAGGTGCTCCACCACCCGCGGTAGACGACCATCGACGGCGCGAGCGGCATCGCCACGGGGCTGCCCGGGAAGATCCAGCGGGACTTCTTCTCCTCGAGCGTCCCGTCGATCGGGCCGCCTTGGCTCGCGATCGTGAGCCGGTACTCACGGGGCATCTGGACGAACGCATCATCCACGAGCGTCGTCCACACGCCGCCCGGGCAGAGGAGCTCGCGCCGTCCCCCGAACACGCCCATGGCGGCCAGAATAGCGCAGGGCGATGATGCGCCCATGAGCATCGCGAAGTCGCTGCGCACCGCCTCTCGCAAGGAGCTGAGAAGGCGCATCCTCGAGGGGCACCCCGTCGACCCGAAGGCGATCGAGGGCTTCGCCTATCGCGGCACGAGCCTCGGCCTGCCCGGGTTCGTCGAGAAGCTCACGTGGAAGACGTTCCAGAAGACGTTCCATCGCGACCCTGCGACGGGGAGGCTCGTCGGCTGGAACGTGCGCCTCCATCAGGACGGGATCGATGCGCCGAGCCGCCCCATCCTGCAGGAGGGCAATCCGCTGTGCGTGTGGCACTACGAGGTGATCGCGCCCGACGGCGTGCCGATGCCGAAGGGCTTCGACCGCGGCCTGATCATCGACTACTCGCGCGCGAAGAACCCGGTCCTCGACACCGTCAGGCTGATGAAGGATCCCCTCGTCTCGCTGAGCCCGGACAGCAGCGACGAGCTGATCGGCGTCAGCTATGCGGTGATCGGGGGCGTCTGCATCGAGACGCCGACGTACTTCACCCTCGAGCGCGAGCACCCCATCGACTACGTGCCACAGGCACGATGACCCCGTGGTAGCGTCGTCGCGATGAGGCCGCTCGTCCTCGTGCTCCTTTCGCTGTTCGCGCTCGCTCTCTCCTTCGGATGCGGCGAGCCGATCCAGCCGACCCTCGACGTGGCGCCGGCGACCGGGACACTGGTCACGGGCCGCGAGACGCAGCTCACCGTCACGCGCCGCTTCCCCGGCGGGCACGTCGACGACGTCACGGCCCACGTGACGTACACGTCGTCGAACAAGAACGTCCTCGGCGTCACGTCGGCCGGACGTCTGGTGCCGGGGGTGGAGGAGGGCTCCGCGAGCATCCGCGTCTCCGACCCGTCGAGCGACGCGGTCGCGGTCGCCACCTTCACGGTCGTCCCGCCGCGCATCACGAGCATCGAGGTGATCCCGTCGCCTGCCGTCGTGATGGAGCCGCGCACGCAGCGGCAGTTCACGGCGCGCGCACGGTTCACCGACGGCACGAGCGACGACGTGACGAAGCGCGTGCAGTGGTCTTCGTCGAACGAGGCCGCGGCCCGCGTCGGAGTGACGCCGGCGGACATCGGCGTCGTGAGCGCGGTGGCGGAGGGCGACGCGATCATCGCCGCCCGCGACGCCGAGACCGGAGTCGAAGGGCGCACGACCGTCTTCGTGCGCGGGACCGGCCCGCAGCTCGTCGGGATCAGCGTCACGCCGAACCCCGCGATCGTCCCGCTCGGGGGCACCACGCAGTTCGTCGCGACGGGGATCTTCTCCGATGGCTCGACCACCGCGATCACGGCGGCCGTGCAGTGGAGCTCGACCGACGAGACGATCCTGAAGGTCGACGCGAACGGCGTCGCGAGCGGTCTCGCCGCGGGCAGCGTGACGGTGACCGCCGCGCGCGCCGACTCCGGCATCCGCGCGTCCGCCGCCGCGAAGGTCCAGTGAAACCGCGTCCTCGAGTGTGGTAGGGTCCCGGCTCCGCACGGAATCCGCCGCATTTTTGGAGGTCGCGTGAAGATTCACGAGTACCAGGGCAAGCAGATCTTCGCGAAGTACGGGGTGCCGGTCCCGAAGGGCTATCCCGCCTTCACCGTCGACGAGGCCGAGGCCGCCGCCAAGCGCCTCGCGACCGAGACGGGCAACCCGCTCGTCGTCGTCAAGGCACAGATCCACGCAGGTGGCCGCGGCAAGGGCGGCGGCGTGAAGGTCGCGAAGGGGGGCGCCGCGGAGGCGCGGCAGCTCGCCGAGAAGATCCTCGGCATGCAGCTCGTCACCCACCAGACCGGCCCCGAGGGCCAGAAGGTACGCCGGCTCTACATCGAGCAGGGCGCGGACATCCTCCGCGAGCTCTACCTCGGCGCGGTGATCGATCGTGATCGCAGGCGCATCGCCTTCATGGCCTCGACGGAGGGCGGCGTCGAGATCGAGAAGGTCGCGGCCGAGACACCGGAGAAGATCCTCACCGTTCACGTCGATCCGACGGTCGGCCTCGCGGCCTACCAGTCGCGCGAGCTCGCGTTCGGGCTCGGCCTGATGGAGCACGGCAAGGAGACCGTCGCGAAGTTCGTGCGCCTCATGAGCTCGCTCTACGAGTGCTTCGTGAAGGAAGACTGCTCGCTCCTCGAGATCAACCCGCTCGTCATCCTGAAGAACGGGGACGTCATCGCGCTCGACTCGAAGATCAACTTCGACGACAACGCCGAGTTCCGCCACAAGAGCTGGGCCGAGCTGCACGACAAGGACGAGGAGGATCCGATCGAGCTCGAGGCGAAGCAGGCCGGCCTCAACTACGTGTCGCTGGACGGCAACGTCGGCTGCCTCGTCAACGGCGCCGGCCTCGCGATGGCGACGATGGACATCATCAAGCACGCGGGCGCCCAGCACGGCGTCGCGCCCGCCAACTTCCTCGACGTCGGCGGCGGCGCCACGCAGGAGCAGGTCACCAAGGCCTTCTCCATGATCCTCAAGAGCCCCAAGGTGAAGGCGATCTTCGTCAACATCTTCGGCGGCATCATGAAGTGCGACGTGATCGCGAACGGCGTCGTCGCGGCGGCGAAGGAGCTCGGCCTCAAGGTGCCGCTCGTCGTGCGCCTCGAGGGCACGAACGTCGAGCTCGGGCGCAAGATCCTCAACGAGAGCGGCCTCGCCATCCAGGCGGCCGCCAACATGGCCGACGGCGCGCAGAAGATCGTCGAGGCCGTGACGAAGGCAGGTGCGAAGTGAGCATCCTCGTCGGAAAGAACACGAAGGTCCTCGTCCAGGGCATCACTGGCGGCGCGGGATCGTTCCACGCCAAGCAGATGCTCGAGTACGGCACGCAGGTCGTCGCGGGCGTCACGCCGACGCGCGGCGGTGAGAAGTTCGAGGGCAAGGTCCCGGTCTTCAACACCGTGGACGACGCGGTGAAGAGCACGGGCGCCAACGCGAGCGTGATCTTCGTCCCGCCGCCCGGCGCGGCCGACGCCATCCTCGAGGCGTTCGATGCGGGGCTCGAGCTCGTGATCTGCATCACCGAGGGCATCCCGGTCGTCGACATGCTCGGCGTCCGTCGCGTGCTCGAGGGGCGGCAGGCCGAGGCGAAGCTCGCCGGCAAGCCGATCCCGCGCCTCGTCGGACCGAACTGCCCGGGCGTGATCACGCCGGGCGCCTGCAAGATCGGCATCATGCCGGGCCACATCCACAAGGAAGGCCACATCGGTGTCGTGTCGCGTTCCGGTACGCTGACCTACGAGGCCGTCGGCCAGCTCACCGCGCTCGGCATCGGCCAGTCGACGTGCGTCGGCATCGGCGGCGATCCGGTCAACGGCATGGACTTCGTCGACGTGCTCGAGCTGTTCCAGAACGATCCGGACACGCACGGCGTCATCATGATCGGCGAGATCGGCGGCGGCGCGGAGGAGCGCGGCGCCGAGTTCATCAAGACCAAGATGACGAAGCCGGTCGCGGCGTTCATCGCCGGCACGACGGCTCCGCCGGGCAAGCGCATGGGCCACGCGGGCGCGATCATCTCCGGCGGCAAGGGAACCGCCGCCGCGAAGATCGCCGCGCTCGAGGCGGCCGGCGCGAAGGTCGCTCCGACGCCGAGCGACATGGCGTCGACGCTGAAGTCGATGATGAAGTAGCGGCGTCGGTCACCCGATCGCCCCGTCGAGGCGCGCGTGGAGGGAACACCTCCGGCGCGCCTCGCTCGTTTTCAGTGTGGCGGCCCGACCGCGGTGCTCTCGAGGCCGAGCTCGAAATCCGCGAGCACGCGCATGGCCGCGTTGTACCCGGCGACCCCGAGCATCCCGCCTGCGGGCGCGCACGCGGCGCTGCACGAGTAGAGCCCGTTGATCGGGGTCACGTGCGGCATGCGGTCGGCGAAGACGACGGTCTCGTCGGTGTGGCGCAGATGGCCGCGCGTCACGCCGAAGTGGGTCTCGAGCTTCTTCGGATGGAGGAACTGCGCATCGACCACCGTCGCGCGGCTTCCCGGAGCGAACGTGTCGAGCACGGACAGCACGGCCCCGAGCGCCTTCTCCTCCTCGACCGCCCACGTCGTCCCGGCGAGATCGTACGGCGCCCAGGGGACGACGATGGATGCATGGTGCATGGGTTCGTCGGCGGACGAGGTGAACACGCACTCGAGCGGAGGAAGGGACGGGAACGCTCCCGCGTTCGCCTCGGCGAACGCGCGGGCGATGTTGCGGACTCCGTCCTCGCCGCCCGGCACGAGGAAGGTGGTCGCGCGATGCTGGCCGCGGTCCTCGGGCAGCGCCGCGAATCGAGGCAGGCTCGAGAGCGCGAGGTTCACCTTCGCGATACCGCCCGGACGTGCCATGCCGGCGATCTTCGCGGCGAGGGGCGCACCGAGCCGGTCCATGCCGACCAGCGCGGACAGGCGAAGCGGATCGGCTCCGCTCACGATGGTCGTGCAGCGCACGATGCGCCCGTCGGTGAGGACGACGCCGGCGGCCGCATTTCCCTCGACGAGGATCTCGCGGACGCTCGCGCCGGTCGTGATCTTCACGTGCGCGGCCTGCGCTGCCTCGGCGAGCGCGCGCACGACGCCGGGGGCGCCGGAGACCGGCACCGCGTCGCCTCCGCCCGTGCGCGCGCGCGCCGCGTGGCGCAGGAGAAGGGGAGCGCCGGTGCCGGGCGTGTCGAAGGACGCCCACGAACCAGCGAGGGCGTCGACGGCGAGCACCGCCTTGATCAGCCCGCTCTGGATGCCGAAGCGCGCGACGTACTCGGCGAGGCTGCCGCGGCAGAGCGCGACGAACGTCTCGCGCAGGGCGGGCCGCACGAAGCGATCGGCGGTGTCCTCCACGGAGAGCGTCCCCGAGAGCCACGCGCTCCCGAGGTCCGAGACCATCGCATCGAGCTCCGCGTGCATCGCGTCGAGCGCGCCGCCGGCGGCCGCGCGGAGCCCTTCGTTGCCGGCGCCGGCGAGGAAGAAGCGGCCGGGATCGATGGTCGGCGCGAAGATCGAGGGGGCGCGCGGCGAGAGGCCGAGATCGACGCGCAGCAGGCGGGCGAGCTCCGCCGGGAGGAAGCCGATGCGGTGCGCTCCGGTCGCAGCGGCGAGGCGCGGCGCGCGCGCGAAGGGATACTCGGTCCGCAGCACGCCGCCGACGATGGGCCGCTCCTCGATCACCTCGGCCGTCAGGCCGTGACGCGCGAGGGCGAGCGCGCAGACGAGCCCGTTGACGCCCGCACCCACGACGATGACGTCCGGTGCGTCGCTCGCGTGCATCAGCTCTCGGGATTACCACGTCTTGCAGCTTTCGCCGCGAAATCCTAAAAGGGCCGCCGCTTCTCCCCACCCCCACCCTGAGCTCGGAGTTTCCCATGGCCGTCGAACGCACGCTCTGCATCATCAAGCCGGACGCCGTCGAGAAGAAGAAGGCGGGCGCGATCCTCGCGCTCCTCGAGGACGCCGGCTTCTCCATCCTCGCGTGCAAGCGCATGCACCTCACGCGCTCCGTCGCGGAGGGCTTCTACGCCGTCCACAAGGCGCGGCCGTTCTTCGGCGAGCTCGTGGAGTTCATGACCCGCTCGCCCGTCTTCGTCGTCGTGCTCGAGCGCGAGGACGCGGTCGCGCAGTACCGCAAGGTGATGGGCGCCACGGATCCCGCGAAGGCCGACGCGGGCACGATCCGCAAGCTCTACGGCGGCAACGTCGGCGAGAACGCCGTCCACGGGTCGGACTCGACGGAGAACGCGCGCATCGAGATCGCGTACTTCTTCCCCGCGAGCGAGGTCGCGCCCGTCGCGGGCGGCTGAACGATGTCCGACGACCGCGCACTCATCGAAGCAGCCTTCGCCGATCGGCCGAAGCTCAAGGACCCTGCACACGCCGCTGCCGTCGAGCGCACCATCGCGCGCCTCGACAGGGGCGAGATCCGCGTCGCGTCCCCACCGGAGTCCGAGGGCGGGGAGTGGACGACGCACGCGTGGATCAAGCAGGCGATCCTCCTCTACTTCGGCCTGCGCGGGATGGAGACGATGAGCGTGGGACCGTTCGAGTTCCACGACAAGATCCCCCTGAAGAAGGACCTCGCGGGCCAGGGCGTCCGCGTGGTCCCTCCGGGGGTCGTCCGCTACGGCGCGTTCTGCGAGCCGGGCACGATCGTGATGCCCGGCTACGTGAACATCGGCGCGCGCGTCGGCGCGGGCACGATGGTCGACACGTGGGCGACGGTCGGATCCTGCGCGCAGATCGGAAAGGACTGCCACCTCTCTGGCGGCGTCGGCATCGGCGGCGTGCTCGAGCCGCCGGGCGCCCGTCCCGTCATCGTCGAGGACGGGTGCTTCATCGGCTCGCGCGTCATCATCGTCGAGGGCATGCGCGTCGAGAAGCAGGCGGTCATCGGCGCGGGCGTCGTGCTCACGTCGTCGACGGTCATCCTCGACGTCACCGGCAAGGAGCCCGTCGAGATCCGCGGGCGGGTCCCGGCGCGCTCGGTCGTGATCCCGGGCATGCGCACGAAGAAGTTCCCCGCGGGCGAGTTCGGCGTCCCGTGCGCGCTCATCATCGGCAAGCGGACCGAGAGCACGGACCAGAAGGTCAGCCTCAACGACGCGCTCCGCGACTTCGGCGTGCCCGTATGACCCTTCGGGAGACGATCGCGACGGCGAGGACGCCCACCGCGGTCTCGCTCGAAGAGACGCTCCTCTGGCTCTGCTCGATCCCCTCGCCGATCGGCGAGGAGAAGGAGCTCTGCGACGCCGTCGCGGAGCGCATGATCCGCTCGCCGCTCGACGGCGCCATCCGCCGGTACGGCAACTCGATCGTCGTCCCGGTGGTCCGGCGCCGGGAGGAGGGCCGGAAGCACGTCGCGCTCGTCGGGCACCTCGACACGGTGAGGACCGAGAACGGGCCCGCCCGCATCGAGAACGGCCGCTGCTTCGGCGCGGGCGCCGCGGACATGAAGGCCGGGCTCGCGGTCATGATCGTGCTCGCCGAGACGGTCGCCCAGATGATCGCGTGCGACCTCACGCTCGTCTTCTACGCACGCGAGGAGGGCCCCTACGCGGAGAACGAGCTCGGGCCCGTGCTCGAAGCGGACGAGGACCTTCGCTCGGTGGATCTCGCCGTGTGCCTCGAGCCGTCGGACAACCGTCTCCACGTCGGCTGCTGCGGCTCGATACACGCGACCGTCACGTTCCAAGGCCGCACCGGCCACAGCGCGCGGCCGTGGGAGGGCGAGAACGCGATCACCAAGGCGGCGCCGTTCCTGTCGCGGCTCGCCGCGCTCCGGCCGATCGAGCACGTCATCGACGGTCACACGTACCGTACGGTGACGACGGTCACGCTCGCGAACGGCGGTCGCGGTCGCAACGTCGTGCCCGACACGTTCACGATGAACGTGAACCATCGCTTCGCGCCGGTCACGTCGCTCGAGCAGGCGCAGGCGGACGTGCGTGCGCTCGCGGGCGACGACGCCGAGGTGGTGTTCACCGACCTCTCGCCGGCGGCGCTGCCGAACACCGAGCACCCGCTCGTGAAGCAGCTCGTCGCCGCGGGGGTTCGCGGCGTCGAGCCGAAGCAGGCGTGGACCGACGTCGCCCGCTTCTCGTCGCTCGGCATCCCGGCGGTCAACTTCGGGCCCGGCGAGAACGCGCAGGCGCATCAGAAGAACGAGTCGACCGATTGCGGCCTGATCTTCCAAGGCTACCGCATCCTGGTCTCGTGGATGACGACGTTACGTTAACTGTCACGAAAAGGCAGAGTTCGGATACCCTCGCGCTCCGATGAAACTCTTCCGGGGTGTGACCGTCCTGTCGCTCATCGTCTCCGTCTCGGCCTGCGACTTCATCAAGCAGAAGCTCGGCAAGGGTGAAGCGGACGAGGCCGGCGTCGACGCCGCGACGGCAGCCGTCGAGGACGCCGGCGCAGCGCCGGCGCCCACCCCGGCCGCCGCCCTCGCGGCGAACGAGGACGACATCGCGCGCTTCCCCGACGAGACCAAGCTCGACAACGTCGCCGCCACCGCGAAGCGGCAGTACAACGTCCGCGACGCCCCGCCCGCGGGCGCGGTC
>WBZO01004131.1_pt1 | contig 15944 bp, 13 predicted proteins | sample 5204261 | NCBI WGS metagenome assembly WBZO01 (sample SAMN12412400, study PRJNA552823) | activated sludge metagenome | isolation source: activated sludge from anammox sidestream of wastewater treatment plant... | place: USA: North Carolina | collected 2017-09 | reverse complement strand
CGCCGAGCGCGGACGATGGAAGACCTCCTCCGGCGCGCCCAACTGGGCGATGCGGCCGGCGTCCATCACCGCGATCCGGTCGGCAAGCGTGAGCGCCTCCTCGCGGTCGTGCGTGACGTACACGGCGGTGATGCCGATGCGCTTCTGCAGCGCGCGCAACTCGTGTCGCAGCTCGAGGCGAACCTTATAGTCGAGGTTGCTCATGGGCTCGTCGAGAAGCAGGAGGTGCGGGTCGATCGCGAGCGCGCGACCCAAGGCCACGCGCTGGCGCTGGCCGCCCGACAGTTGCGTGACCGGTCGCGCCGCGAAACCTTCGAGCTGCAGGAGCTTCAGCATCTCGTCGACGCGCCGCGCGATCGCCGGCGTCTTCCACCCGCGCATGCGCAGCCCATAGCCGATGTTGCCGGCCACGCTCAGGTGCGGCCACAAGGCGTACGACTGGAACATCATCGCCGTCTCGCGCTTCTCGGGCGGCAGATGCGTGATGTCGCGGCCGTCGACACGAATCCTGCCTTCCTGCGGCAGCACGAATCCGGCGATCGAGCGCAGGAGCGTCGTCTTGCCGCAACCCGAGCTGCCGAGCAGCGCCACCATCTCCCCGCGCTCGACGCCGATGCTGACATGGTCGAGCACCCGTGTGTCGCCGTAAGACACGCAAAGGTCTTCGATGGCGAGGTAGGGCATGGCGACGGGGGATCTCGGCGAATGCGCGGCGCGACCGGCCGCAGTGCGCCCGGCAGTGTGCTCCGAAACGCGCGACCTTGCATGCTGCGGCGCGGCAAGCGCGCCCATCGACTACTCGCGTCGCTTCGCGGTCGAATCGCCCATCGCCTCACCGCGCAGATGCGGTGCCGCGAGTCGCAGGTAGTGGAACATCGACCACAGCGTGAGGATCGCGGCGACCCACAGTGCGATCGTGCCGAGAAGCGGCGTCGACACGCCGGGAATGACCGGCTCCCAGAGCAGCAAGGCGACGATGGCGGTCATCTGCGCCGCCGTCTTCACCTTGCCCACGAAGGCGACGGCGACGTTCTTGCGGCGCCCGAGCCCCGCCATCCACTCGCGCAGCGCCGAGATCGCGATCTCGCGACCGATGATGATGATCGCAAGATACGCCTCGGCGCGCCCGAGCTGGACGAGGAGGATGAGCGCCGCGGCAACCATGAGCTTGTCGGCGACGGGATCGAGAAAGGCTCCGAAGGCGCTCGTCTCGCCCAGGCGGCGGGCGAGGAAGCCATCGAGCCAGTCGGTGATGGCAGCCACCGCGAAGATCGTCATCGCGGTCCAGTTCTTCATCTCGGGGCGCAGCCACGCATCGGGCAAGTAGTACACCGCCACGAAGACCGGGATCAGGATGATCCGCAGCCAGGTGAGCGCAATGGGGAGATTGAAGGGCATCGGCGGCGCCGGACGAACGACCCCCGCACGTGAGGTCCACGTCGGCGTTCGCGACGGGATTCTACCGCGAGGCGGTGCAGGGCCCGGCGCCGGCCGCGGCATGCCCGCCGCGTCAATGCAACTCCGCGAAGATCCGCTCGGCCAACGCGCGCGAAATTCCCGGGACCCGCGCGATGTCCTCGATGCTCGCCGCCTGCACCCCCTTCACTCCGCCGAAATGAACGAGCAGCGCCTTGCGGCGCGTGGCGCCGATGCCGGCGATCTCCTGCAGCGCGCTCGTGGTGCGCGTCTTCGCGCGGCGGGCGCGGTGCCCCTGGATCGCGAAGCGATGCGCCTCGTCGCGCACCTGCTGCAAGAGGTGCAGCCCCGGGTGATCCGCCGGCAGGTTGAGCACCGCGTCACGGTCCGGGAACACGATGTCCTCGAGCCCGGCCTTGCGCTCGGGGCCTTTGGCGATGCCGATGAGCGGAACCCCGTGCAAGCCCTGTTCCTCGAGCACGGCGGCGGCGATGGCCACCTGCCCCTTGCCGCCGTCGATCACCAGGAGGTCCGGCGCCGGGTACTCACCGGCGACGATGCGCGCGCACCGCCGCGTCAGCGCTTCGCGCATCGCCGCGTAGTCGTCGCCGCCGTGCGCGGGCGTGACATTGAACCGCCGATACTCCGACGACTGCATCGCGAGCCGATCGAAGATCACGCACGAGGCGACCGCCGCCTCACCCATCGTGTGCGAGACGTCGAAACACTCGAGGCGCTGCGCGCTCGATGGCAGGCCCAGCGCCTCCTGCAGCGCGGCCAGCCGATCCTCCTGCGTCGCCTTCTGCGCGAGCTTCTGCCCAATCGCCAGGATCACGTTCTGCTGCGCCATGGCAAGCCAGACGCGCCGCTCGCCGCCGGGATTGCCGACGATCTCGACCTTCTGCCCCGCCTGCGCCGACAGGATCTCCGCCAGCGCCGCATGGTCGTCCACGTCCGGCACGACGATCGTCGGCGGCACGGGTCGCTCGACGTAGTGCTGGGCGAGGAACGCCGCGACGATGACGCTCGCCGCGTCGACCGGTGCGGCATCGACGTGCCGCGGAAAGAATGTGCGATCGCCGACGTGACGCCCACCGCGCACCATGACCACGTTCACCGCGAACAGTCCACGATCGCTCGCGGCCGCCACGACGTCGATGTCGCCGGCGGTCGTGCTCTCGACGAACTGCCGCGCCTGCAGGCTTTGCAGCCGCGCGATCTTGTCGCGCAGACGCGCCGCCCGCTCGAATTCGAGCCGGGCGGCGGCTTCCTCCATTTGCGTTTGCAGGCGCGCCAGGACCTCCTGTCCCTTGCCGCGCAGGAAGAGCACGGCGCCTTCGACATCCTCGCGGTATTCCGCCTCGCCGATGCGCCCGACGCACGGCGCCGTGCAGCGGCCGATCTGGTGCAGCATGCACGGGCGCGAACGGTTCGCGAACACCGTGTTCTCGCAGGTGCGCAGGAGAAAGACCTTCTGCAGCGTCGCGATGCCCTCGCGTACCGCGCTCGCGCTGGGGAAGGGTCCGAAGTAGCGGCTCTTGCGGTCGAGCGCGCCGCGATGGAAGCGAAGCTGCGGAAACGGATCCCCCGAGATGCACACGTACGGATAGCTCTTGTCGTCGCGAAAGAGAATGTTGTAGCGCGGCTCGTGCGCCTTGATGAGGTTGTTCTCGAGCAGCAGCGCCTCCGCCTCGGAGCGGGTGACCGTCGTCTCCACGCGGGCGACGTGCGACACCATGGCGGAGATACGGTACTCGTGTCCCGTCTTCTGGAAGTAGCTCGACACGCGCTTCTTGAGGTCGCGCGCCTTGCCGACGTACAGGACGCTTCCCTGTGCATCGAACATGCGGTAGACGCCGGGCAGATGCGGCAGCGAGCGCAACAGTTCGGAGGCGTCGAACGTGCGCTCGGGCGCGGCGTCCTCCGCCGGAGGGGTCGTGACCTGGGACAGGCGCGGGGTCTTGCTCATCGGGATCGGGGCGCGGCGTGCATGCCGGGTCGCGCCGCGGGCAAGGGATGACTGTGGCCGAGTCTACGCCGGCCTGGGCACGCCGCGCCGCAAGTCGCGATAGAATCGCGCCTCGCCATGGCAAGCTTCCCGCCGCGCGCACACCACCCGACGCGCCACTGCGTCACCCGATGCTCTCGCCCCGACCGCCTTTCCCGCCCCGCAGCATCGCGGCTGGCACACGACGTGCAGTGTCACGCGGCATCCGCTGATTCCTGACGCCTCGATGCTCGAACTCCGGTCGCGCCAGCCCGGCCGCGCCACGCGCAAACCACCGCTGCTCTTCGTCCATGGCGGCTACTGCGATGCCTGGTGCTGGGACCACTTCTTCCTGCCCTGGTTCGCCGCGCGCGGCTACCCGTCGTACGCGCTCTCGTTGCGCGGCCACGGGACGAGCAGCGGCGCCGAAACGCTCTTCCTCACGAGCCTCGACGACTACGTCGCCGATGTCGAGTCCGTCATGGTCGATCTGCCGGGCGTGCCGATCCTCATCGGCCACTCGATGGGTGCCGCCGTGATCGAGCGGAGGATGGCAAGGCACCCCGTGCGTGCTGCCGGACTGCTCGCACCGGTCCCGCCGTCGGGCCTCGTGCCGGTCGCGGCGCGTCTCGCCACATCCTCGCCCGCGTTCAATCCACAGCTCCTGGGCCTCGATCCGACACGCCTGCCGGTCGACGTCCTGACGGCACTGCGGCCGTTCTACTTCAGCGACGGCGTCGACCCCCGCGTGCTCGCCGAAGCGATGCGGCACCTCAACGGGGAGTCGGCGCGCGTGCTCTTCGATCTGTCGCTGCGGCTGCACTGGACCGAGCCGCAGGCGAATGCGCCGACGCTCGTCCTCGGCGCCCAAGGCGATCGGATCGCGACCCCCGCCGACGTGCGCGCGAGCGCACGCCACCACCGCGTCGAAGCGGTCATCGTCCCGGGGATGGCGCACATGCTGATGCTCGAGCCAGAGTGGGAGGTTGCGGCGCGGCGCATCGCCGACTGGATCGCGACTGTCGAGTAACGATCGTGTCCAGGTGCCGTCGCGGCGCCGCGGGCGCGCGCCTAGACGCGATGCGAACGCACGAATGCGCCGAAGGCGGTGACCGGTAGCGCTTCGCTCGCAAAGTAGCCCTGAAAATAGTCGCAGCCGCACGCGGCGAGGAACTCGAGCTGGGCGTGCGTGCCCACGCCTTCGGCGACCACCTGCAGGTCGAGGCCCCCGGCGAGGCTGATGATCGCCTTGGTGATCGCCGCGTCCTGCGGATCGGTTTCGAGGTCGGCGATGAACGAGATGTCGATCTTGAGCGTATCGATCGGAAATCGCTTCAAGTGCGTGAGCGACGAATAGCCGGTGCCGAAATCGTCGATCGCGACACCGAAGCCCTCGTCGCGCAGTTGCCGCAGGACCTTCTCGATGGCGTCGAGGTCGTGCAACAGGCTCGTCTCGGTGACCTCGAGCTTGAGCCACGACGGCTCGCACGCCTCCTCCCGCACGATCTCGCGGATGCGCACGGCGAGGTCGTCACGATAGAACTGGCGCGCCGACAGATTGACCGAGACGGTGAACTCCAAGCCGTCGCGGCGCCACGCGACGCACTGTCGCGCCGCCGTGCGCAACACCCACTCGCCGAGCGCGTGGATGAGCCCCGACTCCTCCGCCAGCGGAATGAATACCGGTGGCGGTACGATTCCATGCGTCGGGTCGCTCCAGCGCAGCAATGCCTCGGCGCCGACCACCGCGCCGTCGGCGATGCGCAGCACCGGCTGGTAGTGCAGCGACAACGCCTCCTCGGCCAGCGCGGCGCGCAGTGCCGTCTCGAGCGAATGCTGGCGGCGCCGATCCTCGGCGAGATGCTCGTCGATGTACTGGTACGTGTTGCCGCTCAAGTCCTTCGAGCGGTACATCGCGACGTCCGCGTGCTTCATGAGCTCTTCGGGATCGTCGGCATCGTCCGGATACGCGGCGATGCCGATCGACGCGGTGACGAAGATCTCGTGACCCTCGACCTCGAACGGCTGCGCGATCGCACCCTGGAGCTTCTCGGCGACACGGCCGAGCGCCGAGCGCTTCTCGAAGTCCTCGACGATCACCATGAACTCGTCGCCACCCAGACGCGCGAGGAGGTCGCTCGCGCGCAGCGCGGCGGACAGCGCCGCCGTCACCTTCTTCAGCAGCTCATCGCCAATGCGGTGGCCGAGCGTGTCGTTCACGTTCTTGAAGCGATCGAGATCGATAAACAGCACGCCGACGCGATGCGCATGGCGCTTGGCATGCGCGATCGCTGCCGCCAGGCGCTCCTGCAGGAGCAACCGGTTGGGCAGGCCGGTGAGCGCGTCGCGCGTGGCGAGGTACTGCAGGCGCTCCTCCGCCTCGACGCGGGACGACACGTCCTGGACGAACGAGAGGATGGACACGGGATCGCCGTCGTGGTCGAGCAGCGCCGAGTGGTACCACTCGCACCAGATCGTCTTGCCGTCACGACGCTGGTTGCGGGTGACGCCGGTGGCGCGCGGCTCGTGCTGCTCGATGAGCCGCGAGACCTGGGTGGTGAACTCGCTGCGGTCGGCATCGTGAACGATCGGACTCGCCGTGAGCGGAACGCCGAGGACCTCGTCGCTGCGCCACCCGAAGATGTTCTCCGCCTGCGGCGACCAGCGCACCAGACGCAGGTCGCGATCCCATTCGAGGACCGCGAGCGGCGTGTTGTTGATGTGGCTCGACAGCATCCAGTTGACGCGCCGAAGCTCTTCCTCGTTGCGCTTCTGGTCGTGGATGTCGGCATGCATGGCATAGATGCCGACGACGTTCCCTTCCGCGTCACGGTGCGGTGCGTAGTGGATCGACTCCCAGCGCAGCTGGCCGTCGGGCTGCGTGAGTTCACGCTCGGTGGTGACCGTTTCGCCCTCGAGCACGCGTTCGAGGACGGGCCCGAGTTGCGCGGCGCGCTCGCTGCCGAGGACCTCGGTGAACGTGCGGCCCGTGAGCGCGTGCCGGCCCTCGCCCAGCCACTCCTCGTTGTGCCGATTGAAGAAGCGGTAGCGATAGTCACGATCGATGTACGACACGCGGGCCGGAACGTTGTCCATGATGAGCCGCATCTGCGCCTCGGAGTCGCGCAACGCCTCCTGCGCCTGCTTCAAGCCGTGGATGTCGTTCATCAGGACGAAGGCGCCGTACACCTCGCCACTCGGCGAGGCGTCGGGCACCACACGAATCGTCATCCAGCGCCGCACCCCGTGGGCGCCGGTCACCAGGCGGTCGAAGGCCGTCGACTCGCCCTCCATCGCCCGGGTGAGCATCGCCTGCGCGCTCTGGTAGATGCCGTGTCCGACGACCTCGCGCAGCCGCAGCACCGCAACCTGCTCGGGCGTCAGCCCGAAGAACAGAAGGAACGAGCGATTGACGTACTGGCAGCGCTCGTCGCGATCGATGTACGCCACGGGCGCCGGGACGCCGTCCATGATCGCGCGCAACTGGCCCTCGCGCGCCGCGAGAGCGTCTTGCGCCTGCTTGAGGTCGGTGATGTCGTGCCCGACGATGTACTCGCCCTTGACGGTGCCGTCGAAGTGGAGGTCGGGAACGCAATGCGCGCGGATCCAGCGCTCGTGGCCCGAGGCATCGCGAACGGCGCGCTCGTAGGTGATCGACTCCGCGGGAAAGGCGCGGTTACGCGCCGGCTCCAGCATGCCTGCCACCTGCGGTGCCACGACCTCGTCGGCCGCCTTGCCGATCACGTCGTCGCGGGTGAGCCCGGCCAGACGCAGGAAGGCGTCGTTGACGAACTGGTAGCGATGATCCGCCGACAGGTAGACGATGGGCTCGGGAATGTTGTCGTTGAAAAGCCGCAGCTGCTCTTCGCGCGCCGCCAGCGCCTGCTCCGCGAGCTTGAGGTCGTGGATGTCGTACTCGGTGCAGTACAGGCCCCGCACCGACCGCGCGTCGTCGAAGTCGGGGACCACACGCCCGTGCAGCCAACGCCGGACCCCCTGCGCCGGCGTGCCCACCCGCTCGTACTCGACCTGCTCGCCCGCCATGGCGCGCTCGAGGATCGAGCGCAGGAACGTGGCGGCGTCCGGGGGCATCACGTCGACCGGACGCCGCCCGTAGATCGCGTCCTGCGCCTTGTTCACCGAGTTGGCGAAGGCCTGGTTGACGAAGGTGTAGCGCAGGTTGCGGTCGAGGTAGGCGACCGGCCCCGGAATGTTGTCCGCGAACAGGCGCATCTGCGCGCCCTGCGCCTTCAAGGCGTCGCGAATGCGGATGTCCTCCTCGATGTCGGTCATCACGACGAAGACGCCGCTCACGCGACTGCCGGCTTCGCGATCCGGGAAGAGCGTGATCCGGGTCCAGCGCGGATCGCCGACACGACGCAACTCACGGCGCTCGTAGGTGACGCTCGCCCCCGCCAGCGCGCGCGCGGTGTACGGCTCCATCTCGGCAAATGCGCTACCGGGGAGGACTTCGCGCAAGCCGTGCCCAAGCACGTCATCCGCGGGCAGCCCGAGCCAGTGGCCGAACGGCTTGTTCGCGAAACGGACCTTCAGTTGGCGATCGAAGTACAGGATCGGCAGCCCGACGCTGTCGGTGACCACGCGCAGGCGATGCTCGCGCTGCCCCGCCTCGAGCTCCAGCCGCTTGACGTGGTCGATGTCGAGGTAGGTGACGAGATAGCCACGGACGTGCCCTTGCGTCGTGCGATCGGGGTAGTAGTCGACGCGTACCCACATCGGGGGCCGGCCCGACGTGACGAGCTGGCGCTCGTATCCGGTGCGCTCTCCCGCGAGCGCGGCCTCGACGTATGCGCGGTAGATCTGGAAGAGGTCGCGGCCGACGACCTCGACGACCTCGCGACCGACGACCTCGTCCTCGCGCCGATCGAGCCACTCGAGAAACGCCCGGTTGGCGAAGCGGTAACGCTGATGGCGATCGACGTACGCAACCGGCAGGCCGAGCGCGTTGAGCTTGCGCTGCGACAGCGCGAGCAGCGAGCCGCGCCCGCCGTGGTGGCCGACGGTCGGTGCCGACTCGGGCTGATGGACGGGGGGCGCGAAGGCCATGGCTGGGGGAGGATAAGTCACGCCGACGCCCGGCGCATCGGATTCCGGATCGAAGGCACGTGGGCCGCGATCCGAACGCACAAGCAAGAAGCAGGCCGATCACGTTCGCGAACGACCGCGCGGTCGTCCCGGGCGTGGAGCAACCGCGCGTGCATTGGCCGCAGCTCGCGTCGGCCGTGATACTTTTCGGCTTCCCGCACCTTCGGTGCCCACGGCTCGCATCCACCCATGAAGCGACTCGCGCTCTTCACGCTCTTCTGGCTATACGCGCTGGCCGTCCCGGCGCAGGAACTCACGCTCTTCTCCGGCGACAACTTCAGCGGGGCGCGCTTCGACACCGGCGGCACCGTGGACGACCTCGCCCGCGTCGGTTTCAACGATCGGGCCCGGTCGGTGCTCGTGCGAAGTGGGGTCTGGCAGCTTTGCGCGGATTCGATGTTCCGCGGCGCCTGCGTCACGCTCCAACCCGGCCAGTACCCTTCGCTCGGCGCCATGGGCATGGCCGATACGGTCTCGTCGGTTCGCGACATGGGCGGTGGCGGCGGGTCCTGGGGCGGAGGCGGTTCCTGGGGCGGGCAGCGACCCGGTGGGGGCGAGTCGGTGGTCCTCTTCGAGTCGCCCGGTCTCACCGGCCGCTCGTTCGCGGTCGACGGCCCGATGGCCGACTTGGGTGGCACTGGCTTCAACGACCGCGCGCGCTCTGCGCTCATCAATCGTGGCACGTGGCAGTTCTGCGCGGACGCGAATTTCATGAGCAGCTGTGAGGTGCTCGCGCCGGGACGGCACGACGACCTGGGAGGGGTTACTGGGCGCGTGAGCTCGCTTCGTCCCTTCAACCCCAATGCCGGCGGCGCGGGCCGGCCACCCGGGAACGACGGCTGGGGCTGGGGCAGCGGTGGGGGTGGCGGCGGCCGCGCGGTCCTCTACGAACGCGACAATTTCCGTGGCCGCAATTTCACGATGGATTCGGACGTCGTCGCCAATTTCGCCGACGTGGGCTTCAACGATCGGGCCGCCTCGCTGCGAATCCTGCGCGGCCAGTGGCTGTTTTGCACCGACGCCAACTTCCAGGGCGAGTGTCGCTCGTTCGGGCCTGGCGATTATCCGCAGCTGGGATGGTTCGCCAATCAGATCTCGTCGGGCCGGCGCCTCGACAACGATCGCGGCAACCACCCCGGATGGCGCTAGGCCCGCGCCCATGCCCCTCGTCGACGACATCGTCGGACTGCGGCGCATCCTTGCCCAGTCCCGGAGCATCGCCGTCGTGGGGTTGTCCGCGCACTGGTATCGCCCGAGCTATTTCGCTGCGCAGTACATGCAAGGCAAGGGCTATCGCGTGATTCCGGTGAATCCGGGCCAGGCCATGATCCTGGGTGAGCGCTGCCATCCGTCGCTCGCCGCGATCGGGCAGGCCGTCGACATCGTCGACTGCTTTCGCAAGCCGCAGGACATCGTGCCCATCGCGCGCGAGGCGGTGGCGATCGGCGCCAAGGTGCTGTGGATGCAGCTTGGCATCCGCAACGAGGAGGCGGCGCAGATCGCGTTGGCCGGCGGTCTTACCGTGGTGATGGATCGCTGCGTCAAGATCGAGCACGCGCGCATCCTGGGTGGCCTGAACTGGGCGGGTGTCAATACCGGCGTCATCTCCGCGCGGCGACCCGAGGCGGTGGCGACCCGCGCCGTCCACGACTAGCGCAGCCGTCTGTCACGATGCCCGACCACCGCTACGGCTTCGATACGCTGTGCCTGCACGCGGGCCAGATCCCCGACGCCGCCACCGGATCGCGCGCGCTGCCGATCTACCAGACGACCTCGTACGTCTTCGACAGCGCCGAGCACGCGGCGAACCTCTTCAATCTCGCGACGTTCGGCAACGTCTACTCGCGCATTTCCAACCCGACCGTGGCCGCCCTCGAGGAGCGCGTCGCCGCGCTCGAAGGCGGGCGTGCGGCGCTCGCCACCGCCACCGGGATGGCGGCGCAGATGGTGGCCCTGCTCACCCTGTGCCAGAAGGGCGATCACATCGTCGCGAGCCGCACGCTCTACGGCGGAACGTACACGCAGCTCGCGGTGACCTTCGCGCAGTTCGGCATCGACGCCACGTTCGTCGACGGCGACGACCCCTCGCAGTTCGCGGCAGCGATCCGTGACACGACCAAGGCCGTGTACGTCGAAACGCTCGGCAATCCGCAGCTCAACGTCGCCGACTTGAGTGCCATCGGCGCGATCGCCCGCGCGGCAGGCGTGCCGCTCGTCGTCGACAACACGCTCGCCTCGCCGTACCTGTGCCGCCCGTTCGAGCACGGCGCCGACATCGTGATCCACTCGCTCACCAAGTATCTCGGCGGGCACGGCACGACGATGGGAGGCGTGGTCGTCGAGTCGGGCCGGTTTCCGTGGAACAACGGGCGCTTTCCACAGATGACCGAGCCGTCGCGTGGCTACCACGGCGTCATCTTCTACGAGACGTTCGGCGACTTCGGCTTCACGATGAAGGCGCGCATGGAAGTCATGCGCACGCTCGGCCCCACGCTCTCGCCGCACTCGGCGTTCCTGCTCCTGCAAGGCATCGAGACGCTGCACCTGCGCATGCCGCGCCACAGCGAATCGGCGCTGGCGGTGGCACAGCACCTCGCCGCGCATCCGAGGGTGGAGTGGGTCCAGTATCCGGGCCTGCCCGCCAATCGCTACCACGCCCTCGCGCAGCGCTACCTCCCGCGGGGTGCCGGCGGCATCCTCACCTTCGGCGTCCGCGGCGGCGCACGAGCCGGCGAGAAATTCATCGAGAACGTGCAGTTCCTGTCGCACCTCGCCAACATCGGCGACGCCAAGTCCCTCGTGATCCATCCCGCATCGACGACGCACCGTCAGCTCTCGGAAGAGGAGCAGATCGCCGCCGGCGTCGCCCCGTCGCTGATTCGCCTGTCGATCGGGCTCGAGTCGTTGGACGATATCATCTGGGATCTGGACCAGGCGCTCGCCCGCTCGCAGTAGCGGCGCGGCGACCCCGTCCGCCCCGTCGCCGCGATACACCCATGCCTTACACCGCCATCGCCTGGCCGCTCGTCACCCTCCTGGTCGCGGTCGTCTTCGTCGCGCAGGACCTCATCTTCCAGATCCTCGACGTCGCGGACCTGGTCGGCCCGATCGCCTACCGCATCACGGCGTGGACCGTGGCGACGAGCGCGATCGTGCTCCTGCTCCTTCCACCCCGGCGCCTCGCCTACGCGGTGGGCTTCCTCGTCTGCGGCGGCCTCATCGCCTGGGCGCTCTACCTGCAGTATGGGCGCGACATCTATCCCTGTCCGCTGTGCATCTTCCAGCGCGTTGCCGTCATCGCCACCGGTGTCGTCTTTCTCGCGGCGGCGGTCCACGGCCCGGGTCGCAGCGGCGCGATCGTGTACGCCGTGCTCACGTTCATCACCGCCGGCACCGGTGCCGGACTTGCCGCGTGGCAGGTGTGGATCCAGGCGCAGCCCAAGGGCAGCGTCGCCGCCTGCGGCATGGGGCTCGACTACATGCTGGAGACGCTGCCGCTCACCGACGTCGTCGCTCGCGTACTGCAAGGCAGCGGTGAATGCGCCGACCAGGGCTGGGTGCTCCTGGGTCTCGCGATCGCGGCGTGGACGTTCGTGTTCTTCGTCGCGATGATCGTCGCGGCCATCGCGCTGACCCGGCGCGACTAGCGATCACGAGGCCGCGGTCCGGGCGGCCGCGGCGCCGCCGGCCTATTTCGGCGCCATCCGAATCGCGCCGTCGAGACGAATCACTTCGCCGTTGAGCATCGCATTGCGCACGATCTCGCCGACGAGCGAGGCAAACTCCGGCGGACGGCCGAGGCGCGGCGGAAACGGCACCATCTTGCCCAGGGATTCCTGCGCCTCCTTCGACAGCGACGCCACCATCGGCGTTTCGAACACGCCCGGTGCGATCGACACGATGCGAATGCCGTTGCGTGCGAGGTCGCGGGCGATCGGCAGCGTCATCCCCGCGACGGCCGCCTTCGAGGCGGAGTACGCCGCCTGACCGATCTGTCCGTCGTACGCGGCGATCGATGCCGTCGTCACGATCACGCCGCGCTCACCGTCGGTATTGGGCGTTCCCGCCGCCATCGCCTGCGCGGCGAGGCGGACCATATTGAACATGCCGACGAGGTTGATCGTGATCGTACGGGCAAAACTCGCGAGCCCGTGCGGACCGTCCTTGCCCAGCACGCGCTCGCCGTGGACGATCCCGGCGCAACCGATGAGGCCGTGCAAGCCGCCGAAGGTGGCGACGGCGAGGTCCACCGCGGCGCGCCCGCTCGCCTCGTCGGCGACGTCGGTGCGCGCGAACCGCGCGGCGGCGCCGAGCTCGCCGGCGAGTGCGGCTCCTTCGGCGTCCTTGACGTCGGCGATCACGACCTTGCCGCCGCGCGCGACGAGGTAACGCGCCGTCGCCGCACCCAGACCCGATGCTCCGCCCGTCACGATGAAACTGCCACCGTCGATTTCCATGCTCCCTCCGATCGTGATGATGTCCGGCCGATGCGCTCGCTCCGGTGTGTTGCGGTCGGCAGCGCGCCGCAGCGCAGCGCCGACCCGATCGCCTCCCGCGAACCTACCGCGACGGCGGCGTCTGTACGACCTTCATCGCCGTCGCGATCAATCCCGCCACGTCGGCGACGTTGGCCGGCATGATGAGCGTGTTGTTGGTGCGCGCGAGTTGCGCGAACGCATTGATGTAGAACTCGGCGACGCGCAGGTTCACGGCTTCGAGACCGCCCGGCCCCTGGATCGCCTCGGCGACCAGGCGAATCGCCTTCGCGTTGGCGTCGGCGTTGACGAGCGTCGCCTGCGCGGAACCTTGCGCCACGTTGATCTCGCTCTGCTTCTCGCCCTCGGACTTGGCGATCGCCGCCTCGCGTGCGCCGATCGCCATGTTGATCTGCTCCTGGCGCTTGCCTTCCGACGTCGCGATGACCGCGCGCTTCTCGCGCTCGGCGGTGATCTGCGCCTGCATCGCCCGCAGGATCTCGGCCGGCGGAGTGAGGTCCTTGATCTCGTAGCGCAGCACCTTCACGCCCCACGCTGCCGCCGCCTCGTCCAATGCGGACACGACGAGCGCGTTGATCTGGTCGCGCTCCTCGAACGTCTTGTCGAGCTCCATGCGGCCGATGATGCTGCGCAGCGTCGTCTGCGCGAGCTGGGTGATCGCGAGCACGTAATTCGACGATCCGTACGAGGCGAGCTTGGGATCGGTGACCTGGAAGTACAGGATGCCGTCGACCTGCAACTGCGTGTTGTCACGCGTGATGCAGATCTGGCTCGGCACGTCGAGCGGGATCTCGCGCAAGTCGTGGCGAAAGGCGATGCGATCGACGAACGGAATCACGAAGTTGAGACCCGGGTCGAGCACGGCGTAGAAACGGCCCAGCCGCTCGACCACCCACGCGTGCTGCTGCGGCACCACGCGGATCGCCTTGACGACGACGATCAGCGCGACGATGAAAAGTGCTGCGGTTGCGACCGCCGAACCCATCCACATGACTTTGGTCTCCTCCGAAGGCGAGGTCAGGCGCGACGATCGGCAAGAAGCAACGTGGAGCCGCGCGTGCCCACGATGTACATCGTCTCCGCGCGCGCGGCGCCCGGCGCGAGCTCGGCGTCCCAGTGCGTGCCACGATAACTGACCCGCGCGACTCCATCGCCGCTCCAGTCGAGAACGCGCACCGCCTGCCCGAGGTCGAGCGAGGGATCGCTAGGTGTTGCCCGCGCGAGGCGCCAGCGATGCGCGAGCATCGTGAGCACGACGGCAAGCACGCCGGCGACGGTCAACTGGACAGGGAGGGTCGCCCCGAAGAGGGCGGCGAACCCGCCGATCGCAAACGCGGCGCCGACGGCAAGGAGGTAGTACGTTCCCGCCATCAGTTCGACGGCGATCGTCACCGCCGCGAAGATCCACCAGAGCCAGTAAGCGTCCATTGCAAAGCTGCGCGTCGCCGGTGATTCACCCGCCGGAAGGATACGGCAGTTTCCCGGTCCTGGCGTACGGCCGCGCGCGGAACCGCCCTGCGATGGTGGTACGCGGCCGGCGCGCGACGAAGCGCCGCGCGACCTGCCCCAAGGTCAGCGCAGACTTCGGGCAGCGGCTATAATGGCGAGTTATTTGTCTTTTCGAATCAGCGCGTTGGGCCGTGCACTCGCGACCGTGGACGCGCCCCACTTCGCTCCCGCTCGAACCATGCCGATCTACGAATACCGCTGCACGCACTGCGAGCACAAGCTCGAAGCACTGCAAAAATTCAGCGATGCGCCGCTGACCACCTGTCCGTCCTGCGGCAAGGAGACCCTGACCAAGCTCGTCACCGCCGCCGGCTTCCAGTTGAAGGGAAGCGGCTGGTACCAGACCGACTTCCGCGGTGGCGCGACGCCAAAGCCGTCGGCCGACGATACGGCAGGCAAGGATGCGGCCAAGGCGTCGAATGGCAGCGCCGCCGAGTCGGGTGGCGCGGCAGATGCACCCGCGACGAGCGCACCGAAACCCCCCAGCGGCGACGGCGCCGGCTCGACCGCAGCCACATCGGGTGGATCGGGATCCGGCTCGGCGGCATCTTGAGTGTCGTGAAGCGCTACCTCGTCGCCGGGCTCCTCGTCTGGGTGCCCCTGGGCATCACGATCTGGGTCCTGCACTTCCTGGTGACGACGCTCGATCAAACGCTCCTGCTGTTCCCCGAGCGCGCGCAGCCGGACCGGCTCCTCGGCGTGCACATCCCGGGGTTGGGCGTCGTCCTGAGCTTCGCGATCCTGCTCGTTACGGGGATGGTCGCGGCCAATTTCCTCGGTGCCCGCCTCATTCGCCTGTGGGAGGCGCTCCTCGGCCGCATCCCGTTCGTGAAGTCCATCTACTCTTCGGTCAAGCAGGTGAGCGACACGCTGCTCTCCGATTCGGGCGCTGCGTTCCGCAAGGCGCTCCTCGTGCAATGGCCGCACGCGGATTCATGGACGATCGCGTTCCTGACCGGCACGCCGGCACCTGCGGTGCGCGCCCACGTCGGTGACGAGTACGTTGCAGTGTACGTGCCGACCACGCCGAATCCGACCGGCGGCTACCTCGTCATCGTTCCGCGCGCCAAGGTACGCGAGCTCGACATGACGGTCGACGACGCGCTCAAGTACGTGATCTCGATGGGCGTCGTGGCGCCTCGACGCGATCCACCCCACCGCGCACAGAACGGCGGCGCCTTAACCGAGAAAACGGAGAGCAGCACGTGACACGAACCGATTACTGCGGCCGCATCGACCGCCGCTTCCTCGACCAGACCGTCACGCTGACGGGCTGGGTGCATCGCCGGCGCGATCACGGCGGCGTCATCTTCATCGACCTGCGTGACCGTGAGGGGCTCGTGCAGGTCGTCTGCGATCCGGACCGGGCTGCGACCTTCACGATCGCGGAGTCGCTGCGCAACGAATACTGCATCGAGGTGACCGGGCGG
>WBZO01004130.1_pt1 | contig 15947 bp, 17 predicted proteins | sample 5204261 | NCBI WGS metagenome assembly WBZO01 (sample SAMN12412400, study PRJNA552823) | activated sludge metagenome | isolation source: activated sludge from anammox sidestream of wastewater treatment plant... | place: USA: North Carolina | collected 2017-09 | reverse complement strand
TCTATCTCAAGACGCCGATCGGCCGTCACGCACTAGTGAAGCTGTTCGCGTCGGTCCTCAAGCGCGAGGGCGACAAGTACTACCTCGTCACCCCGGTCGAGAAATGCGGGATTGTCGTCGAGGACGCCCCGTTCCTGGCGGTCGAGCTCAAGGTCGAGCAGGGGGAGCGGGGGCAGGTGCTGTCGTTCCGCACCAACGTCGACGATTGGGTAGCCTGCGGGGCGGCGCATGCGCTGCGCTTTGAGCCTGAGGATGCAACCGGAGGCCTCAAGCCTTATCTGCATGTGCGGCGCGATCTTTGGGCCAAAGTGACGCGGGCGCTGTTCTACGATCTTGTTGAACTCGGCGAAGAGCGCGACGTGGACGGCCGGCGCATGTTCGGTATTGCGTCGGATGGCGAATTCTTCGCCATGGCGCCGGCTGACAGCTTGAAGGACCTGGTTTGATGGATGAGGTACCGGGCAGCGTCGGACTGACGCGTGACGATTTCTTCCGGCGGGCGCGCGCCCGCCTCACGCTCGATGTGCCCCCGGCGCTCGACGACCACAGCGCCAAGGCGTTGCGCGGCGATCTCGACCTTGATCCAGTCATGTGGGAGCGCGCCGGCGTCAAGGCCACGCGGCCGGCGGCGGTGCTTATCCCGGTGATCGACCGGCATGACCCGGCAGTGCTGCTCACCCAGCGCACCGAACTTCAAACCCACCCTGGGCAGATCGCATTTCCGGGCGGCAAGATTGATCCCGATGATGCCACCCCGGCGTTCGCCGCGCTGCGCGAAGCCGAGGAGGAGGTCGGGTTGTCGCATAAGCTGATCGAGCCGATCGGCTATCTCGACCTCTATCTCACCTTTTCGGGCTTTCGCATCTTGCCCACCTTGGCGCGCGTATCGCCCGACTACCGGCTCACGCTCAACAAGCACGAGGTCGCAGATGCCTTCGAGGTGCCGCTCGCCTTCCTGATGGATGAGCAGAACCACGCATTGCACAGCCGCGACTGGAAGGGGATCGAACGCAAGTACTATGCCATGCCGTTTGGGGAGCGCTACATTTGGGGCGTGACCGCGGGTATACTGCGCAATCTCTACGAACGGATTTATCGGACATGAGCACGGGCCCGGCTTCTCCTTCTCCCCGCTTGCGTGGAGAGGGTCAGGGGGCTTCTCTAAGCACTCAGAGTCCCTCTCACCCGGCGCGTTGCGCGCGCCGAACTCTCCCCGCAAGCGGGGAGAGGTATCCGAGCCAGCATCCTGCCGCGAGCACTGCAAGGCTCATTTCATGATCCGGCCGGTCTTCACCGAAATCGCGCTCTTTCTGGTACCTTTTGTCGTCTACGCGATCTTCCTGTGGGCGACGCGGGCGGGCGTGCTCGATTGGTCGAACTGGTCGCTTTCGCGCGTCGCCTGGCTCGCCATCGCCGCGTTGGTGCTGATGATCGGTAGCTTCGTGCTGCTTGCACATTTCGGCGGTTCGCCGCCTGGCTCGACCTATGTGCCGGCGCACGTCGAGAACGGCGTCTTCGTGCCGGGGCACACGCAGTGACGGGCCTGCCGCGCCGTCTCGACGCCGGCTGGCTCAAGGAGAAGCCGCTCGCACGCCTTCTCGCCGTGCTCGACCGCGACGGCGAAGAAGCGCGGGTGGTCGGAGGCGCGGTGCGCAACACGCTGCTCGGCGAACCGCATGGTGATATCGACATCGCCACCACGGCCGTACCGGCAGAGGTGATCCGCCGTGTGGAAGCGGCCGGCTTCAAGGCGGTGCCGACCGGGATCGAACATGGCACCATCACGGTCGTGGCGGCAGGTCATCCATTCGAGGTGACGACGCTGCGGGAAGATGTCGAGACCTTCGGCCGCCACGCCAAGGTTGCGTTCGGCCGCGATTGGCGGCGCGATGCCGAGCGGCGCGACTTTACGATGAATGCGCTCTCGGTTGGTCCCGACGGCACGCTTTACGATTACGTCGGCGGGCTAACCGATCTTGCCAAGCGCCGCGTGCGCTTCATCGGCGATCCCACCACACGCATTGCGGAAGATTATCTGCGGATTCTCCGGTTCTTCCGTTTCCATGCGGTCTATGGGCGCGGTGCGCCCGACCCGGAGGGCGTGCACGCCTGCATCGCCGGCCGCGCCGGGATCGAACGACTGTCGCGCGAGCGCATCCGGATGGAAATGCTCAAGCTGCTGGTCGCCGAGCACGCCGTGCCGACGCTCGCGGTCATGACCGAAACCGGGCTGCTCGAAACCGTGCTCGGCGGGGTGCCGCAACTCGCGAGTGCGAGCAACATGATCAAGCTTGAAGCGGCGCTTGCGCTCGCGCCCGACGCCGTCCGCCGTCTTGGCGCGCTCGGTATTTCGGTGATCGAAGATGCCGAGCGCCTGCGCGAGCGGCTGCGCCTTACGAACGAGGAGAACGAGCGGCTCACCGCGATGGCGGACGGCTGGTGGCAGATCACATCGTCATGGGACGAGCGCCGGGCTCGTGCGCTGCTCTATCGCCTTAGGCCGTTGCGCTTCACGGACCGCGTGCTGCTCGCTTGGAGTCGCTCGCCCGAAGGGACGGCCGACGCGGGCTGGAAGGCGCTCGCAGGCTTGCCCGCCAAGTGGACGGTGCCGACATTTCCGCTTCGGGCGTCCGACTTTCTGGCCCACGGCATCGAAAAAGGTCCGAAACTCGGGCTCGCCATGCGTGCCGCCGAGGCCGCTTGGATCGCGGCCGATTTTCCGCGGGACCAAGCCGCCCTGGCGGCGATTGCCGATGAGGCCTCGCGCGCGAAATAACTGTTGCCCGACTCGCGTGAGGAGCTTCCGCACGGTAGAGTGCACTCCGCGAGACCTGTCATGACCACGCCCCGCCGGCCTGCCGAAATCGCCAAGCGTTCCGCGCATGCGCTCGCGCGCCGCGCCGGTGCGCGAGATGCCTTCCGGCGCGAAACCTTCGCGCTGCCGCGCGAGGCGGCGCGCGAGAAGGCGCGCGAATTCTTTCGCCGCTTCCCCAAGGCGGCCTACATGACGGAGATCGAGTCCTGGCGCGAACTGCCTGGCGACCGCATCGAGTTCACCATGCGGCGGCTGCCGAGCGCCGACTGACGCACCGATGCAGGCATCGATCGCGATGCTCGCATCGTGGACGTCGGGTCTTGCCGAGCTCTCGCTCGCCCAGCTGGCTTTGATTGCCGGCACAGCGCTGATCACATCTCTGGTGGGCGGCGTGGCGGGTTATGGCACCGGCGCGCTGATGCCGCTGGTGCTGGTGCCGATCGTCGGGCCCGAGCCGGTGGTGCCGATCATCTCGCTCTCGGCGCTGTTCACCAATACCGGCCGCGTGGCGGCGTTCCGCCGCTTGATCGATGCCCGCAAGGCCTGGATCGTGCTCCTCGCCGCTGTGCCGACCTGCGCGCTCGGGGCCTGGGGCTATACGCTGCTCAGCGGCAAGGGCGCGCTCAACGTGATCGGCGGCATGCTGATTGCCAGCGTGCCGCTGCGCCGGTTGATGCGCCGGCGCGGGCTTTCGCTCTCGCACCGCGGCCTTGCGGTCGCTGCCTTTGCGTGGGGCCCGCTCGCCGGCGGCACGGTCGGCGCCGGGATCATCCTGCTCTCGCTGTTGATGGCGGCGGGGCTCGAAGGCGCCGCCGTGGTGGCGACCGACGCGGTGGTCTCGATCGGGATCGGCGTCACCAAATTCGCGGTGTTTGGGCTCGCGGGAGCCGTCAACGCGACCGTCGTCGCAGTTGCGGTGCTGATTGGCGCCGTGGCGTTCCCCGGCGCGTTCCTCGCCAAGCGGCTGGTCGACCGCTTGCCGCTTCACCTGCACACTGCGCTGCTTGATGTCGTGGTCATCGCCGGCGGCGCCGTGATGGTGGGGAACGCGATGTTACGGTGATCTACGGCCACTTCACCACCGGCGGCAGCGAGGAGAGAATGGAATCGACATTGCCGCCGGTGCGCAGCCCGAAGATCGTGCCGCGGTCGTAGAGCAGGTTGAATTCGACATAGCGGCCGCGGCGGACCAGTTGCTCCTCGCGTTCGGCTTCCGACCATGGCGTCGCGAAATTCCTGCGCACCAGCTCCGGATAGACTTCGAGAAATGCGCGTCCGACGTCCTGCGTGAAAGCGAAGTCCTCGTCCCAATCGCCCGAGTCGAGGTAGTCATAGAAGATGCCGCCGATGCCGCGCATTTCCTGGCGATGCTTCAGGTAGAAATAGTCATCGCACCATTTTTTGTACTTGTCGTAAGGCGCGACCCGCCCATGCGCGTCGCAGGCCGCGCGCATCGCCGCGTGAAACGCGACGGTGTCGGGGTCGTCCTGCGTGCGGCGCCGGTCGAGCACGGGCGTCAGGTCGGCGCCGCCGCCGAACCAGGCTTTCGTTGTGACCACGAAACGGGTGTTCATATGCACCGTCGGCACATGCGGATTGTGCATGTGCGCGATCAATGAGATGCCGGACGCCCAGAAACGCGGATCGTCGGCTGCACCCGGAATGTCCTCGCGGAATTCAGGCGCGAATTCGCCGAACACGGTCGAGACATGCACGCCGACCTTCTCGAACACGCGCCCCTTCATCAGCGACATGAGCCCGCCGCCGCCGGGCTGGCCGCCGTGGTCGGCGCGGCTCCAGGGCGTGCGGACAAAACGGCCGGTGTTGCGCTCGGCAAACGGCGCATCTGCGGGCAACGCGTCCTCCAGCGCCTCGAATGCGGCGCAGATGTCATCGCGTAGCCGCTCGAACCAAGCGCGGGCGCGGGCCTTGCGATTGGCGAGCGGATCGGAATTCATCGGCGGCTCCGGCCTTGACTGAACGACACATCACCGGCCAGTCGTGGCGTCGTTCACGCGCCAGAATACATGAACCGGACAGAAGCGCCGATTCGCTGCGGCGCTGGCTATTATTTCTTTGCAAGAGCTTTTCTAAGTTATCCGCAGCCTTTCCGGTTCGCGCTCCGACCAAATCGTTGCGCAGTCGGCCCGGGGATAGACACAAGCCAAACCTTTTTTTGCCATGGTTGTGCGAAAACGTCGCAGGCGTGGGGGAGATCGGGGAGTGTGACGTCGCCCTCCGCTTGTTCGGGGAATTGCAAGCGGGTGAGCGGCGACCGAGCGCCAGCGAGCGAGGCGGGTCAGGGGCAGCGCCATGGGGCGTGAGAATGCACCTCACCCGCCTCGTGCTTTTCGCCCCTTTATTGTGATTTCGTTGTGCCGACCTGCCGCAAGGCCTCGCCGAGCGCCATGGCGGCCGCCATTGCGACGTTGAGCGAGCGCAGCCCCGCCCGAATCGGAATCAGAAGCCGGGCGTCAGCCGCCTGATGCACCGCTTCCGGCGCGCCTGCCGATTCGCGGCCGAACAGCAGCACGTCGTCGTCCCGGTAGCGGTGATCGAGGTAAGTCAGCCGCGCGCGGGTGGTAAAAAGCACCAGCCGCGCGCGGCTGCCGGCCCGCCATGCCTCGAACGCCCGCCAGTTGAGATGGCGCACGATGGCGACTTGGTCGAGGTAATCCATGCCGGCGCGCCGAAACGCCCGATCGGTGGCCGGAAAGCCCGCCGGCTCAATGATGTGCGCCTCAACGCCGAGACAGGCGCACAGCCGCAGGATCGTGCCGGTATTCTGCGGAATGTCGGGCTCGTAAAGCGCAATCCGCATGCCAGCCTCGTTGTCATTCTGGAAACCGCGATCCGCACCAGGTGACGGATCCGCAACGGCCGGGGCAAGGCCTGGGACTTTACCCTCGACCGCAATGGCTCCTTTTCGTGCCGCACTCCACCAAGGTCACCGACTTCTTCATGCGATTACCTTCTGATCACTCCCTCGATCGACTGTGGCTTTCGCAACACACTCCGTAGGAGGTTTCTCATCTGGGTGAACCTCCTGCGCCCCCGCGTGACCAACAGGCGAACAGGGGACAGACATCATGCATGCACGGCTTTGGCTCGATTGTGATTTCGGCTCGTTTGCGGTCCTGACGATCGGTATTTGCAGCATCGCGATCCTGGCGGCGTTGAGCGTCTGAATTCTTCCCCCCGCCCCAATTGGGGCGATTACATTGCTCGAACGCCGTTAGGCGTCAGCGCCCGCGCAGTAAGCCGACGCAAATCAGCACCGTCGACGAGTTGGGGGTTCCGCGGCCAGCCGGAGCCTGCGCCCGGCAGGCCCGAAGCGCAAAAACCCCCGCTACCTCCAGGATTTACCCAACTTTTCTGCAATGCGGCGGGCGGCCACTTGCACTCCCCCGGCAAGGGTGCCAATAAAACGCCCGCGGATTTAGCCGTTTGGCCTCCTTCCCCAGGGTGGAGAGCGGCGAATTCGTCCGTCCGAGGACGTCCTGCGCATTTGAGCGTGGGAGGGCCGCGCGCTTCGGACGCAGGCGAGGATACGCCTGCGCGCCTCCGATTGCGGGTGGATCGGTGAATCTGAGAAAGGGACGTTACACGTGACAACGATGCAATCGGCGCACGCGGCTGAGCCGACACGTCGCGACTTTCTATATATTGCGACCGGGGCGGTCGCCGTGGTCGGGGGGATTGCGGCGCTGGTGCCGCTCATCTCCCAGATGAATCCCGACGCTTCGACCGTTGCAGCGGGCGCGCCGATTGAGGTCGATCTCTCGCCGATCGCCGAAGGGCAGGTGATCAAGGTGTTCTGGCGCGGCAAGCCGATCTTCATCAACCACCGTACCAAGAAGCAGATCGAGGAGGCCGAAAACGTAAACCTCGCGAGCCTGCCCGATCCGCAACCCGATTCCGCCCGCGTTAAGCCGGGCCATGCGCAGTGGCAGGTGCTGATCGGCATCTGCACCCATCTCGGCTGCATCCCGATTGCCCATCAGGGGCCGTACGACGGCTACTTCTGTCCCTGCCACGGCTCGGTCTACGATACCTCCGGGCGTATCCGCCAAGGACCGGCGCCGCTCAATCTCGCGCTGCCCCCTTACGAGTTCGTTTCCGACACCAAGGTCAAGATCGGCTGACGGCTGTTCGGCCTCATCTCCTCTCGCAAGGCTTCTCCCATGAGCGGACATCAAACCTACCAGCCGCAAAACGCGGTCATGAAATGGCTGGAGCGGCGGCTACCGATCGGCGGTCTTGTCTATTCGTCGTTCGTCGTCTATCCGACGCCGCGCAACCTGAACTACTGGTGGACTTTCGGCGGCATTCTCTCCTTCATGCTCGCCGTGCAGATCGTGACCGGCGTTGTGCTGGCGATGCACTACACGCCGCATGCTGATTTCGCCTTCAATTCCGTCGAGCACATCATGCGCGACGTGAACTTCGGTTGGCTGTTGCGCTACCTGCACGCCAACGGCGCGTCGATGTTCTTCCTCGCCGCCTATATTCACATGTTTCGCGGCATGTACTACGGCTCCTACAAGGAGCCGCGCGAGGTCCTCTGGATTCTCGGCGTAATTCTGCTGCTGCTCATGATCATGACCGGCTTCATGGGCTATGTGCTGCCGTGGGGGCAGATGAGCTTCTGGGCGGCGACCGTCATCACCAACCTGTTCTCCGCCATTCCGATATTCGGCGAATCGATCGTCACCTGGCTGTGGGGCGGCTACGCGGTGGGCAATCCGACGCTCAACCGCTTCTATGCGCTGCATTACCTGCTGCCGTTCGTCATCGCCGGCGTGGTCGTGCTGCACGTCTGGGCGCTGCACGTGGTCGGGCAGAACAACCCGACCGGCGTCGAGCCGAAATCCGACAATGAGACCGTGCCGTTCACGCCCTACGCGACCATCAAGGACAGCTTCCTGATGGTGGTGTTCTGCATCCTGTTCGGATGGTTCGTGTTCTACATCCCGAATTTTCTCGGCCATCCCGACAACTACATTCCGGCGAATCCGGCGGTGACTCCGATGCACATCGTGCCGGAGTGGTACTACCTGCCGTTCTACGCCATCTTGCGTGCGATTCCCGACAAGCTGATGGGCGTCATCGCGCTCGCCGCCTCGATCGTGATTATCGCCTTCCTGCCGTGGCTCGATACGTCGAAGGTCAGGTCGGCCAAGTATCGCCCGCTCTACCGGCAGTTCTTCTGGCTGTTCGTGATCGTCTGCATCGGGCTCGGCTGGCTCGGCTCGAAGCCGCCGGAAGGCTACTACGTGCTGTTCGCGCGCATCTTTACGATCTACTACTTCGCCTACTTCCTGGTGATCCTGCCGATTCTTGGTTTCGTCGAGAAGACCAAGCCGGTGCCCAATTCGATTTCGGAGGCGGTCCTGCCGCCGTCCGGCGCCCGGGCCTAGGAGAACACGCCATGGCTTTCTTCACGCGCGCTCTCCTCGCTCTTGCGGTATCGCTTGCTGCGTTCGCCGGTCCGGCATTCGCGCAGGAGCACGAAACGTCGATTCCGCCCAAAAACAGGTGGTCATTCGCCGGCCCGTTCGGCAAATACGATCAGGGGCAGCTGCAGCGCGGCTTCAGGGTCTATCGCGAAGTCTGCCACCAGTGCCACGGCATGCAGCTTCTCTCGTTCCGCAATCTCGCCGAACCGGGCGGGCCGGGCTTCACGCCTGCGCAGGCGGCGGCGGTCGCCGCGGAATTCAAGGTGCAGGACGGAGTCGATGACGAGGGCAAGCCGATCGAGCGCGACGGCCGGCCGGCCGATCGTTTCCCGCCGCCGCTCGTCAAGTTTCCAAACGCGACGCCGCCCGATTTGTCGGTGATTGCCAAAGCGCGCGGCATCGAACGCGGTTTTCCGCTCTGGGTGCTGGATATGTTGACCCAGTATCAGGAGCAAGGTGCCGATTACATCGTGGCCCTGCTGACCGGTTATGAGGATACACCGCCGCCGGGCGTCACGATGCCGGAAGGCGCCGCCTACAACAAGTTTTTCCCCGGCAACGCCATTGCGATGCCGCCGCCGCTGTCGGACAAGCAGGTCGAGTATACCGACGGCACACCGATGACGACCGAGCAGTACGCCAAGGACGTCGCGGCCTTTCTGATGTGGGCGGCCGAGCCCCATCTTGATGCGCGCAAGCGCATCGGCCTGCAGGTGATGATCTTCCTGATCGTGTTTGCGGGGCTGCTCTACTTCACCAAGAAGAAGGTGTGGTCGAAGCTGCACTGACGGCTGCTTCGCCCTCTCGTCATTCCGGGGAGCGATCGGCTCACAAATCCAGCCGGGCGCGGATCGCGCCGGCATCGGCCGACAAATTCTTCGCGTCGATGGCGATGTTCCCGAATTCGCAGCGCGCGAAGCGCGCCTTCTCGGCGAACGGCACGGTGGCGTCGATGCCGAGCTTGGCGCGGATGCCATTCTGCCCGGCGCGGATATATTCATGCCCGCGCGCGGCCGGCATTACGATGAGATCGCGCGAAGCCTCCATGCGGGTCGCCATCGCGTACTCGACGTCGAGCGGGTCGCGGATGTCGATGTCCTCATCCACCACGATGACGAGATCGAGGTCCTTGAGCGCGCCGAAAGCCGCGAAGATCGCGTTTCGCTGCAATCCGTCTTGCTGCGGGGCGAGCTTTTTCACCTGCACGATGGCGTGGAAGCGGTGCAGCCCGCCGGCCGTCATTTCGGCATCGATAACGATCGGCACCGCCGATTGCAGCACCTTGAGCAGGCTCGCCTCCAGCACGTATTTGCGCAGCATGATGGTCTCGCGGCCGTAACCGTTGATCGCGTGATAGATCGGCCTGTCGCGATGAGTGACGGCAGTGACCTCGAACACCGGCGCGGCGTCGGCCGGCGAGAGGTAGCCGACAAACTCGCCGAACGGACCTTCGGTTACGGTTTCGTTCGTGAGTATGCGGCCCTCCAGCACGATTTCGCTCTCGGCCGGCACGATCAGGTCCTGCGAAACGGCCTTCGCCACCGGCAGCGGGCGGCCGCAGAGCCCGCCGGCGACTGCAAGCTCATCGGCGTGTTCGGGCATCTGCGAGCCCATGGTCGCGGCGGTGTAATGCAGCGCGAGATCGGACCCGATGCAGATCGCGACCGGCAAATCCTCGCCCCGGCGCTTGGCGCGCTCGAAGGCCAACCGCAGGTGCCGGCCGAAATCGAGTTTTACGGCGGTGCGGGAGGGGCCGGTGATCTGCAGCCGATGATACGAGGCATTGTGGGTGCCGGTGTCGGGATCCCGCACGATCACGATGCCGGCGGTGATGAAGCGCCCGGCGTCCGCCGCGGTGTGCTGGAGCACGGGCAGCATGCGCGCGAGATCGATGTCCTTGGTGTGGACGTGCTGCTGCGCGGGCGCGCGTTCGACCAGCACCGGCGGCTTGGGTTGCCCCAGCGCGCGGCCGATAAACTCGCGGATGCTGTTGAAGTCGATGCCGAAGGCGGCCTCGCAGTTCTCCCGGCAGGAGAGCAGATTGCCGACCACCGGCGTGTCATAGCCGTCGACCTTGCCGAAGAGCAGCGCCGGCCCGCCGTCGAGCTTCTTCATGATGGCAGCGACTTCAAGATGAGGATCGACGGGCGCCGTGTAATGCGCGAGCCTCCCCGCCGCCGCCATGCGGTCGAGCGCCGAGCGAAAGCGGGTATCGAGAACGCCGTAGTTCGACATGATTTTCTCTCTTGTTCTCCGTCCAGTTTGCAAACTAGCGCGAAGCATGACAATGGCAAGGCCCGCGCAGGCGGGCGCTTGCCCGGATGAGGGGTTAAATGACTAAAGCGGTGCTCGGCATCATCGGCGGCTCCGGCATCTACGACCTGCCCGGGCTGAAGAAGGTCAAGCAGAAGCGGATCAGGAGCCCGTGGGGTGAGCCGTCCGCGGCGCTGCGCGTCGGCGAAATCGCCGGTACGCCGGTGGTTTTTCTCTCGCGCCACGACAAGGGGCACCGGTTATCGCCCTCCGACATCAATTATCGCGCCAATATCGACGTCTTGAAGCGCGCGGGCGTCACCGACCTCGTTTCGCTCTCGGCCTGCGGCTCGTTCAAGCAGGAGTTGCCGCCCGGTACCTTTGTGCTGGTCGACCAGTTTGTCGACCGTACCTACAACCGCCCAAGCTCGTTCTTCGGCAAGGGCTGCGTCGCGCACGTGTCGATGGCGCATCCCGTCTCGCCGCTGTTGCAGGACCGCATTGCCGCCGCTGCCGGTCTCGAAGATATCAAGGTCGTGCGCGGCGGCACCTACGTGTGCATGGAAGGGCCGCAGTTCTCCACTTACGCCGAGAGCATGACCTACAAGGGCCTCGGCTATTCGGTGATCGGCATGACCAATATGCCGGAAGCGAAACTCGCGCGCGAAGCGGAGATCAGCTACGCGACGGTTGCGATGGTGACCGATTTCGACTGCTGGCATCCGGAGCACGACGCCGTCACCGTGCAGGACATCATCCGGGTGCTGATGGAAAACGCAGAGAAGGCAAAGCGGCTGGTGGCGCGACTTGCCGTCGATTTTCCACGCGAGCATGAGCCTTGTCCGATCGGTTCCGACCGCGCGCTCGACGCTGCGCTGATCACCGCGCCCGAGGCGCGCGACAAGCGGCTGCTCAGGAAGCTCGATGCGATAGCGGGGCGGGTGCTCAAGAAGAAACGGTAGTCTTGTCATTCCGGAAGCTGCGAAGCAGCTGTCCGGAATCCAAGCTCGGGCGTGGCGTGGATTCCGAGCTCGCGCCTGCGGCGCGCCCCGGAATGACGGAGGATTCAACGTAACCGTTTGGCAATTTCGCGTGCCGCCATGGTGCCGCCGGCGATTGCGGTGGGAACGCACGGGTGCACCGGATTGGCAACGTCGCCCACCGCAAACACGCCCGGGCGCGATGTTTCCATGTTGCCATCGACAACAAGATGTCCGTCCGCGCTCTGTCGAAGCGAAAGCTCGGCGAGCCACGGTCCATGTGTGTTCGGCTGGTAGCCGAACAGCAGCACAATGCGGTCGGCCGTGAATGCGCTGCCGTCGTTCAGACGCAGCTCGATCCGGCCGCAGGCTTCCGCAAGTGCCTGCACGGTCCGGCCGGTGATGATCTCGGCGCGGCCGTTGTGAACGTACGAACTGATCTGCCCGACAAGCCGCGGCTGGGCTTGTGGCGCCGGCGCGCGGATGACGATCGTCACCTTGATTCCCTTGCGCAGCAGGATCGAGGCGACGTCGAACGCATTGTCGCCGCCGCCGATGATGGCCACGTGGGCGCCGAGGTCCGCTCCCGGCTCGCCGACGGCGACCGGCCCGACATGCACGCGGCCCTGCGATGCAAGCCGCCGCGCATTCGGCACGCGCTGAAGCCACGCCTCGCCGCGGAATTCCGTTCCGGTGGCGACGACCAGCGAGCGGCAGGCGAGCGTTCGCGGCACCTCGTCGCCCGCGACGTCGAGGGCGAACGAGCCGCCTTCGTCCACGATCCGATGCGGAACGGTGTTGAACCAGACCTCGATGCCGATCTGTCCGATGTGCCGCGCAAAGGCGTCCGCGCCATCGCGCGCCATGGCGCCCGGCCATCCCAGCAGCCACGGATTGGGATAGGGATTGCGCCGCGCCATGCCGCCAAGTATCGCTTCGCGCTCGATGATCACCGGGCGGAGCCCGTAATTATGCAGCCATAGCGCGCAGGACATGCCCGCCGGCCCGCCCCCGATGATCGGCACGACTTTGGCGGACGGCATATCAGGCGGCCCGCACATTGCACACGCGATGGCTGACCGATGTGGTTGCGCGTTGCGTCATGGTTCGCCACAGTGGGCCTGTCCAGCTTATCGTGGCACGTCCTCTTTCACGCGAGAACCCCCAGCAGCTCCCATGACCACGCCGTCCATCGAACACGATCTCAAGGCCTCGATCCGCACCATCCCGGACTATCCCAAGCCGGGGATCATGTTCCGCGACATCACTACGCTGCTCGGTCACGCGCGCGCCTTCCGCCGCGCGGTCGATGAACTGGTGCAGCCGTGGGCGGGCATGAAGATCGACAAGGTCGCCGGGATCGAGGCGCGCGGCTTCATCCTCGGCGGCGCGGTGGCGCACCAAGTCTCCGCCGGCTTCGTGCCCATCCGCAAGAAGGGCAAGCTGCCGCACAAGCGGGTGTCGATCGCGTATTCGTTGGAGTACGGGCTCGACGAGATGGAGATGCATGAGGATGCGGTGGAGAAAGGTGATCGGGTGATCCTGGTCGACGATCTGATCGCGACGGGCGGTACCGCCGAAGGCGCGGTAAAACTCCTGCGCCAGCTTGGCGCCGACGTGCTCGCCGCCTGCTTCATCATCGATCTGCCCGATTTGGGCGGCGCGGCCAAGTTGCGCAAGCTCGACGTGCCCGTGCGCACGCTGATCACGTTCGAGGGGCATTAATGCGTTTCCGCCCGAGCAAGGGTAGCCTGGATGGAGCGTAGCGGCATCCGGGACAATCATTGCCAGAGTCCCGGATTTCGCTTCGCTCAATCCGGGCTACAGCTTATAGCTGCACCCCCGGCAGCGAGGCGCGCAGCTTTTCGAGCAGCAGGCGTAATTGCAGCTCGCGAAATTCCAGAAATGTGCGCCGCGTCCAGGAGCGCAGCTCGAAGGCAAGGCCGGCCGGGATGTCCAGCGCCAGCTGGTTGTGAAAATACGCGAACGCGTGCGGTAGCCGGTCGGCCTGTGCCTTGAGCGCTGGCGCGAGGGCCGAAATCTGCAACGGCACCGCGGCCGCGCGACGGATGGGAAAGCGCTCGCGCAGCTTGTGCCCCTGGGTGATCGCCTCGTTGAATATCGGCACCAGCACGGTGTCGTAAAACCGCTGCTGCAGGGCGACGTAGGCTTCGGCCGAGGCCGGATGTGGATCGGCGGCGAACAGGATCATCGGTTCGATCGCGCGCCGCCGACATTCGTGGACGAAATCGATCTCCTCGATGATGGTGAAAAAGCGCTGATACGCGGTGCTGCCGAGATCGACGACCTTGGCGATACCGTCATTCAGGATCATGTGGTCGAACAGCGCCACCTGACCTTGCGTCTCGTCTATGGTGGCGGTGGTGGTGGCGGGCAGGTAGTCCTGCAGGACATCGCTTCCGGGAGCAATGTCGAAAGCATGTACGCTGCCATCAAGGCAGAGAAAATCGGTCAGCAGCCGCGCCAGGAACGTCCGGCCGACCCGCGGGCGCGGCGACGCAATGATGAATACCGCCGTGCGCTGCCGCGCAGCCGACAGGGCCGGTCCGCCGTGCTCGCGCCGACTGTCATCGCGGACGGCCGCCAACAATCTCCGGCTGTCGGTCGTCGCCACACTAACTGGTTATCCGCGCGCTTGCGCCTTCACGTTGGCAGCCTGGGCGCGCGAGGCGACGAGATCGGCGAGCGCGATGCGGTCGTACTCGGCCCAGACATTGCCGAGCCAGTGGCGGACGTAGCCGCGCAACACGAACGAATACGCCGCCGGCTCACCGTCCTGCTTCTTGTTGGCGATGAAGGACAGATAGGGAACCGAGGCGAGCTCGACCTGCTCGGTTGCCATCTCGTTGAGTTTCGGGATGGTGATTTCGACCGCGTCCTTGATCTTGTTGAAGTACGAGGAGTGCGTCGCTTCATCCCACTGGAAAAAATGCGTGTTGTTGATGAAGTTCTTCACCAGAAAGTACTTGGCGTCTTCCAGATAGGCGGCGGTTTCCCCGATCTCGTTGAGCGAGGCGATGGTGGGGCCGAGAATGTGGAACGCCGCGAAGGTGATCTGCCCCTTCTTGGCGGCCTCGATGAAGCCGATGTCCCGCAGCGCCTTGAGTGTCGGCGACATCAGGCCGGCGCGCACATCGATCAGCGTGACGGACGCCTCAGCGGCGTTGAGCGTGTCGAATATCTTCATCTGGTCGGCCACCAGCGTCATGTCGACAACGTCGGTGGTGTCCGGATGGAAACGCTTGAGCGTGCCGCGCGGCGCTTCGGTATCGAATGCCCGGGTCGGCACCTGGTGGGCCGTGAAGTAATCGAGGAGGGTGCGAGATACGGTGGTCTTGCCGACGCCGCCCTTGTCCGCCCCGATGATGATGACTGCTGGTTTCGTCATTGGGATATCCCCGAATCAGTTGGGCGATTCTACCAAGCCTTGGCCGCCAGACGAGCGGATCGTCGCCCGTAGGCACACATTTCTCGTCCGGCGTCCCCTACCGGGGTCGCCAAGGAACTGGGGGAGGGCAGGCGGTCGCGGCCGCTATTTCTGCTCGCGCGGACCCCACGGCCCGCCCGGCGAAGCAGAGCCGCCAAGCTCGATCGGCGGCCGGGACGGCAGGAACGGCTTGCCGCTGCCCTGTTGCGGTTCGCCGGCGGAGCCCCAGGGGCCGGAGGGCGCGAGCCGGCCCTGATCCGGCTCCGGCCCCTCTTCGCCGTCTTCGTGCGGCGCATCGAGGTCCGGCAACGCAAGCGGCCCCGGGTCATGGCCGCCCATATATTGTACGATCGCGGCCACCCGCGCGTCGATCGGAGGATGGGTGTCGAACACATTCGAAAATCCGACGCGCGGATTGTCGATGCACATCTCCATGATGGCGGAGTTGGCGTGGACGAGTTCCCCGCGCCCCTCGATCTTGCGCAGCGCCGAGATCATGGCGTCCGGGTTCTTGGTGAGCTCGACCGAGCCGGCATCGGCCAGGTACTCGCGTTTGCGCGAGAGCGCAAAGCGGATGAGGATCGACAGGATCCAGGCAAGCACGATCAACGCGATCGCGATCAGGATCGCAATGCCGGCGCCGCCCTTGCTGCGGCTGTCGCTGTTGCCGCGGCCAAGGCGCATGCCGCCCTGGAATATCAGCCGGAAAATCAACTCGGCAAAGAACGAGATGACGCCTGCGATCACGACGGCAATCACCAGCATGCGCACGTCGCCGTTGCGGATGTGGGTCAGCTCGTGGCCGAGCACCGCTTCGACCTCGGCGTCGTCGAGCCGGTCGATCAGTCCGCTCGTCACCGTGATGGAATACTGCTTGTCGTTAAGGCCGGTGGCAAAGGCATTGAGCTGGTCGTCGTCGATCACCTTGAGCTTCGGCATGGTGATGCCGCGCGAGATGCAGAGGTTTTCCAGGAGATTGTAGAGCCGGGGCT
>WBZO01004128.1_pt1 | contig 15950 bp, 13 predicted proteins | sample 5204261 | NCBI WGS metagenome assembly WBZO01 (sample SAMN12412400, study PRJNA552823) | activated sludge metagenome | isolation source: activated sludge from anammox sidestream of wastewater treatment plant... | place: USA: North Carolina | collected 2017-09 | reverse complement strand
GAACGCCTTCCGAGCACGGTTCGGGCGTGCGCGCCGCGCGAGGCGCTGTCGGGCCTCTGTTAAGCAGCCGGACATCAGTTCGCCGGAATGCGCCATACGCGCCGCGAATTCAGGTCTGCCTTGGGGCCACTTCTCACAGACCGGCACTCTCGAAAACGCCCTGCTGCCTATGAACTTCGTGTGTTCCCTGTGCCGGGCGGCTCTCACAGAGCACCCCCCCCCGCCCCTCTATCCGCTGTGCGTGGTGATGCTAGGGGCTAGCCCTTCTAGGGCCGCCCCCGATATCCTTCATCGCCGGTCTGGTAGTACCATTCGATGTAGTCATGCGCAAACCCGACTTGCTGACCGCTCACTTGTGGGATCTGCGTGCCCAAGTCGAATCGCAGTTGCGGTGCATAACAAAGATTCATCGGCGGTTCGAGGCGCTGGCCCCGAAGGGAAGCGACCGCCGGGCGGCTGACAAGCAGGCCATCGTGTCCGATCTCTCTGACGTGCTCACGATGGCGGCGGCGGTCCGCGGCGTCTGCGAGAGCGCCATCGAGGCGGTGGAAGCACTGCCGGATTAGCGTGGTTTGCTCTGCGATGAGAAGAACTCGCCTCCGCGCACCGCAGGCGAGCATCCGGGAGCGAGTGCTACGCGCTGGGAGGCCAACAGCGTCGAGCCGTACCGCACCAGCGAGTCAGCCCACACCACTTCGCCGGTGATGGCGGCTTCCTTTGTCGTATACAGCGCCGCGGTGCCGGGCTCCGCCACCCGCATGGCGTGGGTCCGCCCGTTCCGAAGGTGCCACATCGACAGCGCTAGCTCCAGTTCTGCAACCTCCAGGGCACCCAGAAGCAGGGCATGGACGTGCCAGTTCCCCGCGCGCCCGCGCTCTGGGGCATAGACCCACGGCACGTCCCTCCGCAGCAAGTGGCAGACCTCGCGACACCACCAGAGCGCTTCGCGATCGGCGCCTCTGCGACTCACTCCCCTGAATCGCTTGGGATCGAAGGTCAGCGTTACAAACCATTCCCACGGGAAGCGGCCCAGTACATCCGCCCACGCCCGATGCAGGCCCTCTCGTTGGATCCTATTGCGACGTGGCCACTCCGCACCTTCTGCACTCCGGGGCCATCGCGTTGTTCGCCATGTAGACACACGTATCCCTTAATCAAGAGGTGGCTGGCCACCGCCGCAGGGGAATCCTGCAAACGAGCAGTGGCGAGAACGCCGCCGTTCTCAGCTCACGCGCCCACAGCCACGCGCCCGCTGTCCCACAGGCGCTGGAGTGGCACCGACGCTTCCGCCAATGCCAACAGTGAGATGAAGAATCAGACTTCTGGGAGAAGGGAGTGCCCGGCGCGCCGCCGCGCGTACCGTGATAACGTGCTCAGGTTGTCCAGTCCTCTCTTCCCGAGTGGGTTACACAACGTCTGACGCCCGGCCCGCTGCAACGGGCTGGGCGCCGCTTCGTCCTCATCGGGACTCTCCCGCACGTTCCGCGATCCACGCGTTCAAGTCCGAAGCGCGCCATGCAATCCGGTTCGCTGAAATCTGCACCGGCTGCGGGAACCTGCCCGTGCGTCTGAGCGCCCAGACCGTCGCCCGCGAGAGCGGCACTAGCGCCCGCACTTCCTGCCACGAGAGCAGGGCTGAAACCTCCCGACCGTCCATGTCTGCTGCCATCCTGTCTCCTCCGTGCGCGGTTCAGCCGCGTACATCCAAGCTAGCAGACCGGAAACATTGCGATCTCCTTGCGCTCATGCGACCTAACTAAAGCGCAATCATTGCCTTAGCCTGTGGAAATGGTCGATTCCACTCAGTTTTAGATTTTTCCCGTATGGCGGTGTGGCTCGCGAGCGGGCGCCAACCTCGCCCAAGGTCCGCCCCTCACCCTCTGTGCAGGTGCAGAACTTTGGAAACGTGTTCACGCGCGCCGACAGTCGCGAGCAGCGAACGTTGCCAGCACTCGAGCGCCGCCTGCTTCTCGCGGTCGTAGGTGTAGCGGTCGTAGACGGCGGTGATCGAGCCGTGGGTGACGGAGCGGTGATTCAGGACGTGCGCGATGTGCTCGCGCGGAATCCGCGCCTCGGCCATGCCTGACGCGGCAGTGCGCCGCAGATCATGCGCGCGGAACTCAAACGACAGGCCGCGCGAAAGAAACGAAGCGGCCTTCTTGGCGCGATCCGCGATGCTGGTCCGCCGCAACGTGGCGGGCTTGCTGCGGTTCACGCGCATGCGATCCACTTGGGTCGAGAACACATACACCGCGTCCGGCTTCGCGGTCTGTAGCTGCCCGGCGATGACTTCCACAGCCGAAGACGTCAGTGGCACGCGATGGTCCGTGCCGTTCTTCGTCGCCGTTCCTGGCAGCGTCCACCAGCCGCTTTCCAGATCCACGTCCACCCATCGCATCCGGCAGACTTCGCCGCTCCGCTGCGCGGTGAGCAGCATCACGCGAAATGCGGCGTTGAGCACGGGTGTCAGGCGGTTCACTCGCTTCCCCGTGGCGTCGGTGCGAGCGCTCTCGTTCAGGGCGGTCCACAGTTCCCGCAGTTCGTCCGGCGAAAGCACGCGGTCCCGACTCTGTTCCTTGGCGGGGGGAGGCATCCGGTGAGCCGGGTTCGCTTCGATCCACTCGCGGTCCATCGCGAAGTTGAACAACCGGGACAGCCGCGACAGCAGCCGATTCGCCATCACCGGAGCCGTGGCGGCTTTGGCCTCCACCAGCGCCCGCACATCACGCCGGGTGATCTCCGAGACCAGACGGTTGCGCCACGCGGGGAGCACGTCGACATGGAGGGTGCGCCGTTCCTCAGCCCATGAGCGCTTGCTGGCTGACACGCGCTCGTACTCCGCGATAAGGGCCGCTACGGTGTCCTTGTTGCGATCGCGGGTTTCCTGCTTCTCCCCGGCCGGATCGAGGCCCAGCGCGGCCTCTGCGCGCGCCTGGCGCGCCTTCTCACGGGCACTAGCGAGCGATACCTCGGGGAACCGGCCCAACGTCAGACGGCGGTTGCGTCCCTTGTAGCGATACAGCACCGACCACGACTTGATCCCCGTCGCACTGATGCGGAGCGACAGACCGGGCACAACGGCATCACACAGGTCGCGGCGATCGGAGGGCCTCCACGCGGCGACGTTGCGGGCAGTAAGGGTGACGCTCGGCATGCGACTCGCTCCGGGTAGCACCGGGGTAGCAGCAAGGCCTAACCCTCGCTGGACCGGCCGGAACGAGTGTATACCGACAAATGCGCGTATAGCGGCCTATTTCAGCCTATTTTGGTGAGAGACCGGTGTGGCACGTTCTGGAGTGTTCAGGCCAGTTCAGATTCTCACTGACTGGGGGTCAGGGGGTCGTGGGTTCGAATCCCGCCATCCCGACCAATTTCCTCCAACTGCACCAGGGGCTCCCTCACCCCCCTGGCCTTCCGCACTACACGTCCTTCAGCTACCGACGCTTCGGCATCAGCGGCACCGTCTGCCCAATCAGGCGCGCGGGGTTCGCGTTCGCCTTCGGCGTCAGCTTCTGCGGCCGGCCCAGCACGTTGTCCGCCGCGTAGACGTTCCCCTTCGAGTCGAGCGAGAACTGGTGCAGCTCGCCGAAGCCGCCCGGCACAGGGCCGCTGGCATACCACGAGAAGAGCTGCTTCCCGTTCGTGTCGAACTTGATCACCATGGCGGTCTGGTTGTCCGCCACCCACACCACCTGGCCGCCGTTCGTGCTGGTGTCGCCAGGCACCGGATCGGCGACGTGCACGTGGTTCGGGAACCGGATGTTCGGCCAGCTCGCGAGGTGCTTACCCTGCGGATCGAACACCTGCACCCGCTTGTTCAACCGATCGACGACGTAGATGCGGCCGTTGCGGTCGACGTCGATCCCGTGCACCGCGTTGAACTGCCCGGGACCCGAGCCGTGCCCGCCGAAGGCCATCACGAACTTGCCGTCCTTGTCGAGCTTCACCACGCGCGCGTTGGTCAGGCCGTCGGCCACGAGCACGCTGCCATCGGGCAGGAACGCCAGGTCCTGCGGACGGCCGAAGTGGGTCTCGTCCTCGGCATCCACGCCTTCCACGCCGAGCGTCTTCAGCAGCTGCTTGCCGTCGTTCGAGAAGACGTAGATGACGCTCTTCGTCTCACCCACCACCCACACGCGGTGCTCGGGGTCGTACGGGCTGATCTTGATCTTGTGCGGGCCGTTGGTGCCCTGGAACAGGCGGTCCCACTGGTCCCAGATCTCGACCACCTTGCCGGTGCTGTCCAGGATGCGGATGCACCCGCGCACCTCGTTGTCGGGCGCGCTCAGCACCTGCCGGAACGCCCCGAGGAACCCCGGATAGCCCGCGGGGAGCGGAGTGGGCTCCTTGATCTCGCCGCGGCTCGCCACGAAGATGCGGTTGTCGTCCTCGACGAAGATGCCGGGCACCGATCCCCAGGCGTAGCCCGCCTTCGGATAGGGCAGCGACCAGTTGGGCACCACGTCGTAGTCGAACGCGCTGATCTGTTCGGGCACCCGCAGCGGTCGCGGCTGCGGCTGCTGTGTGAACACGGTGGCTCCCAAAGCGACCATCACCGACGCCGCGACCACCATCACCGACACACGTACGCGCATCCAGCCTCCAGGGAATGTCACCGCGCGCATCTTAACCCGGGCGGGAGCGATCCGCCGGTCGCTCGGTCGCCGTTCCCACCCACATCGATGAGCGGCAGGCGTCGGCGGCCGAGCAACGTCCACATCCACCGCACCGGACCGGACTACTCCGGCTGCAGCAACTGCAGCAGCGCGTCCGCATCCACGGGTTTCACGAAGTGGTGGTCGAAACCCGAGCTTCGGCTCTGGGTCCTGTCGGTGTCCTGGCCACGCCCGGTCAGCGCCACGATCCGCATCGTCGCGCCCCACGGCTCGCGGCGGATCCGCTCGCAGGCCTCGTAGCCGTCCATGCCCGGCATCCCGATATCCAGCACGGCCAGCGCCGGCCTGAACCGCTCGGCTTCGAGCACCGCCGACTCGCCGTCGTGGACACGGCGCACCTCGCAACCCACCTGCTCGAAGAGCACGCCCACCATCTCGGCGGCGTCGACGTTGTCGTCCGCCACCAGCACACGTTGCGCCTCGTGCGGGCGCTGCACGTGCGGGGGAGGGACGCTGGCGTCCGCTGCGGCATCGGCGTGCGTCACGTCGAAGGGCAGGCGGACGGTGAACTCGCTGCCACGGCCGGGGCCCGCGCTGGCGGCGGCAATCGTGCCGCCATGCATCTCCACCAGGCGCCTGGCCAGCGCCAGCCCGATGCCGAGCCCACCCTTGCTCAGTTCGCGTGCGCTGTCGGTCTGCGCGAAGAGGTCGAACACCCGCTCGATCTGGCCCGCGGGAATGCCAACCCCCTGGTCGAGCACACGGATCACCACGGATCCGGGCGGCAGTTCCACCTGCAGGACGATCTCGGTGTCTGGTGGACTGTACTTCGCGGCGTTGTGCAGCAGGTTGCCCACCACCTGCGTCAGGCGGGCCGCATCCGCATACACCACGCTGCCGTCGGGCACGCCCCGGACGACGAGCCGCTGCCGCTGCTGGCGGATGAGGGCCTCGGCCAGCTCGGTGGCGTCACTGATGATGGCGGCCAGCCGCGCGGGCGCCTTCTGCAGCCGCAGCTCGCCTCGACTCAGGCGCGAGACGTCGAGCAGGTCGTCGATGAGGCGCGCCATGTGACTCACCTGCCGATCGATGACATCGCGGCAGCGGGCCAGGGCCGGATCGTTCGCACCGAGGTGGCGCAGGACGGACACGGACGTCCGGATCGGCGCCAGCGGATTGCGCAGTTCGTGCGCCAGCACCGCGATGAACTCGTCCTTGCGTCGCAGTTCCTCGCGCTGGCGTTCCTCGTGGAAACGCTTGCCCGTCACGTCCGTCACGAGCGCCATGATGCCGGTCGGGCGCTGCTCCGCGTCCGTCAGCAGCGTGACGAACTTGTGCACCCAGACGGGGGAGCCGTCGGCACGCACGTAGCGGTTCTCGAGCTCGACGTGCGGACGGCGCCCGGCCCGCAGGTCGTCGATGAGCCGCATGTTGGCGTCCCGGTCGTCGGGGTGGACGAGCTGGGGGAAGCGCATCGAGCGCAGTTGTTCCTGCGTGTAGCCGATGATGGCTTCATACGCGGGATTGCACTGGATGAAGGCGCCGAGCAGGTCCGTGATCGCGATGCCGGTTGCCGCATGCTCGAAGACGCTGCGGAACTCCTGCTCGCTACGACGCAGCGCGGCTTCGGCGTTCCGACGCTCGGTGATGTCCTCGACGACCGCGACGAAATGGAGGACTTCGTCGTACAGGCCCTGCACCGCCGACCCCGAGAGGTTGACGTCGATCGACTGCCCATCCTTCCGGATGTATCGTTTCTCGATCGTGTAGCGCGTCAGTTCGCCGGACGCCAACCGGCTCGCCAGCGCGAGATCGGCTTCGAGGTCGTCTGGATGCGTGAGGTCCTGGAACCTGAGGGTGAGCAGTTCCTCGCGGCTGTAGCCCGTGATGGCGCACAGCGTGTCGTTGACGGTGACGAACCGCCCCTCGAGGTCGACCTCCGCAATACCGACAGCGGCGTTCTCGAAGATGTGGCGGAACCGCTCCTCGCTGATGCGAAGCTGCGCTTCAGCTCGCGCCTTGGGATCGTCGATACGGTGGGGCATGGGACCTGGCCGACGCGCGCATGACGAGCCGGCCAGGGTCGAATCTTAGCAGAGCGGTTCAGCGGCGCATCCCGGCCGTTCCACCAACTGCCGAGGTGGCGCGGGGATGCCCGGTGCAGGCAAGACGCGTCAGAACACGCCGGTATTGATGCCGATGGTGAAGGTACGACCCCTCGAGGGCGCGAACTGGAACTGCTCGCGGTAGTAGCGATCGGTCAGGTTCTCGATCGCGACGTTCAGGCTCAGGCGCTCGCGTCCACGCGTCAGATTGATGCCACCGCCGACCCGCTGCACGGTGAAGCCGTCGAGCGAGAGGAAGTCCTGGGCCACGGTGAACGGCGAGGTCAGCAGCGTCGGCGTGATCCGGTTCACCTTCGTCTGGGTCCGTGCACCGTACTCCACCCACCAGCGCCCGCCCGGCTCGGTGAACCGCGCCGCGGCCACAATCTTCAGGGGCGTGATGTTGTCGGCGGGCGCTCCGTCGAGCGCGTTGCCGTTGAGCGGGTTGGTGCCCCGCGTGATCGTGCCGCGGAGGTACGCCGCCGAACCGCTGAGTGTCAGGATGCCGCCTGCCAGGTTCAGCGGCGAGTCGGCGTTCACCTCGAAGCCTCCGATCCGCACGTCGGCATAGTTGGTGGCCTGCGCAAGCGGACCGGCGCTGGTCTGCGCCACCGCCAGGTCCTGCACGACGAAGTTCTCGTAGTGGTTCACGAACGCGTACGCGCCGCCCGAGAGTCGGGGCAGGGTGAACTTCGCACCGGCATCCAGGTTGTTGCCGGTCTCGGGCTTCACCTTGACGTTCGGCGCGATGCTCCCCGCGGTGGCGGGACCCGCGTAGAGCATCTCCTCGAGGTTCGGGTGCCGGTAGCTCCGTCCGAAGCGGACGAACGGGCTCACCGTGCCGCCGGCGTTCGCGTTGAGGCCGATGTCGCCGGTGAGCGCGTTGCGCGAGTAGGTGGCACCATTCGGGTTGGGAAGCGTCGAGGGGTCGATCGCCGGCCGGGCACCCGCCACCACCGACTGGATGTCGTACCCGGGCGTCGCCTTCGTGGTCACGTCATAGAAGTCGCCGCGCAGGCCGGCCACGACCGACAGCGTGGGCAGCACCCGCCACTCGTCCTGCGCGAACACCGCGATGTTCTGGAGGCTGGCGTCGGGCACGCGGACCGGGCGGGCCAGCGAGGCCGGCCCGAGCACCTGCGGGGTCGGGAACACCGTGGCTGCCGGTCCGCGGGCACCCAGGCCCACCGCCCCCAGCAGCGACGTGGTGGTGCTCGTGGTGCGCAGGTCGCTGCTCCGGTCGCGGTAGAACGTCAGGCCGGTCGTGAGCACGTGATGGCGGGCCGGCAGGAACACCGCCTGCAGGTCGACGCCAGGCGTCCAGACCCGCTGCTCGGTCTGCGACAGCACGTCGAGCCGGAAGACGCTGATCGGGAAGAATGACACGGCCGTCGGCGCCGGGAACTGCACGGGCAGCAGGTTCTGCAGCATGCGCTCGGTCCGCTGGTAGTGCGCGGTCAACGAGAGGTTGGCCAGCCACGGCGTCACCGCCTGGGCCTCATAGCGCGCGGACACGCGATCGAGGTTGCTGAAGGGGAGCGAGGTGGCGTTGAAGAAGTACGGCGGCTGGAAGTCGGGGAAGCCGATGTCCTCCATCCGGCGACGCTGATAACGGATGCGCACCGAACGCCGATCGCCAACCCGCAGCAGGCTCGAGAGGTTCAGGAAGTTGCCAGTCGCCCCCGAGCTCGGGATCTCGCGGCTCGTCCGGACGAACGGCGCGTTGAACGGATCGGGGAACGCGCCGAAGTTGAACCCGAAGTTCGTGTCGATGGTGTCGGTCCGCTTCAGCTGCCCCGAGGCGAAGTACGGCCGCGTGTCTTCGCCGGTCAGCTTCCCGCTCTTGTAGTTGTCGAACGCCTCCATGCCGGCCTGCACCCGCACAGCGTAGGAGGGTGCGGTGAAGCCGACGGTCGCCGTGCCGCGGCGTCCCTTCTCGTTCGTGCTGTAGAAGCCGTTGACGCCGTAGATGACCCGGCGCTGCTCCGAGAAGCCCGGTTCGTTGGTGATGATGTTCACCGTGCCGGCCAGGGCGTCCGAGCCGTACAGCAGCGTGCCGGCGCCGTTGACGATCTCGATGCGGCTGATGGCATCAGGCGACACGAGGCCGGTCTCGGCACCCGTACGGTCGGTCGCCTGACGCGCAGTGTTCAGCCGTTCACCGTCGACCAGCACGAGCATGCGCGTGGAGTCGAGCCCGCGCAGGCGCGGCCGCACGCCGAAGGGGCCGTTGCCAACCGGCGTGATGTTCGCCGTTGCGGCGAGGGCATCGCCGGTCGACAGCGTGTTCGCCTGCTCGATGGCCGCCCGGGTCACGCTCTCCACGTGCAGGGGAATGGTGCGGGTCTCGCGTTCGGCGCGGTTCGCCGTCACGCTGACCTGCGCGCTCACGACGCCCACCTCGAGCTGCAGCGCCACCTCCACGGTGTCGTTCTCGCCGGCCACCTCCACCGTCCGCGCGGCATCGGAAAAGCCGTTGCGCTGGACGATGACGAGGTAGGTGCCGGGTGTGGGCGTCTCGAACGTGAATCGGCCGTCGGCGCCGGTCTCCACCGACCGCTCCTGTCCCGTCGCCACGCCCTGAAGCACGACGGTTGCCCCGGCGAGCACGCCGCCGGTGGAGTCGGACACCACACCTGTGACCGTGGCCGCCATGGCCGGGCCGGCCAGGAGGGTGGCGAAAAGGAACAGTGTCGAGACACGCAACCGCATTGGACCTCTTTGGGAATGCGCCGCCTCCATGGCGGCAAACCCATGAATTATATAGGGCAGAGGCAGATTCAGCCGAGCTGCCACCACTGGCGGCGCACGGCACCTGACACGAGCGAACTCGGTGGACCACCGGCTCAGGGAGACCTGCGGGACAGCGTGGGATAATCCCGGACCGTGTCGCACCGCGTGAACGATCCGAGGGAAGTGGCCGGCTGGCTCATGTACGACTGGGCCAACTCGGCCTTCACCACCACGGTGGTCACCGTGTTTGCCGGTCCCTATCTCACCGCCCTGGCACAGGCGGCGGTCTCGGACAACGGCGTCGTGATGACGATCGGCCCACTGGCGGTCACCGCCAAGTCGCTCTTTCCCTACTGCGTCGCGGTTTCGGTCTTCCTGCAGGTGCTCCTGCTCCCCGTGCTCGGCCCCGTCGCGGACTTCACGGACCGGAAGAAGCCGCTCATGGCCGGCTTCTGCGCGGTGGGCGTGGCGGCCACCAGCCTGCTGTTCTTCGTCACGGCGGAGCGCTATCTCCTCGGCGGCCTGCTCTTCATCGTCGCCAACCTCTGCTTCGGTGCCAGCCTGGTGCTCTACAACGCGTTCCTGAACGACATCGCGTCGCCCGACCGACGCGACCGCGTGTCGAGCCGGGGCTATGCCTGGGGCTACCTTGGCGGCGGCCTGCTCCTGGCCCTCAACCTGGGCTTCATGACCCTGCGCGAGCCCCTGGGGATCAGCCAGGGCATGGCGGTCCGGCTGTCGCTGCTCTCGGCCGGACTCTGGTGGGGCGTGTTCTCGGTCTTCTCGTTCGCGCGCCTGCGTCGACGGCCCAGTGCGGTGCCGCGCCCAACCGGGTCGCTGCTCGTCGCAGGGGTCATCGGGCTGGGTGGCACCATCCGCGAACTGAAGCGGCTGCCGCACACGCGTCGGTACCTGCTGGCCTACATGGCATACAACGACGGGATTCAGACGGTGATCAGCGTGTCGTCCGTGGTGCTCGCCCAGGAACTGTTCGTGGCCAGGGGCCTGCCGGTCGACGATGCGTTCCTCATCGGGCTGGTGCTGATGATTCAGTTCGTGGCCTTCGGTGGCGCCTTGCTGTTCGAGCGGCTCGCACAACGCCTTGGAACAAAGGTGGCCCTGCTGTTGTCCCTCGCTGTCTGGTCCGCCCTTGTCGTGTTTGCCTACGCGTCGCTCGAGACGAAAGCCCAGGCGTGGGGCATGGGGGCCGTGCTCGGCGTGGTGCTGGGCGGCTCACAGGCGCTCTCGCGCTCGCTCTACTCCCTGATGATTCCACACGGGCGCGAGGCGTCGTTCTACAGCCTGTACGAGATCTCGGAACGGGGCACGTCGTGGGTGGGCCCTCTGATCTTCGGCGCCGTGGTCGGCGCAACCGGTTCCTATCGGCAGGCGATTCTCTCGCTCATCGTCCTCCTCATCGGCGGGATGGTGCTGCTCCTGGCGACGGACACCGAACGGGCCGTCGACGAGGCGCGCCGCGACGCACTGGCGGCGGTCCCAGGGTAGAACCGCCGGCCGTCGGCGGTGGGCGTATGATGCAGGGGAAGCTCTTCCAACCCCCGTGGAGGCTCCCATGCGCGCGTTCATCGCATTGGCCGTCCTGCTGCTCACCGCCACAGTGGCAGCCGCGCAGGGCACAGTGACAGGCACGGTGGCAGACCAGACCGGCGGGGTGCTCCCAGGCGCCTCCGTCACCCTCGCCGGTCAAGGCGAGCGCCGGTTCGACGTCACCGACCAGTCAGGCACCTACACCTTCCGCAACGTCCAGCCAGGCGACTACGACGTCAACGCGCAACTCCAGGGCTTCGCGTCGGGCACCACGCGCGTCAGCGTGTCGTCCGCACCGGTGTCGGTTGCGCCGCTCGTGCTGGCCACCGCCACGATCAACGACACGGTCGTCGTGTCGGCCTCGAAGACCGACGTCAGGCTGCTGGATGCCCCGGCGACGATGAGCGTGATCGGTGCCGATACGCTCGAGAGCGCCCCCGCGCAGAACTACGGCGACCTGCTGCGCGCCGTGCCGGGCATGAACGCCATCCAGACCTCGGCGCGCGACGTGAACCTGACGAGCCGCGCCGCTACCTCTACGCTGTCGAATACGGAGCTCGTGCTGCTCGATGGGCGCAGCGTCTACCTGGACTTTTTCGGGCTGGTGCTCTGGGACATGCTGCCAACCAACCTGTCGGACATCAAGCAGATCGAGGTGGTGCGCGGGCCGGCGTCGGCCGTGTGGGGCGCGAATGCGGTGTCGGGCGCGGTCAACATCATCACCAAATCGCCGCGTGAGTCGGTGGGGACCACCGTCACCATCAGCGCGGGCGGGTTCAGCCGCGACACCGGGTCGACGGCGGGCAAGGGGCTCGGCGGCGTGTTCAGCGCCAACGCCACGGTGGCACAGGCCCCGAACGACAGGTGGTCCTATCGGATCTCCGCCGGCTACTTCGATTCGGCCGCCTATGCACGGCCGGTGGGACAGATTCCCCTCATCGCCGATCCGCGCACGCCCGGCGCGACGGTCGGTGGCGGGTCGTACCCGATCGACGGCGCCGGCGCGGTGGGGTCGGCCTTCGCCAATGTCGGCACCCGCCAGCCGAAGTTCGACGCACGCGTCGACCAGGAGATCGGTGACGGACGCATCAGCTACACGGCAGGGGTGGCCGGATCGTCCGGGATCATCCACACCGGCATCGGCCCGTTCAACATCCAGCCGGGAAGCTACTCGACCTACGGGCGCCTGGCGTACAGCCGACGGGCGCTGAAGGTGAACGCGTTCCTCAACATCACCGACACCGAGGCGCCGAACCTGCTGCTGCCGAACCCGCTCACGGGACGGCCACTGCAGCTGAACTTCCTGGCGCGGACGGCCGACCTGGAAATCGGCGACTCTCGCCCGGTGGGCACCAGCCAGGTGCTGACCTACGGCGGCAACGTGCGTCGGAACACCTTCGACATCACGATCGCGCCGAACGCAAAGGACCGCACCGAGATTGGCGCCTACCTGCAGGATGAGGTCTTCATCCGGCGCCTCCGCATCACGGCCGGCCTCCGGGCCGACAAGTTCGGCAATCTCGACAACGTCGTCGTCTCGCCCCGATTCAGCGCGTCGTTCAAGGTGGCCACCGACCATGCGATCCGCGGATCGGTGAACCGCGCGTTCCGGTCGCCGTCGGCCATCAACAACTACCTCGAGCTGTCCATCGTGAACCCCGTCGACCTGCGGGGGCTGGCGCCCTTGCTGCCGGCGCCGCTGCAGCCGCTCGTGGCCAACCCGTTCCCGCTGGTGGTGCGCGGTGTCGGGAGCGAGTATGCACTGGGCACCACGCCGCAGCAGACGCTGAAGCAGTCGTCCCTCACTGCCTACGAAGTCGGCTACACCGGCACGTTCGCCAGGAAGAGCACCGTGACGGCGGCGTTCTATTACAACCGGCACGACAACGACATCAACTTCGTGCAGCTGCCGGCGAACGCTGATCCGTACACGTCTGCGGCCCCTCCGCCCGGGTGGCCGCTGCCGCCGGCGCTCATCGACGTGATGGCCGCCCGGGGGATCTACCTGCCGCGGACCGCGTTCACGTACCTGAACCTGGGACCGACTGCGACGCGCGGCGTGGAACTGTCGCTCGACCAGCAGGTCAGACGCGACCTGTCCACCTTCGTCAACTATTCGTGGCAGGCAAAGCCCACCGTGTTGAGCGCGCCGAATCCGTATCCTGCCGCGGAGATCGCGTTTCCGCCGACGCACCGGCTGAACGTGGGGCTGACGCTGAACGGACGGCTCTACCTGGCCAACGTGGGCGCCAGCTACACGAGCCGGGGCTTCTGGAGCGACGTGCTCACGAGCCAGTATCACGGGTTCTCGGATGCCTACACGCTCGTGAACCTGAGCGTGGGGCGCAAGTGGGCGGGTGGTCGCTACACGACCTCGCTGAAGGTGACGAACCTCCTCGACCAGGATGTGCAGCAGCACGTGTTCGGCGACATCCTGAAGCGATCGGTCATGGGCGAACTGCGCGTGAGCTACTGAGCCGGGGAACGGCCGGAGCCGTCAGGACGCGAGTTCGTCGGCCAGGGGCGCCCGTTCGCGAATCTCCAGCAGGCGCGCCTGCACGAACTTCGCGGCCAGCAGTGGCAACTGCGCGTGCCGGTCGGGCTTGCCTTCGAGGACACGGACATAGCCGCGATGGAGATCCGGCGGGTCCGGGGCGGCAAGCAGTTCGTAGAGCGCCTGGCGTCGCACGAGGTCGGCATCCATCACGCGCGTCTCCTCCGGCGCCGTGTCGAGCAAGTGCGCTGCCACCCAGACGGGCGATCGACCCGGGTGGATGTGCCGGGAATCCCTCGAGTGTCCGAGGCGGAACTCGGCCGCGCGTTCAGCGCTGAGACGCTGGCGTAGCGGAACGTGACACCGGCTGGGGTGGAACGGGTTTACCGTGGGCAGTCGCCGGGCACGTGCCGCCACCCTTCCACGTCGATCATCAGCTGGCCCGCGACCGGTGAGCCCATGCCGCCGCCGAGGGCTGCCGATGGGCCCGGGTTCCCCGGGCGCACGCGGATGCCACGGCCCAGGTCGACGCCCTCCTGGCCAACCTGCCCCTTCTTCATCAAGCCGGTGAGTTCGATGCGCGAGCCTTCGTTGCCCTTGATCTCCGCCATGACCGGTCTCGGTCCGTTCATGCGGAGGCGAGTGCCCGGGGGGACCGCCGTGCCGCCGGGGCGGTCCTCCGTGGCGGGATAGGTCACGAACAGCCGGTTGTTCGCACAGCCGGACACGACCACCCGCACCGAGTCTTTCGGGACCGGCTTCTCCTCCTGTCCCGACACGACGAGGGGGATGGTGGCGCAGAGCACAGCGATCAGCAGGCGCATACGTGCCAGCATAGAACCGTCGCCTGCCGCGACGCGTGAAATTTCGACGACGGCCGGGCCGGTCGCCGCAGGCGGTGCCGCCCGGTCGGGTCGATGCCGATAAGGAGGGCACATGGCCATGCCGACCTCGCCGCGTGCGTTCATCGCCTGCATCGCGATGCTGCTCGGAGCCCTGCATGCCGAGGCCCAGCAGCGCGAGACGCACATCACCATTCCGTACCTGGCGAACAGCACGCGTCCGTCAGACCTGGACTATGCCGCGGCGCAGTGTGACATCGCCCCGGACGATCGCTCGATGACCTGCCGCTTCAGGCAGGTGTTCCTCACCCCGACATCGATCGACCCGTCGAGCTGTGCCATCACCAGCAACGGCTACGAACAGCTGTTCCACCGCGAATCGACCACACGCTGGGTGAGCGGCCTTCCCCCCGAAGGCGAGTGCGGCCTGGTGGAGACGACGACGCTGGAGGATGGGGGAGGGACGCGCTGGTCGATGACCGTGAAGACGGCGTCGACGAAGAACAGGGACCGGGCTGGATGCCGGGCGGCGGAGCGTTCAGAGACCTACGACTGGCGGGCGGTGAAGCGGACGCTGCCGTGCACCAGCGTCCAGCCGGGCGCGATCGAGCGGTAGCCGCTCCAACCACGGCCCGGTGTCAGTGGACCACCTCGTTCCCCTCGGGTTCGAAGTAGAGGTGCGGGATCTCCAGTTCGCGGACCGCCTTCAGTGCGGTCGCGAGCGCTTCGTCGACACCCTGGTCGCACTTCGCCTCGCGCAGTTCACGCCGGACCTGGCGCAGCATGCGCAGCACCTGCGCCCGGTCGAATCGCTGTCCCTCGCAGTGTTCGCAGAAGCTCATGGCGTGGAAGTGTACTCCGAGTGCGGCGCGTGAATCGTGAGTTCGGACAGCCGCCAGATGCGCTCGACGCTATCGAGCTGGCGCAGGCGGACGAAGCGCGCCAGCGCCGGGCGGAAGGCGAACTCCAGCGAGGCAGACTGGGGGTTGCGGACGAACGCGGTGAACGTTTCGGCGTAGGTCGGTCCCTGCCAGGCGGTGGTCCAGGCGGTGCCGTCCAGCGACAGGTCGATCGCGAGCAGGCGGGGAAAGTCCATCTGGTAGTCGCCGATGGCGTGCGTGACACCACCGACCTCGGCCTCGCGCCCCAGATCGGCCACCACCCACTGGCCCGGCCGCTGGGGAAACACGCCCCAGCCCGTCTCCGGGCGACCGTCGACGGCCCACCCGGCATCCCGCGGATTGTCGCTCGCGGTGAGGGAGGCAACCCGGAGCGGTGTGCCGAGCGGCTCGGGCACCGGCGTCTCCGGCAACGCAACCGCTCGCCGCTTCCCGTCGTCGGCCACCGTCGTCGCGGCCGGAACGGTTGAAACGTAACGTTCGTAGGCTCCGTCGGGATCCGCCTCGCGATCCACGACCGCGTCGATGGGGCCGAGTGCCGTGAAGGCACGCAGCAGCGCCGGGTCCTTGCGCTCCAGACCTTCCTTGATTGCGTAGTAGTACGGCGGGTCGTACCCGCTCACGCCGTTCACGACACGCCGATGATGAATGGAGGCGCGCAGGGTGGCGCCCGCGTCCCAGGCGGGGCCGAGGGGCAACTCGAGGAGCGGTTC
>WBZO01004127.1_pt1 | contig 15955 bp, 12 predicted proteins | sample 5204261 | NCBI WGS metagenome assembly WBZO01 (sample SAMN12412400, study PRJNA552823) | activated sludge metagenome | isolation source: activated sludge from anammox sidestream of wastewater treatment plant... | place: USA: North Carolina | collected 2017-09 | reverse complement strand
TCCATCTGATCAGCCAAAATAGAATACTGATCGAACGGATGCGACGGATTGAGGCTGATCTGATCCGTTTCGATCTGTAGCATCAGTTCAATCAGTATTCTATTCGGCCTCCGATTTTCAAAAACTCCTCGAAAAGTGAGCGAACCGAGAGTACAAAGTTTTGTTCCGAGGGAAACAATGAACAGATTATTGACGATCACCCTGTTGTCAGCCGTTTGCGCCGCGTCAGCGTTCGCGCAGAGGAACGAAGGCGCCGTCAAAGTCAGTCCGAGCGGAGTCAACATCAACGCGAACGGCGCAACTACGGTATTTTTGACCTTCGGCGGGCTGGGCAATTACCGGCCGGCCGAAGCGACGTGGTGCGGCGAGTTGACGCCAGCCTCGCCCGACATCGGATTCAAATGCGACCCGGCGACGATCTACGGCTCACTGCCTGATCGCTACAATCAGTCCGCATCGAGCGGGCGTCAGGCGCTGACGGACATTATGTCCATCCCGCCTTCGGTCGCGCGGCGCGCCTATCAGGACGCGGTTGACGGCGCGAAGTCGTCGTTCTTCTACGTTCGCCATTTCGTGAATTTGAGGGGCGGGCCGGATGAATACGTCTTCGTGACGTGCCGAATGGCTGGCGGCGGCGTGAGCGTCCCGCTGGCGTTGACCAACGTGAAGCTGATGTTCGACGGCAATCTGCCGCTGACGGTGATTAAACCAGGCGAGAAGCCGCCGCCGATCAAAGCCGAAATCGCATACAACGGCGCGGGCAGGCTAATCGGCAGGTGGGAAGTCGTGATGCCGGGCGATGAATTGCCTTCCGAGCAAGACCTGCTGACCGAAGGCTCGCTGCCAATCGAGGAGCGCGGCCAGCAACGCCGCTACGCGCAATTGAGCAGGTTCAACGTCTTCTTGCCGCCGACCGGTAAACACGTTCTGCCCGGCCCCGACACATCGCGTTTGCCGACGAACATCGAAGGCCAGTATCTGATCCTGTTGCGCATCGAGGTGAGCGACGATCCCGACAGCGGATCGAACCTCGCGGCGGTCAAAGCCGGAGCGGGATTCATTCAGAGCGGCGCCGTGGCCGGATTCGCTTTGCCCGCGCTGCGTTACTTTGTCGGAAGCAAGGCGGCGGATACAACGACCGCATCGTCTGCTTTGACGTTGCTGCTGCCAGCCGATCAATCCGTAGCCGCCAACGATCAACCGCTCGAATTCAGTTGGAGCGAATCGCCGCAAGCCGCCGTTTATCGTTTGGAAGTGGAAGACAACAAGGCGCAGCGGTTGTTATCGGCGATGCTGAGGCGCGGAGTGACCTTGTACCGCGCTCCGCCGTGGCTCAAAGAGAAAGCCGGAGATGGGATTATGCGATGGCGCGTGGTGGCGTTCGACCAGACTGGCGCGGTGATCAGCGAATCGCAGTGGCGTGTGTTGAAGCTGGTTTCAAAGCAGCAGGGCGTGAGCCAATAGGGAAAGTACGGAAAAGACGGAAAAGACGGAACAACCGGAAATGGCTTATGTCTTCTTCCGTTCGTTCCGTCTTTTCCGTCTTTTCCGTACACTCCCTATTGCCCCATCTACGCTTTCACGTTGTCGCGCGAACGATCCCAATAGACGGGCTTTTTATGCTTCGCCGACCAGTTGATCATGTGCGCGACCGCCGCCGCGCGGTGCCCGGCGTAAACGTCCTCGACCGGTTGCTTGCGTTCTTTGACCGCCGTCTGGAAATTCTGGAAGTGCAACGTCGTCGAGTCAGGCCCGACGCTGCCCCAGCGTTCTTCCCCTTCGATGACTTTCGGCTCCCAACGTCGAGGCATTTCGGCGGCGATCACTTTCGGATCGTTGTAATAAGCCTTCTGCAACTCGCTCGGCCACGAATCAACGATCCACTCGTTGTCTTCAACCGGATAATCGGGCGTGAAGATCAGGTCGCGTCCAAGCGTGAGCGTTCCCTTCGTGCCCAGAATCTGAATGCCGCGCTCGCCCGCCGACTGGTTGTTGAACGTGCCGCTCAGATTCACGGTGAAGCCTTCGGGATACTGCATGATCGCGTCGAGCGTGTCCGGCACGTCGCGCGAACCTTTCCAGCGATAAAGCGAGCCGGCAGCCGTGACCATATCCGGCGCCTGCGCGCCCATCACGAAATGAATCGTTGTCATTACGTGGACAAACAAGTCGGTCGCCATCCCGCCCGAATAATCTTCGTAACAGCGCCAGCGGAAGAACCTCTCCAGGCTGAATGGATGTTTCGGCGCCGAGCCTAAAAACATTTCCCAGTTGACAGTTTCCGGGTTAGCGTCCGGCGGAATCGGATAAATCCATGCGCCTCCGGCTGTGTTGCGGTTGACTGTCGCGCGGATCATTGTGATCTGGCCCAGGCGTCCCGACGCGACGATCTCTTTGGCTTTGATCTGCGATGGCGCGCTGATGTTCTGGCTGCCGACTTGCAGAATGCGCCCGGTCTTCTTGACCGCCGCGATGATCTCCAAACCTTCGGCGGCGGTGTAAGTCAGCGGCTTTTCGATGTAAACATCCTTGCCCGCTTCGAGCGCGGCGATGGCGTGCTGTTTGTGCAAATGATCCGGCGTGCCGATGTAGACTGCGTCAATGCCCGGCGCGGCCAGCAATTCGCGGTGATCTTTGTAGACCTTAGCGCGGCCTTTGGTCAGTTCGGCGGCGTGCCCCAGACGCCCTTTGTAAGCGTCGCAGAGCGCGACGACCTCGAAGCCGGGAAGCTTCAATACGTCACCCATCACCTGATGAGCGCGCGCGCCGGTTCCGATGAAGCCGATCGCGATGCGCCCGTTCGGGCTGTCGGTGTTGTTGAACGCAGCTTCAGTTCGGCGGTTCATTCCCAGCGTCAAACCGGCTCCTGCGCCAGTAGCGGCGCTGCGTTTAATGAATTCACGGCGATTGATATTGTTTGCCATCTTTGTCCCTCCAGCTTGGTGTGTTACGAGTCTTTTGTGGATAACAACTCTCTGATCAACTCTTCCATCTCAGCTTTGAGACGGGTGAATCTGGCGCCTGTCGCCTTGCCCTCGAAACCAGCGTGAATCCGCTTCACCAGCCCGTCACGCCCGATGTAAATCGTCGTCGGATACGCGCCGAAATTTACCAGTTGAAATAACTTCTTCTCCGCGTCATCAATCCCTCCTGCGTAAAGCATCGGATAGGTGACGCCGAGGCGTTTGGCGAAGACCTTGACCTGCTCGGTGTCGCGCGCGGCGTCGCCCGTGTATTCAAACGCGAGCGCGACCACTTCCAAACCCTGCGCGCGATAACGGTCGTAGAATTCCTGCAAGATCGGCGCTTCGTCGTAGCAGTTCGGGCACCAGCTTCCGGTCATCGTCACCACCACGACTTTGTTTTTGAATCGTTCGTCAGTTGAAGAAACCGTCTTGCCGTCAAGATCAGGATAACTGAACCGGAACGGCTCAGCCGGATTGCTCATCCGCGTGTAGTTTTTCGGATCGGGCAGATTGGCGACGCTAGCTTTGTTTTCGGCGGTCAATCGCTCGGCGACGACCTTGCGCTTCGGATCGAAGAGGCCGAAATCAACGAAGCCTTCGAGCGCGCCCTGCGGCGTCAGCGCGGCTTTGAAGACGCGGCAATTGATTCCGTCGAAGCGGTTGAGCGTCAGTTGATTGTTTTCAAATGAGCCGGTCATTTCTCCCCAATCGCCCGAAACGGGAATGATCGTGCCCTGCGCCCGCGAGCCTTGCTGCCTGAACGACGCGCGCCAGTAACTGATCTTCGGCTCTTCACCGACTCGCATCACCCATTCGCCGCTGATGTCTGTTGAAGCGTTTGAAGCAGCCTGCGTCTCGCCGACAGCGCCGGTCTCGCGTTTCGCGTTCAGCTTGCGTTCGAGCTTCTGCTTCTTCCACTGCCGCGTAAAAACGCCGTTCAGTTCGTCGCCGTCAATCGCCGCGTCGAGTTCGGCGTCGTAAAAATCGTAGCGCAATTTGAGCGTGTTCCCTTCAAACTCCCCGCTGGTCGAAACCGTGCGGTCGTCGCCGTTGACCAGCGAGCCGACCAGTTTGCCGCCCTCGCGTTTGACTTCGAGCGTGAAGGCGACTTCTTCGCCCGAATTGTTTTTGATCTTGCCGCGCCAGACGCCAACAGGGTCAGCCTGTCTCTGACACGACGAGAAAACAACCGCGACAAACATCAAAGAGATCAGGCTCTGAATGAACTTCGGTCTGTGAGAGAAAGAAGGAGAGCAGGATAAAATCATCATTCACCGCCGATAAACGCGGACGTAATCCACATACATCTTCTGCGGAAACACAGTTGTCGAATCAGGGCTGCCAGGCCAGTTTCCGCCGACGGCCACGTTCAGCAGCATAAAGAAAGAATGATCGAGGACCCAGGCCGCGCCCGCAGGCAGATCAGCCGTGGTCCGCGTCTGGTAAAGGCTTCCGTCAACGTACCACCGGACGGCGTTCGGTTCCCATTCGATAGCGAATATGTGAAAGTCGTCAGCGAAGCGGCCTGACGAGAGATTGTAGGCCGCTCCGATGCCGCCAGCGCCGGAATAGCCCGGCCCGTGAATCGTTCCGTGAACGGTCGCCGGCTCGCGTCCGATGTTTTCCATAATGTCAATCTCGCCGCACGCGGGCCATCCGGCGCTCGTGATGTTATTGCCCAGCATCCAGAACGCGGGCCAGATGCTCTGGCTGTAAGGAATTCTGATGCGCGCCTCGAATCGTCCGTAAGCCTGCTCGAACTTCCCTCTGGTCTTCAATCGCGCCGACGAATACTGGCATTGACCGTACCAGCAGCGGTTTTTGCGCGGCAGCATATTCTTGATGGCGGTAATGACCAGATTGCCAGCGCCGTCCACCGAGGCGTTCTTCACGGAATCGGTGTAATACTGAAGCTCGTTGTTGCCCCAGCCTCCCCCGCCGATGTCGAAGACCCACTTCGCCTCATCAACCGGCGAACTGGACGGGCCGTTGAATTCATCGCTCCAAACGAGCGTCCAGCTTTGCGTTTCAAAAGCCTGCGCGCTGAGCGATGATCCGGCAGGGGGGATAAACATCAGCAACGCGACAAAAACGAAACATAGACGGCAAAGCGCAAAGCGGACAGCAGTGAACTGTAAATTCATTTTCCATCCCCTTTATTTTCCTGCCGGGCGTTTTCTCCGGTACAGGCTGGCACACAGAAAAATTCCAGACAGAAAAATAGCGCCCGGACGCCAATTGCTTTTGATCGTCCAGGCGACACTGGCCTAAGCCTCGCGCCGAGACTTAGGCCAGTAATCTTTGCCTTGATCCCGCAACCCTCAGTTCTGGTGCTCAGGATGCGTGCAGCCCTTGAACTCTTTGAGGTAGGTGTTGCCTTTGTATTGCAATTCCTGATGGATGCCGATCTTCGAGGTGTAGTAGCCGTCAATCGTCATGTTTTTGATCGTCTTGAAGAATCTTTCTTCGGGCGTCTGCGGCTTCGCCTCGTTTTTGCTGATCTCAGTCAGGATGGCGATCTGCTGATCTTTGGTCGCTTTGTTGAACGCGGCGCTGTTTCTGGTATGGCTTAACGCATCCATTGCCGCCAATCCATCAGTCCAGTTCTTTTTGGTTTCCGCCGGTGATTCGCTGATCATCAGGTCAATGAATTCGGGGACTTCGGCGGCGATGGCCCCCGGCGAATGGTCGTCGGTGGGGATGATCAACTCCGAAATCGTGGCGATGAGCGCCATCTGGCCGGCGTTGAAGAATTTCGCCTTGTACGGGGCTTTCTTCTCCGCAGTGGCCTGTGCGTGGCTGCCGTGTTGATGATCCTGGGCAAGCAGGTTTGTGTTGAGTACCGGAAGGCTGACGCCGATTCCGGCAATGCCTTTCAGAGCGTCGCGGCGGGAAACGTTATTCTTCTCATCTGACATGATCGTTGCCTCACTGGTTAGGGAGTGGGGAGTGGGGAGTGGGGAGGAGGGCTTTTCCCACTCCCTATTCCCCACTCCCCACTCCCGGCGATTATTGATTCGGCTTCTCTTTCTTCTTCGGCTCTTCTTTGCTCTCTTTGTTTTCGCCGTCCTTCTTCTCGCCTTCCTTCTTTTCGCCGTCCTTCTTCTCGCCTTCCTTGTAATCGGCCAGCCATTCGACATCAATGGCGTCGGCTTTGCGGCGTTCTTTTTCGGCGATCAGCCATTGGCCGCGCTCATTCCAGCCTTCGCCGCCTTCCGGCTCCTTGTGGCAGAACAGACAATCTTTCGCGCCGAACTTCTGCGCCTTACGCAAAAACGGCGGATAGGCCTGGGTTGAAAATGATGATCCCAACACTCCTGCGGTGATGACAACTGCGATAGAAAGTTTGATCAGATTTTTGGTCATTGATTGAACTACCCCTGTTAAAAACCTCCCGCTCCTTGTCAGGCGCGGCTATGGTCACTCTTCTTCACGAGCGAAAATTTTGCGGAAGAGATGTCTCCGGCTCGGATCCTGCGGGGCGAGCAGCGCGCGGGAAAAACATTGCGCCGTCACTCGCTGCAAATCTTCGAGCCAGTCTTCTTCGATCAGATGGAAGCGCGCGTCCTCTGGCTCAAGCCTTCGTTCGGGGAATTGATACTCCCATTCGACGAAGACCGCGTTGCGCCAGAATTCGTTGCGCCCGACGATTTCCACTCTGATTCGATTTGACATCCGGAAAATACGTTTACTGCAAGTTGGATTGATGAAACCGCGAAGGGCAGCGGCGATCCAACGCAACCGAATCTTAATTGCGAGAGAGCGGAGATGCAAGGAGAGGGAGTAGGGAGTGGGGAGTAGGGAGTAGGGAGTGAGGAGTGGAGAGTAGGAGATTCCTTCACTCGCTACTCCCCACTCCCTTGATCGCTCAAACCGCCTGTGCTACGGTTCGCCGCGTTCAATCAAACTTCATCAATCAATTCCATTCAACTGAAAACTTGCGCTGCGGAGGCGACGTGCAAAGGAAACTCTCTACTGCGAAGAAAGTCTATGACGCGATCATCATCGGTTCGGGCGCTTCGGGCGGGATGGCCGCGAAGGAACTGGCCGAACGCGGCTTCGAGGTTTTGATTCTCGAAGCGGGGCCACGGCTCGAGCCAACGCGCGATTTCGCGATGAACAAATTCGCCTACGAATCAATGTATCGCGGCTTCGGCCCGCCGGGCTGGAAACAGCGAGAACAGTGGATGCAGGATACCGCGGGCGAATTCAGCCGCAACTTCTACATCAACGACACCGAGCACCCTTACACGACCGACCCTGGCAAGCCGTTCCTGTGGGTTCGCGCGCGCGTGGTTGGCGGAAAGACGCTGCACTGGGGGCGATTGTCGTGGCGGCTGTCCGACCTGGATTTCAAAGCCGCGACGCACGACGGCTTCGACGTTGACTGGCCGATTGATTACAAAGAGATCGAGCCGTATTACGACAAGGCCGAAGAGTGGATAGGCGTGAGCGGCAATCGCGACGGTTTGTGGTGGCAGCCCGATGGGAACTTCCTGCCGCCGATGGCGCTGACCTGCGGCGACCAGTTGCTCAAAAAAGCCTCGGCGAAAATGGGCATCAGCTTGATCCAACCGCGCGTGGCGATGTTGACCGCCGTCAAACCGCATCACGCGAAATACGGCCGCGCGAAATGTCATTATTGCGGCAGTTGCGGCGAAGGCTGCACGGTCGGCGCGATGTTCAATTCACTGTCGTCAACGTTGCCCGCCGCGATGGCGACGAAGCGTTGCACGCTGCGGACAAATTCAATCGTCCGCCACATCAACGTTGATGAGAACACGGGCAAAGCGAAAGGCGTGGCGGTGGTTGACCGCGTGACGCGACAGGAACTGGAATTTTTCGGCAAAGTGGTGATCGTCGCCGGTTCGACGTTGGAATCAACGCGGCTGCTGCTCAATTCAAAATCCAGCAAGCATCCAAACGGGTTGGGTAATTCGTCGGGCGTGCTGGGGCATTATCTGGTTGATCATTTCGGCGGGACGGGAGCTTCAGGCGTGCTGCCGATGTTCGCCGGACGCGATACCGTGAACGAAGACGGCAAATCGTCGGGCGTCTTCGTCACGCGATTTCGCAATCTGGACAAGGCGACGAAGCATCCGAAATTCCTTCGCGGTTACGGCTTCGAGGGCGGATCGTCCATCGGCTCGTTCCCCGGCGTCGCGCGACGAACCCCGGGTTTCGGCAGCGAATTCAAACGGCAGGTGCGCCGCTGGTACGTCGCGCCGGTCGGGTTGACGACGCGCGCGGCGATGCTCTCGCGTTTTGAAAACTACGTCGAGATTGATCCCGGCGGAGTCGTGGACGCCTGGGGCATTCCCGTTTTGCGCGTCCACATCCAGCATTCCGACAACGAACGCGAAATGGGCAAAGACGCCGCTGAGATGGCTGCGGAGATTTTAGAGAAGGCGGGAGCCGAGCAGATCAGCGTCAGCCGTCAATTGACCGTGCCCGGACGCATCATCCACGAACTCGGCACGGCGCGAATGGGCAATGATCCGAAGAAATCGGTCCTGAACAAATTCAATCAGATGTGGGACGCGAAGAACGTTTTCGTGACTGACGGCGCGGCGTATGTGGGTTCGGCCAATCAGAATCCCACCCTGACGATTCTGGCGTTGACGATCCGCGCGTGCGAATACCTGACCGAAGAGATGAAGCGCGGCAACCTGTGAGGAAGGACGATGCCAATGTTTACTCAAAAGAAGAATGCGACGGCGCTACAAAAACTCCATTCCATTCACGTCTTGCCCAATGGCCGTGAATTCATCGGGAAGATTGAAATCGGGCGCGGAAGCTATCAATTCACATTCACGCCGAACTCAGCCGCGTCCCCGAACGGCAAACTGGTGTTGACCGGCGCCATCAAAGTGAAAGCCCCAGGCGGTCAACAGCGCGCGGTTGAGAACGTCACGGCGACACTGCTTGCGACGCAAGGCAGCATCACCGGCCCGCCGCCGATGCCCAGGCAATTCGCGGAATCTTTACGACCGCCGCTGCCGGAGCCGAGCGGCTCGCTGCCTCTCACCGATTGGACGGGCTATCAGGGATCGGTCGCGGTGATGTATCTGAAACTATCGCCGCTCAACGGGCGCGCGCTCGGCGTCCCCGCTGACTTAAGCTATCTTCAAATTAACGCGCGCCTGTACTCGACTTCCGAAGTCGAGCGCGATCTGCACTGGCTTTATTCGGCGCTGACTGAAGCAATGCATGGCGAACGACCCAATGAACAACTGGCTGCGGATTACATCGGCGCAATCAATCGCATTCTGAAAGCCTGAATCCATCAGTCGAGTTTTACGCTGCTTCCCGCATAGGCCGAACGCGAGGAATCGCTAGCCCTCATCAGCGATCGGGCTTTCCTGCGCAGGTTCGCCCCTACTTCCGATCAATCGTGACAACTGCGCGCAAACCTTCCGGCATGAAAGTAAGCGTCGCAGTCAGATCGGCAAAATCGCGCATCAGCTTGCCGAGCGCGTTCGCCTCAGTAGGCGCGATTGGCTGACGCGGCTTTCCCGCCGAGCCGTGAACGCTGCATTCAATCGTCTTGCCATCAGGCGAAAGCAGGTATCGCCCGCCTTCCGGACAGAATGAATGAACCGCCTGAATCCTGTCGGCGAATTCGATCACGGCGTCGCTACGCTCTTTGCCCGGCAATGTCGAATCGGTGAAAGCGCGTCCGATGCTCGAAAGCGGGCCGAGATTATTCAGACAGGCCTCCCGATTGTTTTCGGCCCAGCCCAGTTGAAAATCGGCCAGCGTCTGATTCCAGTTCTGCGGACGAATGCGCCCCATCGCGTGCGCCGCCGGCCCAGGATCGCGCGCCGTCGTTGCGCTTTCAGCTTCACAAAGATCGTCGAGGATGAATTGTTTGCTGGCGACATACAGGCCATTGCCGATGCGCGCCCAGAAGATGCGCAGCTTGATCGGCCCAAACCGCAAGCCAAAGCTGCGCGCCGTCTGCCCCTGCTTGAGCTGGAAACGATAGAAATCTTCATCGAGCGAAAGGAAACTGACGCCTTCGCGTTTGCGCGCCTCGACGGCCAGCGTGTCGTCGAGCCGTTCCAGAAACTGGTCGGTGATCTTCGCGTCCTGCACGGGCAGCGCGACATAGACCGGCGAATTGAGCGAGATAATCGCCGCGCCGATCATCATCTCGACGCCGCCGAACGATGAAGCCTGTCCGTTGAGGCTGCCTGCAAGCATTCCGATCAGGCTCGGCAGGTTGAGATCGAAGGTCGGATGCGAATCGTAAACGTGCAGGCCCAGTTGATTGCCCAGCCCCTTGTTGAGAAATTCGTCCAGCTTGAGCCGCTCCGCCATCGTGTCTGAAAGTCCGAGTGGGCCGAGCGGATTGGTTTTCTGACCGCCTCCGTTTTCATCCACAGTTCCAATCTGAGATTTTGCGCTGTCTGACGGCTTGGCGAGCAGCTTCTCTTTGTTCAGCCGCAACGCGACGCTGAAGATGTTGCGGCGCGGGACGGGCAGCGAATCGAGCGGCTCGACCTCGCCGCCCAAAGCTTCAGCCATCCGCGTGTAAATCGAATTATCAATCAGCGGCAGGATGATCGTTTCAAGCCGGTATTGTTTGGGCGTGAGCTGAACGCGCAGCGCGATGGGATCGAAGAACGTCCGCCAGTATTGGTTGTACTCCTCGATGAAGGCCCTGTATTCATCGGCCTCGACGCCGCTGACCTGAGTGACGGGAATCTCTATGCAGGGCGTCAGGAATCGCGCGTGGCCGTGATGAGAACAGACGCCGGTCATCCCATCCGCCGCAAGCGAGTATTGGCCGCCGTCGGGACAGGCGAGAACTGTTTCGCCGAACAGCCCCGGCGCGCATTGCGATTCGGCGAGCGCCGAAAGCGACGCGGGAGCCTTGCCGGTCTCGGTTCGGTAGAGCAACGCGGCGTGGCCGATCATCCGAAGATGGTTGTAACAAAGCACGCGCCGCCGTTCGGTCAGCCTGAGTTGCGGACTCATCAACCGGCGGATGAACGGATCTGAAAGATAGATGAAGCCGTCTTCTTCCTTCGCGCCGCGCGGCATCAGCGTGCGGATGTAGGCGAATTCGGCGCTCGCGCCCAAACTGCGCGGCGATTGACCCGCCGTCCTGCCGAGAATCATTTCGATCAGTCGCTGAAACGCGGGGAGCGAGTTGCTGCGCAGATGCAGCCCCGGCGCGGGGTAAGCGGCGAAGACATTGATCTCGCGGTCGGGCGTCGTCAGTTGAATATATTCGACGCCCAGATATTTTCCCTCGCTGCGTTTGACGCCGGAGCGCGATCGCTCAGCGTTGGCCAGGAAGCTCTCCATCTGCGTTCGGAAAAGATCAGCCGATTTGACGCGGAAGAGCAACGATACGTCGCTGCCTTCGCGCAGGAACGGATCGCTGCCCGTGACCGCCACATCTTCGACCGCCAGATCGTAAAACGGCTCCAACTGCGGATGCGTTTCCAGCGCCAATTGCCGTTTCAGCCGTTCGCTTGTGTTGTGCGAGCGGGCTTCGCGGTAGACCTGATTGAAAAGATGCGCGCCCCACAAATCGCTCGTCTCGACCACGTCGAGCAGTTTTGTGAGCGAGCGGAATTCAATGAAGTAAAAATCTTCGGGAACGTAACTGGCGAGGGGCGAAATCTCCGGCTTGCGGCCGGCGAGCAATTCCGTCCACGAATGGCTTTTGATCGCCGGGCCGCTCAGTCTGGCGATGGGAACAGTTTCGCCGCGTCGTTTTTTTACCTGAGCCTGCCTCTGCTCCCACGCGGCGATCTGCGGGCCGAACCGTTGTTCGTACTCCTGTTTCCGTTCAGGCGAGTTCTCGATTTCCTTCCTCATCGCGGGCGACAAATAGCGGAGCGGATCGGGGCGCGGTTCGTCGCCCGGCAAACTCGATCGCATCGCGTCGAGTTGCAGGCTCTCCTGCACGGCCAGCGCTCCGGTGAAGAGACTGAAGAGATCAACGCTTTCGCGGCGTCCGCTGGTTCGCGAAATCGGCTCATCGCCGATGGCTTGCGTGAGGCTTCCGGCGATTTCGTCCAGCCGCCCCTCGCGCCGCGCCAGTTGCAGCGCGACATATTGCATATAAGCGTCCTGCGGATGCAGCCGCAATTGAGCCAGCGCTTCTTCGAGCGTCCACTTTTGCGGCGAAGAAGCGGAGGCTTTGTTCTGAGCCGGCGCGGGATTGATCAAAGCGATCAGCAGCGCGGCAAGCGTTATCGAACTGAGCGTGAACTGAATGAAATGGCGCATGGTGTAACTCCTCTCTGGGGCGTATGGAAAACAGGTCGCCGGAAGGAAATTAGATCGGGGGCCTGTTTTCACGTCCTCTGAAACCTGTTGTTGAAAATCAAAGGTTGTGAGTTGCGGCTGAGAATATTTGGTGTTGGGAATGGGAGCGAGCGCGGTTGTGACACTTTCCGGATCGTCACAACTGTTAAACTGCGGCGGACGGCGAGAGCGCGGCTACTCGGATCGTTTTTTTGCAGGCCGCCGCTTTTTCAGACGTGAAAGTTCGGCTCGCAATCGTTCGACCTCAGCTTCCGCCCTGTTCGCGCGCTCTTCGCCCGTGAGAATCAAGGCGCCTTTCGCATCGAGCCAGCGCAGCCAGGTATCTTCTGTGTCCTCAAATACGCCTCGCCACAAAGTCAGGCTCAAATTCAGATCAGGGAGTTTGTGATCGTCGCGCAGCCGGTACCGCTTGCCGAAGCCCAGTTCGTAAACGCGCAGCAGCTCATCGCTCAACTCCGCCTTCGGATCGAAGACGGCGTAGTTGGTCACGCCCATTCGCGCATAATCTTTCAGCCTGACGCTTAACTCGCCGCCCTTGCGATTCGATACGATTTCGATGACGACCTCAGGGACTTTGCCGAATTCCCAGACGAAGTAGGAGCGATGTTCTTTGTCGTGCCAGTTTTTATGCGGCTCAACGTCGAGGCTCAGGAAAAAATCAGGGACGAGCGGCGGTTCGTGTACGGCGAAGAAAACCCCGACATTCACATCGGCCAAAAACTTGCGCCGCTTTTTAGGATGGTCTTCGCTCGGCGGCGGCGTCCACGAACTGTAGAGCGTGCGTTTTAGAAGCGTCTGTTGTTTGGCTGAGAAGAGATTATCCACTGGCTCATCATCCTCCGTGACAAGGTTCTCGATGACTTCGCGCATGTCGTAAGGTTTTTCGGCTGAAGCTCGTGACATTGGTTTCACTCTCAATTGACTGGTTTTGCCGTTAGTGCGACTGGAACGGCGGAAGTGTAAGAGCAATGAACAGGCCGCGCAAGGCGGTCTCTCGTTTGAAAAACAAAAGGCACGAAAGCGGCGAGCCTTCGTGCCTTTGAACTGATGTTTGTGGCTGATTCGGTCAGCTCACTTTGCCGCCACCGCGCGGGTTGGTCTTCGGCCTTTGCTTAATCGCTCTGGTGAAGAGTTCGGTCACGGGGTACCACGCGCCTTGCGCGGCGAACGGGACGTAATCGAATCCGCGCTGGTACGGGTCGTTCCAGAGCGTCTTGGTGTAATCAATGCCGAGCGCGGAGTAGATCGTCGCCGCGATGTCTTCGTTGGCGACGGGGCGGTTTTGCGACCAGCCGGGGTCTTGCACCGCATAGCCATCAGCCGTAGTCGAACCGACAACGCGCCCGCCGATGATTCCGCCGCCGGCGAACATCGTGAAGTGCTGGAAGAAATGGTCGCGGCCATTCTGGTTGTTCAACCCGACGCCCGCCGGGCCTCTGACGGTGCGCCCGAATTCGCCCATGCCGACGATCAGCGTTTCGTCGAGCAACGTGCCGCCGCCCTGAACGCCGGGCTGCGATGACAAATCGGTCAACAAAGCCCCCAGGCCTCTGTCGAATTGCGTGGCGGGGTTGCGGATGGCGGTGTAGATGTTGGTGTGATTGTCCCATCCGCCGATGTTGACCTGAATGTGCCGGGTTCCGAGATTGGCCTTCACCAGATTGCGGGCGACGATCAGCGAGTTGCCGAAACCGGAATTGCCGTAGCGCGTCTGCTCATCCGCGGTGAACTTGAACACGCTGTCAACCGCCGGGTTGTACATCATCGCGCGGCTCTGCTGATAGAAGTTTTCCATATCAACGACCGGTTCGCCCATCGGAGAGTTCGCGCGCAATGGGCCGTCAAGATCGGCCAGCATCTGGAATCGCCGGTCGAAATTGGCCTGGCCGTCGGGATGTGTGAGTCCCGCCAATCCGCCCTGCGCGGCTGTTGCGGCGAACGGTGAGTATCTGGCGTTGAAATAACCTGAGCCGACCGTACTGCCGCCATTGAGCGAAATGAATCCGGGCAGCTTCTGGTTTGGCTGGCGCTTCGATTCAAATTCGAGGGCTACGACGCTGCCGATGTTCGGCGCGATTTTGCCCATCAGCGAAGTCGGATTGCGAGCGATTTGCGACCAGACCTGTTGCAGCGAATGCACCAGCGCCGGAGCGCGCAGTGAACGCACAATCGCGATCTTGCTCAGGTGCGTAGCCAGATTCGGCATCAATCCTTGCGGGAACATGATCCCGTTATACGCAGTCGGGTTGAAATCGGCGGGAGTCCACGAGCCGACTTTCAAATCGAAAGTGTCAACGTGGCTCGGCGCGCCCTGCATGTGAATGAAGATCACGTTTTTGGCTCTGCCGACGAATTGCGCGGCGTTGGTTTCAGCTCTGGCCTCGAACAACTTGCTCGACAGAGGAGCGAGGAAAAAGCCGGTCACGCCGGTTCCGGCGATCTGGAAAAATTCTCGCCGCCCGAGTTGCGGCCCCCACAGGGCGGAATTGGCCGGGCGCAACGGTTTGCAGGTTTCGCAGGAATGATCCGGATGAAGATGTTTGTCCATTTGTTTCACCTTTCTAGTGATTGGAGCCGTTACCAGCCATCTTAGTAATTGAATATGAAATCAACCTTGTTCAACAGCACCCATTGAATGCTCTCGGTCGCCGACTGTCTGGCTTGCGCTGGCGTCTGAGTTCCCGTCGGCGTGAAGTAAGCCAGCAGCTTCGCCTTCTCGGCGTCAGTCGGGTTGCGAGACAGCGTGCTCAGGTAAAGCTGAACGATGATCTGATCATTTGAATTGTTCGGATCAGCAAGCAGCTTTCTGACTGTTGATGGGATTTCAGGCTGGTTCGGCAGAGCCACGCGGTTACCCTGGTGAATTCTGTTTGTCACGAAGCCGTTGTTCATCAGACTCAGGGACTGCAGGATCGAGGAGTCGCCCGAACGCAGCGTCGAATCGCGGTTGCCGCGAAGGAAGGCGTTCAGAAACGCTCCATTGCCGCCGCTCGTGTCGGGTAATTGCATCGCCCATTCGACAGACCGGTTGAACTGATTCAACTGGTCCATGATCGGGTAACCCATGATCGTCACGGCCTGGTTGGAGGCGTTGCGGTATGACGATACGACCGGCTGATTCGTCGCCTTGACGATGGCGTCGTGAATCTCTTCGGCGTCCAGACGGCGAACGTATTTGCGGGGATAATAGGGAATGTATTCAATCTTCCACGTGGCCGGATATTTCGAAGAAAGCTGATAGGCGCTCGATTTGGCGATCAAGCCGATCAGATAACGCAGATCGTAACCGCTGTTCTTGAACGCGTCGGAGAGCGCCTGGAGCAAGTCGGCGTTGGCCGGTTGCAGCGCCCATCCGTCGGGCATCTGCGCGTTCGGGTCGAGCCGGGCCAGATCAAAGGTGTTTGACGGCGAGACGAGCGCTTCGACCATCAACTCTTCCCAGATGTAATTGACCGTCGCGCGGGCGAATTGATCGTCGTTGGTGATGAGCCGCGCTATCGCCTGCCGGCGATTTTCTCCGGAATTGACCCCGCCACCGCCGAGATATTTCGGGTCAACGAAGTTCTTGCCGTTGATCGGTGTGCGGGCCTGCCGGTTGCCGGAGTTGGTGTTGAGCAGGTACTCGCCGGATGCGTTCTCGGAAATGATGTATTTCTGGTAGTTCGTGGAAACGTTCTGACTCTGCCGCCGCGTGCGGGCGA